>WNFC01004985.1_pt1 | contig 14500 bp, 12 predicted proteins | sample 5400541 | NCBI WGS metagenome assembly WNFC01 (sample SAMN13153342, study PRJNA577476) | soil metagenome | isolation source: 120 cm saprolite under Douglas fir tree site 2 hole 2 replicate 1 | place: USA:California | collected 2015-04-18
GCAGGCGCGGTGGCTCCCGCAAGATGAGCGCGACTGGATCACTCGTGAACTGGAAGCGGAAGCCAGAGCCAAGAAACAAATCCGCGACTACACCATCTGGGAGGCGTTTCGCGATCGCCAGATCGTGCTGCTGATTGTTGCCTGGTTCCTGTCGCTCGTGAGCGCGCTGGCCGCGCTCTATTGGATGCCGATCTTCATCAAACGCCTGTCCGGCCTTCCCGATAGCAAAGTTGCGCTCCTGATTGTGCTTCCGGGGCTCCTCGGCATCGCTGGAATCCTACTGAACGGCTGGCACTCCGATAAAACCGGGGAGCGACGCTGGCATGCAGCGCTTCCCCTGCTCGTCGCTGGTCTTCTCTATCTGTTACTCCTCGTGCCCGGTATCCACTTTCCATTGGCCATGGCGCTGCTGGCTGTGGCGGCTGCTTTGTTCTACTCGTATCAACCTGTTTTCTGGTCAATTCCCACCATGATTCTTTGCGAATCGGCAGCCGCCGCTTGCTTCGGTCTGATTAACTCGCTTGGTCAGCTCGGGGGATTTGTCGGACCTTACGCGGTCGGCTATCTGAACGATCGGACGGGCCACCATGCGGCGTCCTTTGCGTTCATTGGCACCTGTTTCCTGCTCGCAGGAAGCGTGATTCCACTGCTTACCATACCTAAGCCCGAGACCGTTCAAGATCGGCACCTTGCATCCGAACAACCGTTGCCGGCCCGCTCCTAGTTCGATGGAGGGGAAGTTGCGCTATCTCCATCTTCTTGCCTACCACTTCGGCCATCACTATACTTTCTGAGTTTGCCTGCCGCTTGCCGAATGGACGTATCCTGCGCCGGCAACTGCAATACCCGGTATCATTGCCATTATTGCGGAGAATCCCATGAAGACCGTTGATCTTGAACAGGAAACTAATCCGTGGGAGGCGCAAGCTGCGCGCTTCGACCTGGCCGCCCACAAACTCAATCTGGATGAAGGCCTTTGGAAAGTTCTCCGCAGCCCGAGCCGTGAGATTATCGTTCACATTCCTGTGATGATGGATGATGGCCACTTGGAAGTTTTTACCGGCTACCGTGTACAGCACTCGATCGCGCGCGGTCCGGCCAAGGGTGGCCTGCGCTACTCCCCCGACGTGAACCTGGACGAAGTCCGCGCTCTGGCCAGTTGGATGACCTGGAAGTGTGCGGTCGTCAACATCCCCTTCGGGGGCGCCAAGGGCGGCATTATCTGCGATCCCCACAAGATGTCGATGGGCGAACTGGAGCGCATGACCCGCCGCTACACTGCTGAATTATTCGAGTTTATCGGCCCCGAAAAAGACGTACCCGCGCCCGACGTGAACACCAACGAACAGACCATGGCGTGGATCATGGACACGTACTCCATGCACATGCGCCAAACCTGCACCGCCGTGGTGACGGGCAAACCGATTAATATCGGCGGATCCCGCGGCCGCCGCGAAGCCACCGGCCGCGGCGTCCTGATCGTCTGCGAACAAGCCATCAAGAAATTGGGACTCAACCGCGACACCACCCGCGTGATCGTGCAGGGCTTCGGCAACGTCGGTTCCAACGCTGCACGCCTGATGGCCGAGGCCGGATACAAGGTCATCGGCATCGTCGAAGTTGGCGGCGGCCTTTACAACAAGAACGGCATCGATGCGGAAGCGCTCTGGGAGTTCCGTCAGCGTAACGGCACCATCCACGGCTTCCCGGGGGCGGACAAATACGATCCCGCGGAACTGCTCCTGGTCGATTGTGACATCCTGATCCCGGCCGCCACCGAAAACCAGATCACCAGCCAGAACGCCGACCGCGTCAAATGCAAAATTCTCGCCGAAGGCGCGAATGGTCCCACCACGGCCGCAGCCGACGATATCCTGGCCGAGAAGAAAGTCTTCGTGATTCCCGACATCCTGGCTAACGCCGGTGGCGTCACGACTTCCTATTTTGAGTGGGTGCAGGATCGGCAAGGCTACTTTTGGAAGGAGTCGGTGGTCAACGAGCATCTGGAAGACATCATGGTTACGGCGTTCGATGATGTCGTGCGGTATGCCGAAACCCACGGTGTTAACAACCGCATCGCCGCTTACATGCTGGCCATCGATCGCGTAGCCTACACCATCCGCCAGCGCGGAATTTACGCCTGATCGAGAATGCCGCCTGTGGCACAAGCTGCAGGTCTGGGGGAAGCGATGAATTACCCAAGACGCAATCTCACTCTGGGGGCCCTGGCGCTTTGTCTGCTACTCACGATGGTTGTGTCACCGGCTCTGTCAAAGCCGCAGGCAGCATCCAGCGACACGAATTCTGACACGGTCAAGAAACCCAAAACGCGCCGCAACAAGAAATTAATAACGACGGAGTCGGCCGCCGAGCCCGCGAGCGCGGCCCCCGCAGCAACCTCCGCTGCTTCGACTTCCGAGGCGAATCCTAACAGCGCGACCCCGGCTCCCCCCACTTCGGCGACAGTGCCCCGGAAAGCCAAGGTTGAATCCGGAAATACCAGCTCCGGAATCGCCGCCGCCAAGGCCAGCGGCAAAGTGTGGGTCAACATGGACAGCGGCATTTATCACAAAGGCGGCCGCTGGTATGGCAAGACGAAAAATGGGAAATTCATGACCGAGGCCGAAGCCAAAGCCGCGGGCTACAAACAATCGCGGAGAGACTAAGTCAGAAGTAGGCGACCTTGACCGCAGAGTAAGCGGCGACGGCAGGGAAAAATTCAATCGTCCGAGCAGACTACAAACGACGATATCAGAGTACCCGGCAATAAAGGACGACCTCTAATCATGTCTCGCACCCGTCCGACCCCATCAGAGTTCCTTGCCTCACCCTATGATCCGCAGCTTGAACACGAGTTCTTTGCCCGAATCATGCTACCCAATGGAAGCAGTAAAAGGACGTGGGAACATCGCCTTGATGACGTTAACGCGCTTTTGCTGCCCTACGTGAAGCAGCTTGCATCCCCGGTCCGTATTCTTGACGTTGCCGCATCTTCTGGCATTTCGAGCGCGGAATGGTATGAACAGCTGGCGTCGGCAGGCATCCAATTTTCCCTGACTGCGACCGATTTGACCGTCAATGCCTTCCATCTCAAACTTGGCCTCGCAGAGGCGATACTAGACAAGGAGCTGAACTTTATTCATCTATCGTTCGCAGGTCGCGGTATGCGACCGAACGTTGCGTTGCCGCTTGGCATCATTACCGTTCTGCTAAAAAAGTACCTGGTCTTCAGGATGGCGAATGGGGCGAAGTACATACTCCCCATCAAACTTGTAACCAAGCGGCTTCTCGAAGGTGCTTTTGCCCTCATCGAAGATGATCTGCTTAAGGACAACGGCCTTGAGCAAACCTTTGATGTAATCCGCGCCGCCAACATCCTCAACCTTAGCTACTTCCCTGAGAGCATCTTGCGCCGCATCATCTCTAACTTGAAAGCGCGCCTGTCCGACAATGGCTTGCTGATCGTGTGCAGAACCAAAGCTGACAGAAGCAACCACTGCACAGTCTTTCGGTTCCGCATGGGTGCCTTCAGTCCCCTTGCCAAAATCGGCGATGGCTCCGAAGTCGAGCACTTAGTTATGCACGCCACTCTCCAGTTGAGACACCAAGGTTGAATGGGCAGTGGCGCTTGAAACACTCGGTGCGCACCCGGTTGCGTCTGATGCGCTAAAGAATTTGGCGGCGGCACGGACGAGAGCCTGCGATCGCTGACAATCATATTTGTTTCGGAATGGGCGGGGCGGCTCAACTGGTTTTTCTATTGAGATCCCCAACTGCTACGTGATATTTGGGGGCACTTTTCTTTCATTGTGGGAGTCATGTTCGTCTTGGGAATGCTCTTGCCGTTTCGAGCTGACACCACGACGATATTTGATGGATGGAGCGGACCTCCTGGGCCTATTTCCTCTCCGTTGCCTTCCCCCGCCCGGTGGGGGATAATCAGCATGGCTTCGCCATAGGTACAGCAGTTGGCATCGCGTGAATCTTCCCAACTACATCACGCTCACCCGCATTGCAAGTATCCCGCTGCTCATCTGGATTCTCTCCAGTTCCCGCTTTTCGAGCGAGCATGGCGAGAAGGAAATCCTCGCTTCAACCGTCTTCATTCTGGCTTCTATCACCGACGGTATCGACGGCTATCTGGCACGCAAACGAGGCCAGATCACGACCATGGGCATGCTGCTCGATCCGCTGGCCGACAAGCTTCTGATTGCCGCCGCTTTTATTACGCTGGTGCAGTTCAACCCGGCGATGGTGCCGGCGTGGATGGCAGTGGTCATCATCGGCCGCGAATTCCTGGTAAGCGGCTTGCGCTCGATCGCCGCGTCGGAAGGATTCACCATTGAGGCCAGCGAACTTGGCAAATTCAAGATGCTCGTGCAGATCATATCCGTGGTGGCCGTAATTCTGGCCCATCGCTGGCACGAATGGCCTCTGTTCAGCTTTTACATTCTGCCCGTGTACTGGATTGCTCTGCTCGCCATCTGGTTCATGGTTCTGCTTTCCCTTGTTTCTGCCGTCGATTACTTCATCGCCTTCTGGTCGAAGATCGACCGCCAGTCGGAGAAGCGCCGGCGGCGGTCCTTCGTCCTGTCCCGGCGGAGGAAGCGTGATGTCCAGGCTGTCTGAAAACCTGACGGCGGGCGAGGGCCGCGAGCCCGCGTCATCGCATCCCGAGTTTTCTCTGGACCATCGTCAGACTCTGCTACGCATTGCCCACGAGTCCATTCTCTCCGCTTTCGCTGATCGAGCCTTGCCGCCAGCGCCGCCTTTTTCGTGCCTCCTGGAACCTCGTGGCGCCTTCACGACGCTCTATCTCCACGGCAGCCTCCGGGGATGCGTCGGTTACGCCATGCCGGTTGTACCCTTGTATCTGGCCGTAGCGGAAACGGCGCGCGCGGCCGCCTTCGAGGATTCCCGCTTCTGCCCGGTGACCAAACAAGAGGCTGTGGAGTTGGCTATCTCGTTGAGCGTACTCTCCCGTCTGTTCCCGATTCGGCCCGAGGAGGTGGAGGTGGGCCACCACGGCCTCGTTATCTCATCCGGCCCGCGTCGAGGTCTACTGCTGCCCCAGGTTCCCGTCGAGTGCGACTGGGACCGCGAAACCTTCCTCGAACAGACTTGCCGGAAAGCTGGCCTGCCCGCCGATGCCTGGCGAAAGGGGGCTGCCCTCGAGGCCTTCACCGCCGAGGTGTTCGGCGACAGCAAAACCTGATCGACGGTAGAGAGACACTGCTTGCCAACGGCTGGCCGCGTGGCTACTCCGGGCCACCCCATTCACCCGCATCCCGAACCCCTACTGCCAACCCCCAAACCCGGAATTCGGCATCTCACCATCAGTGTCTGGGGATACACTTACGTAATTTGGTACGTGTCGTGCTATGACATACGCTGCGTTGACGAGTCTACTTGTGGGGGAGTCTGTGGAACTTGCCGCTTTGATCGCTGTTTTGGTGCTCGCTGGATCGATGATCCCTGGAAACCCCGGAATCATGTACTACCGCTAATCCGGCGGTAGTGACGGCGCTTTGGCTTCGCAACGCAGTCGCTCTCCGTCCAACCTTGTTCAGCGCGGTCTCACTCATCCAAAAGAAAACGGGGAAGATTTCTCTCCCCCGTTCAGCTCTGAATTGTCTGTTTTCTACTGCTGCTCGTCCAGTTCCACCGCATCGCCCGGGTGCACATCTTCCAGAGCGAACACGATCATGCCGGTCGAAGTGGTGGGCGTAACGCTGAGAATCACCAATTCTCCGAGCGCGCGCCGCGGCAGGTCAGCTACGTGAATATTCGGCCCCTTGGTCCGCGTAAACATCTTGGCTTCAAACGTAGGCAAGCGCCGCTGCGTATCTTCGGAGGTGGAAGCCTTGAACGAAAGGGAGTCCACCGGATCCTTCAAATCAAGTGTGTACGGCCGTACAGCCTTGAAGTAATCGCCCACTTTCACTCCCTGATTCGATCCGAAGTTCATGTAGACCTTCGAGTTCGTACCCAGCGTTCCATCGAAGTCTTTCGCCAACAAGATCCGTCCACTCAGCTTGCCATTCGACGGCGCGAACCGGTCGAAATGAACGGGAGCGTGGAACGCAATCGGCGGCTTCTCCACGAATGGTATCGCGACATCGCCGGGGTTAATCGGATCACAACTGAATTCCACTTCGGCGACTGCGCTGTGGCTGCGCGTATCGAGCACCTTCACCCGGCCGATCTCCGCATACGGTTGCCCCGTGGCCGCGATCATTCTCCTCTGTCCCGCAAAGAACTCGTATTCATTCACGTCCCGGAGTTCCCGTATGATCGTGTACAGCTGTCCCTGTTGGTAGCCGCTACCTGCCAGATAGACGACCTCTCCATTGGTAAACTTGGTCGTGTTGGGGGTTTGCAGGCCGCCATCCACGTAATTCGCATCTGGAATCCGTTGTTGGCTGAGAAACCCGGCGCAATACTGGTCCGCCGCGGTGGGCGTCTGGAAACGCGCGATCGGGACATTCGCCGTGGTGGCAACGATGCCAGAGGCATCTGCCGAGCTCGCTTGCTGGGCTACCGCCGCCGTCGCCAGCAGCAGCAATAACAATCCTGTTTTCTTCATGTTACCTCCGGGTCGAAAGCGCCAGACTGGCCGGCCGCCCCAACCTATCTCTCTCTGAGGACAAGGGTTACAGCCGGAAGGTAACAAGCGCGGGGGGGCGGGTCAAGGTTACGAGGGTGTCAGGCGTCCTGCTCCCAAAGTGTTTCGTGGGCACGTTGTTAATCCATTGTTGCATCTATGCTTACGCCCCTGTAATATCGCGCCGTTCCAAGACAATGCCTTTGGCTCTTTCCCACAGCATCGTGCCTCGCTTTTTGCCCCTCCGCTTGCATAAAGTCTGTCTTGCGCTTGCGAGTGACTCCGCCGACGACATGCTCAATACCGCGGAGGCCATGGCGCGGGACAACCCCTTTCTCGAGTTCCGCCTGGATTATCTGAAACAGCCTGCTTCCGCCCTGCCCAAGATCCGGCGCTTCCTCGAAACCCACCAGTACGTGACCGCCGTCGGCACGTGCCGTCGCGCGGACCATGGCGGCAACTTCAAAGGGTCAATGGCCGCGCAGTTGGAAATTCTTGGCAAAGCCGCCGCCGCCGGATGCCAGCTTCTGGACCTGGAACTTGAGAGCGGAGTTCGCTGCAAGCCCGAAGCGGTGGCTCGTTTGCGCACCCGCGCTGGCCTGATTCTCTCCTTCCACGATTTTCGCACGACTCGCGGCCTGGAAAAAACGCTGGAGAAGATGCTGGCCGTCCCCGCCGACTACTACAAGATCGTCACCACCGCCACCACACTCTCTGACAATGTAGCGATGATGAAGTTTCTCCAGACCCAGAGTGACAAACACGCGCTGATCGGTTTGTGTATGGGAGAGCAGGGCATCATCAGCCGCGTGCTTGGAGTTCGCGCCGGCAGTGTGTTTACGTTCGCAGCTGTCAGTGAAGATCAGAAAACCGCGCCCGGGCAGGTCAGTGCTCAACAACTCCGCAGCATCTACCGGATCGAGCAGGTCGACGCAGCGACTCGCGTCTATGGCGTGGCAGGCGACCCCATCGGTCATTCTCTCTCGCCCGTCATCATGAATACCGCCCTGCGCCGCGAGAACGTCAACGGTGTCTATCTTGCCTTGCACGCCAAGACTCTCAAGGATCTCCTCTACTGCGTGCGCGAGATTCCCATCCATGGCCTCAGCATTACCATGCCGTACAAGCAGGCCATCCTTGAGTATCTTGACAACACCGATGCCCATACCACGAAGATCGGCGCCTGCAACACCGTCGTCCGTGGACAGGACGGCAAGCTCTACGGCTTCAACACGGACACCGCAGGTGTCGTTCGTCCGCTGGAGCAGCGCATCACGATCGAGGGGGCCAAGGTTCTCGTGCTGGGTGCCGGCGGCGCCGCCCGAGCCGCCGTGTTCGGATTAAAGGAGCGTGGTGCTGAAGTTTGGATCCTCAACCGCAGTGCCGCTCCCGCCCAGAAGCTCGCCCGGCAGGCCAAGGCTCACACCATTAAGCGAGCCAACTTGCGTAAGATGGCGTTTGACGTGATCATCAACGCCACGCCCGTCGGCATGACGAATGCCGAGAGTCCGTTGAAGGAGAATGAAATCCAAGCGAAGGTCGTGTTCGACATGGTTTATGACCCGGTCGAGACCCCGTTCCTACGGATCGCCCGCGCAAAGGGACTCTCGGTCATACCGGGCGTCGAGATGTTCGTCCACCAGGCGGCCCGGCAATTCGAAATCTGGACCGGCAAGCCCGCCCCTGCCGACGACATGCTGCGCGCCGTAACCATCGCTCTCCAGGAACGTGCCGGCGCGAGAAAACAGCCGTTAGCACTTAGCATTTAGCCAAGTCAGTGGAACGCGAAAGTTTTCGCCCAGTGCTAAATGCCGTTCTTCGCAAGTTGAGACAGCCCCAACCAAATTTCTCGATGCAAATTTGCCAACAAAGGTTGCAAAATCACAAAGCCTCGAATAAAATCGATTAATGAGCGCTGCTTTCGCGTTCATCTCGTCGTAACAATCACTTTCTTCCAGGTAGGAAACGCACAACCCTAAGCTCAAAAAAATCTAAAGGGGTGCCCAGACCCCGGTGCAATTCGGAGAGAATGCATGGCGTGGTACGCGTACTGCCTCACGGAACACCAGACCCTCACCAACGGTGTTCGCGCCCGTCGTCCCTATGTTCTAGATGGAATCCAGGGCGTGAACGGCGCCCCGGTCATGAGCTATCCCAGCGGTGAATTCGCTGTCATTGTCAGCGAATACGACCGCGCAACCTCCAAACTCGACGAAAAGTCCGTCCTTGAGCACGCTCGCGTAGTCAGCATGAGCTTCCGAACAGCCGTTGTCTTACCCTTCCGATTTGGAACGATCTTCGATACCGAAGACGCTATCCGTCAGGCGGTTCGCTCCAACCGGCGTACCTTCTGCGAGAGCGTCGCCCGGCTTCGCGGCAAATCCGAGATGCGGATCAAACTCGTCGTCCGCGACGGCTCCCAACGTGGGAACCTGGAAGAGATCGTGCTCCCCGATACCGTTGGCCGCGAGTACCTGGCCAAGCTCCGCGAGAAGGCCTCTCGTGACCGCGAGCGGCAGACCAAGGCTCGTGCCCTCTCCGTCCAGGTTCACAAGCTATTCAACCCGCTCGAGGAAGAGGTTAGTTGCAAGAAGGTGAACGCCGATGGCATGCTCCTCGACATCGCGCACCTGATCGACACCAAATCCATCGAGAAGTATCAGAACCGCTACAACACCGCCGCTAAGCAACTCAAGAACTGCGAAATTGTCGTGACCGGTCCCTGGCCGCCTTACCATTTCCTTCCGGAAAAGCTGCGGACCGTCGCCGGCAACAGCTAACCATTGCAATCAGTTTTCCCAAGCCCCCTTTCGCAGGGGGCTTTGGCTTTTTTGGGGCAAAAGTAGCCTCCTGCAACCAATGTGCAGCTTTGTGCATTCGACCAGCGACAGAGAAGTCCGGTACCAGCCCGTCGCCAGCTAAACCATTGACCCTAAAAGACTGATTTTGCACAGGTTCTGGAAACGGAGTGTTGTGTCCCACCGGTTTACCATTTTGGTTCCGCAAGTGCACATTCGCAATGCAACTGAAGAGGCCGCAACCACTTTGAACCACGTCACTTTCTTCAACGTTCTCGACATCTCTCATTGCCGTTGTTGGTCGTCCCCCAAACGGCGCCACACCAGTCGCCTCTGACTCCTGCCAACTTTGCCTCTTTGAAAAGGTGGCCCCGAAAAGGGGCCGCTTTTTTTGTTGGCTCACGTCCTGTAGACTCGCCGTTCCCGATGAAAGCCGTAAGAACCGCTGCGGTCCATTCCCTACTGACGTTTGTTTTTCTGGCGCAAAGCGCACTCCAGGCCAGACAACCAATCGCCCCTGAAAACGACGTCCTTCTTGCCACCATAGAGAAGGAGCTCCATCGCGGCCAGTCCGAGCTGGCCAAGCAGGATCTGGCACCCTACTTCACCAGCTACGCTGTCTCCGACAATGATTCGCTTTTCGTCGTCAGCTCGCAGGGTGGAATCCTCAGCTCGACTCGTGTCCATCGCCGCACCGCTGATGTCAGCATGCGCATCGGCGCTCCCGCGCTCGACAACACTCACGACCTGGACCGTCGCTCCGGCCTCAGCTCCGGCCAGTTGCCGGTGCGCGACAACCCCGATGCCATTGCTCGCGTCCTCTGGAAACTGACTTACGAGCAGTACCGCCAGGCCCAGCAGGCTTACACCAATGTGAAGACCAAGACCGCTGTCCGGGCCAAAGACGAAGACGACTCTCCCGATTTTTCCGAAGAGAAGCCCTCGACCTATTCAGAAGAAACGCCGTCAGCGCCCATCCCGGAGCAAAAGATTTGGGAAGACCTGGCACGCCGCTATTCTGCTTTCTTCCGCCCCTATCCGTATCTCCAGCAATCGGGCGTTCTGATCATCGCCCAGAAAGCCCGCAGCTACCTGGTCTCGACCGAAGGCACGAAGATCGTGACGGAGGAGACGATCTGCCGCATCATGATCGAGGCCGAGACCCTCGCCGACGACGGCATGCTACTGATGCGCGCCGAAACCTTTCAATTCTCGAATCCCGCCCAGGCTCCATCCGAAACCGAGGTCGCGGCCCGTGCCCAGAAAATGGCCGAAGACCTGCGCGCTCTCCGGAACGCTCCGCTAGCCGAACCCTACAGTGGCCCGGCGCTGCTTTCGGGCCGCGCCGCCGCCGTTTTCTTCCACGAAGTGCTCGGCCACCGCATCGAAGGACAACGCCAGCGCGGCCGAGAGGAAGGCCAGACCTTTACCAAGAAAGTCAACGAAAAGATCCTGCCCGAATTCCTCAGCGTGACCGACGACCCCACCCTGCGCACACTCGCTGGCACCGAACTGTCCGGATGGTATCGCTACGACGACGAAGGCATCCCCGCGGCGCGGGTGGAAGTGGTCAAGGACGGCATCTTGAAGAACTTTCTCATGGGGCGTTTACCGGTAAAGAACTTCAGCCATTCGAACGGCCACGGTCGCGCCCAGGCCGGCCTGATGCCCGTCGGCCGCCAAGGCAATCTGATCGTGACCTCTACGAAAAGCATCCCCGACGCGCAACTGCGCACCCACTTCATTGAGGAAATAAAAAAACAGGGAAAGCCGTACGCGCTCTATTTCGAGGACATCCAGGGCGGATTCACGCTAACCGCGCGCGCCCTTCCGCAAGCCTTCCAGGTGCTACCCGTGATGGTGTGGCGTGTTTATGCCGATGGCCGTCCCGATGAACTGGTCCGCGGTGTGGACATCGTCGGGACTCCCCTCACCGTGCTGGCTGGGATCGTGGCCACCGGACAAACCACCAGCGTCTTCAACGGCATTTGCGGCGCAGAATCCGGCAGCATTCCGGTATCAGCGGCGGCGCCGTCCCTGCTGTTCTCCGAAATCGAGGTTCAAAAAAGAAAATACGGCGACACGCGTCCCCCGATCTTGCCGCCTCCGCCCGGCGCCACTTCCAGAAAAGAAGGTGCGCGATGATGCGGCGGATATTGCTGGCCTCGCTCTCTGCTGGCCTTCTCCTCGGGCTTTCGGCGGCCGCCTTCGCCGCCTCCGACCCCGCTTCCGACGACGTTGTGCTGCGGGCGCTCCGCGAAGAAATGGAGCGCTCGAAAGACAAGCTCAAGATGGAGGGCGTGCAGGCTCCCTACTACATCGAATACCGGGTCACCGATCTGGACGAGTTCCAGGCCAGCGCTGTCTTCGGCGCCCTGCGCAGCCAGCAGCGCCAGCGCGGACGCTTGTTGCGCGTCGTGGTCCGGGTCGGCGACTACAGGCAGGACAGCTTCTTCGGAACGGGAGAAGGCGTCACGGATCTGCTCGCAACCGATGACGACGTCTTTGCCCTCCGTCACCGCGTGTGGCTGGCTACCGATCGCGCTTACAAGGCTGCGGGCGAAGCGCTTTCCGCCAAACAATCCGCTCTCAAGCAATACAAAGTGGATGAACCGGTGGACGATTTTGCCAGGGCCCCCGCTGTCCAAGTCGTAGAACCCTTCGCCCACCTCGCTGCCACCGATCTCACTCCCTGGCTACGCTTCATCGAAGAAGCCTCCAGCCAGTTTCGTGCCGATCCACAACTCGAATCCGCCGACTCCAGCCTGCGCTTCACAGCCGAGAACCGCTACTGCCTGAACTCAGAGGGCACGGTCGCTCGTACCGGGAGCACGCGCTACCTCGTCTACATCGGCGGATCAACCCAGGCTCCCGACGGCATGCTGATGCAGCGCTCGCACGCCGATCTCGGAAACGACCTCAAGGAACTACCTAGCCGCGAACAATTCCTCAACACCACCAGCAAATTGTTCGACACCCTCAAGCAGTTGCGCGAAGCGCCTACCGTGGACGAGGACTACCGCGGTCCTGTGCTGTTTTCAAACGATGCCGCCGCTACCGTCGTCACCGAATTGGTAGAACCGAATCTGCTCGGACGGAAGCCCGGCCTGGGCCAGAACGCCCGCACTACCGGTCACTGGTCGAGCAGCTTGAAGAGTCGCGTCCTGCCGGATTTCATCAACGTTTTCGACGATCCCACGATTTCTACCATCTCGGGCCAACCCGTTTTCGGACACTACACGCTCGACGACGAAGGAGTGAAAGCCCAACGGGTGTCTCTTATCGAGAAGGGACAACTGGTTAGCTTTCTTATGGGGCGTCAGCCGATTCGCGACTTTCCAACTTCCAACGGGCACGGCCGCGGCGCTCCGACGGGCGCTCCCGCAGCCCAACCCGGTAATCTCATCCTGCAGTCGAGCGACCCGCAGCCCGATGCAGGGCTCAAGAAAAAGCTGATCGATATCTGCAGGCAGCGCGACCTTCCCTACGGCTTCTATGTCGGAACCATGGGACCGCGTCTGACGCCGCGCCTGCTGTACCGCATTTGGACCAAAGACGGCCGGGAAGAACTCGTCCGCGGCGCCGTTTTCGGAGACCTTGATCTCCGTGCCCTCCGCAGCGATCTAATTGCCGCCGGAACCGATCTCGCGGTCGAGGACCGCCCTGAGCCCGTCGTCTTCAGCGTAGCCAGTCCCGCGCTCCTGTTTGATGAACTCGAAGTCAAGCGCTCGGACGCGACCAAGCAGAAGCTGCCCGTGTATCCCGCGCCCCCACTCACCCATACTCGCGAATGATCCTGTATTCTCGAATGCACCTGCTATGAGGAAAACACTGTCCACTCTCGTTTTGTTTGCCTGCCTGAGCTTGCCTGCCTGGCCGCAAACCCGGTCCGCCACCACGCTCGTGGCTCTGCCCTCTCTTTCTAAAGAACTGCTCCAGCAGTTGCAGTCTGTCCGCGACGCCGCCCTCACCAGTGACTACGCCTGGCAGCAACTCGCCCATCTGACCGAGAACATTGGCCCCCGTCCCGCCGGGTCGCCACAAGCACAAGCCGCCTCGGAGTATGTCGCTTCTGAGATGCGCAAGCTCGGCCTCGACGTTCATCTCGAAGAGGCGCTCGTTTCGCATTGGGTACGCGGCGAAGAGAAAGCCGAACTGGTGGAGTTCCCCGGCCAGCCTCCACAGGTAAATCAGAAGATCATTCTTACTGCACTCAGCGGAGGTACGGCGACGCCGGCCGAAGGCATTACCGCCGAGGTAGTCGTAGTCCACAGCTTCGACGAACTCACCGCGCTCGGCCGCGACAAAGTTGCCGGCAAGATCGTGCTCTTCAATGTTCACTATGACAAGCTCAAAGCCCAAGCTGGCTTTGCTTTCGAAGCCTATGGAGAAGCCGTTGTCTATCGCGGTAATGGTGGCAAAGCAGTAGCAGCGTTAGGCGGAGTAGCCTCGCTCGTTCGTTCCGTCGGAAGCGCGGAGTATCGCCTGCCCCACACGGGATTCAGTTACCCTGCTCCGATTCCCGCCGCCGCGCTCGCCGCTGAAGATGCCGACCTCGTCGAACATCTGGCCGCGCAGGGTCGCGTGCGCATGCACCTCACACTCACTCCGCAACATCTCCCCGACACGACTGGCTACAACGTCGTCGCCGACATCAAGGGGAGCGAACATCCCGAACAGATTATCGTCGTCTCCGGGCATCTCGACTCATGGGACCTCGGCCGCGGCGCCATCGACGACGGTGCCGGTGTCGTAATCTCGATGGCCACCGCCGAAGTGCTCCAGCGTTTGCATATCCGCCCGCGCCGCACGCTTCGCGTCATCGCCTGGATGGACGAAGAAAACGGCGGCGGCGGGCACGCCGCCTATGCCCAGTCTCACGCCGCCGAGATGGTCAATCACATCGCAGCCATCGAAAGCGACGCCGGCGCCGCCCACCCCTTGGGCTTCTCCGCAAAATTGTCGCCCGCCGCGGTGGCAGCGCTGCGCCCCATCCTCGAGGTTCTGCGACCCGTCGGTGCCACAGTTGTGCGGCCTACCACGGTCAGCCCCGGATCCGACATCGAGCCTCTGGTCGAAGCTGGCGTCCCTGGACTCG
>WNFC01008226.1_pt1 | contig 14498 bp, 16 predicted proteins | sample 5400541 | NCBI WGS metagenome assembly WNFC01 (sample SAMN13153342, study PRJNA577476) | soil metagenome | isolation source: 120 cm saprolite under Douglas fir tree site 2 hole 2 replicate 1 | place: USA:California | collected 2015-04-18
GTTGCGGCCGCGGCTCAAGGTCGAGGCCGTCATGCAGTCGGAGATCGTCAACACCGTGGTCGACAAGATCGCCGTGGCGGCTCGGGCCGACAACGGCGGTGAGGTGGGCGACGGCAAGATCTTCGTCATCGGGGTCGAGGACGCGGTGCGCATCCGCACCGGCGAGCACGGCTCAGAGACCGTTCGTCATGCCGCCCGCGCCATGTGGGGACACTAACCCCGGCGAGTGCCGGCACTGGGCTGTTGGTTTCGGCAAAGTAGCCCGCGAGTGCCGGCACTCGCGGGCAGCGCGCTTAGGCTGCGCCTTCCTTGGCCGCCGCCGATGCGGCCGCCGGGACGTTGCGGTCGATCCAGGCCTTGATCGGGGCTTTGCCGCCGGGGTAGCCGACGATCCGGTCGACGAGCTTGCCCTCACGGAACAGGCCGAGCGTCGGGATGCCCATCACGCCGTATCGGATGGCGATCTCCTGGTTGACGTCGACGTCGAGCTGGCCGACGGTCACCCTGCCGGCGTACTCGCCCGCAAGCTGCTGCACGACCGGCGCCATCATCCGGCACGGGCCACACCAGTCGGCGTAAAAGTCGACTACGACCGGTTCCTTTGAGCTCAGCACATCGGCCTCGAAGGTCGGGCCGTCGAAGTGCTTCAAGTTGTTCATGTCAGTTCTAAGCCTGCCCCTCCAGGCGTTATTCCTAAACCCCTGACGAGGGAGAATCAGGCCATGGCCGCCCTGGCAGCAAGCCGGCAGATGTCGACCCTGGAGGTGGCGCTTCGCACCTTCGGCGCGCGCCTGTTCGAGGCTGCCCCCGGCCTGGTGACGTGGGTGCTGCTGCTGGCTCCGGCCTGGATCCCGATCGTCTTCACATCGCCGGGCGCCTTCGCGGTGGCCGGTGCCGTCCTGGTCTTCGACGTCTACTGGCTGTTCCGCTCGGTATCGGTGATGCGAGGCGTGTACAGGACGTACTCGCGCATGCGACGCGACATGAGCGCCGACTGGCTAGCCCTTTGCGAGCAAGATCGCGCCGCCGGCGAGCGCGACCCCCTGCAGTTCATCCACCTGTCGATCATCCCGACGTACACGGAGCCGTTCGTGGTGGGCAAGTCCGCGGCGATGAACTGGGGCGGGCGGTGGATGGTTCGAGTGCTCACCGACGAGGGCTATGAGCTGAACAGGATCCTCATCACAGACCTCGACTCCGACTACCGCGTGCACCCGCAGTATTTCGCCTGGATAAGCTGGCACCATTCCCGGGAGCCGCTGCGCGACTACACGATCTGGCAGCCGGTCCCGCTGTTCCACAACAACATCTGGCAGGTGCCGATGGCGGTCCGCGTGATGTCCGCGAGCACGTCGCAGTGGCAGATGTTCCTGCATTCGCAGCCGCATCGCCTGGTTGCGTTCAGCAGCTACACGTGCAGCCTTGAGTTCGTGCATCGGGTCGGCTACTGGGACAACGACGTGATTCCGGAGGACTCGCGCTTCTACTGGAAGGCCTTCTTCACGTTTGGCAAGCGCTTCGCGGTGAGGTCGGTGTACCTGCCGCTGTATGGGGACTCGCCGAAGTCGCGCGACTACGCGTCGACGCATCAGTCCCAGTACAACCAGATCAAGCGGTGGGCGTGGGGGGTGACGGACGTGCCCTACGTGCTGGCGCGGCTGTTCAAGCATCCGGAGATCCCATTCGGGCTGAGGCTGCGGCGCTTCTCGAATCTGTTCGTGAATCACCTCAACTGGATCTTCCTGCCGGTGCTGCTGATGTTCGGAAGCTCCGCACCGATCTGGTTCAGCATTGACTTTTCGCTCACCGACGTCGGTCAGCAGGTCTGGTCGCTCTCAGGGATCCTGCTGACGATCACGCTCTCGACCGTCTTCTTCTTCATGTACCTGGAGTTCCGCATGCTCCCGCCCAAGCCGGTGGAGTGGCCGCGCTGGCGGCGGACCATCGTGCACTTCCAGTACTTCGCGTACCCGGTCGTCGGACTCGTGCTCAGCGTGCTGCCGGCGCTCGAGGCGCACACGCGGCTTCTGCTGGGGCGCTACCTGGAATACAGGGTTACTGAGAAGACCTAGGCTCCGCAGACCGGGCTGTTCACGAACCAGGGCAGGCAGAACTGCGGTCCCGCAAGGGCCCAGAGCTCAAGCAGCGCGATGATCACCAGCGCGCCGACGAAGATCGAGCCGGTGATGATGTTGCGGCCCGGCACCGGCCACTTCTTCCATCCCAATCGCTTGGCGACTCGCGGGCCGATCATCGAGTCGAGGAACGGAAAGATGAGCAGCAGGATGATCACCACCGTTCCGATGACGATGGAGAAGACGAACTCGTTGCCCAGCTTCAGGAACTGGAAGAGGAAGAGGAAGTACCAGTCCGGTCGTGGGATGGTGACCGCGCGTGGGTCGGCCGACGCCTCGAGCTGAAGGTTCTTCTGCACGTAGGCGGACAGCAGACCGACCGCGATGAGCATCACGATCGCGATGATCGGGTACGGCCAGAAGTGGTCTGGGAAGAACGGATGCGTGTCCTCGTCGGGCATGTCGTCTGCCAGGTGGTGACCGGCGGCACCCATGAGAATCGGGAAGAGAGCCAGACCGACCACGACCGGATAGAGGATGTGGTCGGGCCCGATTGGCAGACGCTTGTAATCCGGCTCGAGCGTGTGACCGCCGTGCCCGTCGACCTCGATCAGCGGGATCTCCTTCGGCGCTTCGGCCGTGGCCGCTCCGGGTCCTTCCTTCTTGATCTGTTCGTTCACACCTTTTCCCTTCGGTGGCACGGCTTTGCCGGGCCACCGCCCGTGATCGATCTCGGCGAGTGCCGTCGATTGGCCGGGGGGGTCTCCGTAGGGGGGGCCTGACCCCCCTGCGCCTTCATTTCTACATCGGCTCCGCGATACCGTGCGCGCGGATGAAGCGGAAGTGCACGTACATGAAAAGCACGATCAGCGCCGGCAGCACGAACACGTGCAGCGTGAAGAACCGCTGCAGTGTCGGCGGACCCACCACCGGGCCGCCCTGCAGCAGCTCCTTGATGAACGCGGCTACGGGGGCGATCGGAATGCCGGCCGTGATCTTGATCGTGACCTCGGTCGCGAAGTACGCCTTGTTGTCCCACGGCAGCAGGTAGCCGGTCAGCGCGAGTATCAGGATCAGGAACAGCATCGTCACGCCGACGATCCAGTTCAGCTCCCGCGGCGCGCGGTAGGAGCCGGTCCAGTAGACCCGCGCCATGTGGAGCAGCACCATGATGATCAGCAGGTTCGCTCCCCAGAAGTGCACGCCGCGGATCAGCCATCCGAGGTACACGCTGTTCTGGATGAAGTTGACGCTGGTGTAGGCCGGCGCGGGGTTGCCGCTGGCGTCGGGCACGTAGTAAAGCGCCAGCAGGATCCCGGTGAGCAGCTGGAGCACGATGAGGATGAACACCATCCCGCCGAAGCAGTAGTAGAAGGCGTTGGCGAAGTTCGGCACGCGCTGATAGAGCGCTTCGTCCACCGACTTCGTGAACGGATACCGCTCGTCCAGCCAGTTGACCACCGCCAACTGGATCTCTCGCGGGTGAGGTATCGCCATCTATCTAAAGCCCCAGGACGAGGCCTTCGATGTCGATTGTGCTCGGATCCGAGCTGTCCTGCTCCCATGTCAGGTTGGAGAGCGGAGCGGACGCGGGTCCGCGCAGCACAGTGCCGTCGAGGTGGAATCGTGAACCGTGGCACGGGCAGTCGAAGCTCTTGTCCTTGTCGTTCAGCGCGATCGAGCAGCCAAGGTGCGAGCAGTTGATGGCGACCACGTGGACCTTGCCCTGCTGGTCCTTCACCGCGAAGCCTCCGAAGGCCAGGTCGCCGGCGGCGTTGTCGCCGCCACCGTCGGCCATGATGAATGCCGAGTTTGGGGTCTTCGGGGCGTCGAACTTGACCGCGTCACCGTTGGCGAGCTGGTCGATCGACTTCGAGAGCTGGATCTTGATCTTGCCCTTCGTCTGGCCCTTCGGGGGGGCCGGCCAGAGAAAGGGCAGGATCGGCAGGCCGCCGGCGACCACGGTCGCGGTCAGCAGGGCTGCCATCCACCAACCCAAGAAGGTTCTCCTCGTGAACCTCACCGTGGTGGTTGACTGCTCTGCCATCCGACTCGAATTTTAGCTGGGTGGGTTAACTTGGAGATGGACGCAGGCCGACCGCCTCGCGCACCTCGGCCATGGTCGCCCGGGCGATTCGTCGGGCCCTGGACTCGCCGTCAGCCAGCACTTCGTCGATGATCGCGGGCGTCAGCTCAGACCGTTTCTGTCGAAACGGCTCGAAGCGTTCGATGATCCGTTGGGCGAGGATCTGCTTTTTTTCCTGGCAACCGATCTGGGCCGTTCGACAAAGCTCCCAGTAGTGCTCCCAGTCGTCGAAGAAGAACTTGTAGAAGGCGCAGACGTTGCAGGTGCGCGGATGACCTGGGTCGATTTTGCGAGGCCGCTTGACGTCGGTGACCATGCTCAGGACCTGCTTGCGGATGACATCGGGTTCGTTGGTGACGCCCACGATATTGCTGAGGCTCTTCGACATCTTGGCCTTGCCGTCGGTGCCCTTGACGATCGGGGCGTCCGGATTCAGCACGATCTGCGGCTCCGGAAAGACGTTGCCGTAGAGGCGGTTGAAGCGGCGGGTGATCTCACGCGACAGCTCGAGGTGCGCCGCTTGGTCGCGCCCGACTGGGACCACGTCACCCTTGACGATGACGATGTCGGCGCACTGCAGCACCGGATACTCCAAGAGGCCGAGGTTGACGTTGTCGGGCTGGTTGCGGACCATCTCTTTGAAAGTCGGCACTCGCTGCACCCAGCTAAGCGGCGTGACCATCGCGAGCAGCAGCGCCAGCTCGGCCACCTCCGGGATCTGAGACTGCCTGTACATGACCGTTCGGCTTGGATCGAGGCCGATCGCTATGAGGTCCATGACCATCTCGTACAGGTCGGGCTCGAAGTCACGGGCATTCGGCTTGGTGGTCAGGGTGTGATAGTCGGCGACAAAGATGAACGAGTCGTATTCGTCCTGGAGCCGCACGTAGTTGATGCCGGCGCCGAGATAGTTGCCCAGGTGGAATCGCCCGGTGACGCGAATCCCGCTCAGAGAACGTTGCCTCTGCATGTGGCCCACGAGTCTAGGGGAATACGATTTGGCGAGTTGTCAGACTCGCACGCCGCCGCAGCCTCGCCCGCCGCCGGCTCCGGGCTTGGCTCCAGAGCCCTCCGCAACACGGTCGTCGTGCTCTCGGCGAAGGTCGTCGCGCGCCTCATCGCGCTGGTCACTGTCATCGCCGCGTCCAAGCACCTTGGCGCCGCGAACTACGGAACGTTCACGACCCTCATCAACTACACCGCGATAGTCAGCGTGATGCTCGACCTCGGCTTCAACGTCCTGTTCGTGCGCGAGGGGGCGCGGCATCCGACCGAGATCCAGCGCTACCTCCGCAACGTCATGTCGGTCCGCGTGTTCATGTCGGTCGCGAGCCTCGTCGTGCTCGCGATCCTCCTCAACGTCGCCGGCCTCGGCCTACTGCTCGCGCCGGGTTTCGCGCTGATGGTCCTGACCTCGTACGCCTCTCTGCTGCGCAACAGCCTCTACGCGGTGCAGCGGCTCGGCTTCGAGGCGATCGCCGTCGTGCTCGAAAGCGCGCTCCTGCTCGGGCTTGTCATCTACGGCATCAAGACCAACCGCGACGTCACCTATTTCGTGTGGGCCTACGCGGCGCAGTACGCGTTCAGCTGCGTCTACTTCTCGATCGTCATCGCGACCCAGCGCATCGCGGTGATCGGCTGGCGCTTCGAGGTGCCGCTCCTGCGCACGTGGTTCTGGCAGGGCTTGCCGTTCGCCCTGACCTTCATCCTCACGATCCTCTACTTCCGCATCGACCAGCCGCTCGTGTACGCGCTGCGCTCGCACGCTGAAGCCGGATGGTACGGGCTGGCTTACAAACCGTTCGAGGCGCTCCTGTTCGTGCCGATGACGCTGCTGTCGGTCGTCTTTCCCGCGCTGTCCATCTATCACCGCGACCAGCCCGGGCAGCTGATCGAAGCGGTCAGCAGGTTCTTCAAGGCGCTGTTCGTGATCGGATGGCCGATGTCCGTCGGCATCTTCGTGCTCGCGTATCCGCTCACGCATTCGCTGCAGCTCTACGACCAGTCGGAGCCGGCGCTGCGCATCCTCGCAATCGGGCTCGTGATCGGGTTCGCGAACAACGCGTTCATCGGCGCGCTCAGCGCGTCGGACCACCAGGCTTCCTTCACGTGGGCGGCGGGCTGGAGCCTGCTCGCCAATGTGGCGTTGAACCTCGCCCTCATCCCCACGTTCGGCTACATCGGTGCGAGCTGGGCAACTGTCGCCACCGAGATCGTGCTGGGGAGCACCGGCTGGTACCTCACGGCGCGGCACGTAGGCCGCGTTCCAGTCTTCTCTTCGACATGGCGGGCGCTGATCGCCGGCCTGGTGATGGGCGTGGCGGTCTACCCGATGAGTAACCTCGGTGGGGTGATGATCCTTATCCCGATCGCGGTGGGCGTGATCGTGTACGCGGTCGCGTGCCTGCTCCTGCGCGTCGCCAGCAAGGACGAGATCGCGTTCGCGCGCCGCGCCCTTCTACTCGCGCGATGAGCGCCTCGCAGTTCTTTCTCAAGCCGCGGGGTGCGGCCGCACCGGTGCCCTGGGAGGAGATCGCGGTCGACGCGCCGGAGGTTGGCCCGCTCACGCCACTGGAGCAGGCGCAGTTCGTCGCCCTGGACGTGGAGACCACCGGCAACTCGCCTTTCCTTGTCCTCGAGCTCGGCGCCGAGCGCTTCACCCTCGACCAAACGCTCTCGTTCTTCGACACGCTCGTCGACAGCCGCGCGCCCATCAACCCGTACGCGCGCCGGCGCCATCACATCGATCGCTCCATGCTCATCGGCGCGCCGGTCTTCAGGGACGCAAGGCGAGCGTTCCTGCGGTTCGCTCAGGGTGCTGTCCTTGTCGAGCACAGCCACGACGCGTTCGACACGTGGCTCGTCGGTCGTGGCCTGGAGAGCCCGCTCGAGCATCCGATCATCGACACCACCGCGCTGGCGCGGCTGGTGATGGAGATCCCGAAGGGACAGGTCCCCGGCCTGCAGCGGCTGGTGACCGAGCTCGGCCTCGACATCATGCCGGCGCACGCGGCGCTCGACGACGCGCGGGCGACGGCGATGGTCTTCCGCGCGCTCGTGAAACGGGCGATGGAGCAGCTCGGTTTGGAGACGGTGGGCGACGTGGTGGCGCTGGTGCCGCGCCCGGTCGTGGACCGGACGCCGCCTAATCGAAAAGGGTCAGCTGCAGGTCGGGCTCCGGGTGCTCAAGCCCGGACAGGCCAACCCCGATCAGCCGCACCGGCCGCGCCTCGACGTGCGACTTCTCCAGCGCAGAGCGCGCGGCCCGGAAGATCGCGTCGACGTCGTCGGTCGGGCTCGTCCGGCTCACCTGGCGGCTCACCAGCCTGAAGTCCGGGAGCTTCAGCTTCACGTAGATCGTCCGCGCGCGCACGCCTTCCGCCTGCAGCCGCTCGACGACGCGATCGGTCAGCTCGCGCAGCGCCTCTTCGAGCTGGCCGCGGTCGCTGACGTCGGTGTCGAACGTGGTCTCGGCGGAGATCGTTTTCGCGGGCTTGCTCCCGTCGACCGGAGAGCGATCGCGACCCTGCGCGTATCGCTGCAGCACGGCGCCGCCGACTCCGAGCGCCTGCACGAGCCGCTGCGTCTCGTATACAGCGAGCTCGCCCACTGTGCGTACGCCCATCGCGCGCAGCCTGTCCTCGGTCTTGGGCCCGAGGCCCGGGATGACGCCGATCGGCAGCGGTGCGAGGAAGTCCGCCTCGGTGCCTGGCGGCACGAGGACGAGGCCGTCCGGCTTGCGCGTACCGCTCGCGACCTTTGCGACGAGCTTCGACGTCGCCGCGCCGACCGTGGCGGTCAGCTGCACCTCTGTGTGGATTTGAAACTTGATGCGCCGCGCCACCTCTTCGGCCGTGGTCGTGCCGTGACGCGTGCGCGCGGTGACGTCGAGGTAAGCCTCGTCGAGCGCGACGCCTTCGACGAGCTCGGGCGACGTGAAGCGCCTGAAGATCTGGTGCACGAGCCGGCTCGCCTCGCGGTAGCGGGCGCCGTCGGGGTTGACGATCGTGAGCTGCGGACACAGCTGCTGTGCCTCGTGCACCGGTATCGCCGACCGGACGCCGAAAGCGCGCGCTTCATATGACGCGCCCATGACGACCGCCCGCTTCGAGCGGCCCGCGACCGCGACCGGGATGCCCCTCAGCTTCGGGTCGTCGCGCTGGTGGACGGACGTGTAGAAGGCGTCCAGATCGACGTGGAGGATGGTGCGGGGCCAGTTTTCCGGGCGCGGCATTCGAGCGCCGAGCAGTGTGCCACAAGAACTTGTGGCTTCAGACGGCCGTCGCTACCCTCCCCCGAGTGCTGCGGTCACATTCGAAAATACGTTCGCGATCTGGGTGCCCATGGTGAGCAGGATCACGGTCACCAGAATGGAGACCAGGATCAGGACCAGCACAAACACACCGACCGTGATGCCGACGGCCATGCCCACGTTTCCGCCCGTCGGCGCGGCGGGTCCGCCCGCATGGGCGGCCGGCAACCAGGCCTGGCCGTTCCAGCGCCACAGGCGGTCGGGGGACACCGCGGGCTTCCACGAAGCGCCGTCCCACCACCAGAAACCATCATCGGAGAACTTGGTGTGGCTGGGCGCGGACGCTTGCTGGATCATCGGGACCGCAGCGTAACCCAGTCGCGGAGTGAGGCGTCCGCGGCGCGGCTCACTAGAATCCGGGCGATGAAAGGTGTGATCCTGGCCGGCGGGACGGGCAGCCGGCTGCACCCTCTGACGCGCATCACCAACAAGCACCTGCTGCCGATCTATGACCGGCCGATGATCAACTACGGGATCGAAGCGCTCGTGAAGAGCGGTGTCACGGAGATGATGCTGGTCACAGGGGGAACGCACGCAGGCGAGTTCCTGCGCCTGCTCGGCAACGGCCAGGAGTTCGGCATCGAGCGCCTGCTCTACGCGTACCAGGACAAGCCCGGCGGCATCGCGGAGGCGCTGGGCCTCGCGGAGCGATTCGTCGGCGGTGAGCGGGTGGTCGTGCTGCTCGCGGACAACATCTTCGGCCGCTCCATCAAGCACTGCGTCGACGCCTTCGGCGAGCAGGAGGGCGGCGCGCGAGTCGTTCTCTACGAGATGAGCGACATCGACCACCTGAAGAGCCTCGGCGTCGCCCAGCTCAACGGCGACGGGCGCATCTCGCGCATCGTCGAGAAGCCGGGCAGCCCGCCGAGCAGGCTGGCGGTGACCGGCATCTACTTCTACGACCACCGCGTGTGGGAGGTGCTGCGCACGCTCGAGCCGTCGAGCCGTGGCGAGCTCGAGATCACCGACGTGAACAACTGGTACCTCGACCAGGGGCTCATGGAATACGACGTGCTGGAAGGTTTCTGGGGCGACGCCGGCGAGTCTGTAACCGCCTACTACAAGGTGAACGACATGGTGCGCTCTGAGGGGGCCAACCGCGATTAGCGAAAAGCCGACCATCGAAGGCGTGGAGTTCAAAGAGCTACTCACTCACGCGGACGAGCGCGGATTCTTCCGCGAGGTCATCCGCGAGACCGACGGCTTCTTCGATCACTTCGGGCAGTGGAGCCATTCGCTCATGTACGCCGGCACGGCCAAGGGATGGCACATTCACCGCAAGCAGACGGACTGGTGGTACGTGATCGGTGCGATCAAAGTCGCGCTGTACGACACGCGCGACAGCTCGCCGACCAAGGGCACGCTGATGGAGTTCCTGATGGGCGACGGCCACGCAACGTGCGTGAAGATCCCGCCCGGCGTCGCGCACGGATGCCGCGCGCTGGAGCGCAGCCACCTGCTGTACATCACGTCCAGCGTTTACGACCCCGACGACGAGGGCCGCATCCCGCACGACGATCCATCGATCGGCTACGACTGGACCGCGGGCCCGCCCATCAAGTGAGCTCGCGTTCTCTCAAGCGCCTCCTTGTCGCTGGAGGCGCGGGCTTCATCGGGTCCAACTTCGTGCGCCTGCTGCGTTCGACACGGCCCGAGATCGAGATCACCGTGCTCGACAAGCTCACCTACGCTGGCAACCCGGCCAACCTCGCCGAGTTCGAGGGACAGCGAGGCTACCGGTTCGTCAAGGGCGACATATGCGACGCCGGCGTCGTCGACGAGCTGGCCGGCGGCGTCGATGCAATGGTCAACTTTGCAGCTGAGACGCACGTCGACCGCTCCCTGCTCGACCCGTTTGCGTTTGTCGAGACTGACGTGCGGGGAACCGCGGTCCTGTGCGAGGCCGCCCGCAAGCACGGGCATGAGATCTTCCTGCTCGTCAGCACCGACGAGGTCTACGGCGATGTGCCCGTAGGCCGCTCCCGCGAGACCGACCCGCTGCGCCCGCGCAGCCCCTACTCGGCGAGCAAGGCCGGCGGCGAGCACCTCGTCCAGGCGTACGCGGAGAGCTTCGGCCTGCCGGCGCTGATCACGCGTGGCTCCAACAACTACGGGCCGTATCAGTACCCGGAGAAGTTGATTCCCGTGCTCATCACCAACGCGGTCGACGGCATGAAGCTGCCGCTGTACAAGGATGGGTCGGCCGTGCGGGACTTCGTCTACGTCGAGGACCACTGCCGCGCGATCGACCTGGTGCTGCATGAGGCGGACGCGGGAGGCGTCTACAACATCGGCACCGGTGTCGAGACGAGCGGCAAGCAGGTCGCTGAGGCCGTCCTCGACATCATGGGCGGACCGCGCAGCATGATCGAGTACGTCGCCGACCGCCCCGGCCATGACTACCGCTACGCGCTGGATGTCGACCGCATCACGCAGCTCGGGTGGGAACCGCGCGTGAACCTGGCCGAGGGTCTGGACCGGACGGTGCGCTGGTACCAGGACCGCCAGGACTGGTGGCGGCCGCTCAAGTCAGGCGAGTACTGGGAGTTTTACAGGAAGAACTACAGGCCGCTCGAGTCCTGAGGCGCGCGTGCGCTCCGCCGGCGGCGGACGCGGCGCGCGCCGATCATCGCGAGCCACCACAGCGCCGCACCTCCCGCCAGCCACGCCGTCACTTGCGGCGCGAGCGCGGCGGCATCGGCCATCGTGAGCTGCGGCGCCTTCGCGCCGGGCCAGCCCGACGGTGGGATCGTGTACGCGGGCGCGCGCCTGTATTGGACGCGCGTCTGCTCGGCCGCGGAATTGCCGAGGTCGTCGAAGCCCGAGATGGTGCTGACGAGGAACCCGTCGTTGCCCTTGACGAAGAGGAACGCGTCCGCGAAATAACTCGACGAGTCGGACATGCGAGCGCCGTAGTAGGTCTCGACGCCGTCGACCGTGATCGAGTGCTGGAAGGTAGGGTCGGTCAGGTCGGCGAGCTGTGACTGCTGCAGCCAGAGCCTGGCACCACTGCCGCCCGTGAACGCGACCACGATCTCCACCATCACCCGGCTGGGCGACTGCTGGACCCACGCGCGTCCGAAGCCGGCGATGAAGCCGTCTTTCGCGAGCGTGGTGATGGTGGTCTGCATGTCGAGCCCGCCGATGGACGCGTATGTGCCCGCGTCGAACGGTCCCTCGAGGATGCCTGGCGTGTGTGAGGCCAGCTCGACGTAGCCCGTGCTCGGAGGCTCCGCGAGGATCTGGCTGAGGTGGGGGTTCGGATTGGGCGCTGCCATGGCGGCGGACACCGGGAGCATCGAGACGGCCGCGAGCGCACCGACGGTCAGCCGCACGGCCGTGGTCTTCGCCGACGGACGCGGCCGGCGGTCCCTGGCCCTACTGTGACGCAGCATGGCTCTGCGTGATTAACGCACGAAACGGCCCCCGACACCACGCCAATACCAGTGGAGGTAGCGCGGCAGCCACTTCCAGAGCTGGAAGTTGCTCTTGCCCGCGGTCCGGTCGCGCCAGGTGGTGGGCACCTCCGCCACGCGCAAGCCGAGCAGGTACGCCTTGACCGTCAGCTCGATCCCGAGCTCGAAGCCGCCGGTAGATTCGATGGTCACCTGGTCGAGAAGCCGGCGCGAGTAGAGGCGGAAGTTGCTCGTGGCGTCGTGAATGGGCAGCCCACCCACCCAGTGCAGGGACAGTCCGGCCGCGCGCGACATGCTGCGCTTGAGCAGCGGGCCGCCGAGCTGGCGCCCGCCGCGCATGTAGCGCGATCCGGCCACGACGTCGGCGCCGCCTTTCGGTTCAGCACGCCGCGCCCGATCTTGTTGCGGTGCAGCCTGAGCTCGGGTATGTCGGCCTGCAGCCTGAGCACGACCGGTACGGTCGTGTCCTCGTCGAAGTCGTACACGACCAGCACTTCGAGGGGTCGTGCATGCGCGTGCTCGACGATGCCCCGAAGCGTCGCGATTGCGTTCTCGCCCTCGTTGTAGACGGGCACGACGACCGAAAGAGCAGGGGTCAGATTCGACCCGCTTCGATCTCTGACTTCACCCACGGGACGACCTCGTCCAGCATCGCTTCAAGCGACGTGGTCGCCTCGAAGCCGAGGACTTCGCGCGCCTTACGCACTTCGGGCACGCGCATCTGCACGTCGTGCTCATAGGGAGGATCGGAGACAAGCCGCAGCGGCTTGTCGGGCCCGTGGACCTTGCGCCAGATGACCTCGGCCAGCTCCCGAACAGTGGTCGAACGCGCGGTCGAGAGGTTGAAGTCCTCGTTGACGGCGCGGTCCGACTCCATCGCCAGGCGGATGCCATGGGCGAGGTCTCCGCCGTACGTGTAGTGGCGGACCTGGCTGCCGTCGCCGAGGATGTGCAGCGGGTCCTGGCCCTTGAGCACCTTCTGGCACAGGTCGGGAACCACGTGGCTCATCGCCAGCTTGACGTTGCCGCTCATCACCTCGTGATCGCGCAGCGCGCGCCGCTCGCCGACGCCGACACAGTTGAAAGGACGGACGATCGTGTACGGCAGGCCGTACTGCTCGTGCGCGCCCTTCGCGAAGTATTCGGTGGCCAGCTTTTGGAAACCGTACGTTGACTTCGGCGGCGGGCTGGTGAGCTGCGCGGCCTCCGGAGTGGGGAAGACCGTCGCCGACTCGAACACCATGCTGCTCGAGATCACCGTGATGCGCTGCAGCCGGCCGAGCTTGTGGCCGCTGATCGCAGCGTCGAACGTGGCCGCGCAGATGCGCTCGTTCTCGGCGAGCAGGTCGTACGCGAATTCGTGGAAGTATGAGATGCCGCCGATCATGGCGGCGCCCGCGACAACGTGGTCGGCGTCGGCGGCCAGCTCGGTCAGGAGCTCGGCGTCCTTGGCGTCGCCTTCCACGAGCCGGTAGCGAGGGTGGCTGTCGTAGCTCCGGCGCACGGGCCCGTACTTGCTGTAATTGTCGACGCCGACGACCTCGTGCCCCGCCTCGAGCAGCTCGGCGACGAGGTAACCGCAGATGAAGCCGGCAGCGCCGGTGACGAGAATTTTCAGAGTCTGATCGGCCCCGTGATGCCCCAGATGTCGACGACATCACGGCCGTCGAGCTCGACCTGGCGGTAGGCCTTGTGCGGCGCGCCGATGACGATCACGTCGGACTCCTTCAGCACCTGCTCGAGCGAGACGAAGGTGCTGTCGTGCAGGTACGGATCGGTGCACAGCACCCGCGCGCCTTTGAACGCGGCCAGCTTGCGCACCTTGTAGCTGAGCGACGCACGCGGGTCGTCGGACTCGCCCTTGAACGCCATACCGAGGATGCCGACCGTGCGGCCCGCAAGCGGCTTGCGCGCCTCGAGCGAATCGATGATGTAGTTCGGCATGCCTTCGTTGATCTGCATCGCGGCCTGGCCCATCGGGAAGTGGTCGGGAGTGAAGGCCGACAGCTGCATCGTGTCCTTGAGCAGGCACGGTCCGGCGGCGAAGCCCGGGCCCGGGAGGTCGGCCGCGCGCGGATAGTCGTTGCGGATCGCACCCAGCACGCGGTTGTAGTCGACACCCGAGCGATGCGCGATCAGGAAGAACTGGTTGGCGATCGCGAACTTCATGTAGCGCCACGTGTTGGTGAGCAGCTTCGCGAGCTCGGCCTCTGTCGGCGTCGTCCGCACGATCTGCACTCCGAGCCGCTCGAAAAGGCGCGCGGCACGCTCGTACGCGTCGCTGTTCGATGCTCCGACGAGCTGCGGCAGGCTGCGGATCTCCTCGAGCGCGTGGCCCTCTGCGATTCGCTCGGGGCAGAACACGACATCGGCATCGAGGCCCGCGGCGTGCAGGCGGCGCTGGACTCCCTCCGTGGTGCCAGGGAACACCGTCGATCGCAGCACGACGAGGCAGTGCGGCTGGATGTGAGGGATCAGCTCGTCGATCACTCGGTCGAAGACCGTGACCGACGGGTTCATGAACTCGTCGATCGGCGTGCCGATGACGATGACCACGGTGCCGGCGCGCTTCAGCATCGCCGGCTCCGAGCCGAACTCGAGCCGCCCGG
>WNFC01004987.1_pt1 | contig 14497 bp, 10 predicted proteins | sample 5400541 | NCBI WGS metagenome assembly WNFC01 (sample SAMN13153342, study PRJNA577476) | soil metagenome | isolation source: 120 cm saprolite under Douglas fir tree site 2 hole 2 replicate 1 | place: USA:California | collected 2015-04-18
CAGGATGTGGTCGGCCAGGTCCACTCCGTCCTCCTCCCCCGCGCCGGTGTACTCCCGGACGAACGCCAGCACGCTGGGGTTGGACGAGCTCAGTTCCTCGTACCCGCCGAGGCCGAAGACCCGGCGGCGCTTGCGGATCTCGATCATCCGCTTGGTCCAGTGCAGCAGCGACCCGGGGTTGCGCTGCTGTGCTTCCACGTTGAGCGCCTGGTAGCCGTAGATCGGGTCCATGTTCAGCGGCAGGTAGAGCCGCTGGGGGTCACAGGTGGAAAAGCCGGCGTTGCGGTCCGGGGTCCACTGCATGGGGGTGCGCACCCCGTCCCGGTCACCGAGCCAGATGTTGTCGCCCATCCCGATCTCGTCGCCGTAGTACATCACCGGCGAGCCCGGCAGCGACAGCAGCAGCGCGGTGAACAGCTCAAGCTGGTTGCGGTCGTTGTCGAGCAGCGGGGCCAGGCGCCGCCGGATCCCGATGTTCGCCTTCATCCGCGGGTCCTTGGCGTACTCGGCGTACATGTAGTCCCGCTCGTCGTCGGTGACCATCTCCAGCGTCAGCTCGTCGTGGTTGCGCAGGAAGATGCCCCACTGGCAGCTGGCGGGGATGTCCGGGGTCTGGCCCATGATCTCCGAGATCGGGTAACGCTGCTCCCGGCGGACCGCCATGAAGATCCGCGGCATCAGCGGGAAATGGAAGGCCATGTGGCATTCGTCCCCGCCGGTGCGCTCGTCGCCGAAGTACGGCACCACGTCGGCCGGCCACTGGTTCGCCTCGGCGAGCAGCACCCGGTCCGGGTAGAGCCGGTCCACCTCGGCCCGGACCCGCTTCAGGTACTCGTGCGTCTCCTTGAGGTTCTCGCAGTTGGTTCCCTCCCGCTCGTACAGGTAGGGGACCGCGTCCAGCCGGAACCCGTCGATGCCGAGGTCCAGCCAGAACCGCAGCACCTCGAGCATCGCGTCCTGGACCTTCGGGTTCTCATAGTTGAGGTCGGGCTGGTGGGAGAAGAACCGGTGCCAGTAGTACTGGCCCCGGACCTGGTCGTAGGTCCAGTTCGAGGCCTCGGTGTCGACGAAGATGACCCGCGCCTCGGGGTAACGCTCGTCCGTATCGGACCACACATAGAAGTCCCCATACGGCCCGTCGGGGTCGGCCCGGGACGCCTGGAACCACGGGTGCTGCTCGCTGGTGTGGTTCATGACCAGGTCGGCGATCACCCGCATGCCCCGGGCGTGCGCCTGGTCCACCAGGTCCACGAAATCCCCGAGGATGCCGAACTCCGGCAGGATCGAGGTGAAGTCCGAGATGTCGTAACCGCCGTCGCGCAGCGGCGAGTTGTAGATGGGCAGCAGCCAGATGCAGTCGACGCCCAGCCATTGGAGGTAGTCCAGGCGGGAGGTGAGCCCGGGCAGGTCGCCGGTGCCGTCCCCGTTGGAGTCGTGGAAGCCGCGGACCAGCACCTCGTAGAACAGGGCGCGCTGGTACCAGTGCGGGTCGCGCGGCTGGTCGAACGAGAACGGGTCGGGAACCGGCTCACTGGGAGCGGTGTTGAAGGAAGCCTGGCCCCCGGCGGGCCCGGCCACGGCCAGCCCGGCCTTGCTCTGATGCGGCTGTGTGAGCACTCGCGTCTCCCCTGGCGACGTAACGTACCGCCGTCACGCGGTGAAACCGGGCGTAACGGTAAATATATGAGCTGGTCCGGTCGCCGGATCGAGGCGCACGTAGTTGGCTTGACCCCACCGGTAGGACTCGCCGGTCAGTTCGTCCGTGACGACGAACTGCGACCGATCGTCCACGCCGAGTGCTGACATGTCAAGCCATGCGGTGCCCTCTCGCGGCTGGTGCGGATCCAGGTTCACGACGACCAGCACGGTGTCCCCGTCCCGGCTGCTGCGCTTGGAGAAGCAGAGCAGGCCCGGCTGGTCGACGTAATGAAAGCGTAGGTTACGCAGCCAGTGCAGTGACGGGTGGGATCTTCTGATCATATTGAGGCGGGTGAGGAACGGCGCGATGCCGTTGGGCTCCTGATCCGCCTCCTTCCAGTTCCGCGGCCGGTAGGCGTATTTCTCCGAGTCCAGGTATTCCTCGCTGCCCGGCCGCACGGGTGTGTTCTCGCACAGCTCATACCCCGAGTAGACGCCCCACGTCGGGGACAGCGTGGCGGCGAGCACCGCCCGGACCCGGAACGCGGGCGGCCCGCCGTGCTGCAGGTACTCGGTGAGGATGTCGGGGGTGTTGACGAAGAAGTTCGGCCGCATGTACGCGGCCGCGGGCCCGGACAGTTCGCGCAGGTAGTCGGCCAGTTCATGGGCGGTGTTGCGCCAGGTGAAGTACGTGTAGGACTGGTGGAAGCCGATCTTGGCGAGGGTGTGCATCATGGCCGGCCTGGTGAACGCCTCGGCCAGGAAGATCACGTCGGGGTCGGTGCTGGCCACCTCCGCGAGCAGCCGCTCCCAGAATGGCAGCGGCTTGGTGTGCGGGTTGTCCACCCGGAATATCCGCACCCCGTGGCTCGTCCAGAGCCGGACGATCCGCAGCACTTCCGCGTAGAGCCCGCCCGGGTCATGGTCGAAGTTCACCGGATAGATGTCCTGGTACTTCTTGGGCGGGTTCTCCGCATAGGCAATGGTGCCGTCGGCGCGATGGCCGAACCAATCCGGGTGCTCTGTGACCCAGGGGTGATCCGGCGAGGTCTGCAAGGCGAGGTCGAGCGCCACTTCCATGCCGAGTTCGCGGGCGCGGGCGACGAACGCGTCGAAGTCGGCGAACGTGCCGAGCTCGGGGTGGATCGCGTCGTGCCCGCCGTCCGGCGAGCCGATCGCCCACGGCGAGCCAGGGTCGCCCGGGCCCGCGTGCAGCGCGTTGTTGCGGCCCTTGCGGGCCGTGGTCCCGATCGGGTGGACCGGCGGCAGGTAGACCACGTCGAAGCCCATCTCGGCGATGCCCTCCAGCCGGCACGCGGCGGTGCGCAGCGTGCCGCCCACCGGCTCCCGCCGCCCCATCGGGTCGATCTGCACGCCCTCCGAGCGGGGGAAGAACTCATACCAGGCGCCGTACAGCGCCCGCTGCCGGTGCACCACGAGCGGGCAGGCGGGCGAGCGGGTGAGCCGTTCGCGCAGCGGGGCGGCCTCCAGGATCGCGGTGATCTCCTCGTCGTCGGCGGCGGCCAGCCGGTCCCAGGGGGCGATCCCGCGGTCGCCCAGCCTGGCCGCCACGGCGGCCAGGGCCGCGCGGTGCGCGGGCGGCCGCAGCGGCGATCTGGCCGCGCGGTCGAACAGCGCGGCGCCCTCCGTCAGCATCAGCTCCACGTCCTGGCCCCGCGGCACCTTGATGCCGGCGTCGTGGCGCCAGTGGCCGATCGGATCCCCCCACGCCTCCACGTGGAACCGCCACCTGCCCTCGGCGGACGGGGTGACCTCGGCCGCGTAGCGGTCGGTGCCGGGCAGGATTTCGCGCATCCGGGCCAGCGGGAGACGCTCGCCGGACGGCCCGCGCAGCACCACCCCGGCTCCGGGAACCTCGTGGCCCTCACGGAAAACGGTGGCGCTGACTTCGAAGGTTTCCCCGGTCACGGCCTTGGCCGGCCGGCGCCCGCAGTCGAGCACGGGCTCCACGTCGCTGATCACTATCCGACCGATCACCCCTGAACGCTACCCAGCCTGCGGGCGGTGCACTCCTCCGCCCCGGCGGTGTGCCCGCGCCGCCCGGCGGTGCAGACGTGGCGCCCGGCGGAGCATGCCCGCCCTCCCCGCAGGGGCGGTCCAGCGGCGCATGGTTCGCGGTATCAGCGCAGCGTTGTAGGGTCGCTCAGCGTGAGAGCCATCCGGACCTTCACCATCCGCGCCTCGCTGCCGGGGCCCCTCGCTCCGCTGCACGACCTCATGCTGAATCTCCGCTGGTCCTGGCACGCCGGCACGCGCGACCTGTTCACCGAGCTCGACCCGGCGGGCCGGGAGGAGGCCGGCCGTGATCCCATCACGCTGCTCGGCGAGGTCCCGCCCGAGCGCCTGGCCCGGCTGGCCGCCGACCAGGACTACCTCGGACGGCTGGATCGCGCCGCCGCGGACCTGCGCGAGTACCTGTCCGCGGCGCGCTGGTACCAGCGCGGCGGCGAGCCCGACGGCGAGGGGGCCGGCGCCCGCCCGGCGGCCATCGCGTACTTCTCACCCGAGTACGGGATCGCGGCGGCGCTCCCGCAGTACTCCGGCGGCCTGGGCATCCTGGCCGGCGACCACCTCAAGGCCGGCAGCGACCTGGGGGTCCCGCTGATCGGGGTGGGGCTGCTCTACCGGCACGGCTACTTCAGCCAGTCGCTGTCCCCGGAGGGGTGGCAGCTCGAGCGCTACCCGGCCGGTGACCCGAACGGGCTGCCGCTGACCCTGTTGCGGGGCAGCGACGGCTCGCCGGTCACCGTGGTGCTGGCCCTCGGCGAGGGCAGCTCACTGGCGGCGCAGGTGTGGCTGGCCCAGGTGGGCCGGGTCCCGCTGCTGCTGCTCGACTCCTACGTGGAGCAGAACGAGCCCGGCCTCCGCGAGGTCACCGACCGGCTGTACGGGGGCGGCAGCGAGCACCGGCTGCGCCAGGAACTGCTGCTGGGCATGGGCGGGGTGCGCGCGGTGCGCGCCTACTGCGAGCTGACCGGCCATCCGCAGCCCGAGGTGTTCCACACCAACGAGGGGCACGCGGGCTTCCTCGGCCTGGAACGGATCCGTGAGTACGCGGGACTCGGGCTGAGCTTTGATGAAGCCATCGAGCTGTGCCGGGCCGCCACGGTGTTCACCACGCACACCCCGGTGCCCGCCGGGATCGACAGGTTCGCCAGGGACCTGGTCGAGCGCCAGTTCGGCGGGGACGCGGCGGACCCGGCGCTGCCGTGCGACCGGGTCCTCGCCCTGGGCGCGGAGACCTATCCCGGCGGGGACCCGGCCGTGTTCAACATGGCCGTGATGGGCATGCGCCTGGCCCAGCGGGTGAACGGCGTGAGCAAGCTGCACGGCCGGGTGAGCCGGGAGATGTTCGCCGGCCTGTGGCCCGGGTTCGACGCCAGCGAGGTGCCGATCGGCTCGATCACCAACGGCGTGCACGCCGCAAGCTGGGTGGCACCGGAGATCCTGGCGCTGGCGGCCGGCGACGGCGGCGCGCCCGCCGGGGAACTGCCCGAGGACCTGGCGTGGGACCGGGTGGCCGAGACCGGGCCGGCCCGACTGTGGGAGATCCGCCGCACGCTGCGGCGCCGCCTGGTCGCCGAGGCGCGGCAGCGGCTGCGCGCGTCGCTGCGGCAGCGCGGCCACTCCGAGGCCGAGCTGGGCTGGACCCACCACGCGCTGGACGAGAACGTGCTGACCATCGGGTTCGCCCGCCGGGTGCCCTCCTACAAGCGGCTCACGCTGATGCTGCACGACCCGGAGCGGCTGACCGCGCTGCTGCTGGACCCGCAGACCCCGCTGCAGATGGTGATCGCCGGCAAGGCCCATCCCGCCGACGACGGCGGGAAGCAGCTCATCCAGCAGATGGTCAGGTTCGCCGACGACCCGCGGGTGCGGCACCGCATCCTGTTCCTGCCCGACTACGACATGGCGCTGGCCTCAGCCATGGTCCAGGGCTGCGACGTCTGGCTGAACAACCCGCTGCGGCCGCTGGAAGCGTGCGGCACCTCGGGCATGAAGGCCGCGCTGAACGGCGGCCTGAACCTGTCGGTGCGGGACGGCTGGTGGGACGAGTGGTTCGACGGCGAGAACGGCTGGGCGATCCCCTCGGCCGACGACGTGGCCGACGCCGCCCGCCGCGACGAACTGGAGTCGGCCACCCTGTACGACCTGCTGGCCGGCGTCGTGGCGCCGCTGTTCTACGAGACCGGCGGCGACGGGCTGCCGCACCGCTGGCTGGAGATGGTCGCGCACACCTTCGCCGGGCTGGGCCCCCGGGCGCAGGCGGCCCGGATGGTCCGGGAGTACGTGGAGACCCTGTATGTGCCCGCCACGCGCGCGTCCCGTGCGCTGGCCGGTGCCCCCGGCCAGGCCCCGTTCACCGCGGCCCGCGAACTGGCGGACTGGAAGCAACGGATGCGGAACGCCTGGGCTGGCGTCCGGATCGAGCACATCGAGGCCGGCGACGGGGAACGCGGCCCGGGGGAGTGGCTGCCGGTCCGGGCCAGCGTGGCCCTGGGCGAGCTGGCGCCGGAGGACGTCAGGGTCGAGGTCGTCGGCGGCCGGGTGAACGACGAGGAAGACATCGTCGAGCCGGAAGCCCGCCCGATGGCGCCGAGCGGTCCCGCCACCGGCGAGGGCACCGTCCGCTACGCCGGGGAGGCGCGGCTGGGCAGGCCGGGCCCCTTCGGGTACACGGTGCGCGTGGTGCCCTGCCACCCGCTGCTGGCCAGCACCGCCGAATTGGGCCTGGTCGCCTACCCCGACGCCCCCGAGGGGATGACCAACGGCGATCTGCGTTAGTAACTCAGTGCATGTAAACCAATGCGCTGTGTATCGCATCTGAGTAGGGTGTGTGTCGTAGATCTCCTAGATCTGCGAGGCATACCCCGATGCCCCCGATGCGCAGGGATGGACTGTGCCCGGCCGCGGGGGCGACCGTCAAGAGCCCTGGGGGGGCCAATGAGGGACACAACCCCGCGCACCTTACGACTGTCCGGCCGTGTCACCGTCGGCGGCGCCTATCCCCGGCACGCGAAAGGACAGGAGTCGCCATGAGGTCAGACATCCAGCCCGACAGCCCGCTCCTCACCCCGGCCGAGGTTGCCGCGCTGTTCCGGGTCGACCCGAAGACCGTCACCCGGTGGGCGCAGCAAGGCAAGCTCGGCTCGATCCGGACCCTCGGCGGGCACCGCCGCTACCGCGAAGCCGAGGTGCATGCGTACCTCCACCGCCCCGCGCATCAGGGTTGACCTGACGAACCAGTCGAACCCTGGTCCCACCCGATATGGCACACGAATCCCGTAGCTAAGCGGCGTGCCATATCGGGTGAAAAGTCGGATCTCCGTACGTGGCTAGCGTGACGGCGAAGGCTGGCCACGAACTACGATTCCTGGATGGAGTTCGTGAGGGTAGAGCGGGATGCGGGGATCGCCACCATACGTCTCGACCGGCCGCCGATGAACGCGCTCAACGCGCAGGTCCAGGACGAGATCGCGGCCGCCGCCACGGAGGCCGACGCCGATCCCGGGGTACGCGCCGTCGTGCTCTACGGCGGGGCGAAGGTGTTCGCGGCCGGAGCCGACATCAAGGAGATGGCCGAGGCCAGCTTCGCCCAGGTGGCCGCGGACAGCCGTCGGCTCCAGGCGGCCTTCACCACGGTCGCCCGGATCGGCAAGCCGGTCGTGGCGGCGGTGACCGGGTACGCGCTCGGCGGCGGGCTGGAACTGGCGCTGTGCGCCGACTTCCGCGTCGCCGGCGCGGGCGCCCGCCTCGGCCAGCCGGAGATCCTCCTCGGCATCATCCCCGGGGCCGGTGGGACCCAGCGGCTCCCCCGGCTCATCGGGCCCGCCCGGGCCAAGGACATCGTCTACACGGGCCGCTTCGTCGGCGCCGCGGAGGCGCACCAGATCGGCCTGGTGGACAAGGTGGTCCCCGACGAGGAGGTGTACCAGGCGGCGCGGGACCTGGTGGCCCGGTACGCCACCGGCCCGGCCGTGGCGCTCCGCGCGGCCAAGCAGGCCATCGACGCCGGGCTCGAGACCGACCTGGACACTGGCCTGGAGATCGAGCGGCTCAACTTCGCCGCGCTTTTCGCGACCGAGGACCAGCGCACGGGAATGCGCAGTTTCATCGAGAATGGGCCGGGGAAGGCCACCTTTGCCGGGCGCTGACGCCGGGCCGGGGCGGTCCCGCAAGTCCAGCGCCGCGGACAAGGAGCAGACCCGATGCATCCGCTGACAACCGCCGGCCGCGCCGTCCCATGACCGAGCCCGCAGCCGGCCTGTCCCTGGAGATGATCACCGCCGCCCTGCGCGCGGACAGCGCCGACGTGGCGCTGTATGCGCGGGTGCTCACCGAGTCCCTGGGCGACGCGCTGCCCGCGGGCTGCGTGGACGTGGACCGCGCCAGGACCGTGTCCGACCGTATGCGCGGGCGCCCCGGCCAGGTCAGGAAGATCACCGTCCGGCTCGGCGAGAAGCTGCTTACCCTGACGGTGCAGCCCGGCCGCCCGCCCGCCGCGGAGATCTGCCGCGAGGTGCGCGGGGTGGTGCTCTCCCGCCAGCCCGCTGGCATGCAGGAATGGGTCGACGAACTGGCCAGGGAACTCGTCGCCCACGCCCAGCAGAACGCGCAGGCGGCCGAGGCGCTGCGCAAGCTCGTCGCAGGAACCTAGTGTCGTAGCAACTCACGTTAGCCCGCAGGGCTGGCTCAACCCAGGCGCTGTTGCGGCGGGTGGGGCTGACCGCCGTCCAGTTGCGAGCCGACCAGCTGGCCGCCGCGGTCCTCACCGACGGCTTTCCGGTTACCAGCGCCTTCGTCCTTGCCGCCGCCCCAGTCGCAGCAGCAGGAACCCGGAAACCGGTACGGGGTTATGACCGGGACCGCGGGTCCGTACTCTGGGAAATGCCATGAATGATCAGGACCTGATGCCTGACCGGCTCGGGGGTTACCGCCTGCTCGACCGGATCGGCGAGGGCGGGATGGGCGTTGTCTTCCTCGCCCGCGACCGGGGTCACCGGACGGTCGCGCTCAAGGTCCTGCGCTCCGGCGTGGCGGGGGACCCGACGGCGCGCCGGCGGCTCGCCCGCGAGGTCGAGACGATGCAGCGGGTCCGCAGCCCGAACGTCGCCGAGGTGATCGACGCCGACCTCGACGGCGCCATGCCCTACATCGTGACCAGGTTCGTTCCCGGCCGCACCCTCGACGACGTGGTGACGCAGGACGGGCCGCTGCGCGGGCAGGAGCTGGCCGGGCTGGCGAGCGGGCTGGCCGACGCCCTGGTCGCGGTGCACGCCGCCGGGGTGGTGCACCGCGACGTCAAGCCGGGCAACGTGATGCTGTTCCAGGGCACCCCCGTGGTGATCGACTTCGGGATCGCCCAGGGGCCCGACGCGACCCGGCTGACCATGACCGGGATGTTCATGGGCACCCCGGGCTACCTGGCGCCCGAGGTGATCGAAGGCCGGCCGAGCAGTGAGGCCTCCGACGTGCACGCGTGGGGGGCCACGGTGGCGTACGCGGCCACCGGCCGCCCGCCGTTCGGCACCGGCCCCTACGAGGGCATCTTCTACCGGATCGTGAACGGGCAGGCCGATCTGGCCGGGGCTCCCGCGGCGCTGCTCCCGCTGCTGGCCGCCGCGCTGGCCAGGGATCCCGCGCACCGGCCCCCGGCGGTGCAACTCTGCGCCCAGGCATCGGTGCTCGACCCCGGCACTCTCGTTCAGCAGCCAATTCAGCCGGGGGCGCAGGCGGGAGCCATGCCGCTGGCCGGTGCCGGCGCGACGAGATCGGACGTATCGCCCGCGCCCGCGGCGGGCGGGCCGGTGGCCTACGTGCCGCCTGCTTCCGTGGCGGGCGGGCCGGCGGGCTATGTGCCGCCGACCGTCACCGGCGCCGAAGCGAACGGTGCCGGCGCCGGGCCCGCGCCCGGCGGCGCGGTCCCGGAAGCGGCCCCCTGGCCCGGCGCGGCCGCGGGCAACGGGGCCGCGCCGGTGCCCGGGCCGGGCTCGCCGAACACCCGCCCGATGCCCAACGAACGGCCGCTGCCCGAGGATCTCGGCGACGTCCTCACCCCGGTCAGCTACGCCCGGCGGGAGGCCGCGCCGGGGGGCACCGCCCCGGCGGCCGGAGTGGCCGGCGCGCCGCGGCAGGCGGCCGCACCGGCCCCCGCCGCGCGGGCACGCTGGCACCCGCTCCTGGTGGTCGCCACGGTCGTCGTGCTGGCCGGAGTCAGCGTCATCCTGCCGGTGGCCGGGACGCTGGCCGCTCTCGCCGTGTTCGCCGGACTGCGCACGGCGGGCCTGGTGCAGCGGCGCGGCACCGCGCGGCGGGCGGCACGCGGCACCCGGGCCATGGACCCGGTCGTCACCGTGGTCACGCTGCCCTGGTTCGTCCTCCGTGCCCTGTTCACGCTGCTGCTGCTCGCCCCGCCCGGGCTGGCCGCCGCGGCCCTCGCCGCCGGCATCACGGTGGCCGTCGCGCCTGGTGACTGGCCCTACCGCGCGCTCGCCTACGCCGCGGGCACGCTGGTGCTCTGGTACGGGCTCGGGCCCGGCTCCGGGATGCCCCGGGCCCAGCTCCAGCGGTTGTTCGGCGCGGTCACCAGGACGCGCACGGCGCAGATCGTGGCCGTGCTCGGGATGACCGCCCTCGCGCTCGCGGCGGTCAGCACGGCGGTGTCCTCGCCGTCGGTGTTCTGGCCGACCGTGGTGCCGGGCAACGTCGTCCGCTTCGGGATGACCCACCTGGGGCCGCTGCGCCGCCTCGGCTACCTGGCCCACCTCAGCGGCGCGCACCGTTTCGGCCTGCTGCGCCCCTTCTCCTGATCGCCGGCGATCGCCCCCGGCGGGCACGGGGGAATCGTCCGCGATCATGCATGCGAGGGTCAGGCGGAGCGGTTGCCGGTGCCGCTGGGCTGGCTGGCGCCGTTGGCCTGGCTGGCAGGCCGCGCGGCGCGCCGGGGCGGTGGCACCGCGCTCGGCGCGGGACCGGGGGCAGGCTCGCCGCGGTCGGCCGGGCCGGCCTGCGCCGGCCGCTCGGCGGGCGGCAGCGGGCGGACGAGGCCGAGCGCGATTACCTCGTTGGCGAGCCGCACCCGCCGGTTCTGGCCCTCGGCGATCCGGAACTTCTGGTAGAGCCGCAGCAGATGCTGCTTGACGGCTGCCTCCGTGACGACGAGGTCGGCGGCGATCTCGCGGGCCGTCGCGGGGGCCACGAAGGCCTCGTCGGAAAGCGCGGGGCGGCACAGCGACGTCAGGACGTCGAGTTCCCGGCGGGTCAGCTCGGGGCTGGCCGAGCGCCGCAACTCGACTTCGGCGGCGATGTCTTCCCTGGGGATCCCCCCGACCCGGCAGCGCGCGGCGCCGAAGCTGAGGACATCGCCTTCCTCCAGCACCCGGCGGGCCACGAGCCGCCCGTTGACCCTGGTCCCGTTACGAGATAATCCCAGGTCAGCGACGTAGGCGTACGGGCCGTGGCGGACGATCTCGGCGTGCAGCCGGGAGACGCTGGGATCGGCGAGCCGGATGTCCACCCCATTACCACGCCCGATCGTGGTCACCGTGTCGGCCAGCGGGATAACGTCGCCGGTGTCTTCGATGCGAATGTAAGGCCCCTCCACAAGGTTCTCCTGCCTGCCTAAGTAGCGACTGACGTCTTACGGTCTGGTTACCCCCTCGACGCGACTTCCTATCACCCGGGCCGCGATTGCCCGGCCCGTCCGGCAGGTCATCGCGCACCCCCGGGCGGACCGGCCGGGCCGACGGGACTGGTCACGGGGCGTCGCAAGTACACTGCCGACGGGTTATGCGGAAGGAAACACCATGCCGGACAAGCCGTCCAGGGGCCTCGCGGACGTCATCGCGGCATCCACCGCGGTCAGTGACATCGACGGCCGGGCCGGCCTGTTGTTCTACCGCGGCTTTGACATCCATCAGCTGGCGGGCTCCGCGGCGTTCGAAGAGATCGCCTACCTGCTGCAGAGTGGCCACGCGCCGTCGCCGGCCGAACTGGCGGCCTACCGGGCGGAGGTGGCAGGCAGCCGCGCGCCCGGCAAGCTGGTCACGGCGGGCCTGGCCGACGTCGCGGCCAGCCAGGCGCCGATGGAGGCTCTGCGCACCCTGGTCTCGCTGGCCAGCGCCGACGACCCCGACAAGAACTCGAACGCACCGGAGGCCAACGCGCGCAAGGCCGTCCGGCTGACCGCGCAGCAGCCGCTCCTGGTGGCCGCCTACGCCGCGCGCAGGCTGATCCGCCCGGACAGCGAGTACATCGGTGAGCGCGGGCTCACCTGGGTGCCGGTAGGCGAGCGGTGAACCAACCCGTCCGCGAGGAGAATCCGGGCGCCGTGGGATGGCTGGTGTACCTGGTTGTCCTCGGCTGCGTCGCGGCCGACCTCGCCTGGTTCTGGGCGGGCGGCACGCACGCCGCCAAGGGGGGTACGTTGGCACTGGCGGGCGTGATGTTCGCCGCGGCACTGGCCAGGCTGGCGCTGCCGGAAAGCCGGGTCGGCCTGCTCGCATCGCGGAAGCGCCTCACGGATGTGGTCACGCTGGCCGCGTTGGGTACCGGGCTGCTGGCCGTGGTGCTGCTGTCCCCGGTGCCGCTGTGAGGTGACAGCGCTGGCTGCCTGACCGGCGCCGCGGCGGGCAGGTTTACCGGGCACCCCCGTGGGGCGGGCCCGGCGGCGCGTGACAAGGGCGTCAGGCCGCAGAAGGGAAGGACGACCGGCAATGCCCAAGATCAAGGTAGCCAATCCCGTCGTCGAGCTCGACGGCGACGAGATGACCAGGATCATCTGGAAGTTCATCAAGGACAAGCTGATCCTGCCGTACCTGGACATCGAGCTGAAGTACTACGACTTGTCGGTCACCCACCGCGACGAGACCGATGACAAGATCACGGTGGAAGCGGCCTACGCCATCAAGGAGTACGGGGTAGGCGTCAAGTGCGCCACCATCACCCCCGACGAGGCGCGCGTCGCGGAGTTCGGGCTGAAGCGGATGTGGCGCTCGCCCAACGGCACCATCCGCAACATCCTCGGCGGCGTGGTGTTCCGCGAGCCGATCGTGGTCCACAACGTCCCCCGCTTCGTCCCCGGCTGGACCAAGCCGATCATCATCGGCCGGCACGCCCACGGCGACCAGTACCGGGCCACCGACTTCGTGGTTCCCGGCCCGGGCCGGGTGCTCATCACCTATGAGCCGGACGAGGGCACCGACGCCAACGGCTTCGAGCTCGAGGTCAGCCGGTTCACCGGCGGCGGCGTGGCCATGGGGATGTACAACTACGACGACTCGATCATGGACTTCGCCCGGGCCACCATGCAGTACGCGCTGAACCGCCGCTACCCGCTGTTCCTGTCCACCAAGAACACGATCCTCAAGGCCTACGACGGCCGCTTCAAGGACCTGTTCGCCGAGGTGTACGAGTCGGAGTTCAAGGCGGAGTTCGAGGCGTCCGGGATCTCCTACGACCACCGGCTGATCGACGACATGGTCGCCCAGGTCATCAAGGGCGACGGCGGCGTCGTCTGGGCCTGCAAGAACTACGACGGCGACGTGGAGTCCGACGTGGTGGCCCAGGGCTTCGGCTCGCTCGGCCTGATGACCAGCGTCCTGATGACCCCGGACGGGCGCACCGTCGAGGCCGAGGCCGCCCACGGCACGGTGACCCGGCACTACCGCATACACCAGCAGGGCAAGGCCACCTCGACCAACCCGATCGCGTCCATCTTCGCCTGGACCCGCGGCCTGGCGCACCGCGGCAAGCTGGACGGCACCCCGGAGGTCACCGCGTTCGCGGAGACTCTGGAGAAGGTCTGCGTGCAGACCGTCGAAAGCGGCAAGATGACCAAGGATCTGGCCGTGCTGATCGGTGCCGACGCGCCGTACCTGAACACCGAGGACTTCCTGGCGGCGCTGGATGACAACCTCCGCGCCGCCATGAACTCCTGAGCGGGGAGTTTCCCGAGCACGGCGCCCGAGCACGCAGAAGGAGACCGGGAAGAGATGGCCCGCAAGGGGAAGGTGGCCGTGGTCGGCGCCGGGTTCTACGGCTCGACCACGGCGCAGCGACTGGCCGAGTACGACGTCTTCGACGAGGTCGTGCTCACCGACATCGTGGAGGGGAAGCCGGAAGGGCTCGCGCTGGACATGAACCAGTCGCGCCCGATCGAAGGCTTCGAGACCAAGGTCACCGGGCAGACCACGGGCCTGGCCGGCGAGGGTTACGAGGCGATCGCCGGAGCCGGGATCGTCATCGTCACCGCGGGCCTGCCCCGCAAGCCGGGCATGAGCAGGATGGACCTGATCGAGGTCAACGCCAAGATCGTCCGGGGCGTGGTGGAGAACGTGGTGAAGCACGCCCCCGAGGCGGTGCTCATCGTGGTCTCGAACCCGCTGGACGAGATGACCGCGCTCGCGGCGAAGGTCTCCGGTTTCCCTTCGAACCGCGTGATGGGCCAGGCGGGCATGCTGGACACGGCCAGGTTCAGCTACTTCGTCGCCGAGCGCCTCGGCGTGCCGGTCTCCTCGGTGCGGACGCTCACCCTCGGCTCGCACGGGGACACCATGGTCCCGGTGCCCTCGGCGTGCACGGTGGACGGCGCGCCGCTGGCCGGCCGGCTGCCGGCCGCCGACATCGAGGCGCTGGTGGAGCGGACCCGGCAGGGCGGCGCGGAGATCGTCGCGCTGCTCAAGACCGGGTCCGCGTACTACGCGCCTTCGGCGGCAGCGGCCCGGATGGCCCGGGCCGTGGCCGAGGACTCCGGCAGGGTCATGCCGGTATGCGCGTGGGTGGACGGCGAGTACGGCATCTCCGGTGTCTACCTGGGCGTCGAGGCCGAGCTCGGGGC
>WNFC01024674.1_pt1 | contig 14497 bp, 23 predicted proteins | sample 5400541 | NCBI WGS metagenome assembly WNFC01 (sample SAMN13153342, study PRJNA577476) | soil metagenome | isolation source: 120 cm saprolite under Douglas fir tree site 2 hole 2 replicate 1 | place: USA:California | collected 2015-04-18
GCGCGCTCCGCTCGTGCCGCGGAAACCTCCGCTTCCTTGGCCTCCCATTGGAGCGGAATGCGAACTTCTCCCATCACGCCGGTGCCGGCGTAACCGTCGCGATCTCGCGTGTGCATGACGCCCAACGACACGTCCGGATATCGGTTGCGCTCCGCCAAACTTTGCGCCGCGGTCGCCGATCCCGCCTTGGCCTGGCCTTCGGCGATCGTCGGATTGAGCCTGATCGCGCGGTCGACCAGCACCGCAACGTTCAGCTTTCTCTCATTCGGCAGTGGGCGTAGTGCGACCGGAATCGCGAGCGGCGCGTTGGGGCGACGATTGAGCAGAGCGTTCAGCTGGGCAGCGGTCTTTGTCTGTTGACCGCGCAAGCGTTCGAGCTCGATACCGAGTTCCTCGGCCTCGATTTCGAGCCGGAGGACGTCTTCTTGTGTTGTGCCCCCTTGAGCGTAGCGATCCCTTAGCGTCGCGGTTGCGGTCAGGACCGTGTCCAGGGTACGCTGAGTGAGCGCATGAGCCTGGTAAGTTGCGTACCGGGCAGCAAAGACGCTCTTCACGCGCGCGACCAGCTCGAGTTCGGCTCCTTGGCGGCGATAGCGGGCTGCGGTGGCCTCGAAGGTCGCCATCTCCTGCTTGAGATCGAGCTTCCCCCACAGTGGGAACTCCTGCATCAGCCTATAAGTCGTGGTCGTTCCGTTCATAGAAATGTTGCGCTGGTCGAGATTGTCGGCACCGACCCGAAGAGTCGGGTCTGGCAGCGCCCCTGCTGACGTGATCCGGGCTATTGCGGCGTCGGCGGTCAAAGCAGCGGCGGCGAGCTCGGGACTGAGCTGCCGCGCGAGCGCGATCAGCTCGGCGGCGGTTGCTCCCGGCGGCCCCTTGGGCGCCGCCACGGCCGGCCCCATCAGCAGGAGCGCGCCAACGAGTCCGGCTCGAATGGACCGAAACATGGCTCAGTCCGTGGCCTTGAACGTGACCTTTCCGGTCACGGTCTCTTGCTCGCCTTGCACCTTGGCCGAAACCGTCAAGAGCCAACGCCCGGCCATGACGAGGTCGGTCTTGAAGTCGTAGGTGCCCGGTTCAGCTCCGGCAGCGGGCGTAACGGGCGCCGTCATTGTCGCCATGCCTTCAGGGGACATGTCGATGCGCGGCGAGAAGATGACCGCGTCGGACACCGGCTTGCCGGTTGGTTTGTGGACGAGGCGCACCGTCAGATTCACTCCGTTGCCTTTTTTCACCTCGGCTTTCACGGGCTCGAAAACGTAGTCGTCGGCACCACCGAATGCGGCGTCGGTAACGGTCACTATAGCTGCAAAAGCGAGCAATGGTCAAGAGCCAACGTCCCGCCATCGTGAGCGGCGCCTTGAACGCGTAGACGCCGGGCTCGGGGCTGGGCAGCGGAGCAATTGCGGTCGCCATATCGGCCATCCCGTCGGGCGCCATGTCGAGTCGGGTCTGGACGACGGTCGCGTCGGCGACCGGCTTTCCGCTGGGCTTGTGCACCAGGCGCACGGCGACGGTGGCCACGTTGCTCGACTTGATCTCCGCCTGGACGGGCTCGAACACGTAGTCTTCGGCGCCCGCGAATGCAGTGACGGCGACGCTCATCGGAGCAAGCAGGACGGCGGCAGCAAGGATCGATTTCCAAGGCATCTTTCGTCTCCTCACGTGGCAAGTTCCCCGGCAGGCCCAAGCGAGCCGGCCGAACGACTTGCGCGCGAGCTTTGGGCTCACGCGTCGCGGCGCATTTTCAGGGAGACGTCAGGCCCGAGGAGGTCGGAAGGGCGGACTGCCCGTCTGCGAAGAGAACGGATTGGCGGCGACCGCAGCTGTCATCTTCGCAAAGGTCGAGGGGAATACGATGGTCGCCGATCCTGTTCCCGCGAAGCTGAAGCACTTCAGCGCGCAGGTCGCCATCGAGCAGCAATCGCCCGCCGATTTGTCACAGGGATCGACCTTGTGAGGACAGCAACCCTGCATGTCCTCCATGGCCGACATGCCGGTCATGTCCTCCATGGCGGACAAGTCGGTCGATGGCGGCGAGCTCATGCCCACGCCGCCCGCTGCCGGCAGCATCGCTACCGACACGGCGATCAGAAGCGCTAGAATGGTGCGACCGATGCGCATGGACAGATTACGGGAAAATAGCAGGTTTATCGGTCCCATGGTCAAGTGACGATTTCGCGAGGCGGCCGGACCAAGTCTCGGGGTCCCGTGATTGTGTAACAGCCCCGCCGTTGCTTATATATCCGGCATGGGCGCAGCGTGCTGTAGCCATCATCCTCCACTGGACCGGCATCGCGGAAACCCGGCTTATCGCCGCGTCCTTTGGGCCGTGTTGGCGATCAATGCCAGCATGTTCCTGGTCGAGATCGGCGCGGGTCTCGCGGCCGGATCGGCCTCGCTACAGGCTGATGCTCTCGACTTTCTAGGTGACGCCGGCAATTACGCCATCAGCCTCTTTGTGGTCGGGATGGCGTTGCGCTACCGGGCAATGGCGGCTCTCGCCAAGGGCGGCACCATGGGAATATTCGGCCTATGGGTGACCGGGACGGTCGTCTGGCACGCGGTACAGGGCACCTTGCCAAACGCCTTCACCATGGGGGCAGTAGGCTTTGCAGCACTGGCGGCGAATGCAGCCTCATTTGGCCTACTGTGGGCCTATCGCAGCGGCGATGCAAACATGCGCTCAGCATGGATTTGCACGCGCAATGACGTGATCGGCAATCTGGCGGTTCTTCTGGCCGCCGCCGGCGTCTTTGGCACCGGCACGGGGTGGCCGGACATCATCGTCGCTGCGATCATGGCCGGTTTGGCCCTTCAAGGAGCGTCTCTCGTTATCCGGCAGTCGCTGGCCGAGCTCCGTCGGCCCATAGATCTGCGCGACGCCGCTTCCGAGCACCCGCGCCAGATTAATCTTACGCCGCGACAGGAGGTACATGGTCGGGATCGCAAGGACGCTGACGACAAGCCCGGGCAGAGAGAACTCCGCTCCTTGCTGCGTCCATAATTTCCAGCCGGCGCCGCCAACGACATAAGCGGCAAGCGCGAACAGCAGCGCGCCGCCGATCCGCGCTGTCTCCCGCGCGGCAGGTGTGACCAAACGTCTTTGGAAATCGGAGATATTGCTCGTGTGCTTGAAGCGTGGAAAGCTCGGTCCAATGATCGAGCGAGCGCGACAATGGGCGCGTCTCATGAAACGAGACGTGCACGCGATTTATCTGGCGGCGCGCGACCCTCGCGTGCCCTGGTACGCCAAGGCGCTGGGCCTTTGCGTTGCCGGCTACGCGGTCTCGCCTATCGACCTGATTCCCGACTTCGTCCCGGTCCTGGGCTACTTGGACGATGTGATACTCATGCCGCTCGGCATCATGCTGGTCGTCAAGTTAATACCGCCAGAGATCATGGCGGAACATCGGACCTTGGCGGCAGCAGCCCAAAATCGGCCAGCGAGCCGCACCGCAGCCGCTGTTATCGCCGTTATCTGGGCAGCATGCGTCGCGTTGGCGGGCTGGCTTTGCTATCGCTTTTTTGCGAACTGAAATTCGCGCCTTATTCAAAGGAGCCACCACGCTCTCGCGCGATTGCAAGAATCGAGCGAACGCCTTTAATATCATCATGAAATTCAAGCAATTGGAGCTGATGAGCATGGCGCTCAATCAAGTGTGCGATGAGCTGCATCGCCGCTTCGGGATCGAGCATCCGACCGTTCAAATCGAAAGCGCTGGCGAAACATGCCGACTGGCACCCGCCCATGTCGTCTGAGAGCGGAATTAGCCGCGCACTGTGACATGTTTGCCGCACGCGCCTCATGAGACTCGGGTACAATTGAACGAGGAGCAATCCGAGCAGTCGGCTCATGAGGTTCGTTCGAACGATTCGCTGCGTTCGTGCCTGCCTGCTGGCACTATTCGTAGCCGCCCAGGTCGCGGGCGTCGTTCCCGTGATCTACGATCATACCCTCAATGTGTTCGAAACCACCCCGGTCGCCGGACACTCGCACATTCACGTCAAGAGCGCCGTCGCGACCCCCGATGCCGACCACCATCACGGCGTCCTCGACTTGCACGATCAGTGCTGTGCCCTCCATACGTTGGCCGGGCCTCTTCCTGTCGCGGTCAATACCGCTCCGACCCGGCTTGCCGGCTTGCGCATCGTTCCGGTCGCAGTGACCGCGCTCGCCCAAGGCGACTCCAACCGTCTCGATCGTCCACCAAGACCCGTGCCTCTGATCTGAACCGCCATGCACCGGCCGGTCATGGCCGCGTGCGCTGTTTGGACAGGTGAGGCATGAGGTTTTCATGTTCAGGCATTGTCTGGCCTGCCTCTCCCATGCATGGGAGAGATGGCCCAAGCCGTATGTCCCGCCGCGTGGCAAGCGCTCTCTCGCTGGCTGCTGGGCAAGATGGCTGATCGCACCGGCGATCGTCGCCATCTCTCATACGGTCCATGCGCACGGGATCGTGGGTAACAGGCTCTTTCCCGGTACTCTTGCGTTCGACGATCCGGCGGTCGCCGATGAGCTGATCCTGCCGGCCATTTCGAGCCTCAAACATCCCGGCGAAGGCGGTGATGTTGCCGATAACAGGATCGGTTGGTCATTCACGCGGCTCCTGACCTCGACCCTCGCGTTCGGGATCGAAAGCGGCTGGATTCATCGCAACTGGGGACCGTCTCGGCGCTCAGGGTTCGACACGACGGACGTCAGCTTGAAAGGGTTGCTCTACAAGAACGAGCCGCACGAGGTCATGATCTCGGCCGGTTTGGCCTGGGGGCTCGGCGGCTCCGGCGCCCAAGGAGTCGGTGCCAGCAAGCCCGACATTCTTCAGCCCGGCATTTTCTTCGGTAAAGGGTTCGGCGACCTGCCGGATAGCCTCGCATGGCTGCGGCCGTTGGGAATCACCGGGGCGGTCACGCTCGAACATCCGATGAGCGGCACTTCGACCAACCTCGGCATCGACCCGCAGACCGGCCAGCTCGGCCCGATGCTCACGCGCAGCGTCGACACGCTGCACTGGGGGTTCTCGGTCCAGTACAGCACCTACTACCTCACCACCCGCTTCACGCCCGGCAAGCTTCCGAAGGAAGAGCCGCTTCATCAATTCGTGCCGCTTGTCGAGTTCGCATTCGATACTCCGCGCGGAGAGAAGACCGCCGCCACGATGAATCCAGGGCTCGCGTACGTGGCGGACACCTGGCAGGTTGCCGCCGAAGCGATCGTTCCTCTCAACACCGAAGGCGGACGCACCATCGGCGTCAGGGCCCAGTTGCTCCTGTTCCTCGATGACCTCCTGCCGGCGCTTTTTGGCAAGCCGCTTCTGGAGTCGATTGCGCAAACGCCTCGACAATCAGGTGCACGGGCGCGGCAATGACGATCCCCGCAGATGTCATCGCCTTTCTCCGCAAGAATGCGCCGCTGGCCTATTGCGACGATTGCATTGCTCGACGCGTCGGCGTGACCCGCACTCAACAGGTACAGCCCATAACTTCAACGCTCGGGCTGACTCCCGGATTTGCCCGAACGCGCGGCCTGTGCCGGGAGTGTGGCTTGACGAGACAGGTGATAAACGCGATCCCCAAGCAGACCAAGCCGCGGTAAACTTTGCAATTGCGACGATATCAGCAGAAAATACAGTAGGCAGCGTAAGCCGCCACGCTGGTGAGGACAAGGGCGCACGCCGTGATAAACGCTGTGTTCATCGCTGATCCTCCAATTGAACCGGTAACGGCATGATATCCTGGAAATCCGGTTGTCCGCAACAGAGCGAGTGCGATCATCATGACCAGCTTTGATGCCCGCGCGACACGCCGCTCGGCGCTTATCTCGGCAGCTGCCTCTCTGCTAACACCCGCCGCGCTTTTTGTCACAGAGCATCGACTCGTGACGGTCCACCGGGACCCGACCTGCGGCTGCTGTTCGGGTTGGGTTCAGCACCTGCAGCAAGCCGGCTTTGCCGCCCAGGTGTTGGAAACCAGGGACATCGATGTGGTGAAGAGGAGGCTCGGCGTGCCGGACGACCTCGCGGCCTGCCACACGGCGGAGGTCTCAGGCTACGTCATCGAAGGACATGTTCCAGCCACCGCGCTCAAACGCTTTCTTGCCGAAAATCCGAACGTGACGGGGCTTGTCGTCCCGGGCATGCCGATCGGCTCGCCCGGCATGGAGGGTGGCCGTCCCAAGCGATACGAGGTCGTCTTGTTCGGGCCAGGCGGGCGGCGCACGTACATGCGCTTCCTCGGCAACAGCGTTGTCGACTGAGAGTGGTTGCACGCGGCGCCTTTCAGGACTCCGAAGTCGAAGCAGGCGCGCAGCGCCTTCATAGTGACGCTCAGGAGCGGAGATACTTGATAAAGGCCGCAATCCCAAGAACAAGAAAAATGACGACGAGCAGCCACACCAAGGCCATTCCCCACATCATTCCCATCGGCATATCGGTCATCTGCATCATGTTCGAGCTCCACTCTCGTGCCGCGTTCGCAGCACGGCGCTACTGAAACGTGACAAACGCATTTTTTCGGTCCCTCAGTCACGACCGTGCGAATGACCTACGGGGTGCATCGCTCCGCCGCCATACCCGCGCAGCGCATCGTAACGGGCGACCTGCTCCGGCGTGAGCAACGAGCGTTGCGCCAGATGGGCCTCCAGATGAATCGCCCGCAATTCACCCTGAAGCGTCGCAATCGCAGCGAGCTGAGATCGAAGGCTTGTCGGGTCGATTCGGCCCGCGACAAAAGCCTGGTCGAGATTGCGCTCCGCTTCGATGATCCTGACGCCAAACGTCTGGGCTCGCTCGCGCATGCCGAGGAACAGCGCTTCCGTGCTCTTGCGCTGTTCGTCCGTGAGGCCAAGCTGGACCGCCAGTTCCAGCACATGCAGCGGTCCGGGATAGGAGTTGAGCTCGGCGGCCTTTGCCAGGCCCATGCCGCGCCCTTCCTTCAGATCGCCGATTTCCTTCTCCGACAGCGCCTTGATGGCGCGCTGCTCCTGGCCGGCATAGGGCGAGGGAGTCTGAGATGCTGCCCCCGCGGCCGAAGCGGCGAGGATTGCAAGTGACAAATACATCGCGAGACGGTTCATGACGCTAACCTCCATTTGGAGTAGGATCATGCACGCCGCGGCGAGCCCGGCATATGATTGCAGTCATGCGCCAATAAGATTGATGGATGGGGCATGCTGGGCCTCGACCAACGAGCGCTTGAAAGACGGTCGCTCGCTCGAGACGACGTGCTGTTCAAGCAGGGCGACAAGGTCACTGCAATTTATTTTGTGGAAGCGGGCCGGCTGCGGTTGGAACGGCGGACCTTTGACGGACGGGTATTGGTGCTCGGCATCACGACGGCCGGCAGGTTTTTCGTCGAAGCGGCACTTTTTTCTGACATGTTCCATTGCGACGCGGTCGCGACCGAGCCGACGCAGGTGTGCGTATATCCCAAAGGCGCCGTTCTCAACGCTCTTCGCGCGGACCCGGAGAACGCCATGTCCTTCCTGGCGCTCGTCGCGCACCAAGTCATCGAGCTACGGCAGCGTCTCGAGATCATGAAAGTTCGCTCTGCCAAAGAGCGGGTGATGCTCTATCTCGATCTCAACGCCGAACCTGACGGCCGCGCGGTAAACCTGCGAAGTCAACTTCAGGATATCGCGAGCGAGCTTGGCCTGACCCGTGAGGTCCTGTATCGGACGCTCGCCAGCCTCGAGCGAGCAGGCGCGATCGAACGTGCAGGCGACCGCATCCTGCTCAAGAAATCGCTCAGCATATGATTGTCGGATTCAAATCGGGCTTTCGATGCGCGATCGCACCAATCGACCTGAAGGAACTTGAATCCCATGATCAAGGAAGGACCTCCCATGCGCAAGTTCGTGATGACCCTCGCGCTCGCCGGCGTTCTCATCGCCGGCCTCGCGACCGCGCCGGTGCTCTACGCGCAAGAGCCGCAAGGCCCGGCACAACACCCAGACGGATCCATGATGGGCCGAAAGAGCCACATGATGGAGATGTGCGGCAGAATGATGCAGGGCGGGGTGATGGGCGACCACAGCTCGCCGAAGCCCGACAAGAAGTAGCGGGACCGCCGCGCGAGGACATCGCCGGCGCCTCGATCGGAATCGAAATGATTTCCGAGAGCCGTTGCAAAATGGGTTCAATCCTCTATCCTCGCGGCCAAAGAAGTTCCTTGGGGCCGAGTGTCGAACAACGCACCATGCTCTCTCGCTTGACCAAAGCGTTTCGCAGCAAGGCAGCAATGGCTCTGGCCCTGCTGTACGCGCTTTGCGTCCTCGCGCCGCCGGCCGCCTTCGCCTTTTCCAATAATCCGGATGTCGCGCACTGCCTGACCGAGGATCACGTCGTCGTCAGCATCCACGATCACGGCGGCAAGAATCATGTGCATGCCGACGGGACGGCGCACCGGCATCACGATGACGGGGGGCCGCACAAGACCTCGGGAGACGACGGAAAAGGTCAAGCTGCGAATTGTTGTGGACTTTTCTTCACCGTCGCGATCCCCGGCAATCCGGGTCTCGCTCTGGAGCTGCTCAGCCGAGCTTCCGTCGTGCTTCCGACGCTCGGCGATGACTTGAGCGGGCGCGGGCCGGACCGCATCAATCGACCTCCCATCGCCTGACTGTCGCGTTGAAGTCGGCGCGCGTCGCGAATCGCCCGCGCGCGACATCGATCGTCAGTCATGGGAGGTTCTATGCTTGCGCAGATCGCGACGCGGTTCGCCGCCATTGGCGGGCGAAGGATCGAGCCATTGCGGACGCGCTTTGGCCCGCTTGCGACGCTAATCGTACTGGCGCTTGTCGGCCATGGCTGCAGCGCCGCGCCTCCATCTCCGGTCACGGGACCCGATCCCGCCAATCCGCGGGCCCCTGTCCCTTCTTCTGCGTATCGCTCGACCCTCGGCTCCTATACGAGCCAGCGTCCGGTCGAACCCACGCCCTGGCGTGAGCAGAACGAGCGCATTGCGCCATCTCCAAAGCCGTGAGGCGCACGATGCGGAGCGCGCGGATCGCCGATGTCATGTCTGCTGCCGGGGCCATACGCCTCGCCGCGCAGATCATCTGCGCGCTTGCGCTCGTCGCTGCGCCGCTGCTTTCCGGATGCTCGTCTTTTTCCCCCGATGGCGGCATGGAGGCGGTGCAAGCCACCGCGGGAGCAGAATTGAAGAAAGACGTCGTGGCCTTGCGCACGCCGGAGGACGCCGGCGACATGCGCGCCAGGGTGGGGCGGCTTTTGCAGCGTCCTTTGAGCGCCGATGCGGCGGTGCAGATCGCGCTTCTCAACAACCGCGATCTGCAAGCCGCCTACAACGAGCTCGGCCTGGCAGAAGCGGCCCGCATCGCGGCGAGCCTGCCGCCCAGTCCTCGCTTCTCTTTCGAGCATGTCGCGGGCGGAGGCGGCCTCGACATCGAGCGGCGGATCGTCGCCGACATCCTTGCGCTCGCGACTTTGCCTGCTCGCGCCGAGATCGCCGCCGACCGCTTCCGCCAGGCCCAGCTGCACGCGGCGGAGGCGACGCTGCGGATCGCCGCCGAGACACGGCGGGCCTATTACCGCGCTGTCGCAGCCCGCGCGCTCGTGAGCTTTCTCGTCCAGGCGCAATCCGCGGCCGAAGCGGCAACCCAGCTCGCGCGCCGGCTTGGCGAGACGGGCGCCATGAACAAGCTCGACCAGGCGCGCGACCAGGTGTTCTACGCCGAGCTGACCGCGCAACTCGCAACCGTGCGCCAGCGCGCCTTGAGGGAGCGCGAGCGTCTCGTCCGCCTGCTCGGATTGTGGGGCTCCGATCTGACCTTTCGCATTCCGGAGACCTTGCCGGCCCTGCCGCGGCGTCCGAAGGCGCTTGCCGCCGTGGAAGTCGAGGCGGTGAAACGGCGCCTCGATCTGCAAATTGCCCGCATCGAGCTCGTGCGCCTCGCCAAGTCGTACGGCCTGACACAGGCGACGCGCTTCATCGACCTGCTCGAAGTGGCGGGGATTTCCAAGACCTTGCAAGAGCCCGGCAGCGAGCGCTTCCGCGAGCGCGGCCTCGGCGCCGAGCTGCAGATACCGCTGTTCGATTTCGGCGAGGTGCGCGTGCGCCAGGCGGAGGAAACCTACCTGCAGGCGGTGAACCGCCTGACCGCGAAGGCGGTCGACGTGCGTTCCGAGGCGCGCGAGGCCTACCAGGCCCATCGCTCGACCTACGACATCGCGCGCCATTACGAGCGCGAAGTGCTCCCGTTGCGCAAGATCATCTCCGACGAGACCCTGCTCCGCTACAACGCGATGCAGATCGATGTGTTCGCGCTGCTCGCGGAGGCGCGCCAGCGCATCGCCTCGACCGTGGCTGCGATCGAAGCGCAACGCGATTTCTGGCTGGCCGACGCGAATCTTTCGGCGGCGGTCATCGGCGGCGGCGCGGCGCCGATGGAAGACGGCGGCGCTGCCGCCATGCCGCAAAGCCGCAACGAATAAGGAGGACACCATGAACCTTTCGCGACGGACATTTGTCGGGGCTTCGGCGGCAACGCTCGCGGGCGCGGCGGCCGTGAGCGGGGGCGCGCAGAGCATCCCCGAAGCCCCGACCCATGACTCGACAGCGACGAAGCCGCCGCTCTATCCGGCGAGCGGCCCCGCCTATCAGCCAGTGGTGACGCTCAACGGCTGGACGCTGCCGTGGCGGATGAACGGCGACTGGAAGGAATTCCACCTCCTGGCGGAGCCGGTCGTGCGCGAGATGGCGCCGGGCATGAAGGCGCATCTGTGGGGCTACAACGGCCAGTCGCCGGGACCGACCATCGAGGCCGTCGAGGGCGAGAAGGTGCGCATCTTCGTAACCAACAAGCTGCCCGAGCATACCACCGTCCACTGGCACGGCATGCTTGTGCCCAACGGCATGGACGGCGTCGGCGGGTTGACGCAGCCGCATATCAAGCCCGGCAAGACTTACGTCTACGAGTTCGTCCTCAAGAAGAGCGGCACCTTCATGTATCACCCGCATGCCGACGAGATGGTGCAGATGGCGATGGGCATGATGGGCCTGTTCGTTGTCCATCCTCGTGATCCGCAACAGCGCCGGGTCGACCGCGACTTCGCCTTCATCATGCAAAGCTACGACGTCGATCCCGGCAGCTACATGCCGAGGGTCACGACCATGACCGATTTCAACTTGTGGGCCTGGAACAGCCGGGTGTTCCCCGGCATCGATCCGCTGGTGGTGCGCAAGGGCGACCGCGTGCGGGTGCGCATCGGCAATCTCACCATGACCAACCATCCGATCCACCTGCACGGCCACAGCTTCGAGACGACCTGCACGGACGGCGGTTGGGTGCCGCCGAGCGCGCGGATTCCCGAAACGACGACCGACGTCCCGGTCGGCGCGATCCGCGCCTTCGAGCTCGTCGCCGACGAGCCCGGCGATTGGGCGATCCACTGCCACAAGTCGCACCACACGATGAACGCCATGGGCCACGGGGTCAGAACCTTCATCGGGGTCGACAAGCGCGATCTCGCGAGGCGCATCCGCAAGCTCGCGCCCGACTATATGCCGATGGGCTCGGCGGGCATGGCCGAGATGGGCGCGATGGAAATGCCCATGCCCGACAACACGCTGCCGATGATGACCGGCTTCGGCCAGTTCGGTCCGCTGGAGATGGGTGGAATGTTCTCCGTCGTGAAGGTGCGCGAGGGCCTCGCCGCCAACGATTACAACGACCCCGGCCCCTACAAGCATCCGCAAGGAACGGTCGCGTACGAGTTCACCGGCAATGCCGGCGAGGCCCCGCGCGGCACCGAAACGCCTTCGGCCCGCCCGCCGGCGGCGGAATTCAACGTGATCAAGCCCGGCGGCAAGCCTTCATCTTCGCATCGGCACTGACCGGGAGAGTCCCATGCACATCCGCCCCAATCAGCTCCTCTTCGGCGTCCTTCTGCTCGCGCTCGCGGGCGCGGTTCGTGTCGGCCTGCCCGCGATTGCCCATGCCCATGAGGGAAGCTTCGCCGCCGGCGAGCCGGGCGACCCGAAGAAGCCGGCGCGGACCATTCGCGTGCTGATGCACGACGACGGCAGCGACACGAATATGACCTTCGAGCCCGCCTCGATCACCGTGCGCAGGGGCGAGCAAATCCGGTTCGTTCTGGAGAACGGCGGGACCGAAAGCCATGAATTCGTGCTGGCCACGGTCGCGGAGAATCGCAAGCACGCGGAGCTGATGAAGAAATTTCCCGATATGGAGCATGACGACCCCAACGCAAAGCGCCTCGCGGTGGGGAACCGCGGCGAACTCCTGTGGAGGTTCACGAAAGCCGGCGAGTTCGAATTCGCCTGCCTCATTCCCGGTCACTACGAAGCCGGCATGCACGGCAAGATCATCGTGAAGTAGCCGCAAAACTCACGCGAACGAGGCCGCTATGGCAAATGGCAAACATGTCTCCGCCGCCGCGCTGGCGATCTGGCTCGCAATGAGCCCGCTTGCTGGGTCGACACAACCCGATGAATTCGTGAAGGGCCAAGTCACCAAGGTCGACGAGGCGGCGGGCAAGATCACGATCAAGCACGGCCCGCTCAAGAAATTCGACATGGAGGAGGGCATGACCATGGTGTTCCGCGCCGGCGATCCGGCGATGCTGAAATCGGTCAAGCCGGGCGACCGCATCCGCTTCGTGCCGGACCGCATCAACGGCCAGTTCACGGTCACGAAAATCGAAAAGGACAGATGACTGACGACACGCGCCCGCTCGCTAGAGCGCAACGGATTCAGGTCATTGGTTCGCGGCGCTGCGCGCATCGCGCAAGCATCACCGCTTCTTTCTCACCCGCACGCCCGGCGCGTCGCCATAGTCGATACGAGTAATGGTCATGGCCGTGACTTCTGCCACTGCCGCGAGCTCGCGAACGGTGATCTTGAGCGCGGCACGCCCCATCCGGATGTGATCGCCTGTTATCACGACCCACTGACCTTGTTGACAAAGTCCACAACTTGTGCTGTTCTCCGACCCTATTCCGATTCCTCGCATGGGGACAATGCCATGCCGGGCCGCACTCGCGCACCGGTGAAGCGTTCACGCGCGCGTACCTCCGCCAAACCTCCGGCGAAGGTCCACGATCTTGTCTTCGACATGGAGGTGCCGTTGAACGAGGCGATCGATCACCTCGTCGCGCTCCGCCTCATCGGCCGCAGCCTGACGACGCTCGACAAGGAGAACGGCCGCGCCATCGTCACCACTTCCTGGGCAGCCTCGCAACAGCTGGATACGCTCAAGGACATCTGGAACCGGATACTTCGCCGCTTTCGCTCTCGTCCCGCCCGCACCTGAACGCTGCGAGCTTTCGCGCGACGAGGCCGTAGCTCATGCCGCGCGCGAAACGATCGCAGTGTTTTTTTGCCGGCCAAGGCCTCCGGGTATTGCGTTTCTGGAACAATGAAATCGATGGCAATCTGGGCGTGCTGACGCTGATCGATGACGCGCTGCACAATCCCCACCCGGCCTCGCTTCGCTCTGAGCCACCCTCCCCCTTCGGGGGAAGGATTGGCCTAACACCGCGATTTCAGCCGGCCCGCAGGAGCGCTGAACGTGCCCGCGCCGTCGCATTCGCGGCAATCGCGGGGGTGGGCCGCGGCCCCGGGCGCAAGCGCTAGACTTCGATCAAAGTCTTGAAGCCGCCGTAGATCATGCGCTTGCCGTCGAACGGCATCGCCTTCGGGTCCATCATCTTCGCAAGCCGCGGGTCCTTCATGACCTTGGCGTTGACGCGATCGCGATGCGTGCGCGACTTGTAAGCGATCCACGAAAACACGACCGTCTCTCCGGGCTTGAGCTTGACGCTGCGCGGAAACGACGTCCGCTTTCCCACCTTGACGTCATCGGCGACCCACTCCCGGAATTCGAGCGCGCCGTGCTCGCGCCAGACCTTGCCGGCCTTCTGCGCCATGCTGCGATAGGCTTTCAGGCTTTTCTTCGGCACCGGAACGACAAATCCATCGACGTAGGGCATGGGAGCAGTCCTCTGTTGCGAATTCGCGCATTGCGCTGCGGCCTCGGTTCACGGCTTGATCGGAATCCAAACTTCGACCCCGCCCATGCCGGTCTGCGGATCGAACTCCTCTCCGTAGCGTTCGAGGAAGTCCGCGCCGTCGGTGACGCGCGTGTTCCCCGATGACGGCAGCCATTCGCCCATGATTGCGCCCATCGTGCGGGCGATTCCGGAAACATGACCGCGGTGGGAAAACACCGCATATCGCTGGGCCGGGATCTCCAGATGGCCGAAACCTTCGGGAAGGCCGCCGAGATCGGAGACTTCGACGCCGGCCAGATAGCCGAAGCTGCCCGCGTCCCCAAGCGAGTCGAACACGACTCCATAGGCTGCGCAGCCCACCTACCCGGGGATGTTGCCGATGTGCGGGGCGAAGCGCCGCCATTGATCCGGAATTCCCGCATTGGTGCCCCGGTGGCGCTGCGCCAGCCCGGCAATCAGCATCGGCTCGCCGTCCTCGAAGCGCGGCGGCTCGAGCGGCGCG
>WNFC01004992.1_pt1 | contig 14494 bp, 21 predicted proteins | sample 5400541 | NCBI WGS metagenome assembly WNFC01 (sample SAMN13153342, study PRJNA577476) | soil metagenome | isolation source: 120 cm saprolite under Douglas fir tree site 2 hole 2 replicate 1 | place: USA:California | collected 2015-04-18
AACCACGTTCAACAAGGAATTATGGACTTCCAGTTTTCCGTTGTATTCGATAAAACCCAATTTGCGGAATTTGTTCATGAAAAAGCTCACGCGTGATCGGGTCGTGCCGATCATCTCCGCCAGCGTTTCCTGACTGAACGTTCCCACGATCGGCTCTGGCCTGCCTTCCTTGCCGAAATTTGCAAGGAGGAGGAGAAGTCGGGCGAGACGCTTTTCGCTCGAATTAAACAATTGGTCGATCAAGTCCTCTTCAATTCGACTGTTCCGAGTCAATAGATACGACATGAACAGTTCAGAGAACTCTGGCTCATTATGAATGGTGGCGATCATGGTCGCCTTCTCTAAGCGAGTGATCACGCATTCATCGACCGCCATCGTTGTTGCGATGCGCCGCGGATGGCCATTCAGACATCCTTCGCCAAAAAAGTGACCGGGCCCCAGGATTGCAACCACCGCTTCCTTGCCTTGCTCGGAAACGACGGTGAGCTTGACCTTACCTTGCTGGATGTAAAAAACCGCGTCCGCGACTTGTCCCTGTGAGAAAACGATTTGATCCTTCCGATATTTTGATATCGTTTTTCCCTCGCCCACCTTGGCGAGAAATTTTTTGGGATCAAACGAGGCCTTACCTCTCTTCCTCACAAAGACTCCCCCTGTTCTTCACAAAGACTCCCCCTTCCCCCGGACGAAGGCGGTGCGGGCACAGGCGATCATACACAATTCTAATTCCCAAATGAAGAGTTGGCGTGTACGACCGTGTTACTGAGCGGGAACTCGGAAAATAGGACTCCCGGTGGAGTTTAACCGTCCCGCGGTTGTGTCCGACACACCGTCTCGGAAGTAGCAACCGCCAACGCGTGCTGCTGCCAATCAATCAACCGCGCCCGCCCACGGTCAGAACGGCACGCGTCGTGTGATCCTGGCTGAACCTGTCGGCGCTGTCGATGGAGAGGAGCTTCGAGAGCCGCGTGCGTGCACGACGGACCCGGCTCTTGATCGTCCCTACCGCGCTTTCGCAGATCGCAGCCGCCTCCTCGTAAGAGAAGCCCGACGCGCCGACGAGAAGCAGGGCTTCACGCTGGCCGGATGGCAGCTTCGCGAGCGCCACACGAAATTCCTCGAATTCCACCCGGCTGTGCTGCTCGGGAGGGGATTTCAGGCTATCGACGTGACGGCCGTTGGCGTCTTCGACTTCGCGGCGTCGTTTGCGGTATTCCGTGAGGAACAGGTTGCGGAGGATGGTGATCAGCCAGGCGGACATGTGCGATCCAGGCTGGAACGAATCGATGTTGGTTACGGCGCGCAGGAGCGTTTCCTGCACGAGATCGTCCGCGCGATCGACGTTGCCGCTGAGTGAGATCGCGAACGCGCGCAAGCTCGGAACGGCGGCGAGCATGGCATCACGCACAGCTGGTGAAGCGTCATCGGCTCGATCCTTGGTCGTCCGGGTTGTCGAGAGCCTGGTCGTGGCGCCCGGTCGCGACAGTGACGCTGCAATCATTTTCATGGATGACCTTTGGTCACGCCTCGCCGGCTTCCCCGTCAATGAAGGACCACGTCAAACGTCTCTCCATGCCCGCAAGCGCACTCGTACCTGCACCTGTAGGTGCGCGTTTTCATCCCACCCTGGCTCGGTGCCAACGTCTTGATTCTCATGGTCTCCGAGCACACTGCACAATAAAACGTCCAAGGGTCGGCGCGGACCGCTTGATCCGGCAAACGATACTGCATAGTCATGATGTTTCCCTCTAAGAAAACGCGACGTTGGCGATCAGGCTAGGTCGGATGGCTGAATCGATCTGTATAAAATTGCTCACGCCGCAATCTTTTGCGATCCGGGGTTCGGTTGCCTTATTCAAACTGACCCCGCTATGGACCACGACATCACCGAATCGGATCAGCGCGTAATTTCTCCAATCCGCCATTGTTCTTGCTGCCTGCCCGAAACAGTCGGGCTGCATGGGGAACGATTCAACTGCTTGGCGAATTGTACCTATCAACGTTTGGTGGCGTCATGCTAACGTCGAAGGAATATCTTCAGCGAGCCGAAGAATGTTCGCAGCTCGCAAACGCGTCCAGCGACGTTTACGTAAAGAAGGCCCTTACCGAACTGGCTTCCGAGTTCAAGGCGACGGCCAAGGACCTGGAACAGCCAAGGACCTGGAACAGCGCAACGAACGCTGACGAGGAACAGATCATGGGCCGGACGGAAAATGCGACGGCATGAAGATAATTGCCGGGCTGACGTGAAATGGATGAATCGTTATGCTCTCCGCCCACATCACGAGCTTTCTGACGCTCATCGATACCCAGCTTGAGGAGATATCTCGCGGGGTAACCAGCTCTCACCACTTCCACAACGTGCAATGTGGAATTGAAAACATTTTATCTCTCCTCGAATATAACAATGACGTTGTTGATAAAGCAGACCAACTCTCACGCCGAGCGTCCAACTACATCACGCGCCACGGTCTGATCTCATCGAAGATCAGCGATACGGACATCAGCGAGGATGCCGATCGCCTGCGCGCTACTCATGAGGCGCTTGCCGGTTTCCGCTTCGCAGTGGAGCACAGTCAGCCGAACTCCAGGGTTCGCACACTCGGACTGGCTTGAAGTCGCTTAGCACAAGCATTCCAGTCAGGAAAAGCAGGTGACTATCCGTACCGGGGTTTCGGTCCTGTGCGGAAGATGCAGCAGCGTCCTCGGCTGAACAGCCTTAGGGGTGAACACCGGCCAACAACAACATCGAGACAAAGATCAATGCGGCCGTCACTAAGGAAAAATAGGCGGTTTTGATCGCTACATCAGCAACGATATAGCCGTTGGTCATGACCAGTCTCCTACAATCATCGCGTGATCAATTTTGTAATTTGCATATGGAGTTACCGGACGGAGTTTGCGACGGCTGGGACAAAAGATTTTTTTGAGCGACTTTGCGCGCACCTGGGGCCGACGGGCGCGACACGCTCAAAATTAGTTTCGAGTGTTCAATTTTATACAGACTCCTAGTGTTAATGGGCGCACACTTCCTGCGATCGAGCCGCTGTCGCAAGGCGACCGGGCTTTCAGTTCAACTTACTTACCGGAACCCATCCGGGTGTCCGTTGCCCTCGCTCCGAAACATGTCGGGCGAAAGGAACCACCATGCAATTACCTCCAATCCTGCAAGGAGAATCGATTACTCGTCTCTTGCAGGGCGCCTGCATCGGATTTGCAGCGACAGCGATCATCGGCTTCACCTGGGGCGGGTGGACACTGGGAAAAACCGCCAAGGAAATGGCGGAGAAAAGTGCCGCTACCGCCGTCGTGCTCGCACTTGCTCCCATCTGCGCCGATAAATTCCAACGCGGGGCCGACGCCGCAGCGAACCTGACTGAGCTAATGAAGGTCAATTCGTGGCAGCAAGGCTCCTTCGTCGAAAAGGGTGGCTGGGCAACGCTGCCAGGCAGCGATCCGGCTAATTCGGCGGTGGCACAAGCATGTGCCAACCTGATCACCCGTCCGAAGTAAGCTCCGATAGTACGGAGCAGGTAGCAATCGCTCCGCGTCAATGACGAGGCGCCGCTCTGGGTGTTGCCGCCGCCCGGCTCTGCGGGCGCGTGGCAAGGTCGATGATGGATTTCTGACCAAAGGCGCCGCGTGGATAGAGCCAACTCCAGGTAAGGTCGTCAGATGTGGTTCGATGTCCAGATGTTGTTCCCGTTGTTGACCATCGCTTTGACTGCTGCGATCTGCCTTAGCGTGGTGTCATTCATCATGGGACAGGCAAAGCCTCAGCGGTAGTGCGCGCCACGCACGTTCCGCGCGCGGGTCAATCATTCCGGCGCCATGCGCGCCGCGCTCAAAGCGCTGCAAGATCTCGCGCGGGGCGGCGTGTGCAGGGAAAATTCGATACGGGCATGCTCTGCTGACGTGGCGGATTCAAATTGAGTTGGAAGGCAACAATGGCAACCTGGATCAAGTGCACCAATACGAAGCATGAAGTCGTTTATATCAACCTCGATAACGCCGTGACTGTGACACGGAACGATGTCGCCGACCGGATCGCCGAGCGGGGAACCGTGATCTCGTTCATGGGTGGGGAACAGGTTTACATCGTCGTGAGCGAGCAACCTGAGGAGATAATTAAACCGAAGTTGTAGCCGACAGAAAATCAAACTGAGGCGCTGCTGCGCCGCCTGCAAGGGAGTCGCCATGCTGCTTATCGTGTACTACCTCATTTTCATGATTGCCGGTGACCTCGCGGCTTATTTCATTGGGCTAACGGTCGAGTACGAATGGGGCTCACGCATCAGCCTGATCGTCTTCCTGGCCCTGTATTTCTTTTTTCTCTGGGTGTCCTGGCTACTCGCCGTGTGGGTGACCAAGCCAAGAATGTCCACCCAAAGTGCATCTTAGTTGTGTTCCGCCTGCCTCAGAAAGGGCGTATCAAATGTTCACTACAGAGCAATACCGAGCCAAAGCAGCCGAATTCAGGGCGTTCCTCGCCAACACACCGCGTTCGCCGAACGAAACGAGGGAATTCCGCCATCTTGAGCGGGTCTACACGAGGCTTGCCGAAAACGAAGAATGGATGGCAGTAAATATCGATAAGACGATTCAACGGAGAAAGAATGACGACAACCGTACGGCCCTTGCCGACGAAGAAGAGCAAATTTTGAAGTGTCTGGGCGCGGCCGTGCTTATGCGCTGGAATACCGTTCCCACGAAGCTCCAACGGGAGCTCTTCGACTGCGCCAGTACCATCGGTGATCTGCAGCAAACAACGCCGCTCAAGGGACAGATAGCTCGCTTCCTTCACAATCATAAGGATGACCTGCAGAAATCGGAGCAGGGGCGAGGCTAGTATTGAGAAGGGACCGCAGATCCTTTCGACGCAAGAAAGCACATTGATGGCGCCGGTTGCTTGTCCAAAATGCCCAGTTGTCGTTTATCAAACGGCCTCCGGAGGATGGCGGTTTGACCCACCCACCGGATGCGTCGATCTGGAAGGCACCGAATGGGGCGCGAAGGGAGAGTTTGAATGGTGCCCTACGCTTGCAGTAGCCATGCCGGATGAGGTCTTCTGGCCCGGACAATCTCATCGAGATCACGTGATGCGAGTCGCCGAGCACGCGCAAGCTGGAGCAAAAACGAAAGCAGAATCCTCAAAGAAAGATTCCGAGAACTGAGCTGCTGCCGGTAAGACGATTCAACACTGATCCCGGCACGAATAGCGTCCGGCACACTAGCCGCGAGCCGCTCTGCCTCTCGGACTTTGTCGGTGTCGGCTAGGTCCGTTGGCCGAATCCCGTCTGTATAAAATTGCTCATCTGCAATCTTTCGCGATCTGAGCTTTGTTTGCCTTAATTCAAACTCGCCACACTGCCCGACCACGCCATCATCAAATCGGATCAGCACGTAATTTCTCGATCCGCCATTGTGCAATGCGTTTCGACACCCCACATGAATGAATACTGGCAAGCAGCGGCTTGTCCGAGAGCTGCCCAACAAAAGCGGCGACGTACCGAAGTCTCCGTTTCTCCAGAGTGGCAGCCCTGGTGCCGTCGGCAGGCACAATAACTGCTCCAAATAGAATCAAATGAAGTTGCGTTCGGGAGTGGGTGCCATGAGGACCCGCTCCCGGGCATCCGAGTACTGCCTACGGCCGCCTGCCTCTCATCGAAGGCGAAAGCCATGCAAGTTCCAGCGCCACAATGACCGTTCCCTATTACATCAGCGAAGACAAATCCGACATGCGCGGCATCAAGCGCGGCTGGTACGCGATGGAGGACGACGGCGGCCTCTCTTCCGGGCCTTTTTCCAGTCACGAGGAATGCGCCAGCAGAATCATTCGGCTGACGAACGGGACGATGCTGTTCAAGTTGCTGCGAGGGCCGAACTGAAACGCTTCTCTGCCGACATCCGGCGTTGAGGGCGGCGTCGGGAGGTCTAACCAAAACCGCCCTTTAAGGATGAGTGTCATGAACGAAACCACTACTGACGCCACCAAAGCCAAGACAGCGAAACATCTGAGTGACGCGTTTGGTCTGCCGAAGTACGAGATGCCGAAAATGGAAGTGCCCGCGGAGTTTCGTGAGATGACCGACCAGGGCGTCGCGCACGCCAGGGACATCTACGCGAAGGCGATGGTGGCCAGCGAGGAAGCGGCCGATCTGCTCGAAAACACCTATACGACCGTTGCCAAGGGCGCCACAGACTACAATCTCAAGCTTATCGAGATTGCCCGTACCAACACTCGGGCCGCCTTTGACTACGCCCGTGAGCTGCTGGGTGTGAAGTCCCCGGCGGAGTTCATCGAGCTGTCGAGCGCGCACATGCGCAACCAGTTCGATATCGTTTCTGCGCAAAATAAGGAGCTTTGCGCGCTCGCTCAGGAGGTAGCGAATGAGGCTGCCCAGCCAATCAAGACAAGCGTATCCAAGGCATTCAACAAGGCGACCTGATCGCAAGGGGCCCCGGAATATCGGGGCCCACAGCGAACAGCTTTCAAAATAACGATCAGCTTTCCAACTCCGCCAGACTTTTTGACGAGACCGTAGGAGGACACGAATGAAATTCCGACCGCTTCACGACCGCGTTGTCATCGAGCGAATCGATGCCGAGGCGAAGACCGCTGGTGGCATCATCATTCCCGACACCGCCCAGGAGAAGCCGCAGCAGGGCAAGGTCATCGCCGTTGGACCTGGCGGCCGCGACGAGAGCGGCAAGCTCATCCCGATCGACGTCAAGGTCGGCAACCGCATCCTGTTCGGCAAATGGTCGGGCACCGAGGTCAAAATCGATGGCGTTGAGTACCTCATCATGAAAGAGAGCGACATCATGGGGGTGCTGGTCGAGGCCGAGGCCAAGAGGAAGGCCGCCTGATTGCGCTCTCCAAATTCTCGTCCTGGAGGAGACCGTGAAGCGGGCCCCTCGAAGGCCGGGAAAACATCGGGTCGATAATCCTCATCGTCGGGGCTCGCCCAATAGTCGTTCCCCGAGATGAGGTCGAACAAAAAGGAATACTGAGATGTCTGCCAAGGAAGTGAAATTCTCGGTCGACGCGCGCGACAGAATGTTGCACGGGATCGATACACTCACCCACGCCGTGCGCGTGACGCTTGGCCCCAAGGGCCGCAACGTCCTGCTCGACAAGTCGTTTGGCGCACCCCGCATGACCAAGGACGGCGTCACCGTCGCCAAGGAGATCGAGCTCGAAGACAAGTTCGAGAACATGGGCGCGCAGATGGTGCGCGAGGTCGCCTCGAAGACCTCCGACCAGGCCGGCGACGGTACGACCACGGCGACCGTGCTCGCTCACGCGATCGTCAGGGAAGGCGCCAAGGCCGTCGCCGCCGGCATGAATCCGATGGACCTCAAGCGCGGCGTCGATCTCGCGGTCGAGACCATTGTCGCGGACCTCAAGAAGAACTCCAAGAATGTCACCTCGAACGAGGAGATCGCCCAGGTCGGCACTATCTCGGCCAATGGCGATGCGGAGATTGGCCGTTTCATCGCCGACGCGATGAAGAGGGTCGGCAACGAAGGCGTGATCACGGTCGAGGAAGCAAAATCGCTCGAGACCGAGCTCGAAGTGGTCGAGGGCATGCAGTTCGACCGCGGCTACATCTCGCCCTACTTCGTCACCAATGCCGAGAAAATGCGGGTGGATATGGAAGACCCCTATATCCTGATCTACGAAAAGAAGCTTTCCGGACTGCAGGAGTTGCTGCCGCTGCTGGAGGCGGTGGTGCAAGCGAGCAAGCCGTTGCTGATCATTGCCGAGGACATAGAGGGTGAGGCGCTAGCCACCCTCGTGGTCAACAAGCTGCGCGGTGGGCTCAAGGTCGCAGCGGTCAAAGCCCCCGGCTTCGGCGATCGCCGCAAGGCAATGCTCGAGGATATTGCCATCCTCACGAGCGGCACCATGGTCTCCGCCGACCTCGGCATCAAGCTTGAGAATGTGACCGTCGATATGCTTGGGCGCGCCAAGAAAGTGATGATCGACAAGGAGAACACCACGATCGTCGGTGGCGCGGGCAAGAAGGCCGAGATCCAGGCGCGTATTACGCAGATCAAGGCGCAGATCGAGGAAACGACCTCCGACTACGACCGGGAGAAGCTGCAAGAGCGGCTGGCCAAGCTTGCCGGCGGCGTCGCGGTGCTCCGCGTCGGCGGCGCGACCGAGATCGAGGTGAAAGAGCGCAAGGACCGCGTCGACGACGCCATGCATGCGACCCGCGCCGCGGTCGAGGAAGGTGTCCTGCCGGGCGGCGGCGTTGCGCTGCTGCGCGCTATCAAGGCTCTGGAGAAGCTCAAGGTCCACAACGACGATCAGCGAACCGGCATTGAAATTGTCAAGAAGGCGCTCTCCTGGCCGGCGCGCCAGATCGCGATCAACGCCGGCGAGGACGGCTCGATCGTCGTCGGCAAGATCCTGGACAAGGACACCTACGCCTTCGGCTTTGACGCACAGACCGGCGAGTATGGCAACCTGGTGTCGAAGGGTATCATCGACCCGACCAAAGTCGTGCGCGCGGCGCTGCAGGGCGCGGCCTCGGTCGCGGGTCTGCTGATCACCACCGAGGCCATGGTCGCCGAGCTGCCGAAGAAGCAGAGCCCGGCGATGCCGGGCGGCGCTGGCGGCGGCATGGGCGGCATGGACTTCTAACCGCTTAAGAACGACGAAGGCCCGAGCACGCTCGGGCCTTCTTTGAAACCCGACGCTCGTTCCTGCGGCTCAACTGGCAACCCGCAAGTGCGGATCGCACGTGGCGGCGGACGTGCCAGGCGTCTGCGCCTTGACCTGTCTCAAGGGGCTACCCGCAGAGTGTTCGGCTAGAGGAGCGCCCAATGCGCACACACCGGTTCGGACGAAAAATCAAACTTCCTGCGACAATGGTCATCAAACATCAGCTCAGAAAGCTGATGTTCGAAGATGCAATCAAGAAGGTAGAGGCACAAGCAAGAGCTGAAGCAGCTCGTGGACAACTGCGCGAAGAAACACGACCGCTCGTCCAGTCGGGCTGAGGCGTAGAGGATCCATCGGTCAAAGCGTTATAGAAAAATTATCGGGCGGATGCAGCCTGCGATGATCATCAAAGGGGCCGCCGCGAGAGTTGCCTCGTTCCACGCCTCGGCCGTGCTGCGAGGCGGCGCCGAGGCCGCTTGCTCAAACGTCAGAACAAAGTCTGCAGTTGAGGCCGGTAGATCGGTTGCTTCGGCGCAATCGGTGTAGTCCACTCGCTCTGGGAATCCGGTGCGCGCGCCCACGTCGTGATCGCTAGGATGGTGAGCGCCGTCGCAAAGGCCATCCCGAAGACAAATGCGAACCGCGTTGCTCTGGATGCCATGTCGTCCTCCTGGTGCGAAATTGATATTGTTCTCCGCGTGCGGGACTCTAGGAGGGGGACCGGTTGCGCTCTGTGAGCCCCGTCACACTCGCGGGAATAGAGGCCTGGAAGCGGACCTCGGCCCCGCTTCGGAACAAATCAGCGCGACCGTAAGGACTTGCCAGTCCCGCTGTGGCAGGCTGACCGTGCGAGCGAGTGCTGGCACGAGCGCCCGCGGCGACGTCGAGGGCCGGAACGCCACCGTCGAATACCGCCGACTTGCCGTGGGTGCGGGTTTGAGCAGGGACAGGGGCAATGGCGTGCATTGCCCATGGCGAACGAATTTGAGGATTTACGCACGCGAATGTGTTCCTACGCGCAAGACTCGCGGACAGCGCGGAGCTTGCCGATCGGCTCATTCGGCTGCTTGGAATGGTGGAGAGGAGCGGTGAGCCACGATCCGGACGAAGTTTCCCGCACCTTTAAGAAGCACTGCACGAAGTGCGATGCCTGGAACCGGATTACGGTTCACCGCTTGCCGGCGGATGGAGATTGGGACGAAGCCCATTCCTATTTCTGTGCTGCCTGCGGTCACCAACTCGGCACTGAACGCGGCTTCCGTGTTTCCGTCGAGAGGGATCGGGATTAGCTTTGTTTGCTGCTCCGCCTTGTCGGCAAGTAAGTTCGGCGGCTAATAGGCGACTAAGCCGGTCGGGCCGAACCGATAGTTGATGCCGAGCCGGATGATGTTGTCTCGGACGTTCGCACTTTCGGTCACGATTCCGAGTCCAAGCGGCAGCGCGCTGCCGCCTGTCAGGTTCTTAGTCGCGATGTAGAGGTATTCGAGCTTCATAGACCAATTGTCGTAAAACGCCGCTTCGACACCACCCCCCACCGTCCATCCGACCTTGTTGCCGTTGCCGTTAGAGATGGTTGTGTTGGTTGATCCGACCGCTGCCACAAACTGGTCAGAACCGGAGGTCCAGACACCTCCTGCGGTCGCGTAGAGCAAACCCCGATCAGTCGCGAGGCCAGCGCGGCCGCGAAGGGTTGCGAAGGATGTGACTTTTGCCGTTTCCGTGAGTGTGCAGGTAGCCCCACAGAAGATGCTGGAACTTGTGTACGACTGCCCCGACCATTGGCCATCGGCCTCGATCCCGAAAACGCCTGCTCCGACTTGATAATTGACGCCAATTTGGCCGCCGACGATTCCGCCCTTCGCCTGCCCACCGCCGCCTCTACTAATGGTCCCATCAGATGTCGTCACGGTCGCATCTTCAAACGCCGCGTTGCCGTAGCCTCCGTTGACCCCGATGTAGAAGCCCGTCCAGGTGAACCCAGGCACCCGCGCGGGCGGTGGCAGGCCATCAGCCGCGCTCGCCGCGACACCTGTTGCAATCAATGCCGAGATGATCAACGCGACCCGCGCAGTTACGTGTTGCATGATCGCCTCCCCGAATCACAATTGTGGATATCTGATTCGTCGTGACCTCTGTGTTGCTGCGCGGCTACACTTGCAATCTAAGCTTGCAATACCCCCTCAATCTCACGACGCCAAGACCTCACGACGCCAAGACCTCACGACGCCAAGACCTCACGACGCCAAGACCTCACTACGCCAAGACGCTGGACCTCACCATGCCGCCGATGCTGCTTGCCCGTGCGGACTTCTGAACCGCCACACTAGCGCCAATCGTTGATAATATGACCATCGCATCCGAACGCGGGACATCGCGCGCTTGCATCCTCTCGCGATCTCGGCGCGATATCATGGGGTCCCATGGCACGTCGATCTGTGACGCTACGGAAGAAGAAGCGGGCGGCGCCTGCCACGGGCAAGGGCACGCCGATCGGCCTGCGTCTCGAGCCCGCAACGCTTGCGCGCGTCGATCGCTGGGCGGCGTCGCAGCAGGACGATCCGTCGCGCCCCGAAGCCATCCGCCGGCTTGTGGAGCTCGCGCTTGGGATCGCCCAGCGGGCAGGAGTGCGTACCAAGAAAGCCGCGAAAGCGGCGGAAATGGCAAGTGAGGAAATCGACCGCCTGGGCGACGTTTCGGCAACCGACGAAGAACGGCAACTGCGCAAGCGGCGGCTGATCAGGGGACCGAAGGAGTTCCTGGATCTTCGCCGCAATCGCCCGAAGGCAAATGGATGACGTCGGCGGCGAGCATCGCGCCGCTCACCGGACTCCCGCACCGCATCGAAGTTCTACGTCAAAGACCGTCGTCTTGAGTTGATGTTTCCGGACCGGGACGCCCATACTGATCACGTTAACTTGCAGTTATCCGTCGTGTCGGGTGCTTGTGTTATCGCTCCCGACTGTGCGGAAAAACTAGAATCGACGTCGACCCTGCGGTTCCAAACCTCTGCTCGAATCGTCCATCGAGCGCCTTGACGAGCTCCTCGATTATTCTGAGCCCATGGCCCCGCTGAACAGGTGCCGGAGCCGATCCATTATCCATGACCTTGCAGTGAACGAATACGCCGGCGCGCAATAGCTCCACTTGGATTTTGCCATTCCTGCCGTGAAACGCATGCCGTGCTGCGTTGGTTATGAGCTCGTACACAATCAACCCCAAGAGCCAGCACTCGACAGAGTGCAGAACCAACGGAGGGGCCGCAAGTACGAGGTGTACCTGCCCGCGCTCAAATTTAGAACGCCTGATGGAGAGGCAAAGCCTGCGGAGATATTCCGCGGCGTCGACGCGATCACGGTCGTGAGGAACCTGCAGAGCCTGATGGATCTCGGCGTAGTGGTGCAGCAGCACGGTAACGCCAGATAACGCGTCTTTGACCTCCTGACTGCGGGAACGAGCCGCCGTAAGCGACACGAGGCTCAAAGCAGACTGGAATTCGTTGCTGATCCTGTGGTTCAGCTCCTGCAGCAGCGCTTGCTCTGAAATTGTCGGCGTGAAGGCCATTTCCGTCATGACGGTCTGCCTTTCCCCGTGCCGGGAATACGTGACAATGCCCTTGTCCAATGGATCAGGCTTCCTGTTTAATTCCATCGGCGCAGAACACGCAGCCCTTATTGCGCCGCACGTCCGAGCCGTTTGCACGGCTTCGAAGCTGCACAGATGTCTCTCCGAGGATTGCCTTGAGCTCGGCGGGATCTACGCTGTCCGCGTCCATCAATGCCGTTATGATTGGCTCCGACAGAAGCTCTTTAAGTGTCGGCTCGCGCCAGCGTGGCGCTCGCCAATCCCTGATGTATCCACGCCGACTCAGTCGGAAGAAAAACATGGGGCCTCCGGTCTGAATGTACCGAGCATCGTCTCGACGCCTCCCGCCCTAGGCCCCCCAAGGCAGGTGTCATTGCAGTCATTCCCGAAATTCTTGCTGGTCTCAGCTACGATGCCACCCAACGGCTGTGATAAGGTAATTGAACCCGTAAGTTCAAATAGGGGCATCTTGATGGCAGTGACGAACCACGGCACAGAAATCGACCCAATCAGACCCGGGGAGGCGTGATCACGATGCCAACGCCAAGACGACGCGCCGGCCGACTGACACGCGTAGAAGCCGCGAGACGCGCCGAGCGTGTTGTCGAGGTCGCCGCCAACATGTTCCTGGAGCGGGGCTTCGACGCCACCTCGATGGAAGCCGTGGCGGAGAAGGCCGGAATCGCGAAACCGACGCTCTATGCTTGGTACCGTGACAAGGCGGAGCTATTTACCGCTGTGCTCAGGCGCCGGATTGAGCATTTTCTTGCTCCGCTTGGCCGCCGGCAGCACGACCTGGAGGGGACCGACGCCGAGACTGCCTTGACGGAGATCGGCCGGCACGTGATCGCGGTGGCTTGGAGCCCCGGCGCGCTCGCAGTGAGACGAATCATCACGGTGCAGGCCGAGCGATTTCCCGAACTTGAGCGCCTTGCCCATGAGGAAGGCTGGCTTGCGGCCGTAAAGGGGGTTGCGCGCGTGCTCGCGCACTATGTCGAGCGGAAGGAGATCAGCGTCGGCGACCCCGAGCTCGCGGCAGACATGTTTCTCAATCTGGTTCTCGGACTCGCCCCTAAGGGTAGGCAGCCACTACGCCACCCGCGGACGCGAGAGGCCATGGAGAAGCGCGTCCAGGCGGCCGTGCGCCTCTTCCTCGAAGGCGTCCGTGTGAGGTGAACGCGGCCATCTCCGCAAGGCGAGCGCGAAAGAAAAAGAAATAGCATTGTGCATCACAGAAAAAGTTCTTCCGCAGCGTCCGAGTTGGGTCATGAGCGTCGCAGCCGATCGGGACGGGTCGGCGCTCCATGTCCGCACGTCACCAAAACCGGACGTAAATTCATCCGGGGATTCATCGCGCACAACCGCGAGACCGGTGTTTATGCGCTCACAGACTATTGTCACCGGCGCCCGGCGTCGTTGATGGCCGGCCTCACCCTCGGCAGCGTCCAGGGGCCGCCCTGCCCGAACGTCTCGTCTGGCTGCTGCATCGTTCTGACATCCCGTTCCATCTCCAGGCAGGTGAGCCATTCCACATAGCTTGGGATGTAGACATCCGTGCGCATGCACTGCTTTTTGTAGGCAGGGGCATACGTCGCCAGGTCCTTGATGATCTGATCGCGCGCCTTTTGCTCGGAATCGAGGCACGCATTGATGTCCTGCTCGGTTGTGGTTCCACCCATCAGACTAACCATAACGCTGGCGGCAACCTGACACGTCTTCTTAATATCGATGGTGGGCACCTCTTTGCGCCCTTGCGTCTCCAGCGCCGCAGCGCGCTTGCGCGCCTCGGCCACGTGCGCGCCGGAACCGAACTTCTGAACATAGCTGGTGAATGCCGAGGCGGTGCCGGCCTTCTCCGCGTCGGCCCAGGCCTTCTCGTCCGCTTCCTTGCGTGCTTGCTCGTCTAGCGCGGCAGCGCGCTGGCGCGCCTCGGCCGCGTGCGCACCCGAACCGAACTTCTGGATATAGCCGTTGAATGCCGCGGCGGTGCCGGCCTTGTCGGCGTCGGCCCAGGCCTTGTCATCGGCGTCCTTGCGTGCTTGCTCATCGAGCGTAGCAAGACGCTGGCGCGCCTCGGCCACGTGCGCGCCCGAACTGAAGTTCTGCGTATATGCAGTGAGTGCCGCTGCGGTACCGGCGCGCACCGCGTCTGCCCAAGCCTTATCGTCCGCCTCTTTGCGACTTAGCTCGGCAACGCGTTGGCGCGCCTCGGCCACATGCGCGCCGCCGCCGAAA
>WNFC01004993.1_pt1 | contig 14492 bp, 11 predicted proteins | sample 5400541 | NCBI WGS metagenome assembly WNFC01 (sample SAMN13153342, study PRJNA577476) | soil metagenome | isolation source: 120 cm saprolite under Douglas fir tree site 2 hole 2 replicate 1 | place: USA:California | collected 2015-04-18
AATGGAAGTGTGGCGCCAGGTTGTGCTCGAAGAAATGAACGATGAAATAGCCGACCAGCACGAAAAAATAAGCGCGTTTCCCCGACAAAGCCACCGACTCGGGAAGAATCTCGAGAATGGACGCGGCCAGCATGAAACCTGCGCCCAGTGCGAGGAAGTATTTCAGATACTGCCTCGACCATTCGCGATGGAGGATAAACAAACCGCCGAGAATATTTGCCGCAGCCGCCGTCAGGCCAAGCAGCAGCGCCAGCAGCGTGTGAGAAGCCGGAATTGTTTGAACAGTCGGCATTTTCACCTTGCGTCACAACGCCTGCATTCCACCCCCAACGCGACCTTATCTCTATTCTTCAATTACTCGTTTGAAGTGTCTTACCGGCTTTCAATGCCGCCGGGTTTGGTGGCACAGACTTCAGTCTGTGTGCTTTTCTGCTCCCGTGAAAACCGAAACCACACAGGCTGAAGCCTGTGCTACTGGACCACGCGAATATCGCGTTGTGTCCTCACGCATTGGAAAGACCAAACAGCTATAACAAAACTTTTGTGACAAATACAGGCTAGCCGCTATGCCGGAACAGAATTACGTCGCCTTCCTGGACGACGTACTCCTTGCCTTCAAGCCGCACCTGCGCCTTTTCGCGCGCCGCCGGGAGGCTTCCCGCAGCCAAGAGCGCATCCCAGCGAACCACTTCGGCGCGAATGAAGCCGCGCTCGATGTCGGAGTGGATTGCGCCGGCCGCTTTCTGCGCGCTCATGCCGCGCTTGATCGTCCAGGCGCGCACTTCGGGCTCGCCCGCGGTGAAAAAAGAAGTCAGGCCGAGCAAGTGATACGTCGCATGGATGAGGCGATCGAGTCCTGAGGATTTCAGGCCATACGCGGCGAGCATTTCCGCGCCTTCGGCAGGGTCAAGCTCGGCCAGTTCGGCCTCGATGCGTCCGCAGATGGAGACGATCGCAGTGTTGGGACGGCCCACAAGTTTCGCAAGATTGTGGCGCTCGACGGCGGTGTCGAGTTCAGCGACTTCGCTGTCTCCAAGATTCAGGACGTAAAGCATTGGCCTTTGCGATAGAAATTTGAAGCCCGTAATCAGCTTGCGTTCTTCGGGATTGAATTCCAGTTCGCGGAGTGGCTTCTCCGATTCGATCGCGGTCTTGCAGCGGTGCAGCAGATCCAATTCCTGCTCGAGAATCGGTTCCTTTTTCTTCTTTAAATCTTTTTCGACGCGCTCGATGCGCCGCGTGATCTGGTCAAGATCGGAGAGCATGAGTTCGAGATCGAGCACTTCGGCATCGCGCAGCGGATCGATCGACCCCGCCGAATGCGCCACAGCCGGATCGTCAAAGACGCGCAGCACGTGGGCCAGGGCATCCACTTCCCGCAACGGCGCAAGCACTGCGGAATCTTTCGTCCGGTCTTTCACCATGCCGCCGACGTCAACATATTCGACCGTGGCATACGTAATTTTCTTCGGGTGATACAGCGCAGCCAACTGTTCGAGCCGCGGCTCAGGCACTCGCGCAACGCCAACGTGCGTGGCCGCGCGCGCCGCCTTCTCGTCCAGTTGCGCGCGGGTCAGAATCTTGAAGAGCGTAGTCTTGCCAACTTGCGGAAGCCCAATGATCCCAGTTTGCATAGGTTGCAAATCGTAGCATACCAATGCAGGCGACGCCTTATGGCCCGGTGATTGGCGGTGGGCCGGTTTCCGATCGGCTTATTGGGAAGTGACTGGGTGGCATCGAGAACTATATAATGCGCCAGCCATGGTCTCTTTATCCCCCAGTCCGAATGATTCGCTGTTGCGACCGTGCGCCAGTCCCCCCTGTTCCAACCATAGTGGCGTGGAAACGTCGGAGTGCGGAGGGTGGTGCTTCTGCTATAGTGACCGGCATTCGGAAAACTAGATGGAATCCAGCGAGGTTACGATGCGCCTATCAATGATTTTCCTATTGGTTCTCGTCGTTGCCGTATTCGTCGTGGCGCTTCCGGCAGCGCAGACCCGGACATCGAAATCGCTCGAGGTCTATGTGATCGATGTTGAGGGCGGCAATGCGACACTGTTTGTCTCGCCTTCCGGCGAATCGCTGCTCATCGATACAGGCAATGCCGGCGCAGCCGCCGCTCGTGATGCCGGCCGGATCATGGCTGCGATCAAGGACGCCGGACTTCAGCAGATCGACCACCTGATCGTTACGCATTGGCACGCCGACCATTTCGGCGGGTTGGCCGAGTTAGCTTCTCATATCACGATTCGCGAGTTCATCGATCATGGTCCGAACGTTCAACCGGGCGCTGTTGCCGATGAGTTTCTGCAGAAGACGTATCCGCCGCTTTACGCCAAGGCCAAGCACACGGTCGTGAAAGCGGGTGACAAGATTCCTATGGCCGGTCTCGATGTGCAGGTTGTGACTTCGGCGGGTGAAACGATCAAGACGCCATTGCCTGGCGCCGGTGGGCTGAATCCCTATTGCGCCAACTTCAAGCCGGGAGAAAACAATGCCGAGGACCCGCAATCCGTCGGGACCTACGTTGCGTTCGGGAAATTTCGCACCATTCATTTGGGTGATCTGACTAAGAACAAGGAATTCGAGCTGATGTGTCCGAGTAATCGCATTGGCACTGTCGATGTCCTTTTGGGTTTGCACCACGGGCAGGCAAGCTCGAATTCGGAAGTGCTCGTATACGCGCTTCGTCCGCGCGTTGCCGTTATGAATAACGGCACCCGCAAAGGTGGCGAACCTGAAGTAATGAAGACCGTTCATTCCTCTCCAGACCTCGAGGATCTTTGGCAGATGCACTTCTCTCTCCTGAGCGGTCAGGAGTACACCGTGCCGGGAATGTTCATCGCTAACACTGTCGATGAGCAGCAACCGGCAATTCCCATCGCGCCGACGCCGCCGCCCGGACCCGACGCGGCCCCGCCGCCGGCGCACAATGGAACGGCATATTGGATCAAAGTGTCGGCGCAGCAGGACGGTTCGTTCACGGTCACGAATATGCGGAACGGCTTCAGCAAGACTTACACACCAAGAAAATGAAGTGCCGTCCGCTGGTAAATCGCATAAAGGGAGCCGGCCAACAACAGGTGCAGCAGCAGTTCGGGATCAATCGACGGGCCGCCCCGGCGAAGTGCAGGGTGCTGCTCGGTCAACACCGCAGCCGCATGCCCCGTGAGGCGAAAGGCCGCATTCCGAGGACGGGACTTATCGGGAGTGTCCGACCTGCGACGCGGCAGTCCACTCGGTGAATGGGTTTCGAGAGGTCGAGGCGATCCGCCCCAAAGCTGCCAGGCGCGGGAAGGGTTAAATCCCAGCTGAAACCTTGTTTTTGCGTTTCGCTTGGGGTAACTTCTTGGCCGCCGAGGGTGCCTCCCAAAACAGCGCAGTTTTTTTCAGGTCTCGCAGTTCGGAAAGGAAAATGCATATGGCAACAATCCTAAAGTGTGGTCGGCTCCTGCTGCCAGCAACCTGCCTCGCCATTGTATTCACCGTAGGGACCGCCGTATGGCCGCAGTCGCCTACGCTCAACATCACCTTGACCGGACAATCGATGATTCGGGCCGATATCCGTGTTAATACGCCTACGGCCGTCGCCACGATCTCGCCATTGCTGAAGGGCGACGTGATATTTACGAATTTTGAAGCGGCAGTGATAGAGAAGGAGCAATCGACGCACGATGGCAGGTTCCTCTCCCCGCCGGAGGCGCTCGACGCGCTGCAGGCCTTAGGCTTCAACCTGCTGGCTCTATCCGATAATCATTCGTTTGATCTGAAGGTTCCGGGCATTCAGAACACCCTTCGGGAGATAAAAAGCCGCAACCTGGCTCATGCCGGTATCGGGAACACACTGGAGGAAGCCGCCGCACCAGGTTATCTGCACACACCGAAGGGCACGGTTGCGCTCGTAGGGATTGCATCGGGCCTGATTGCGGAGGGAGGATCGGCCACGGCGACTCGGCCGGGCGTGAATGAGCTGCGTATCGAAGCCGGGGGCAAGCCGAATGAATCCACGATTGTGCTCCCTGCCGAACCGGGGAACGAGCCGAACCCGGAGGACAAACAACGCATTCTTCAGAGCATCCGGGATGCCCACCAACGCGCCGACCTCGTTATCGTATATGAACACAATCACGTGTTTCTGAACAGGCCATTCGGGGATTTGTTCCGCGAAGAGTTACCTGAACGGTTAGCTCCAGCGGATTGGCTCAAAAAATGGACGCACGAAGAAATCGATGCCGGCGCGGATATCATCGTGATGCACGGCGCGCCTCTGATACATGGAGTGGAGATCTATCACAACCGGCCGATCTTCTATGATCTGGGCAACTTCATTTTTAATGTGCCGCCGGTAGATATACAGCTAGACGAACCCATTATCTGGGAAAGCGTGGTCGCGCATGTCGAATTCCAGGGGAAAAATCTGCAATCGATTACGTTCCAGCCGATCGCGATGAATAAGATTGGCCGAGGACAGCCCGACACTCAGGACGAGCACACGAATAATCTCTTCCTCCAAACTCGCGGCTTGCCAAAACTGGCGACAGGCGATCAAGCCCGTTATATCCTTCAGCGGCTGGCGGACACCTCACGGCCCTTCGGAACAATAGTGGCGGTGAAAGGCGATACGGCGGAGATCGAGCTGAAACGCGGCAATTAGAACGAATCGACACTTATCGCATCCTGACTCTGGAACGATCGGTGACCGATCATGGAATCATCGGAATGTGGCCCATGCAGCCATCAAGATGAGCGCTTTGGAGCCAACGAATTCCAAGTAAGCGAAGTGGCTTGGGCTTCAGCCTTTGGGGGTTGGTTGGGGCACGATCGGGCCTTGCCCACACCAAAACCGCCACCGCGCTACAAACACCCACGGGAACCCGTAGTTCAGTGCGCCAAGAGATCCTTGAGAAAGCGCATCATCGCCACCTTGTATTCCTCATCGGCACGCACCTCCGAGGGGTTCTGCGGCTTCGTAAATGCATGCGCGGTGCCGCTGTAGAGGTTGACCTCGAAATCCACCTTGGCGGCGCGGAACTGCGAGATCACGGCGTTGAGTTCATCCATCGGCGCAACCGGGTCTTCGGCGCCGTGCAGGATAAGGACGCGACCCTTGATGTTCTTGGCGGCTTCCGGAGCGAAGTCCCGGAACGCGCCGTGCACCGAGATGAAGCCGAGCAGCGGCGATCCGGTTTCGATGAGCTCGATCCCCACTGTGCCCCCAAAGCAGTAGCCGACCGAGGCAAGCTTCGCCGGATCGACCATCGGCTGCGCCTTGAGGACATCGAATCCGGCCAAGGCGCGCGCACGCATCAGCGGACGGTCTTTGTCGTAGATCGTGATCAGCTCCGTCATCTCGGGAACTGACTTGGGCACCACGCCCTTGCCGAAAATGTCCTCCGCGAAGACCACATAGCCGAGCTTGGCGATCATCTCGGCATCCGCGAGGGTGCCCGCCGAGAAGCCGGACCGGTCATGGATCATCAACACACCAGGGCGCCGGCCTTGGACAGCGTCGTCATAGACGAGATAGCCGGACAGCGGCGTGTTGGCCTGCTTGTAGTCGATCCATTGGGTTTTCATGGCAGCTTGGGCCGCGCCAGCCAGCAGGATCATGGCTGCGGCGGCCAGGACGAAAAACACGAGGCGTGCGATTCTCATTGGCTCCTCCCGAATTGCATTTGTACAACCGCTGCATTGTCGCATTTTGGCAGCGCCCGGCAAGGCCCTTTTGTAGAAAGTGGGCTAATCAAGACTTGGCGATGGGTTTCGTCAACATCACCACGTATATCACGCATATTTAGCGAAAGGGCCTCCGCTGGCATATTCGTTGTGTCGATGGCAGGAGAAGCGTTTGCTGCGCAAGACAGAGGTCCCCATCGGAAATCTCGGAGATAGCCATTCAAGCGCCACCAAATTGATTTGAGTTGACGCGAGAAGCCATCGGACGTATGTTTCACTCACCGGTAGAAATTTCCACACTACACATGAGGTGAACTTATGCCAGCACGAATCCCCAATCATCGTCGCCCACGCGCAGTTGCAATCTTTCTCGCCCTGACGGCTCTGTCGCTCGCGGGCGTGACCGCCCGCTTGGGCATGGCTAAGACGGCACCCAAGCCCCCGAAGGCTGCGGCCGCCGCGGACGTCTCCACCGACGATCTCCAGCGGTCCCTCCGCCTGGATACCTATAAGATTCTGGCCGATAGCGGCGCGGCGCGCGGCGAAAACATTTACTTCTATAAATGTTGGATGTGCCACAACCAATACGCCAAGAGCGCCCCGTTATTGAAGGACATCTATCAGCGTGAGAACCTGACATCCGGTGATCCCGTAAATGACGACAACGTCACCGCCAAAATCAAAGAGGGCGGCGCCGGAATGCCCGCATTTCGCACAAGTCTTTCCGATGCGGACATTGCGGATCTGCGCGCCTATTTTCACTCGGGAAAATGCTGCGTGGAAGGCGAAAATCCGCCGGCGAACCCCTGGTATCGCGCGGAGACGCAGAAATGGCCGGTTCAAAGTGGCCTCACGGGCGGCGCCACTGGAATGGTGCGAATCGCCAGCGGAGATTCCCCCGAAGGCGTAGGCGTCCAGCTCGTCGCGCCGAACGGCGTGCGCACCACCGTATATACCAATGCGGAAGGCAAATTCGAATTCCCGAAGATGCAAGCCGGCTCATACACCTTGCGCATTCCAACCCCCGTCCCATTCAAGCCCTATCGGCGAGATTCGGTCCCGATCAATGGCGCTACGAAGCTCGACGACATCTCGCTGGAGAGGGTTGCCGACTCGGATAATCTGCCTTCCTCACCCGCGCTGGAGTCTCAGCTCAGCAGCGCGGAGCTCCTGTGGAACTTGCCGGGCACGGCCGAAGAAAAAGCAACGTTGCAGAAGAATTGCTCCGGATGCCATTCCTGGCAGCAGATTTTCAGGAATCGTTATGACGAGCATAGCTGGAGTCTGATTGTTGACCGCATGATGCATTTCAGCGGCACGGCGATTGCAGTCCGCAACAAGCCCATGTCCGCGCCGGACCCCGAATACAACCTCCTCGTCAAGTTCCTTTCGCGAGTCCGCGGTCCGGACGGAAAGGACGCGCCACTGCGCGTCTTCCCGCGCCCCCGCGGAGAATCGACGAGGGTCGTCGTTACGGAATACGAGCTGCCGCAGCAATTGCTCGCCCTTCACGATGCTACCGCTGACGGCCAGGGCAACATTTGGTTCACCAGTCACAAGACGCGCTACGTCGGCAAGCTCGATCCCAGGACGGGCATCGTGACGGAGTACACGATTCCCCTGACCCCAGGTTCCATGCCGGGAACGCACCACGCCGTCATCGACAAGAGCGGCATCGCCTGGATTTCGGAAAATTGGGCACATCAGCTCAACCGGCTGGATCCGCGGACCGGAGAGGTGAAGCAACTCCTCATCGAGAGTAAGACTCCCATCAATGCACCCAGTTTCGGAAATTTCACCCTGGACGCGGAGGGCTTTGTGTGGGATGCCCGCGCGGACAGGGTTGCGAAGCTCGATCCTACAACCGGCAAGGTCGTGAAGGAGTGGCCGCTTCAAGCAAACAGCAGCTACGACAACGCCATTTCTTACGACGGTAGGTATTGGGGGGGCAGCGGGCCGGCGAATTGGGGCAATACGGTCGAGATGCTGGACATTGAGACTGGAAAGATGCTGAATTTAAACAGCGGCGCTCACATGATGACCGCAAAACGCGGCGGGTTTGATCCCTACGGAAATACTTGGTGGGGCGGAGCGGATGGCGCTCTGATCGAGCTCAATGCGAAGGCGGGCCGAATTGAAGAATACTGGCCGCCGATTGCCCCGCATCCCTACACCGATTTCTACGAGGCCATGCCGGACAAAAACGGTGAGGTGTGGGCAGGCGTGCTGCACGGCCGGCAGATGCTTCGATTCGATCCCAAGACCAATCATTGGCGCGTCTATCAGATGCCAGAGCCATACTCGTATGACCGGCGAACCTATATCGACACCTCGACTCACCCGGCAACGGTCTGGTATGTCGACTACAATGGTTATTTAGTCCGCGTCCAGCCTCTAGATTAGGCGTCTTCGAAGAAGAGGCCGTAACTTTTCATAGCTGAGCACCTCCGGGCGTTTTTTGCCCCGCTACATGTGTGGTTTTCCGCCCGCTGCAACCTGAAATAATGCAATGAAACCGACAGGAGTTTTCGTGTGCCGGCGAGTCCATTCTTCGGCTGCGCGGTACTGATTGATGGGAAGACGGCGCCGAGTGTGGCGACCGTGAGAAGCAATGCCTTTTTCATCTTACTCATTTTCATTTCCTAAGCCGCTCAGCCGGGATTTTCGCTGCGGACCTCTATCTCGCGCATCGTGCGATTCTCCTGCCCTCGACTCAATAAATTTGCAAGCAGACCAGGCCCAGCGGGGATCGTGGGCTTCTGGCAGCCAACTCCTGAGAAACACATTTTCGGAAACTGAATTTGTACCGAACCCTTGACGCTAGCGCACCACTCCCCTAAGCTCCGAGTCCGACATGGCAAGGACCCACTACCCCGTCGACGCCGCGCTCGTGATGCGAGAGCTTTCGCGCGCGGACAGCAAGCTGGCGCGAGTGATCCGCCGGATCGGAAGCTTTCCTACCAAGAAGCAGAAACCTCAACCCCCGTTTGCGAGCTTGCTTCAGGCTATTGTCTACCAACAACTGGCGGGCAAGGCTGCGGCAACGATTTTTGGACGTGTGAAAGCGCTTGGCGCCAGCGGGTTCCCCACGCCCGAGGAGATTTTGTCGCTGGACGAAACGAAATTGCGCGGGGCCGGCCTTTCACGGCAAAAAATTGCCGCCGTGAAGGATCTGGCGGCAAAGACGCTCGATGGGACCGTCCCTCCACTTGGCAAAATACGGCGTATGAGCGAAGAGGAAATCCACGAACGCCTAACCCAAGTGCACGGGATCGGCGAGTGGTCCGTGCAGATGTTTCTCATGTTCCGGCTTGGCCGGCCTGACGTCCTACCAGTTCACGACTACGGAATTCGAAAAGGTTTCCAACGCGTTTACGGCCACAAGGACGTCCCCAAACCTCAAGTAATCCTGGAACACGGGGAGCGGTGGCGTCCGTACCGCTCGATCGCAAGCTGGTATCTGTGGCGTGCCCTAGAAGAAAAGCAGACGAAGCCGCAACGCAAAGCGAAGGCTCCTCGCGGGAAATAGCTTTCGGAATGCCTCGTAAGCCAGCTTTGTGGGTCGCGGCCCCGGCGGGGCCGGGATCTTCGACTTCAGCCGCGACATTCCAGTTGCCAAGAAATTGTGGCTTTAGCCACTGGCCGCTGCGAAATCAAATTTCGAACCGTCAACGAGTCAGGGGCTAAAGCCCGCGACTTTCGACTGCTTTATGTCGGAGCTGAAGCTCCGACCCACAAGGATTCGGATGAAGGATTCGGATTCAGGACATTAGTTGGACTTCTGCCGTGCGGTGAGGAAGAGAGCGACGAGGCCGGAAAGAAGCACGGCGCTTTCGAGCCAGACCGAGTATTGATGCAGGCGATCGAACGCAACGCGTAGCGGATTGCTGGCAGCGGCCGCTTCCACCGAACCCATCTGTGCTCGCAGCACATCCATTCGGGCGATCACGCCGTATTGCGAAGCCATCGTGAACACGATCATGGCAAATACGAGCAGCGCTGCGGGATGCGCGAGCGCTCCGACAGATCGCTCAATCACAGCCGTCGCGAGCAAGTAGACGACTCCTGCGATGATCCCGATCATGTGCAGCTTGGCCAGAGTGTAGCCGACGAGCGCTCCGGCCAGGTCGCTGTTGGGCAAAACCGAAAATGCGCCGCGTGTGACGACGAAACTAAAATAGAGAATGCTGCCCACCCACGTGCCTAATGAGAAAAACTGAAGAAATCGGAGAGTCGATGCCACCTAGGATTCCTTTAGAATAAGTGCTGGCAGTTTGCGCCGGCACGGTCACGCTTCCCTCAGCCCGGTGCGGCCATGGCAGCTTGGTGGGCGATCAAGGACTTGAACCTTGGACCTCTCGCGTGTGAGGCGAGCGCTCTAACCACTGAGCTAATCGCCCATGAGCCGAGATTCGTTTGTAACAGAAGCGACAGGGATTATCAACCAATGACCACGGCCACGGCAAACCAGATTGCGCAGTTGCAGAGTTCGATCGCGCGCGTCATTCGCGGCAAGGACGAAGTCATCCGCCTCTCCATCGTGGCGCTGCTGTCCAGGGGACACCTGCTGATCGAGGACGTCCCCGGAGTTGGCAAAACGACGCTCGCGCAAGCACTGGCGAACTCCTTCCATTGCTCGTTCCAGCGCATTCAGTTCACTTCGGACCTGCTGCCTTCGGATGTGGTCGGCACCAGCATATTCAACCAGATTGAGCAGCGATTCGATTTCAAGCCGGGCCCGATTTTTGCCAACATCGTTCTGGCGGATGAAATCAACCGCACGACGCCGAAGACGCAGTCGGCGCTGCTGGAGGCCATGAACGAAGCGCAAGTGACGGTGGACAACCACACGCATAAGCTGCCGCGGCCGTTCATGGTGCTCGCGACGCAGAATCCCATCGAGCATCACGGTACGTACCCGCTGCCCGAATCGCAGCTCGACCGGTTCCTGCTGCGCACCGGCATGGGTTACCCGTCGCGCGAAAGCGAGCGGGAGATCATGCAGCAGCACACCGGGGGACGCGAAGCGGCGTCCGAAGTCTCCGCCGTGATGGGTGCTGGCGACGTCGAAATGATGCAGCGCGCGGTGGAACTGGTGCGCGTCGACGACAGCTTGCGCGACTACGCCATCGACATTGTTGAGCGCACGCGCCGCACCGAACAGCTCACGCTCGGCGTAAGCCCTCGCGGGCTGCTGATGCTGCAGCGTGCGGCGCAGGCGCGGGCTTTTCTCGAAGGCCGCGAATACTGCACCCCCGACGATTTCAAACAGCTCATCCTTCCAGTTTTCGCGCACCGCGTGGTGGTCAACACGCGTTATGCGACCACGCAGAAGAAGGCGGCGCAAGTCGAAGCGATTCTCCGCGAAATCATCGAGGCCACGCGCGTCCCCCTCTGAGGAAAGCCTGAATTCTATGAAATTCGAGATCCTCGAACGGCGAGCGAGCGCTCGACCTGAACCCAGCAAGAATGAGCGGTGGCATGGCATCGACCGGCCCAGCTGGCGGAGTTTCGCTGTGGCGTTGGCGGCGCTCGGAGCAGCTTTGTTCCTGGCGCTCTATTCCGGCGCGGCGGCTGAAGGAGGGCACCTCCTGGTCGCAGGCCTCTCCGCGCTGGGGGCGCTGGCGCTGGCGGGCTGGGTGGCGGTCACGATTGTGCCGCTGCTGGCGCGACGCACGCCGCTGCGATGGCTTACCTATCAGATCGACTACAGGCTCACGCGCGAGGGTTTGGTCTATCTTGGCGGCGTATTCGTGGTTGCCGTGGCCGCACTCAACACGGGAAATAACCTTCTATTCATGATCCTCGCCTCCCTGCTCGCGGGCGTATTGATTTCAGGATTTCTTTCCCGGCTGGTGCTGAGCGGCGTCGACGTCCAGCTCGAATTGCCCGAGCACATCTTTGCCGGGCGGCCGATCATGGCGATCGCCGAGCTCCACAATACGAAGCAAACGATGCCGTCGTTTTCGGTGTTGCTCGTGAGCGAGGATAATAAGAAAACGAAAAAACAGACCTCCATCAAGGCTGCGCCGAACATTCTTGCCCGCCCGGTATACTTTCCGCACGTTCCGCATCAGCGGACCGTGCGGCAAAACGTTGAGCTGACGTTTCCACGGCGCGGGATCTACCGGCAGGATGCGCTCGGATTGCGCACCAAATTCCCCTTTGGGTTTCTGCAGAAGACGCGCCGCGTCGATTCGGAGATCGAAGCTCTGGTGTACCCTTCCGTCGAACCGACCGAGGAATTTTATGAAATTTTGCCGCTGGTGAGCGGAGAACTGGAAAGTTATCAGCGCGGGCGCGGGAACGACCTCTATTCGATCCGTGACTACCAATTCAACGACAGCGCCCGGCATGTGGACTGGAAAGCTTCGGCAAGAACCGGCGTTCTGCAAGTCCGCGAGTATGCGCGCGAGGACGAGCGGCGCGTGCTGCTGGCGTTTGATCCCTACATGAATACGCGCGAGGAGCTCTCCGAGCTTGCCACCGGCCGGTTCGAGCGCGCGGTGGCGATTTGCGCGGGCCTGGCGTGGCATTTCTACGAAATCAACTCGGTGCTCGAGTTCCGCTCCGCCGGTTTTGCGACGCCGCGAGTAACCGCCGGAGAAATCGTCTACGATGTGCTGCGATGCCTGGCGCGCGTTTCGCCGCTGAAGGGGCAACCGGATCGCAGCTTCCTCGATTCGCTGTCCGATGCGCCCGACATTTTCAAAATCGTTCTGACCAGCCAGCCGCGCGGTTCGATTCCCACTCAGCTGTGGAGTTCTTCGTACATTTTGTTCTTGCCGTCGCTCTAGTCTTGTCCTGGTGTGTTGAATCAGAAAAGAAACGTGCCTCTCTGTCCCAAAGAACGCGGGACGGAGAGGCCTCTACAAAACCGTCCATGCTGGCGGCATTTGATCTTGTAGAGGCCGGCCGCTTTTGGGGCGGGCAGCTGTTTGTCCACTCCAGAACCAATTGAGGCAACGCCTGTCCTCGGGAAGTGGCTCAATTCCCCGAGAGTTCGGATACGTTGATGCGAGCGTTTCGGTGGCGCCGGCGTCCCGCCGGCTCCTTGCTTCTTCCTGGGACTGCAACACCGCCGGCAAGATGCCGGCGCTACTTCAGCACGCTGCCGCATCGGTCCGGCACAATTTCCTGCTCGTTCGGCGTCAACTCGAAAGGGCTTGTTGCTTCAAACTGGGTCACAGCGTGCGCTTGTGATCACTTCACGCCGGAAATCTCGATATGCGACAATGTGTGCCGTGAATATCGGGGCACAGTCCGCGCCGGAAACCGGGAAATTCAGGCGCCGGTTGCTTGCATGGTTTTCCGCGCGGAAACGCGACCTCCCCTGGCGAAGAACGAAAGATCCCTACCGCATCTGGCTCTCGGAAATCATGCTGCAGCAGACGCGCGTTGCGGCGGTGGTGCCCTACTACGAAAGTTTCCTGGCGCGGTTCCCGGACATGCAAGCGTTGGGACGCGCCGGGTCGGAGGCAGTGCTGAGCCATTGGGCGGGGCTCGGTTATTACAGCCGCGCAAGAAATCTGCTTCGTGCGGCCCAGGAAATCGTCGCCCATCACGATGGCCGGTTCCCGAAAAAGTATGACGCGGCGCTCGCCCTTCCGGGCGTCGGACGCTACACGGCTGCGGCGGTGCTTAGCATCGCGTACGACAAGCCGCTCGCAGTGCTCGATGGAAATGTGGCGCGTGTTTTAGCGCGATTGGGCGCTCTCCGTGGCGATCTTCGCACCCCTGCGCTTTGGCAGAAACTGGAGGCAGCGGCGCAGGGACTGCTCGCGCGAAAGGCGCCCGGCGATTGGAACCAAGCCATGATGGAATTGGGCGCGACAGTTTGCATACCGAAGTCACCGAAGTGCGGGGAGTGCCCAGTTGCGGAATGGTGCCTCGCACGAGAGCTGGGTATTGCCGGGCAATTGCCCGACACCAGGAAGAAACGCGCCTCCGTGCAGGTGACACTCGCGGCTGCAGTGTTGCTGGACCCGCGCGGGCGGACCTTACTCGTGCGGCGAGCCGGGGGTGACGGAGCGTTCTTCTCGCGGATGTGGCAATTCCCTGCCCTCGAAACATCCGCTGACGCGAATTTCAATCTTACGCGACACCTGCGAGAGAAATTCGGAGTGAATGTTGCGGGCGAACAGTTGGTGCAACTCAAAACCGCGCGTCACGCCGTTACCTTCCGCGAGATTCGCCTGGAACCCTTCCTGATCCGAGTGGAACGCCTGCCGAAAATCAAAGGTGCGCGCACGCCTCTTCTGGGTCGTTTCGGTCGCCTTCCGATTTCAAGCGCCACGCAAAAAATCTCCGACGCGGCAATCGCGCATTCCAAACAGATCTTTGCGCAGATGAGAAAAGGGCGATTGCGGTGAACTGTGCGGGATCAAAGCGGTGGTTTCTGGACAAGACAACTTATTATATCAGGTAGGGCCCAGGCCAATTCAACTCCTGAGTTCAGTAAACTGAGATCAAATGTGACGCAGTTCTTCAATCAGATCCAGCGCACCGCACCTGCAAAATACGCGGCTCATTTTGCCGCAGTAATCGAGTCCACTTGGATCGTCTTGGTCTTGGTGTCCAGCGTGCCTATGACCCTCACTTTCTGTCCCGCGAATTTTTCCGGCGTCCGCTGGTCGCTCAGAGTGTAGGCGTTCTTGCCGTCATACAGAATGTACGCGGCGCCATGGGCACCGATGCAGGCGATGGCACACTCGGCGTCCGTGGGCCCCATTTGCATCTGGGAATGGTCTGCCTTAGCGCACACGTCGTCCGTAATGATGCCGGTGAACGTTTGCTTGCCCGGAGCCGCGGCCAGC
>WNFC01004998.1_pt1 | contig 14488 bp, 11 predicted proteins | sample 5400541 | NCBI WGS metagenome assembly WNFC01 (sample SAMN13153342, study PRJNA577476) | soil metagenome | isolation source: 120 cm saprolite under Douglas fir tree site 2 hole 2 replicate 1 | place: USA:California | collected 2015-04-18
TCGTCGGCGGCGGCGACAGCGTGGCCGCGGTCACCCAGATGGGCCTGGCCGACAAGATCGACCACGTCTCCACCGGCGGCGGCGCGTCCCTCGAGTTCCTGGCCGGCGAGACCCTTCCCGGGGTGGCCTGCCTGGAGGAGGCGTGATGCGCCAGTACGTCTTCGCCGGCAACTGGAAGATGAACAAGACGGTCTCCGAGGCCGTGGCGTTGGCGCGCGCCCTGCGCGAGGGCCTGGAGAAGGAGCCCACGCGGCACGAGGTCGTGGTCATGCCCCCCTTCACCGCCCTGCCCGCGGTGGGCGAGGCGTTGAAGGGCTCGCCGATCGCCATGGGCGCGCAGAACATGCACTGGGAGCGCGAGGGCGCCTTCACGGGCGAGATCTCCCCGGTGATGCTGCGCGACCTGGGCTGCACCTACGTGATCCTCGGCCATTCCGAGCGCCGCCACATCTTCGATGAGACGGACGAGGCGGTCGGCAAGAAGAGCCGCGCCGCCTTCGACCACGGCCTGACCCCCATGGTCTGCGTGGGGGAGACCCTGGCCGAACGGGAATCGAGCCGCACCCTCGAGGTCGTGCAGCGCCAGGTGGAGCGCGCGCTGCGCCCGCTCCAGCCGGAAGAAGTCGCGCGCATGGTCGTCTCCTACGAGCCGGTCTGGGCGATCGGGACCGGCCGCGTGGCCACGCCCGACCAGGCGGAGGAGGTCCAGGCCTTCCTGCGCCAGCGCATCGCCCGCAGCCACGGCGACGACGCGGCCGAGGCCGTCCGGATCCTCTACGGCGGCAGCGTCAACCCCGGCAACATCTCGGGCATCATGGTCCAGGCCGACGTCGATGGCGTCCTCGTCGGCGGGGCGTCCCTCAAGGCCGAGAGCTTCCTCGCCATCGTCAACTACCGCTAGATCGGCTTAACGGACGGAGACGGAGACGTGTGACGGCCGCGCGGACTGTCACCATCCTGCCGCTTGCGCCCGCTCGCCGCCGTACCATGCGCGGCCTATGCGCGTGACCCTCTTCGAATGCCGACAACGATCGTTGCGCTGGGGATTGCTCCTGCCCGCAGACGTGGACGCGCCCGATTGGGCCGGCATCGAGCTGCGGCCGCTCGCGGTCTATCCGCACGAGGCCGACGGCGTGGCGGCGCTGCGCACCCTCGACGCCGTGCTGGCCGCGGATGGGCTGATGCGGCTGGCGTCCTTGCGACCACGCGCGACGCGAAGGTGAAGTGAGCGTTCAGGACCGAGAGCGGCGGTCGCGGCCCACCAGCTGGGCAATCAGGGTGGCCAGTTGGCCCGGATCGGCGGGTTTGGCCACGTGCTCGGTGTAGCCGAGTGCCTTGGCGCGCTCGATGTCCGGGGGCGCGACCAGGGCCGAGACGGCCACCGCCGGAATCCGGCCGCCGGCGTGGGGAGGCAGGGCCCGGACCTGCTCGATCAGCCAGTAGCCGTCCCTGCTCGGCATGGCCAGGTCGGCCACCAGGATGTCCGGAAGGACGCGCCGGATGGCCTGCAAGGCCGCCCCCCCGTCCTGGGCGGAGGTCACCTTGGCCGCGGCGTGGCTGAGGACGACTTCCAGGAGCTCGCGGGTGTCGTCGTTATCCTCGGCGACGAGGACGTGAATGCCGCGCAGGACATCCTTTTCGAGCACCGCTGGATCCTGATGACAGTATACGTTCGGGGCTGCGCTATACTAGGCGTTTCGCGCGGGACCCGATTGGCCCGCCTCCTGGATGGCTAACGCATGAACATCGCCTACTACCTGGTCCTCGTCCTCCACGTGATCGCCTGCCTGTTCCTGATCGGCGTCGTCCTGCTGCAGCAGGGCAAGAGCCAGGACCTGGCCAGCGCATTTGGCGGGGGCGGCACCCAGACCGCCTTCGGGCCGCGCGGATCCGCGAACGTCCTCTCCCGGGCCACGACCGTCCTGGCCGGCCTCTTCATGGTGACCAGCCTGGCCCTGTCCATGCTGCGGCCCCACGAGAGCTCGATCCTCGACCGCGTGAACGGCCCGTCGCCGGCTCCGGCCGCATCCGCCCGCGCCGCCGCCCCGATCAAGACCGTGCCCGCGAGCACGGCTCCGGCGGCGACGGCACCGGCCGCGCCCGCGGCCACCACGCCCGCGTCCCCCCGCTAGACCGGAGGGGACGGACCGGGAGGGCGCTACTCGCCGCCCGTCGGGGCCGGGGCCGCGGCCTTGGCCGCGCTGGCCGCGACCGTGAACGGCTCCTTGACCTCGAGCGTCTTCCCCGAGATCTCGTCCTTCACGCTGAGCACGAACTCCAGGTCGCCCGTCGCCTCCTCGGGAAGCCGGGTGCCCACGATGCGTGAGAGCTTTCCGAGCGACGTCGGATTGATCCGCGAGGGCGCCACCTCCACCACCGCCGTGCCGTCCGGCCGCCGCACGACGTACCCCGCCGTGACCTTGGGCATGCCCGTCGGCTTCTCCTTCGTGGCCCCGTAGACCTCGAACGACGCGAAGAGCGTGGCCCCGGGCGCGAAGGTGCGGCGCACCAGCAGCATCGGGCGCGGGGTATCCTTCTTCTCCTCGTCGGGCTGCAGGGTGTCGCTGATGACGGGGGTCGAAGTCCGGAACTGCGAAAGGTCGGCCACCTCGAACTCGTGGATGACCGTCCCCACCCGGCCGTTGTTCTTGTCGCGCACCACGATCTTGGCCTGGTAGCCGCCGGGCGCGAGCTCGAAGTCACGCACGATCGGGTACCAGCTGGCGGCCAGCCTCTCCCGCGTAGCCGGCCTGAGGTTCATCTCGATCTTCTGATCGTAGCGGAAGAACTCGCCCGTCTCGCGGTGGGCGACGACGATCAGGAAGTCGAGCGTGTCCTGGAAGCGGCCGTCCTTCTCCTGGAAGGCGAACTTGGAGACGTCCACGTCCGCCGCCAGCAACGCGCTGGCCTTCCCGAGCAGGGTCTCGTCGAAGACGTAGGCGGTGGTGCGGATGGGCACGCCCTGCTCCTGGTACGGCGAATCCAGCGCGGCCTGGATGACGGGGTCGACGGTCTCCACCTTCTTGGCGATGGTCTTGCCTTCCAGGGGCGCGAAGTAGCCCTTGCGCGCGCGAATGGTGAGGCCCTTCCGCCCCGGGACCTTGACCGAGATCTTGCGGAAGCGGCCGTCCTTCGACGCGTTCGACGAGTTGTAGCCGAGGAGGTAATAGATGCGGCTCTCGTCGGCGATGCGCTGGATGCCCTTGCCGAGGTCGTTGGTGTTCTTGACGGAGAACCCGCCGCTGTCCGCGGCCAGCGATTCCGCCCCTTCCGCCTCCTGCAGGGTGTCGAGGAACACCGCCCCGATGTCGCGCGTGTCGATGGGCGGCCCGAACTCGGCCGTGAAGAAGGTGGGCATCCCGGTCAGGCCGCGCGCGTCCAGGAAGTACATGGCGGCGTTCCCGCGCTTGGAGGCCTGGATCGCGTCCTTGAACTCCGTGAGGTTGGGATCGTAGATGAACCCCTCGGAGACGAGGATGACCGACTTGCGGCCCTTGGCCGTGCCCAGCGAGTTGAGCACGCGCTGCAGGACCTCGAGGGTGATGCGGTTGCGCGACACCGACTGGAAGTAGACATCGCTGGCGCGCGCCTGCACGTAGGGGTCGCCGTTCATCGAGGAGTTGGGGTCGTCGGATCCGCTCTGCCCCCGCCCCGCGTTGGCGCCGTAGGTCTCGAAGCGCCGGCTCACCGTCTGCTCGACCTGCTGGTCGTGGAAGATGTGGATGCGCATCGCCTCGTAGTCGGACATGCGCTCGGGCGCGCTGTCCGGGACGAAGCGGCCGTCGAGGCGCTTGAGCAGCGCCATCAGCTCCTCGCGGCCCGCTTCCATCCGCGTGCTCCACCAGGCTCCGCCGCCGCTGGCGACCAGGCTCACCCGGTCCCCTTCCCGCACTCCCGTCTTCAGGAACTGGGCGACGGCCGCCTTGGCCCGCTGGCCCCCGGCGAGGGTGAGGTGGATGTCGTCGAAGAGGATCACGAACGAGCGGCCGGTATGCGACTCGCGGTCGACGTTGGAGGACACGCGGGGGCGCGGCGCCGGCTTCTCGGAGGGCACGGCCGGAAGCTGCACGGCCTCGAAGTCGGTGATCGTCTGGGCGTCGTCGTCCTCCGTCACCTGGAAATCGCCCTTGGTGAGGCCTGTGACGGGCAGGCCTTTCTTGTCGGTGACCACCACGTCCACGGTGACGACGTCGACCTGCGCCGGGAAGGACGCGTTGGACGCCGTGGGCGCGGCCTCGGGAGAGGCGGCGGGAGCGGGGCTGGGAGACTGGGCGGCCGCCACCGTCCAGGCGGCGCCGGCGAGCAGGCCGATAAGGGGCAAGGTCTTCTTCATAACGAACCACGATTTTTGGCACAGGAGCGTGCAAAAGTCCATCTTGACTGGGGGAGAATGGTGGGGTCTGATTCCCCCCCTCCCCGAAATCAGAGGTGGCGCTGGAATTCGTCGAGCCGTCCCTGCTTCTCCTCCATGAGGACGTGGGGGAGAACTACGACGCCGTCGCCCGCAGCGCGGCTGCCGCCGTGGGGGCCGAGACCTGCCATCTCGCCCTCTACGACGCGGAGACGGACGAGCTGATCGCCCGCCGGCCCAGCTACGGCGCCGCCGCGCGCTCGATCCCGCAGTACCGGTTCCCCATCTCGCAGGCCCCGGCCTCCGCGCACGTGGTGCAGACGGGCGAGCCCTACCTCAGCAACGAGCCCGCCGGCGATCCTTTCTACGACGCGTCCGTGAAGGACCGGGGGGTCCATTCCGTCCTGACCGTGCCCGTCCGCCACGCGGGCCACATCCTCGGCCTGCTCTACGCGATCAACAAGCCGGGAGGCTTCACCGTCGAGGACGTCCGCACCATGACCGCGCTGGCGGGGGCGGCCGCCGTCACCATCGAGAACATCCGGCTCTACGTGGAGGAGCGCGACCGCCGCGTGCTCAGCGAGAGCCTGCGCGACGTGTCGCGGGCCCTGGTGGGCACGCTGAGCGAGCAGTCGGCGCTGAGCACCGTCCTCGACCAGATGTGGCGCGTCGTCCGCTACCAGGCCGCGGTGGCGGTCGTGCTGGAAGGACGCGTCTTGCGCGTGGCCGCATCCCGGGGTGGCGATCCCGAGGGCGAGATCTCCCTCGATCACGCCGGAGAGCTGCGCGCCACGCTGCTCGCCCGCAAGACCGCCGTCCTCACCGACGCCGCCACCCGCCTGGCCCGTCTGGGCCTGCGCGGGGTGACCGGCCGCACCCTGGCCGCGCCGCTCCTCACGCGCGACGAGGTGCGCGGCGCGATCATCGTCGTCTTCGACTCCGAGCACGTGCCGGGGCCGCGCGATGAGCGCATTGTCGGCGCCTTCGCCGACCACGCCGCCCTCTTCCTGGAGGCGGGCGCGCTCCTGCGCAAGGAACGCCAGGCTCTGGCCCGCGCCACCGCCGTGGCCCGCATCACGCGCATGGCCGCCTCGCGGCACGAGCCGGAATCGCTGCTGCAGGCGGTCGCTCCCGAGTTGCTGGCGGCCAGCGGCGCCGACCGGACCGTCCTGTACCTCAAGCGGCCGCGCGCCCAGGTGCTCACCGCCGTCGCCTGGGCCGGCACCACTCCCGAAGAAGAGGACAAGATCGCGCGGCACGCCCTCGAGCCCGGCACCGCCCTGCTCTCAGCGCTGCTCAAGGGAGCGCCCGTCCTCTTCCAGGACGAGGACAACGCGCCGCCCGCCCACATCCACCCGTTCGCGGAAGCGACGTCCCTTCTCATCGTGCCCCTGGGCGTGCGCGACCAGCTCCTGGGCGCGGTCTCGCTCGTCTCCAGGCGCCGCAACCTCTACTTCGACGGACCCGCCATCGAGTTCCTGGGCGACATCGCCCAGCAGGTCGCCCTGGGCGTGGAGAACGCCCGCCTCTTCCTCGCCCTCAGCCAGATGGCGTCGACGGACGAGCTGACCCAGCTCGCCAACCGGCGCCGATTCACGGAGGCCCTGCGACGCGAGCTGGGGCGCGCGCGGCGCACCGGCCTGCCCCTCTCGCTGATCCTCGTGGACGTCGATCACCTGAAGAAGGTGAACGACACGTTCGGCCATCCGGCGGGCGATTCCGCGATCCGCCACGTGGCCGGAGCCCTCCGGGAAGCGCGGCGCGACACGGACGTGGTGGCGCGCTTCGGCGGCGAAGAGTTCGCACTGCTCCTTCCCGGCACCGACCATCTGGGAGCGATCAAGGCGGCCGAGCGTGTGCGGGTCCGGCTCTCCACGACGCTCATGGACCTCGTCGGCCAGGTCACGGCGTCCATGGGTGTCGCGACCTGGCCCCAGGACGGCGCCACGGAAGAGCGACTCGTCTGGGTCGCCGACCAGCGCCTCTACGCCGCCAAGGAAGGCGGCCGCAACCGTGTCTGTGGGGGCCCGCCCGCGGAAGGAGCGCCGCCCGAGACCGGCAGCACCCCGGGAGCCGACTAGGCGGGGATTCGCACCAGGACGTCGTCGCCTTCGATCTTCACTTCGAAGGTCGCGATGCGCAGGCCGGGATTGGCGGTGTTCTCGCCTGACCGTACGTCCCACGTCCACGCGTGCCAGGGGCACATCACCGCGTGGCCCTCCAGGAGGCCCTGTCCCAGCGGGCCGCCGCGGTGGATGCACGTATTGCTGGTCGCGTAGATCGTGCCGTCCACGTTGTAGAGCGCGATCGGCTTCCCGCCGACGCTCACCTCGGCGCAGCGGCCGGGCGGCAGCTCCGCCGCCGACGCCGCTCGGACCCAATCCCCCATCCCCTCGTCTCCTCGCGGGGCAAAGAGGACAGTCTAGCGTCCGCGGGCGCGCGCGTCACGCGCTATCATCCGTCGCCATGAGCATCGCAGCATCGGCGGCCGCGGAGGTGGCGGAGCGGGAGCGGGAACGCCAGAGACGAAGCGACGCCGCCCTCGCGCCCTTGCGGGAGGCGGTCGCCCGGCTCGAGGGGCGGTCCCCGGAAGAGGCGGCGGCGGACGAAAAGCTGTGGCACGTCGTGCAGGCCGCCTTCGACGTCGATCCCCGGATCGTGAACCTCAACAATGGCGGCGTGTCGCCTTCGCCGCGGCTGGTGCAGGAGGCCCTGCGGCGCGACCAGGCGCGGGCCAACGAGGCCCCCGCCTACGCGATGTGGTCGGTGCTGGAGCCGGAGGTGGAGATCGTCCGCGCGCGCCTGGCCGCGCTCTTCGGCTGTGACGCCGAGGAGGTCGCCATCACCCGCAACGCCTGCGAGTCACTCGAGACGTGCCTCTTCGGCTTCGACCTCGCGCCCGGCGACGAGGTGCTCACCACCAACCAGGACTACCCGCGTACGCAGGCCGCGCTCCGCCAGCGCGAGCGGCGTGAGGGCATCGTGGTCCGGACGATCTCGTTCCCCGTCCCGCCGTCGTCACCGGCCGAGCTCGTCTCCCGATTCCGCGAGGCGCTCACCCCGCGCACGCGCGTCCTGCTCGTCTCCCACGTGACCTATCTCACCGGCCAGATCTTCCCCGTCGCCGAGATCTGCCGGATGGGCCGCGAGGCCGGGGTGGAGGTCGTGGTGGACGGCGCGCACGCGCTGGCCCAGCTTCCCTTCCGCCGCGACGACCTCGGCTGCGACTACTACGGAGCCACCCTGCACAAGTGGGTGATGGCGCCGCACGGCACGGGGTTCCTGTACGTGCGGCGGTCGAAGATCGCGGGCCTCTGGCCCTTGATGGCGGCCACCTCGGAGATCCGCGTGGACGACATCCGGAAGTTCGAGCAGATCGGGACGCATCCCGCGGCCGTGCACAACGGCGCCCGCGAGGCGCTGGCCTTCCACGAGGTGCTGGGCACGGAGCGGAAGTCGGCACGCCTGCGCTACCTGCGCGACCGCTGGGCCCGCCGTCTCGCGCGCCATCCGCGCGTGCGCCTGCTGACCGATCTCGCGCCGGAGATGTCGTGCGGCCTGGGCACCTTCGCCGTCGAAGGCGTGACGCCGGGCGCGCTCGCGGAAGCGCTGTGGGACCGCCGCCGCATCTTCGTGGTCGCCTTCGGCCACGAGGAGTTCGCGGGCGTGCGCGTCACGCCGAGCCTCTACACCCGGATCGAGGACGTGGACGCGTTCGCGGAGGAGACGGAGAAGATCCTGGGCAGTTGATCCGACGGTGGGGTTCATCGGACGATCCTGATGACTGCCGACCTGGCCACAACCTCCATCGGACCCGCGTTTCCGAATGCGCGGCGTCCAGCCATGGCGTCCCGGCGCGATCTTCGATCGTGCCCTCACCCCGCTCCTGGAGAAGCTCGAGAAGAGAAAGCTTGCCGCGGCGTCAAGGCCGCAGCCGCCTCGTTCTATCCGTTCCGGGACGGATAGACAGGCTCTGCTAACCGAGTGAATCACGTCCGGTGCACCATCGTCGTCCGTCACTCCCGCTCGGCCGCGAACCTCAGGCGCACGTAGTCCGCGACCCACCCGCGCTCGGCGTCGTACAGGCGCGGTCGCAGGGCGGTCGACACTTCTTCGATCAGCCGGCCCCGATCGCCGTCCGGCACTGCGCGCAGGGACGCCTGCGCGAACGTCTCCAGCCAGGCGGAAAGGTCGCCGGGAAGCGGCGTGGGCCGGGCGAACAGCGAGATCGTCCGCACCGCGAAGCCGTGCGCCTCGAGCCGCGCCCGATACTCCTCCGCGGTGGGCAGGAACAGCAGGTCCAGGGCCCGGCCGTCGATGCCGCGGCGGTGCAACGCGTCCGCGATCGCTCCGCGGATGGCGGCCACGTTCCCCGCTCCGCCCATCTCGGCGACGAACCGGCCGCCCGGACGCAGGACACGCCGCACGGAGACGAGCACCGCGTCGACCTCGCGCATCCAGTGCAGGGCCGCGTTGCTGAAGACGGCGTCGAACTCGGCCGCGAAAGGGAGAGCCTCGCCCCGGGCCACCCGGGCATCGAGGCCACGAGCACGTGCCGCCGCCACCTGCTCCTCGCTGGCGTCGACGGCGACGACCTCGGCTCCCGCCGCCAGCAGCTTCTCGGTGAGCGCCCCGTCGCCACACCCCAGGTCCAGGATCCGCTCGCCGGGCTGCGGCGCGAGCAGGTCGACGACCGCACCGCCCAGGTCCGACACGAAGCGGCCGTGCTTCGCATACGTCTGCGGATCCCACCGCTGTTCCGTCATGGCCGCATTCTGCGCCGAGAAGGTCGGCCGGTCAGACCGCCGGCGCGGGAGCGGACGGAGGTGCGGCGGGGGGATTCTTCTCCTCGGAACGCCGGCGCAGCCCCACGTAGAACGTCGGCACCGCGAACAGGGTCACCAGCGTCGAGAGGCTGAGGCCGCCGATCACGACCAGGGCCAGCGGCTTCTGCAGCTCCGCGCCCGCGCCCAACCCCAGGGCGAGCGGCAGCAGGCCGAAGAGGGTGCAGAGCGTGGTCATGAGGATCGGGCGCAGGCGGATGCGGGCCGCGCGCTCGACCGCCTCCTGGAAGGGCAGGCCGCCCTCGTGCAGGTGATGCGCGTAGTCGATCATCACGATCCCGTTCTTGACCACAAGGCCGATGAGCAGGATGAACCCCATGGCCGACGACACGTTGAGCTCCGTGCCCGTGACGAGGAGCATGAGAAGCGCGCCCCCGAACGACAGCGGGGCCGCGGCCAGGATCAGGATGGCGGGTGTGAAGGACCGGAACTCGATGACGAGCACGACCAGCACCAGGGAGGCGGCGATGCCGAGGACCATGAGCAGCTCCTGGAAGGCCTGCCGCTGCGACTGGTACTGGCCGCCGACCTCGATCGTGTAGCCGACGGGCAGCTTGACCTGGGCCACCGCGGCCTGCACGTCCTTGACCGCGCTGCCGAGGTCGCGGCCCTCGAGGCGGGCGGTGACGGTCTGCATTTGCCGCAGGTTCTCGCGCTTCATGATCGGCTCGGCGGCGCTCGGCGTGGGCTGGGCCAGGCTCGCGATGGTCGCCACCTTGCCGTCCGCCCCGCGCACGGTGGTCTGGGCCAGGCGGTTCGGGTCCAGGCGGACGGGATCCGGATAGCGCACGCGCACGGGGATGGTGCGGTCGAGGAGGCGCAACTCGGTGGCCACCTCGCCCAGCCAAGCGGCCTGGAGCTGCTGCGAGACCTGGTCCACGGTCAGACCGAGCCGTCCGGTGGCGAGGGGCTCGATCTTCCAGGTCACCTCCGGCGTTCCCCTCTGGACGCCCACCACGTCGACGATGCCCGTGATCTTCTCGATCTTCGGCTGGAGCTCCTCCGCGATGGTGGCCAGACGCTCGACGTCGTCGCCGAAGATCTTCACCTCGATCGGCGTCGGGTTCCCCTCCAGGTCCCCGATCATGTCCTGCAGGAGCTGGACGAATTCGACTTCCAGGCCGGGCACGTCCTCCTGGATCTTGGTTCGCATCGCCTCGACGATGGCATCGGAGGAGCGGTGCCGCTGACCGCGCGGCTTGAGACGCACCACCAGGTCGCCCTTGTTGGGCTGCGTGGCAAACAGGCCGAGCTCGGATCCCGTGCGCCGAGAGAAGGAAGCGACTTCGGGCGTGTCGGCCACGATCTTCTCCACCTTCCGGATCATGCGGTCGGTCTCTTCCAGCGCGCTGCCGGGAGGGCTGAGGTAGTCGATGACGAACCCGCCCTCGTCCATGTGGGGCAGGAAGCCGCTGCCGACGAAGCGATACGTGATCAGCGCGAACACGATCAGCACCGCCACCCCGATCAGGAGCAGGCGCGGCCGGACGAGGGCCTTCTCCAGGTAGTGCGTGTAGCGGTCGTCGAGCTTGCGCGAGGTCTCCTCGGCGTGCGCGCCTTGCCCGTAGGCCCAGTGCGCGAGCATCGGGATGAGGGTCAGGGCCAGGAACAGCGAGAGGATCACGGACACGCTGAGGGTGATCGAGAGCGCGCGGAAGAACTGGCCGACCACGCCCGAAAGCAGCCCGAGTGGCGCGAACACCACCACCGTGGTCAGGGTGGATCCGACCACCGGCGCCACCAGCTCCTGGGTCGCCTTCTCGATCGCGTTCTCCTCGCCGTGGGCCAGGTGGCGGTGGATGTTCTCGACCACCACCACCGCGTCGTCGATGACGAGGCCGATGGCCACGGCCAGGCCGCCCATCGACATGAGGTTCACCGTCTCCCCGAAGAAGCGCATGAAGAGGAAGGTGGAGACGATGGTCAGGGGCAGTGTCAGCGCCGCCACCAGCGTGATGCGCCAGGAGCGCAGGAACAGGAAGAGCACCACGACGGCCAGGAGGCCGCCGATGAGGATGGCGTCGCGGACGCTGGCCATCGCGTCGGCCACGAACCCGGCCAGATCGTAGACCTTCTGGACGTGGAGGCCGGAGGGCAGGCTCCGTGTGAGCTCGCCCAGGGTGGCCTCGATGCCGTCGCGGACGTCGAGGATGTTCGCGCCGACCTGCTGCGAGATGTTGACGAGGGCGGCCGGCTTGCCGTTGCCGGTCACCAGCGTCAGCCGGTCGGGAGCCCCCGGGAAGACCTGGGCCAGGTCGGACACCCGCAATGCCGCTCCGGCCTTGACTGAGACCGGCGTCTGCGCGATCTCGCCCACCGAGCTCCAGAGGCCGGAGACGAGCACGAGGTACTGAAGGCCGCCCGCCGGATAGCGCGCCACCGGCGTGATCTGGTTCGCGGACCGGAGGGCCTCGGCGACGTCGTGCACGGTCAGCCCGCTGGCCAGCAGCCGGGTGGGGTCCGTGACCACCTGGATCTCACGGGTGTCGCTGGAGAGCACTTCGACGCGGCCCACGCCGGGGACGCGGGCGATGGTCGGGCGCACCACGTAGAAGGCGTAGTCGCGCAGGTCGGCTTCCTTGAGTCCACCCGTGAGGTTGTAGCTCAGGATCGGGAAAGCGGAAGTGGTGAGGCGCTCGACAGTGAGTTCCGTGTTCGCGGGCAGCTCGCCCCTCAGCTCGGCCACCCGGTTCTGGACCTGCTGCAGCGCCTGGAGGATGTCCGCGTTGGGATCGAACTGGGCGGAGATCTCCGTGGACCCGCGGAACGTCTCCGAGCGGACGCGCCGGATGCCGGGCACTTCCATCACGACCTGCTCGATCGGTCGGGTCACGCTGAGCAACATCGAGCGCGCGGGCAGCGTTCCGGTGTGGCCGATGATCACCACGCGCGGGAAGTTCAGCGGAGGGTAGATGTCGCTGGGCAACCCGAGCAGGGTGACGAACCCGGCCACGGCGAGCAGGACGGTGATGAGGAGGACCGCCCGCGCGTGGCGCTCGGAAACGCGGGCCGGGTTCATCGGGTTGCGGGTGACGGCTTGGCCGCCGGCCTGGACCCGGAGGATCCTGAGGGCGGTGGCAGCGAGGCTGTGGTCCCAGTGGGGGGACGGGTGGTTCCCGCGCCAGTGGCCACGGGCGGAGCGGATCCGGACACACCGGATCCGGTGTCGCCGGCGCCCGACGGCGCGGCCCTGGCGCGATCGGTCGCGGGAGGCGCGGCGCCCGAGGCCGCGGCGGCCGGTTGTGCGGTGCCACCTCCAGCGGCCGACTCGCCGCCACTCTCCTTGGGGGCCGCCGCGCCCGGCGGCTCGGCCTCCGCCTCCTCGATCGTCACGACCGCGCCGTCGGGCAGCTCGTCGTGGCCCTTGACCACCACCTTCTCGCCGTCGCGCACGCCGGACACGATCTGTACCTCGTCACCGGACGTGAGGCCCACGACCACGGCATGGCGGTGGGCCTTGCTGTCGCTGCTGACGACGAAGACAGACGTCTTGTCCTCCTCGCGGACGATGGCACCGCTGGGCACGATCAGGACGTTCGAACGCTGATCGGCGACGATGGCCGCTTCCACGGTCGCACCGACGGGGAGCGGGCCCGACACGGCCACGCGCACGGCCGCGGTCCCCGTCGCCGGATCCACGAACGCCGGCGCACCCACCACCTTTCCGGACCGCTCGACCCTGTCGTTGCCGGGGACGGTCACACGCGCCGCTCGCCCGATGACTACGCGGGATGCGTCCGCGACCGGCACCGACGCCGTGACCTGCAGCCGGCGCGGGTCGACCAGGCGCAACACATGCTCGTTGGCGTCGATGATCTCGCCGGGGTTGTGCCAGCGCTGGGACACCACGCCGTCGAACGGCGCCACCGCCGTGGCACGCGCGGCCAGCTCGGCGGCCGCTTCGTGGGTCTGCCCGGACTGGCGGACGGCGGCCTCCGAGTCGAGCAGCTCTTTGCGCGCGTCCTCCATTTCCTTGCGCGATGCGATGCCCTTCTCGAGCAACAGGGCCAGGCGGTCGTGGTTCTTGCGCGCGTTCTCCAGGCGTGCACGCGCCGAGGCCAGCTCGCCGGCACGGGTGGCCAGGTCCGACCTCAGGGGCGGCGCGTCGAAGCGTACGACCACGCTTCCGCGTCGCACCATGTCGCCGGTCGCATAGCGGACCTCCGCCACCAGCGCCCGGTCCGGCGGCAAAGCCGTCCAGTCCGCGCCGGGAGCAGGGTCCACCGTTCCCGTGACGCGCAGGTACTCGGTGATGGTGCCCAGATGGGCCTCGGCGACCTGCACCGGCACCGGCGCCGTGGTCGCGACGTCCTCCGCGGGACCTTTGTGGCAGGCCGCCACCAGCGCGATACCGGCCAATGCGGCACCACGTCTCGAGGCGCTCATTTGGGCGGCGCCGTCATGGCCTGGCGTAGCGCGGCCAGGGCCGCCTCGAAGTCGGCCGCCGCCTGCAGCGCTCTTGCCCTCAGCTCACGCGCCGCTTGCAGGGACTGCAGGAGGGCGACCAGGTTGGTCTGCCCGGCGCGATAAGACTCCTGGGCCATGGCCTCCACCTCTCTGCTCTTGGGCAGGATCTCGTCACGGTACCGCAGGTACGCCGCGCGCGCGGCCGCCGCGCGATAGGCGGCGGAGGCCACGGCGGCGCGGATGCGCTGGGCCAGGGCTTCGCGCTGGGCCAGGGTCAAAGCCACCAGCGCCTCCTCGACGCGAACCTGTGCGTTGTGGCGCGTGAAGAGGGGCACCGCCACCGCCACCGCCCAGCGATAGCCCCAGGTGAACTCGGGCTCCGCGAGGTGCGTGACCGTTCCCTCTACGGTGGGGTCCGGGATCCGCTGCGCCCGGGCCAGCGCGGCGCGGGCGCGGGCTTCGTCCACCTGGCGGTCGAGCACGGCCAGGGCGGTGTTGCTTTGGAGCGCGATGGCGGTGGCGGCCGCGGGCTCCAGGGTGGCCAGATCGATCCGCTCGGAGGCCACCGTCGGCGCGTCGAGGTCGCGCCCGATGAGGACGTTGAGCTGGGCTCGCGCGCCCGCACGCTCGCCCTCCAGCGCCGTCGCCTCGTTCTCCGCCTGATAGAACAGGAGGTCCGCCTGCAGGACGTCGAGACGGGAGACGTCGCCCACCTCGTAGCGGGCGCGCGCGGTATCGCGGGCTCGGGCGGCGAGGTCCTGCAGCTCGCCCGCCACCTCGGCGCGTCGTTGGACGCCGGCCAGCCCGAAGAAGGCGAAGTACACCTCGGCCGCGACCTCCGCCTCCGTCTGGGCGAGCTCCGCCTCGCCCGTGCGCGCGACCGCCT
>WNFC01014828.1_pt1 | contig 14488 bp, 10 predicted proteins | sample 5400541 | NCBI WGS metagenome assembly WNFC01 (sample SAMN13153342, study PRJNA577476) | soil metagenome | isolation source: 120 cm saprolite under Douglas fir tree site 2 hole 2 replicate 1 | place: USA:California | collected 2015-04-18
CATGGAGGGCACGCCGGCGTTTGCGCTGACGGAACCTCCGCAGGTGAGCCTGCTGGAGGGCGATCCGTCGCAAGCGGGGGCACCGTTCACGCTCAGGATCAAGCTCGCAGCCGGGACCAGGGTGCCTCCCCATTGGCACCCCACAGAAGAGCACATCACGGTACTGCAGGGTCGCTTCAGTCTCGGCATGGGCGATGAATACAACGAGGCCTCGCTGCAGGAGCTGCCCACCGGATCGTATGCATCGATGCCGAAAGGCATGACTCACTTCGCCCTGGCCACGGGAGACACGATCGTCCAGGTGCACGGGGTAGGACCCTTCAAGAGCGTCTGGGTCACCCCTTCGCGCTAGAATCGCGCGCCATGCGGCCAGCGCGACGACGTTGATCACCGCGGCCGCACGTCCCACGCCCGAGCAGTGGCAGGCCAGCGGTGCCTCCTTCGAGTGGCGCGGACAGCGCATCTTCTTCCGCGCCGAGGGCCGGGGAGAGCCGCTGCTCCTGATCCACGGCTTCCCGACCGCGTCCTGGGACTGGTGCGCGCTCTGGCCGGCCCTCGTCGAGCGCTATCGCGTTCTCACCCTCGACATGATCGGGTTCGGTTTCTCGGCCAAGCCCCGCCGTTTCAGCTACTCGATCCTCGCCCAGGCCGACCTCTTCGAAGCATTCCTCGCCCGCGAGAGCGTGACCCGGTATCGCCTTCTCGCCCACGACTACGGGCTCACGGTGACCCAGGAGCTGCTCGCGCGGCAGGGCGAGGACGCCCGCGCGCCCCGCATCGCGGCGGCCTGCCTGCTCAACGGCGGGCTGTTTCCGGAGACGCACCGCGCCCTCCCCATGCAGCGCCTCCTCGCCTCCCCGCTCGGACCCGTTCTCGCGCGGCTCACGCGCGAGCGCACGTTCTCCGCCACCATGCGGCGCATCTGGGGCACGCATCCGCCGGACGCCGCCGAGCTGCGCGCGATGTGGCGTCTCGTCACCCACGAGCGGGGACTCCTCGTCATGCCCGAGCTGATCGGATACATGGCCGAACGGCGCCGTCGTCGCGAGCGCTGGGTCGGCGCCCTGACGAGTGCCGGCGTCCCCCTTCGATTGATCGACGGGCTCGAGGACCCGATCTCCGGCGCGCACATGGTCGCGCGGTATCGCGAGCTCGTCCGGGAGCCCGATGTCGTCGAGCTCGCGGGCGTCGGTCACTATCCGCAACTGGAAGCGCCGGAGGCCGTGCTCTCCGCGGTGATCGACTTCTTCACGCGATCTTGACCGGTCACGCGGCCGGTCAAGGGTGGAGGCTATACTCCGCCACCGGGTGAGTCTCCTCTGGGCAGTGACCGTCTTCCTCGGCTCCAGTCTCCTCTTCGTCATCCAGCCGATGATCGCGAAAATGCTCCTGCCGCGCGTGGGAGGCGCGCCGTCCACCTGGACCACCTGCGTCCTCTTCTTCCAGGCCGTCCTCCTCGCCGGGTACGTCTACGCGCATTGGGTGGGCCGACGACGCGCGCGCACCCAGCTCGCGATCCACGCCGCCCTCCTGCTCCTGCCCCTTGGCCTGCTTCCGTTCTCGATCGTCTCCGGCGCGCCCGGCACGGGACCCATCGCGCCCACCCTCTGGCTCCTCCGCGCGCTGGCCCTGGCCATCGGCCCTCCGTTCTTCGTCCTCGCCGCGGGGGCGCCGCTCCTCCAGAAATGGCTGGCCGGATCCCGGCTGCCGGGGTCGGGAGATCCCTACGTCCTCTACGCGGCGAGCAACGCGGGCAGCCTCATCGGCCTCGCGGCGTATCCCATCCTGATCGAGCCGGCCCTCGGGCTCGCGCGCCAGGCGGCGTATTGGGCCGGCGGCTACGCGCTCTACGTGGTCCTCGCCCTGGCGTGCGCCGTGCGCGCGTGGCGCGCGCCCGCATCGGGCGCCTTCCAGCCTGATGCTCGGCGTGACGTCGCTCCTCACGGCCGACGCGGCGGGCCTGCCCTTTCTCTGGGTCCTTCCCCTCGCCCTCTACCTGCTCAGCTTCGTGATCGCGTTCGCGCCGCGGGCCGGCCCGTCGCCTCGATGGGCACGGTACCTTCCGATCGGCGCGGTCGTCTTCATGCTGCTCTGGATGATCAAGGCCACCGAGCCTCTGGCGCTCGTCCTCGGCGCCTACCTCGCGGTCTTCTTCGTCGCGGCGATGGCCTGTCACACCGAGCTGGCCCGGCGGCGGCCCCCTCCGCGTCATCTCACCGCGTTCTACGCCTACGTCGGCGCCGGCGGTGTCATGGGTGGCGCCTTCAATGCCCTGATCGCTCCGGCCGTGTTCCGCGACTGGGTGGAGATCCCGCTCGCGTTCACGCTCGTGTGCCTGCTCGTGGCTGGGCAGGACGAGTCCGGCCGGGCGTTCCGCGCGAGCGATGCCGCGCTCGCGGCCGGCGCCTTTCTGCTGACGCTCGCGCTCGCCAGCGTCGGCGACATCGTGGGCTCGACGGGCCGGGAGCGAGAGGTCCTGACCCTGGCCCTTCCGGTGCTGCTGACCTTCCTTCTCTCGCAGCGGCGGTACCGCTTCGGCCTCACCGTCGGCGCCGTCCTTCTGGCGGGGAGCCTCGACACTTCGCTGCGCGGACAGGTGGAGCTCACGGCGCGCAGCTCCTTCGGCGTGCATCGGGTCACCCGCGACGATCCCGGGGGGGACGACCCGACGACGACGTACCGCAAGCTCTATCACGGGACCACGATCCATGGCGTGCAGCGAGTCGACGCGGCCACGGGAGCGCCGGTGCGCGCTCGTGAGCCGCTCGGCTACTACTCGCCGGACAGCCCCATCGGCCGGCTCTTCCGCTCGTTCCCGCCCGATGCCCGCCCCAAGCGCGTGGGCGTCGTCGGCCTGGGCGCGGGGTCGCTCCTCGCTTACGCCGAGCCCGGCGAGCGCTGGACGATCTTCGAGATCGACCCCCTGGTGAAGCGGATCGCGGAGGACGGCCGGTTGTTCAGCTACCTGCCCGAGGCGCGGCGGCGAGGGGTGGCGGCGGAGATCGTCCTCGGGGACGCTCGGCTCACGCTGGCCGCCGCCCGCGAGGCGCTCGACGTCCTCGTCCTCGACGCGTTCACCGGCGACACCATCCCCGTCCACCTGTTGACGCGCGAGGCTCTCGAGATGTACCAGGGCAAGCTCAGTCCGTCGGGGGTGGTCGCGTGCCACGTCTCGAACCGCCACCTGGACCTCGCCCCGGTCGTGCGTGACACCGCGGAGGACCTCGGCCTCGCCTCGACCGCCGACGCGGAGATGGAGCCGCCGCCCGGAGGGCCGGCGTACGTGATGGGGTCCCGCTGGGTGTTCCTGGCGCGATCCGAACGCGCGTTGCGCGCGCGCTCGCTTCCGGCGATCGTGTGGCTCTCGCCGCGCAAGCGCGGGCGCACGTGGACGGACGATCGGTCCGACCTCATGAGCCTGTTTCGCTGGTGACGATGAGCGGCCACAGGGGAGGGCGAACCCAAAAGGGCTACGTGGGCCAGTAGCTGTTCACCACGATGCCGCACGGGTAGGCGGTGGAGGTCGCCAGCTTCAGCGGTGTCTTCTCCTTGAAGACAGCTTTCGCATTAATTCCTTTCGCTGGCGCCCTCTCGTCGATTCTGGCACGCTCCTTGCGTCTTTTACCCTGGGTCCATTTCGGAGGTACACATGGCAAAAGCGAGCAACGCCGTACCCAAAGGGCATCATACGGTTACGCCGTCACTCAACCTCGACAACGCGGCGCAGGCGATCGAATGGTACAAAAAGGCGCTCGGCGCGGAGGAGATCACTCGCGCCGTTGGCCCGGACGGGAAGATCATGCACGCGGAGATTCGCATCGGCGATTCGCTCATCATGCTGATGGACGCGATGATGGGCGGGAAGGGACCCAAGGCGTTTGGGGGATCGCCGGCGTCGCTCTGGGTGTACGTGGACGATTGCGACGCGCTGTTCAAGCGCGCCGTGGCTGCGGGCGGGAAGGTGACCCCGAACGGCGCGATGACGGATCAGTTCTGGGGCGATCGCTCGGGCACGTTCACCGATCCGCACGGGTACACCTGGAGCATCGCGACGCACAAGGAAGACCTCACGCCGCAGGAGATGAAACAGCGGCAAGATGAGTTCATGAGGCAGTTCGCGACGAAGGCCTGAACGAGTCACGGCGTTCTCATCCTCCCCGCGGGCTCCCCTTCTCCGGGGGAACCCGCGGGGATCTACTTCCAGTCATTCTGGTCAGAGACAACCCCGACCGCGCAGCGGGTCGAGCCTCGCATGCGACATCCCCGGCCCGTCTGCGCGAGTGCAGAGCATACGATCATGGGGCCCGCAATCGAGGTCGAGCCACGCGCCCGAGCAAGGATGCCCGACGCCCGGACAAATCCCCGGTAGGCTCTCGGTCCATAGTGTGCGGCGGAGGAGGGTTCGTGATGTCGCGTCTTGCAGTCTTGGTCCTGTTTGTCTCTTGTACGGGCGCGGGCCTGGCCTGGCTCGAGGAGCCGCACGGCGGCCCCGGCGGCCACTACCTGTTTGCCTGGACCGGCGACCCGGCGGGCAAGGGCAACGACTTCTTGGCCGTCATCGAGGCCGACCCGGGATCGACGGCGTATGGCCGGCTGGTCACGACCGTGGCCACCGATCAGCCGACGAAGCTGGTCCACCACACGGAATACACCATGCCCGCGAGCGGGATGCTGTTCGCGAACGATCATTTCGCGGGGCGAACCTTCATCTTCGACGTGCGTGATCCGGTCCATCCGAAAGTGGCGACGTCCTTCATGGACATGGACGGATACATGCACCCGCACTCCTTCCTGAGACTGCCCAACGGGCACGTGCTCGGCACCTTTCAACACCTGCACCGCGGCCAGACCGAGGGCGACGTCGCGACGACGGGTGGGCTCGTGGAGATCGACGACGCGGGCAAGGTCGTTCGCTCGGCGAGCAGCGCCGATCCGTCGTTTCCCGGTGCCCTGCTGACGCCCTACAGCCTGGTGGTCCTGCCGGAGCTGGATCGCGTGCTCTCGACGAATTCCTCGATGCACCTGGATTCGGTTCTTCACGGCGTGACCTACCAGGTGTGGCGGCTCTCCGATCTCAAGCTCCTCAAGACGGCTTACGTCGACGTGGGAGACAACCGCTATGCCCACGTCGGACCGCAAGAGCCACGGCTCGGCCCCGACGGGTCCGTGTACGTGGCATCGCTGGCCTGCGGGTTGCAGCGCATCACCGGCCTCGATACCGACGAGCCCCGAGCGCAGCTGGTGTACACGTTCCCGGGCAGCTGGTGCGGCGTGCAGACGATCGTGGGGCATTACCTGGTAGAAGGTCCATTGGCCGTGCACGGGTTGGTCATGCTCGACATCGCCAACGGGGCGCACCCCGTGGAGGTGTCTCGCCTGAAGCTGGGCGACACGTACTTCGCTCACTGGACGGCGTGGGACCCGAAAACACAGCGGCTGGTGGTGACGTCCGGGAGGAAGCCCGAGGATCGACTCTACCTGGTGAAGATGGACCCGAAGACGGGATCTCTGTCGCTGGACGAGACATTTCGCGACACGGACGGGAAGGTCGGTTTCAACTTCGTCGACCGGCAGTGGCCACACGGGTGGAGAGGTTCCGGGTTGCCCCATGGCGTGGTGTTCTCGAGGTGAGGCGACAGATGGTGCGAGAGACGGCTCGAGCACTCGCGCTCATCGCGTTCGCGGCGAGTCGCACCGGCGCGCAGACCGTGGACATCTGGCCGGGCGCCGCTCCCGGATCCGAGACGTGGACGCAGAAGGAAACGACGGTCGAAGACACGCCGCTGGGCTCCGTCGTCTTCAACGTGGTCACCCCGACGCTCACCGCCTACCTTCCCGAAAAGGCGAAAGCGACAGGGACGGGCGTGATCATCGCGCCCGGAGGCGCGTTCGTCGCGCTCGCCATCGACCTGGAAGGCCGCGACGTCGCGCGCTGGCTCCAGGAGAGAGGCGTTGCCGCGTTCGTCCTCAAGTACAGGATCATGGAGAAGCGCGGGGAAGGCATCCCGAAAGGAATGGACATGGACGCGGCCGCCAAATACGGCATCGCGGACGGGGTCCAGGCCCTCAAGGTGGTTCGCCAGCGCGCGGCTCAGTGGGGCGTCTCCCCCGACCGGGTCGGCTTCATGGGCTTCTCGGCCGGCGCGATGGTGACGAGCGGAAGCCTGCTCCTGGCGGACGCGGCGGCGCGCCCGAGCTTCGCAGGGATCATCTACGGTGCTCCCTTCGGCGCCATGCCGACCATACCGAAGGAGCTGCCGCCGATCTTCCTGGCCTGGGCCCAGGACGACGACCTGGTCCTTGGCCCCGTGGTGAAGTTCCACGACGCGTTGTTGGCGGCCGGCCACAAGCCGGAAGTTCACGTCTACAGCGCGGGCGGCCACGGCTTCGGCCTGAAGAAACAGGGCACCACCAGCGATCACTGGATCGACGCGTTCTATGACTGGCTGGAAGCGCAGGGCCTGACCAAGCGATCGGCGAAATAGGCCGGCGCTTCCCCTCGCGTCGACCGATCTGGCACCGAAGCCGTCCGAGCATGTCCACGAACACCGGCGCTCTGAACTCCTAGTCGTGTACTGCGGGAATACAGCCGTGCCCTGTTCGCAGTGGCGACGATCACGTAGCAGCCGAACCGCCCCCCGAAGTCCGAACGACCGACGCTGGTTGTGTCGGACATGGGAGCGCCCAGCCGCAGCAGCGCTTTCGGTCCGCCCATCCGCGTGCCGGCGCCGGCGGCGAGGAGGACGGCGACGGGGTTCACCAGAAGAGCGTCCAGACCGAGAGCAGCAGCGCGCTGCCCGTGAGCGCGGCGCCCAGGGGAACCGAGGCCCGCCCCAGCCGCCCGACGCCGTAGAAGGCCAGCACGACGAGGAAGGGCAGCTTGACGTAGTAGTAGAGCGTGTCCAGGTAGGTGAGGGCGTGCGCCGCGCTCAGGGCGAGGTGCACGAGCACCGGCACCGCCAGGAACGGATCGCGCGCGCGCAGGCCGCGCCACAGGCCGACCGCCGCCAGCACCGTGAGCGCGCCATGCAGGATGGCGAACGCGACGGCCTCCGGCCCGCGCGCAAGGTTGCCCGGCGATCCCAGCCACAGCCAGCGCGGGTCGAAGCGCGTGCCGTCCTGGATGCGGCGGAACGCGGTGAGCATGATCGCGTTGATGCTGGTCTGGAGGCTCACGAACGACACGCCGATGTTGTGCAGGTAGACGAGGGGCTGCCGGCGCACGTTCGCGATGGTCTCGGCCTTGAACGCGTCCTCCAGCGGCAGGACCATTCGCGCGAACGTGGGGAAGTTGTAGTAGGACACGCCGGTGACCCGTGAGAAGAGGGGGAGGTAGTGCGCGTTCGCCACCTTGTACCACTTGTAGCGGTCCGCGTCCGCCGGGTTGGGCTCGACGGTCGTCGCCCACGTCACGGTCCAGGTCTGGGCGTTGACCGGGATGAAGCGGCCGCCCACGCGGTAGTTGCGCACCGTCCAGGGGGCGATGGCCAGGCACAACCCCAGCGTGAAGGCCGCGGTCTCGCGCAGCGCGGGGCGCGGCGCGCCCCGGCGCAGGAACGAGGCGGCCGCCACGAACGGCGGCAGCACGAGGCTCACCGGCCGGACCAGGGTGGCGAGGCCCCACCAGGCGCCGACGCCGAACATGCGCAGCGCGCCCGGAGGGCGAGAGAGGGCGGCCTCGAGGGCGAGGCACCCGGCGATCAGCATGAGCCAGTGCAGCACGTCGTAGTGCCGATAAGTGGTCAGGATGACGCTGTACGGGTTGGCCCCGAACAACAGGGCGCCCAGGAACGCAAGCGTCGGCGACAGCCTGCGGCCCAGCCACAAACAGACCAGCGCGGAGGCGGCGGCGAGGACCAGGATGTGCGCGACGTAGAGCGCCTGCGCTCCGGGCATCTCCAGCCGCTGGTCGTGGTGCGGCGGCAGCCGGAGCCCGGCACGCAGGACCGCCGCGACGAAGGCCGGATAGCCGGGCGGCCGGAAGAGGATGGGTTCATGGTCGAGCCCGAGGGTGCCGTGGATGGCCAGGTTGAAGCCCAGGTAGAGCCACTCGTCCGCCATCCCGCTCAGGTCGCCCAGCGGGCGGTTGCGCGCGAGGGAGGCCGAGCCGACGCCGAAGGACACCAGGGCCGCCAGCAGCGCGAGGGTCGGGAGTCCGAGGCGAGGGTGCGGCGCCGCGTCGTCCACCGGCGGCACACTACACCAGAAAGGTCGGACTCCGGAAGTTTGGCGGTCCTCGGCACGGGCGCCGATAATCACGGCTCGGAATACTCGAGGGCGGAGCGGGAGGAGATCTTCGACGCTTGGGGTGGGCGGGTCGGACTCTGCAGACCCTCCAGACGCCATGAGCTCACCGCTCAGGCCGAGGGGGTCGGCGCCGAGCGTAGCCACGAGCCCCTTCCCCTCGATGGCGCGAGCGGCGTTGGCGTGGTCGCTCGTGAAGTTCCCGCCGTCTTCGATCTCGAAGTCCTCCGCGGTGAGCCCGCGCACGGCCTTGCCGGACTTGTCCGTTACGAAGAGCCTTCTCGGCCGGCTGTGCCGTGGCGAGGCTGGCGGCGCAGGACAACAGGAGCGGGAGGCCAACGCTCCCTTCCCTCCTCACCACGCGATGCCGTAATCCTCGCCGTGGTTGCTCGACCCGCCCCAGAACGTCCCGTGCTTGTGGTCGAAGAGCACGGCGTTGATGGGGCCCGACGTGAGCCGCTGGTACTCCAGCCGATAACCCATTCGCTGCAGCTCGCTGCGGACCCACTCCGGCATGGAGGCGTTCAGCGTGAGCCGCCCCGGCTCGGAGATGTGGACGCCGAACGAGTCCCGCATCTGGTAGCTCGTGAAGTTCGGCGCCTCCACCGCCTCCTGGATGGTCATGCCGAACTCGACGACGTCGAGGAAGCACTGCAGCAGGTTCTGGTCCTGCGTGTCGCCGCCCTGGACGGCCATGGCCAGGAAGGGCTTGCCGTCCTTGAGGGCGAGGGTCGGCGTGAGCGTGACGCGAGGATGCTTGCCCGGCTCGATCACGTTGAACGGGTTGTCGGCGGCATCGAGGACGAAGCTCTGCATGCGCTGGCTCATGCCGATCCCCGTGTGTCCGGCGATCACGGCGGGCACCCATCCGCCGCTGGGCGTCACGGACACCACCCAGCCCTCCTCGTCCGCGGCTTCGATGGACGTGGTGCCCGACGGGTTGTCCTGCTCACCGCCGCGGCGCGGCATGACCTTGGGCTTGGGGGCGCCGGTGCTCCGCCACGCGGCCAGCACGTCGCGGTAGGGATTCTCGCCGCCCTGGAAGGGATACGGATCGCCCGGGCGCACGTCGGGATCGTTGTGCTCCGCGCTCAGCTGCGCCAGCCGCTGCTTCGCATACTCCTTGCTGAGCAGTCCCCGGACCGGCTCCTCGGGCGGGAAATAGATGTCGCCGTAATAGAAGTCGCGGTCGGCGAAGGCCAGGTTCATGGCCTGATAGACGGTGTGGACGTAGCGCGCGGAGTTGTAGCCCATGGCCTTGAGATCGACGTTCTCGAGGATGTTGAGCGCCTGCAGCATGGCCGGTCCCTGCGTCCAGACGTTGAGCTTGTAGACGTCGATTCCCTTGTAGGTGGTGCGGACCGGCTCCTCGATGCGCACCTTCCAGCTCGCCAGGTCCTCCTTGGTGATCAGGCCGCCCTGCTCGTGCATGCCGCGCACGAGTTCGTCGGCGATGTCGCCGCGGTAGAAGCGGTCGTAGGCGGCCATGATCGCCCCCTTGCGGGTCTTCTTCGCACGGAGCGCTCCCTGCTCGGCCTCGACGAGCTTGCGCAGCGTGGCCGCGAGGTCGGCCTGACGGAAGATCTCGCCCGGCTCCGGCGCTTCGTGCTTCTCGCCCACGTGCGGGAAGAAGACCGCCTTCGAGTAGGGCCATTCCCGGGTCCGGTCCCGCGTGCGCTCGATCGTGCGCACGAGCTGCGCCTCGATGGGGTAGCCGTCGGCCATCTGGATGGCGGGAGCCAGCACGTCGGCGAGCGAGAGCCGTCCCCACTCGGCGAGCATGACCATGAGGCCGCCCGGCGTGCCCGGTGTGACGGCGGCCAGCGGCCCGAACTCCGGCGGGGCCACCATCTCCTTGGACTTGAAGAAGGCCGGCGTCGCCCCCGTCGGCGCCACGCCGAGCGCGTTCACGGCGATGACCTTCCCCGTCTTGGGGTTGTACACCAGGGCCTGGGTCTCGCCGCCCCAGCTCAGCGTGTCCCACATGGTGGTGGTCGCGGCGAGCATCGCGCAGGCGGCGTCCACGGCGTTGCCGCCCTTGGCGAAGATCAACGCGCCCGCGGTGGCGCCCAGCGGCTTGCCGGTGATGGCGACCCAGTGCACGCCATGCAGCGGCGGCTTGGCCGTGGCCGCTCTCGTGACCTGATGCGGTGTCACCGCGAGCGCCACGACGGCTCCGATGACGAACGCCCTGCGTTGCGCTCTGGACATCGATCTCCTCCGCTTGCTGCGTCCTAGTGGAGCTCTCCGGATCCCCCGACCCAGAGGACGTGTGCAGCCAGCGGGAGACACTCCGCCCGGTCCCGAGCGCGATCTCCAGCGCGCCTTCGAGGACGAGGCGGGACGGAAAGACCGTCACCGGGAACTGGTCCAGCGCCTGTACGATACGCGCGGCCTCCTTCCCGGTGAGCTGGCCCGCGCGGGCCTTCTTCCAGAGCACGCTGCCCAGCTCCGGCCACAGGAGATCGGGCGAGGCCAGTTCGTGCCTCTCGTCGAGGAGGCGGACCGCCTCTTCCGACAGGCGTTCCGGAACGAACCACTTCGCTACGACGTTCGCGTCGACCACAAACAGGCTCAACGCGCCCGATCCTCGGCGAGCAGCTCCACACTGTCGGTGTGGGCACGCCCGCGAAGTTGTCGACGGATCCGGTCGGCGAGGGCGCGGGCATCGACGGCGCTGTGCCGGGAGGCCGTCTGGAGAATCTCCTTGAGCTCGGTCTGGAGGGAACGGCCGTTTCGCTTCGCCCGCGCCTTCAGACGAGCAACGACATCTGTCCTGAGATCACGGACGAGAACCTGTGCCACTGGCCGCCCTCCCTGCTAGTGAAATGATAGCACTCTCTTTCGAATCGGCACGGCTTCCGATAGACTCGGCGTCGAATGGCGCGCATCAAGGGGTTCGCGATCCGCGGGCTCCTGAAGTCGGTCAAGGAGTCCAGGGGCTCGATCCCCGCCGTCCTCGCCGTCCTGCCCGCCGCCGAGCGTGCGACCTTCGATCGCTCCATCGTCGCGTCGGAGTGGTACCCCTACGCCGCGTTCGTGGGCCTGGTGCGCGCCATCGACGGCATCCTGGGGAAGGGCGACCTCGCCTACGCGCGCGAGCTGGGCCGCGCCGCCGCCGCTCGTGACCTCGGCGGCACCTTCCGGATCATCTCGGCGGTGGCCTCACCCAAGTTCCTGATCGAGCGGGGCCACATGTTCTGGGGGAAGTACTGCGACACGGGACGCCTCTCCCTCAGCGCCAGCCGGGAGCAGTTCTTCGTTGCCCGGCTCGAGGGCTTTCCCGAGATCGACCGCGCCCACTGCCTCCTCATCGAGGGATGGCTGGAGGGCCTGGGTCATGCACTGGGCGCCGTCGGCATGGCCAGCCGCCAGGTCCGCTGCGTGCACCGCGGCGACCCCACGTGCGAGTTCGAAGGCTCATGGGACGCGGACCGCCCCGGGGGTTGGCACGCCTAGGCGGAGCGGCCCGCGTATGCCGCCTCCAGCCCCGGGATGTCCAGCTTCACCATCTTCAAGATTGCCTGGGCGACCCGGCGTGCCTTCGCGGGGTCCGCATCCTCCATCATCTCGCCCAGCCGGGCGGGCACGATCTGCCACGAGAGGCCGTACTTGTCCTTGAGCCAGCCGCACTGCTCCGCTTTGCCGCCGGCCAGGAGCGCGTTCCAGTAGCGGTCGAGCTCGGCCTGGTCGTCGCAGGCCACGACGAGCGAGATGGCGTGGTTGAACGGGTCCAGCGGCCCGGCGCTGATCGCCTGGAACGGCTGCCCGAACAGGGTGAAGTCGACCATCTTCACGGATCCGGCGGGACCGCTCGGCGAGTCGACGGGCAGTGGCGTCACGCGATTCACGCGCGAATCCGGAAAGATCGAGGCGTAGAAGCGCGCGGCCTCCTCGGCCTCCTTCGCGTACCACAGGTGCGGAGTGATCCTCTGGCGAACCTTCGATGTCATGGGCTGGCCTCCTCCCCCTCCCGGATCGTAGGTCAATCCCGCCTTGTGAGGGCTGCCTGCGGGTTCAAATTGACGCCGTCCTATAATCCACGGCGGTGGTCAGCGAGTTCCCTCCGGATGCCCATTCGTCTTTCCTCAGCATCCACGCCGTGCGCATCTTCGTGCACGACCTCGATCGGAGCCTCCGCTTCTACCTCGACCAGCTCGGCTTCCGGCTCGTCATCGACACCCGCCTCCAGTCCGGCGAGCGCTGGGTCGGCGTTTCCCCGCCCGACGGCAACGCCATCCTCAATCTCGTGGCTCCCCGACCGAAATCGGTCGAGCACCGGCTCATCGGCCGCGCCACGCAGGTCGTCCTCATCACCGCCGACGTGACGGGACGGTTCCAGGAGTGGTCGCGGAAGGGAGTCCGCTTCCTGAGCTCACCGCGGCTCCGGCGGATCAAGTACGACCCGGCGCCGGCCGCGCCCGCGCCGTCGCCCCGGCTGCTCGGGGAGGAGGCCCCGGTGTGGGGCAGCGTTTCCGCGCGCTTTCGCGACATCGATGGGAACACGTTCTCCCTCGTCAGCTTCGACGAGGTCACCCGTGTCGTGGAGGCGGGGCGCCGCGCCATCGCCGAGAAGCTCGAAGCCGAGCGCCGCGCCGTTCACGAGCTGGCCATTGCGCGGCAGGTCCAGGCACGGCTCTTCCCCCAGTCCCGGCCCGCGCTGGAGTCGCTCGACTACGCGGGCGCCTGCTTCCCCGCGCAGGCGGTGGGCGGCGACTACTACGACTTCCTGACCCTGGGCCCGGGTCACGTGGGCCTCGTCATCGGGGACGTGATGGGAAAGGGGATGGCGGCCGCCCTCCTCATGGCGAACCTCCAGGCCAACCTCCGCAGCCAGGTCGCGTACGCCCTCGACGAGCCGGGGCGCCTCCTCCAATCCGTCAACCAGCTCTTCTGCGAGAACTCGCCCGAAGGCGCCTTCGCGAGCCTCTTCTTCGCGGACTACCACGATCCCACGGGCGCTCTTCGCTACGTGAACTGCGGCCATCTCTGCGCGCTCGTCCTGCGTCGCGACGGCACCCTGGACCGCCTCGCCGCGACCTCGACGGTGCTGGGGCTCTTCCGGCAGTGGGATTGCGCGGTCGGGGAGTGCCGCCTCGAGCCCGACGATCTGCTGGCCCTCTATACCGACGGGGTCACGGAAGCCTTCGACGACAGCGGCGAGGAGTTCGGCGAGCAGCGTCTCGTCGAGGCCCTCCGTCGGCACCGGGATCGCGCGCCCGAGGCGCTCCTTTCCTGCCTCGTGGACGAGGTCCGTGCCTTCAGCCCCCACGAGCAGCACGACGACCTCACGCTCATCGTGGCCCGATGCCGCAGCGCGGCCGGGACGGCCTCGTAGCACGCGAAAGAGGAAGCGGAGTATTCGCTACGCCCGCGCGGCCTGGGCTTCCGTGGGCTGGCGGGTGCGGCCGGCCAGGCTCGCCACCGCGGCCACGAGCTCGGCCGGTCGGACAGGCTTGGCGAGCTGAAGCTGGAAGCCGCAGAGCAGGGCGCGGGTGCGGTCGCCCGCGCCGAAAGCGGCGAGGGCCGCGGCCGGCGTCGCTCCCCCTTCTTCCACGGGCAAGGCGCGGATCTTCCGGATCAGGGAGTCCTCGCCGGCATCGGCGAGCTCGAGGTCGAGGAGCAGGACATCGGGCCGCTGATCGGCGATGACCGCGAAGGCCTCCTGGATCGAGGGCAGCCCCGTCACTCGAGCGCCGCGCTTTTGCAGGATCGTGGCCACCATCTCGCGCGCCTCGTCGGCGTCCACCACGAGGACGAGCAGGCCTTCGAGCGACGGCATCCGCCCGCTCGATTCCGGTTCCGGGGCCGCGGGCGGCCCCGCAATCGGCCTGGCTTCACCCGGCCGCAAGGCCTTGATGGGCAGGCGCACGGTGAAGACGGCCCCGGGGCCGGGATCGCGGTTCGCGGCGACGATGGTGCCCTCGTGCAGCTCGACGACCTTGCGGGCGATGGCCAGGCCCAGCCCCAGTCCCCCTTTTCCACGCGTGGCCTCGCCCCCGGCCTGTCGAAACTGCTCGAACACGTGGGGCAGGAAGGCGGGCGGGATGCCGGGTCCGGTGTCCTCCACCGTTACCTCCACCTGCCCGTCCAGGGCCTGGACGCGCACGCCCACCGTGCCGCCCTTGGGGGTGAACTTGATGGAGTTGGTGAGGAGGTTCCACAGCACCTGCTGCAGCCGGCTGGGGTCTCCGGTCACGGGACCCGCTTCCGCATCCACGTTCGAGGTCAGCGTGATGCCCTT
>WNFC01005001.1_pt1 | contig 14487 bp, 15 predicted proteins | sample 5400541 | NCBI WGS metagenome assembly WNFC01 (sample SAMN13153342, study PRJNA577476) | soil metagenome | isolation source: 120 cm saprolite under Douglas fir tree site 2 hole 2 replicate 1 | place: USA:California | collected 2015-04-18
GACTTGAGGTGACGCACGCGCTCACGCCGGATTCAGCGCAGGTCGCGGTACAGGCTTTCCAGGTAATGGGCGAGGTAAATCTGGAGGAGCCTGATCCGAATCCGGTGAACGTTTTCTTGTTCTATGACCATCCCAGCATTCCCGATCGGGATCGCTTCTCTCTGACGTACGATCCATGGTCAAAAGGCGGGCATGGGGAATTCGTCAACTAGCGGCAACGCGGGAGCATTAGATCCTCGGACGGGTCTCCTTCGCAAACGGCCAGGCGGTCGCTGTCTCGAATTCCGGGGCGAGCTGTCGATGAGCCGGTCGGTCCACGCCACATACACAAAGCTTTGATGCGACGCGTCCCAGAACCGGCTGACGTGCAACCGCTTGAACAGCACCGAGCGTTTCTCGCTGAAGGCGTCCTCGCCGTTCTTGAAAGATTCCTTAACCTTGATAGGTCCTGTCTGGCGCACAGCGACGGAGGCATCAGACGTGTCTTCCGCCAGCCGGATCCGCCTTTGATCCCGCCCGATCAGCTTGAACTTGGTGTTGACGGAGCCGACTGTGTGCCGCTTGTGCTCACATGAAACCAAAGCCGCTGCAGACGCCATCGTCAGCCCCGAACCCTGTGCCATGGCCTTACCTGCGCTCGCCACCAAAGCGCTGCGGGACCATGTCGGTAAATTCGATCCCAATCGACGATACATAAGGTCCTTACGTTACGTCGATTATGCGCTCTAAAATTTTGAGTTTAAGCAGAATGCTTCTGCGCCCACACGATAACTTGACGTTTCATGATTTGTCATGATCCATTAGGGTGCGGAGAAACTCCATGGCGACGACACGTGAGAAATTTGCAACTCAGGTGGATTCCGCAATTTTGACCACCGTACGGAACCTGGCCCATCACGAAGGCCGCCAACTTCAGGCGCTCGTGGAAGAGGCGCTCTCGGACCTGATCGAAAAGCACAAGAATGGCCGGCCCCGGCCACACGTCATGGGAGTCTACCTGGCGAGCCACGAAAGATACGGTGCGCTTTATAAAAAGCTTGCTGAATGACCGACTATCTCACCGTCGCCGAAGTGCTGGCCATCCATCAAGACCAGATCGAACGCTATGGCGGTTCACACGGCGTCAGGGATCGCGGCTTGCTGGAAGCAGCACTCTATCGCCCGCCTGATAAAGGTCCGGGATCTCGTCAACCGGCTCCTCCCAAAGCCTTGGCGGTGATTTCGTCGAAACCGCAGCGGATTGGGAAACGGAACTCCATGGCACCGCCTTCGGGCTGTGCTCGGGCCGCCGGCGGCTTGTCGATCTCCCCTACCAATGGACTTGTCGGCGCATCACCGGCGGAGTAGTTTTTAATGGCGACCGTAATGTTACTGATAAATTATGAACGTCATCAAACAAGTCCAGTAATCGTCCGGTTTTAACAGCGAAGGACGTAAATGCGCGTTTCCAGGGAAAAAGCGGCCGAACATCGGCGACAGATCGTCGACGCCGCAGCACGCCTGTTTAGGGAACGGGGCATTGGCGCTACGGGGGTGGATGCGATCACCCAGGACGTGGGCTTGACCCATGGTGCAGTCTACAGCCAGTTCGCTTCCAAGGAGGCGATCGCAATTGACTCTATCCATCTCGCGTTTAGTGGTTCAAAACGCGCTTGGTTGCGAACCGCCGCAAAAAAGGGGCCGCACCAAGCCTTTCCCGCGATCGTCGAGTCCTACCTTTCCGCCAGGCATCGCGATGCTCCCGGTACCGGTTGCCTGGTTGCGGCCCTCGGTGCGGATATTTCACGGCAACCCCGGAGTATTCGAAATGCGTTCACCGAGGAGTTCAAGCAGGCATTGGAATTTCTGGCGGAATTGATGGCGAGCGATCAGAACTCGGTTAGTTCGGACGACGCGTTGGCAGCGTTCGCTTCAATGGCGGGGGCGCTTATGCTGGCCCGAGCGGTGAGCGACCCGGCGCTGTCGGATCAAATCCTGAAAGCGACATGTGCATGGATTAATCGCAAGGCGAAGTCCGCTCGCCCGCCCGGCAAGCACGCCTGAACGGTAGAGCTTGCCGCCACTTTTCAATTTTCCTGACTGTTGAACGATGATTGTGATCGGATTGATCTCGATGACCTTCTGTCGGACGCGCGGAAGACCAAGTACATCCCTTCGCTTAAGCTCGCCCATAGAATTATGGAGACGATACAGTAAGTCCACGCCGGCGCTTCGCCCAGCCAATCAAGCCAATCCTCCGGCATGAAGGACAATGCTGCGACCCATGTGCTGATGGTGAGCGCAAACCCGGCAGTGACGGCACCCAGCCGATTTTTTTCCTCCTGGTTCGCACAAACTGAATACCCAAACGCTGGCGCCCCGACCCCCAACTCCGGGCAACGATAGCCTTCGTCTTCATTTCGCGGCGCTTTTGGCCGACGCTCACGACGGACTAACAGATAAGCGATCGCGCTAAACAGCGCCCACGCAGCGGTCGAGGCCGGGCCATAAAGCCATGGAGAGTAGCGGCCGAGTGATTCTAGCTTCTCAGGCGCGAAGCCTGCCGCGAATGTCCAACTGATTACCGTCGCTGCCAGCCCGGCAGCTAACGCCGAGGTGCGCTCTCTGTCACGCTCCGAGGTGACGTGGCTCGGTACCATAGAGTCGTGCTTTAGCACCAACGCCGCGTCAGGGGAAATACCCGCTGGAACTCAATCCTTCTTGAAACTGACCGGTTGAACCAATTCTCCTTCGTGCGCTGTTTGTCCCATGCCGAGCGCAACGATCTCATCACCGCTCAGACCACGGGTGATCTCGCAATTGGTGCCATCGTCGAGACCCAATCTGACTTTGACCAAATGAATGCGATTGTCACGAACTATCGGTACGAAAGTATCCTCATTGTTGAAAATCAAAGCTTGATCGGGAACTTTCGGCGATTGCTTGCTGCCGCGCACCGTAATTTGGACGTTGGTGTACATGCCCGGATACAGAGCCAGATCCTCGTTGGGAAGATCGACCTCGATCTGCATAGTGCGCGTATTCTGATCGAGTGCTGCCGGATGACGCGTGACGGTGCCGGCGAAATCGCGCTCAGGGTACTCGGTGACCGTAACGACGGCGCTGTCACCGTCTCGCACCAGCGGAGAGAGCGGCTGCGGCAAGTATACGTAAACCCGCAACGGCTTCAGCGTGGCCAATTGGTAAATGCCCGGGGTCGAGGTGCCGGCTGCGGCCGGACTGCCGACCAGCGCACCCGGATGAAGATTGCGCGCTGTGATCATCCCGTCAAAAGGCGCCAGGACGCGTTCATATTGCTGGGTCGCCACATATGATCGCCAAGTTGCGTAAGCCTCGAGCATCTGCGCGTGGTTCTGATCGGCGACCTGCTGTGGCACAACCTGTTGCTTGATTAGCGCCTGGTAGCGACGATCGGTGAGGGCGGCAATTTCGTAAGCCGCTTTGGAGTTACGCGTTTGTTGGTCGGTTTCGGGCGACTCGATGGTCGCAACCAGTTCTCCGGCACGGACGCGCGAGCCCTTATCGGCCAACATGGTCTTTACGTAGCCGGAGATCTTGGCGTAAATCGCAGTCTCATAGTATCCGTAGATTTCGCCCGGGAGCGAGATTTCCCGGGTATCGGCAGTCCGGATGAGCGGCGTCACCAGCACTGGCTGCCCGCGACTCGCCTGGCGCGTGAGGTCGTCGCGCTGACTGCGAATCGCTTCGCCCCGTACCATCACGACGCCGAAAGCGGCGACCAAAGCGACCACAGCGAGGCCGATCCATGCAGCGTGAAAGGTCCACCTGGTCATTGTCTTAGGCGGCGCAGAAATGTCGCTCATCGGATCACCGAAAATGGTTCCCCGGTACCCACATTATAGCTGCGCTTCTTTGGCGGCCTCGGTTTGCTCCAGCACCCGCCGAATCTGCGCATCCCGCTGAAGCTTGCTCACCCGGGTGCCGCCGAACAGGGAGTAAGCAATTGGAATCACTATCAACGTCATGAAGGTGGCGGCGACCAGCCCGCCGACCACCGCACGTCCCAGCGGCGCGTTCTGCGAACCGCCGGCACCCAGCGCCAGTGACATCGGCAGCATCCCGAGGATCATCGCTAGCGCGGTCATCAGAACCGGCCGCAGACGTGCCGCACCCGCTTCGATCGCGGCCCTCAGCGGAGTCGAGCCCTCCTTTTCCATGTGTTCGTTGGCAAAAGTAATCAGCAAATTGCCATTGGTAGTAGCGACTCCGACCGCCATGATCGAGCCCATCAGCGATTCGACATTGAGCGTGGTATGGGTAATCACCAGCATCCAGAGCACACCTGCGAAAGCACCTGGCAAAGCCATCATGATCAGGAGCGGGTCGAGCCAGGACTGGTAATTCGTCGCCATCAGCAGGTAAACCAGCACGATCGCGAGGATCAGACCCTTGGCCATATCGCCGAAGGCCTCCCGCATAGCCTGACTTTGACCTCGGATATTGATTACTGTCCCGGCAGGAATGTGCTTGATTAGCGCGATGTAGTGCTGGACTTCCGCGGTGACTCCGCCGAGGTCGCGTCCTTCGACCCCGCAGTTCACGTCGATCGCCCGCAGGACGTTGTCGTGCGTAATGCCGATGGGTGTAGCTATGTGTTTGACGCTGGCCAGATTCCCGATGAACTGAACGTCGGGATTGCCAGTCGCGACGTCCGGAGTCACCGGCGTCTTCAGCAAATCGGTAATGGAAGAAACCACGTGCTGAGGCGTCTGCACCGCGACGTTGTATTGGACCCCATTCGTCCAGTCGAGCCAGTTATTGGGCGAAACCACCGCGCTCGAAGCCAGGGAATCCAGGAGGCTGTGGGCCGCGCCAGATTCGCTCAGGCCAAGCTGCAGCGCTTTGCTGCGGTCGACATTGACCATCAAGGTCGGATAGTCGAACACCTGAGGAATCCGCACATCGACTGCACCAGGAATCGCCCTCATTTCCGCTGCCAGTTGCTGCGCGATACGGTACGAAGCGGCTGCGTCCCTGCCTTGAATCTGCACGTCGATAGGTGCCGAGAGGCCAAAATTGAGCACCTGGCTGGTGATATCGGCGGCCTGAGAATAAATCGCGACGCCCGGCATCTGTTGCGCAACTGCTCGGCGAATCTGGTCAATGTAACCAAGGCTCGGGTGATGCCTGGGCCGAAGCTGGATCTGAAGGTCTGCGTCCTGCGGGCCGATGCTGTCGGTTTGAAAGAACAGCAAAGCCCAATAGATCGGCAGGCCGATGTGATCCGTCATTACATCCAGTTCGTTCGCCGGCACGTTCTGCCGTACGATGCCTTCCACCTGGTCCAGCATTCGCTCGGTTTCTTCCAGCCGGATGCCGGGCGGTACGCGCACGTGCAGGCGAATCTGACCCGCGTCCACGTAAGGGAAAAAGTCCTCACCTACACCACGCATCAGCAGCAGCGAGGAACCGATCATCACTGCTATGCAGACCAGCACGATCGCGCGATGATGCAGCGCGGTCGTAAGGCCGCGCCGGTAGCTCTCCCGGAATCGATCGAAGCCACGCTCGAATTTCGCCAGCCAGGCGCCCAGCGACCCGCCGGTTCCGTGTTGTTCGGGATCCTCCGGAAGGAGGTTAACTGCCATTGTCGCGACCAGTGTCCGCGATAGCAGATAGGACGTGAGCATTGCGAAGACAACTGCCAAGGCCAGCGGGGTGAAGAGGAATCTGGAGACCCCCTTCAGCATCAGCACCGGCGAAAACACTATACAAATACTCAGCGTGCCAACCAGGGCCGGCATCGCGATCTGATGTGCACCATCGAGAATAGCTACCGCCAGCGGCTTCCCCGCCGCGTGATTGCGATGAATGTTCTCGACCTCCACCGTCGCATCGTCGACCAGCATGCCAACCGACAAAGCCAGGCCACCAAGCGTCATGATATTGATGGTATTATGGGTCAAATACAGCCCCGCAACGGAAGTCATAATCGCGAGCGGAATCGAGGTGATTACGATCAAAGTACTACGCCACGATCCCAGAAAAATGATCGTCATTACTCCAACCAGGGCGGACGCGATGAAGATCTCCTGGAAGACATCGACCAACGACTCTTTGACGAATTCAGACTGATCGAACGCCAGGAAAATGTTGGTCCCCTTGGGCGCCAAAGCCTGGATTCGCGGGATGACGTTCTTGACCCCGTTTATGACGGTTAGGGTCGAGGCGGACGCATGTTTTAGAATATAGCGGAATGATGCGCGCCGGCCGTTGACCCGTGCTATGTCGGTCTGCACGGCGTGGCTGTCGCTGGCCTTGGCGACGTCACTCATGAACACCATCGCACCGTTCTGGTACCTGATCGGCATCCGATTGAAATCGTCGGCTTTTACCGGACTACCGTTCACCATCACGGCGTATTCGTAGTTTCCGAGCTTTACCGTGCCGCCGGGCAGGATCACGTTGGATGACTGCAAGGTATTGAGTACGTCCTGTGGCGATAACCCCCTGGAGTAGAGGCGATCGGGGACCAGGTTGAGCATGATCTGGCGCGTGGCACCGCCGAACGGAGCGGGACTTTGCAAGCCCGGCTGGGTAAACAGGAACAGACCAACGAAGTTGAACATGTAATCGTACAAAGCGGTTTCCGACAGAGACTGGCTAGTCGCAATCAGATCAGCGATAGGTACGTTGGTCGCATTAAAGTCCAGTACCGTGGGAGGCGCGATTCCTTGCGGAAGTATATTGCGAATGGCGGACGTTACCGAGTCCAGTTGTGAGATACCGAGGGCCGTGCTCGAACCCTCCTGCATGTATATTTTGATGACGCCGATTCCGGTGAACGAGGTCGACTCAATATGATCGATTCCGTTGACGGTTTGCGATGCGGCTCGCTCAGTGATGTTGACGATGCGCTGCTCGATCTCCGGCGCCGACATACCTGGATAGTACCAGACCAGATTAATCTCCGGGATGTTCACCGCCGGAAAGATGTCCTTCGGCATGGCGAAGAACGCAACCAGGCCGAGCAGCATCATGAGGGCTGCCATGGCGACGATGGTGACAGGGCGTCTAAGCGCCAGCGCAACTATCCACACGCTAAACTATTCCGCAGCGATTTGCGGCTCCAGGTATGCGGCCGTTTAATCTTCGTCGAGGCTCGCCGTCTGTCACGTTTGCCCCCAGTTACAAGCCAGTCAACCCCTCTTCCAATCGGAGGTAGGCCTTGCGGGCGGGTGTTTCTAGCATTGGACATGCCAGGGTTCGAAGATGATTTCAGTCAGCGCGCGCAAATCGAGAGAACCACAAGCAAGGCGATGGCGTTGAGAGGAGAATGCCTGAGCGCCGCGGTCGTTGGCAACTGCGACGCCATCTCTAGCATTCTGCGGCGCTCACACTTTTCGCCGAACCGAACGTCGGATTTTTGCAATACGCGAAGGCATCGACCTTATCACGCGTTGGCGGTCATGTCTGTTGCGGATTCAGTCCCGATTTGATGCCGGATATTGCATCGGCGTTGGTGCCCGAGCGGTTTGCACCCCAGTCCTGGATGATCGCGAAGAACCGCAACGGGTCGCCTTTTTGAATCGGCTAGGCCTGTTGTGCGAGGGTCTCCTCGACGTCGCGCAGACGGTCCTTGCCGAAGAACATCTCGTCGACATAGCCGGCGAAGACGCCCAGCGAGCGGGCGGCGATGGCGCCGCGCATCATCATCAGTGTGTTGACCGGAAAGAAAGGATTAATCTGAAAACGAGTGATGCGATGCCGGCGGATGAAGCGTTGAGTCTCAAGCCGCTCGTATTCAGGCTTGTTGCGGATGCCGCGCAGGCTCTCGGCCGGCGAGCGATTGTTGGTCAGCTTAAAGACACCGCCCAGCAGGACCGGGATATAGTCGAACTTTGCACCCGTGCGCCGCTCGATTTCCGGAATTACCAGATGGCTCAGATAGGCATTGGGGCTGCCGAAGTCGAAGTGAAATTCAACCTTGATCATGCTGTCACCATTTCTCGCCGAACGGACGAATCTCCTGCTCGAAGGTCCACGCATCGCGGGGCTGCTGATAGAGCTGCCAGTAGGCTTCCGCCACCGCCTGCGGCCGCATCAGGCGGCCGGGCGGCAGATTCTGGAGAGCGGTCTCGCCTTCCCGCTCCCGAATACGATCGCGCACCCAGGCGGTGTCGACGCCGGCGTCGATGATCAGATGGGCAACGTGGATATTCTGCGGCCCGAGCTCCCGCGCAGCGCTCTGGGCGACGGCGCGAAGGCCGAACTTGGCACTGGCGAAAGCCGCATATCCCACGCCGCCGCGCAGACTGGCGGTGGCACCGGTGAAGAACAGGCAGCCGCGGCCCCGCGCGAGCATCAGCCGCGCTGCCTCCCGTGCCGCCAGGAAACCCGCGTAGCAGGCCATCTCCCATACCTTGCGGAACACGCGCTCGGTGGTGTCGATGAGGGAGTAGTTCACATTCGCGCCGATGTTGAAGATGCACACCTCCAGTGGAGCATGCGCATCGGCATCCCCGAGGAATGAGGTGATGTCATCTTCATTGCGCGCGTCGAGCGAGCGCGCGACAATGTGCCCTCCGTGCGCTTCGATATCGGCGGCCAGCAGCGCCAACTTTTCGCCGTTGCGGCGCCCGGCGAAAACGGTAAAACCTTCGGCGGCAAACTTCCGGACGATCGCCGCGCCGATATGGTCGCCCGCTCCAATCACGGCGGCGGTGGCATTTCTGATTTGCAAAGACGACGCCTCCGACTCGGCTCTTGACAGAATTGATTACGAGCGCCATCAATACCATAAAGCTCCGCGCGCGATCAATCACCTGGCGCGGCGATAGGAGAGATCATGAGCGATCCGGTGCGGGCATCCGCAAACCGAGCATGCGTGGTGGTGGGTGTCGGCGAAGGTTTGGGCGCCGCGCTGGCGCGCCGCTTCGCCGCCGGCTACAAAATCGCGTTGATTGCCAGAAGCGCGGAGGTCATCAACCGGACCGCCGCGGAGATCCAGGCCGGGGGCGGAGTCGCGCTGCCGCTCCAGAGTGACGCGACGGTCGAAACTCAAATCACGGGGACCTATGAAAAGGTAACTCGCGAACTCGGCGCAATCGAAGTTCTGCTCTACAACGGCGGACGGCGGCCGATCGGACGAGTGATGGAGACGACGCCGGAGGTCTTCGAAAGCACTTGGCGGCTGCATACTCTCGGTGCATTTCTATGGGCGCGCCAGGTGATACCGGCGATGCTCGCGCGCGGCCGCGGTGTGATTCTGATCACGGGAGCGACCGCCGGTGTGCGGCCGTGGCCCAACTCCGCAGCATTCGCGCCGGCGAAGTTCGCGGTGCGTGGCCTGGCGCAAGTAATGGCACGCGATCTTCATCCGCAGGGTATCCACGTTGGATACGTCAACGTCGACGGCGGCATCGATATGCCGCTGCTGCGGAAATTCAGGCCAGACGCAAAGGACGAGGAGTTGCTGAACCCCGCGGCCATCGCGGAAGCCTTCTGGTATCTCGCGCATCAGGATCGCAGCGCGTGGACGCACGAGCTGGACGTGAGGCCATTCACAGAGAAGTTCTAAATTACGGACTCGGCAGGGTGCGGAAAAAGGCCTTCCGCACCCTGCTTTCCCTCTCTGTAATCTCCCCCAAAGGGGGAGAACCAAAGGAAGGAAGCCAGTTTTATCGCAGGGTGCGGAACGATTTTTCATAAGGAATTGGTTTTTCCGCACCCTGCTAGGGAGCTCAATGTCACACGATCTGACGCTGTTCGGGGTTGGAACCAGCCGCACGATGCGTCCGCATTGGATGCTGCTGGAACTCCGCCTCGATTACGAGAGCCGTCCGCTGCACTCGCGCAGCGGTGAAACCCTCACCGATGAGTTCAAGCGGCTGAACCCGCGGCACAAGATTCCCGTCCTGCAACACAAATCATTTGTGCTGACGGAAAGCGCCGCGATCATCCAGTATCTCAGCGAGACCTTTGCCGATCGGCGGGCGGTCTACGTACCTGAGGAAGTGCAGGCTCGAGCCGCGCTAAATGAGTGGTGTTACTTCATCATGACCGAACTCGACGCTGGTTCGCTCTATGTCGTGCGCCGGCACGAAGGACTCGCGCCAATCTATGGTGAGGCGCCGGCCGCGGCCGATTCCGCGAAGACCTACTTTCTCCACAATCTCGAAGCGATGACGCCGAGAATCGCCCGGGCTCCCTATCTGTTTGGCGAGCGGTTGAGCATCGCCGATATTCTGCTGACAACCTGTCTCGATTGGGCGGCGGCGAGCGACATTGCCCTGCCGCAGGAAATCATGGATTACCGGCGTCGGCTCGCGCAGCGTCCTGCGTATCAAGCGGCGCTGAAAAAGAATTTTCCGCAGCGTCAAAGCTGACGCGTTCGATTCGGAGTAAGCGCATGACAGGACCGTTGGAAGGTGTACGAGTGCTGGATCTAACCACCATGGTGGCTGGTCCCGTCGCTGCAATGATGCTCGCGGATCAGGGCGCTGACGTGATCAAGGTTGAGTCGCCGGCTGGGGACCTGATGCGGCGCTTCGCGTTTGGACGCAATGGTATGTCTGCATCCTTTCTCTCTTGCAATCGCAACAAGCGTTCGCTCGCGGTCGATATCAAGGCCGCAGAAGGTCTTCAGATCGTCCGAAAACTGATCGCTGGGGCAGATATCCTGATGCACAACTTTCGTCCAGGTGCCGCCGCCCGCATCGGACTCGCAGAGGAGGCGGTGCGTTTGCTTCGTCCGGACATCATTTATGTCTCGATCAGCGGATTCGGCGAGAGCGGGCCATACGCGAACCAACGGGCGTATGACCCGGTAATCCAGGCGCTGAGCGGCCTGGCCGAAATCCAGCGCGACCCGGATACCGGACGCCCGCGGATGATCCGCACGATTATCGCTGACTACACGACGGGATTGACCGCCGCGCAGGCGATCACGGCGGCGCTGTTTGCGAAAGAGAGAGCCGGGATCGGGCAACACGTCCGGATCGCGATGCTCGATGCGATGATTTCCTACTTGTGGCCCGAAGCGATGGCGAGCCTGACATTCGTCGGCGAGGAACGGGATCCGGCGGACGCGGAGCTGGGCCCGGATCTGGTCTTCGCGACACAGGATCGATATATCACCGCCGCCGCTCTTTCCGACGATGAATGGGCGGGGATGTGCCGGGCGCTCAATCGTGAGGATCTGATCGATGACCCGCGCTTCAAGACGGCGCGCGACAGAGCGATCAACGCGGTGGAACGCCGGGAAATCACGGCCGCCGAGCTCGAACACTGGACCGCGAATGAAATTCTTCCACGACTGCTGGCCAACGACGTGCCCTCGGCTCCGGTGCAGAGCCGCTTCGAGCTCCTGCGGGATCCCCAGGTACGCGAAAGCCGGATTCTCGAACAGCACGACGACGCCCAGTTGGGGAAAGTTCGCCAGCCACGGCCGGCCGCACGCTTTGACCGTACTCCGCCGGCCATCCGCAAACTGGCCCCGATACTGGGGGCCGACAATGACGCCATCCTGAGCGAGTTGGGTTACGGCCTTGATGACATCGAGCGGCTTAAACGCAATCGCATTCTTCACACACGAGCGCCACGAGAGGAATCGTGAGTCAGACTGCGCAGTTGGCAGGGTGCGGGAAGACTTTCATATGCAAATAGGTTTTTCCGCACCCTGCTGGAGGAGTTCCTCGCCGAAGCTGCGACTGAATCCACGGATAGCATCTGAGTGAATCCAAACTGCCCTGTCAGGCCGTTCAAAGAAAAGCTCTAAGCTGACCGAGCCAAGGAATAAATCATGAGTGAGACTACCCGAGTAGCCGTTGTAACCGGCGTCGGTCCTGGAACCGGCGCAGCTATCAGCCGACGCTTCTCTCTCGGCGGGTACAAGGTGGCGATGCTCGCCCGTACGCATGAGCGGCTCGCCGCCCTGGAGCGAGAAATCCCCAACGCCAAGGCTTACCCGTGTGATGTGACCGACGAAACGCAGCTCGACTCGGTGCTTGACGCAATTCGCAGCGAGCTGGGTGCGCCCAAGGTCCTCATGCATAATGCCGTGGGCGGGGCGTTCGGCAATTTCATGGAAATTGAGCCGCAAGTTCTTAGTCGAAATTTCCAGGTCAATACGATGGCGCTGCTGCATCTGGCGCGCCGGCTGGCTCCTGCCATGGTCGCCGCGGGAGAAGGCGCGATCGTCGCCAGCGGCAACACCTCCGCCCTGCGTGGCAAAGCCAACTTCGCCGGGTTCGCGCCGACCAAGGCCGCGCAACGGATCCTCGCAGAATCTATTGCCCGTGACCTGGGACCGAAAGGCGTACACGTCGCCTACGTGTTAATCGACGCGGTCATCGACCTGGAGTGGACGCGCAAGCGATTTGCCGATGCGCCCGACGACTTCTTCATCAAACCAGCTTCGATCGCCGAAGAAATCTGGCACGTGGTGCATCAGGAGCGCTCGGCGTGGTCGTTCAATGTCGAAGTCAGGCCGTTCCGCGAGACCTGGTAACCGCAAGCCAATCAGGAGAGGAGCACATGGCGGAGTACTCGACCATACTGTTCGCGGTGCGCGACAAAGTGGCGCACCTGACCATCAACCGTCCCGAAGCAGCCAACACGCTGAACGCTACGCTGTCGGCCGAAATGATGGATGCGGTTGTGCGCTGCGAGAACGATGCTGACACTCGCGCCCTCGTAGTGAGTGGAGCAGGGCGTTTTTTCTGCGCCGGTGCGGACCTGAAGGGCTTCTATTCCCCAGGAAGCGAACTCAAGAGCCGGGTCTCGGTCTTTCACGCGACCATCGGGCGCCTTGCGCGTGCGGACTTCCCGGTGATCGCCGCGGTGAACGGCGCTGCGGCAGGTGCCGGGATGGGCCTTGCCTGCGCGTGCGACCTGGTTATCGCCGCCGAGTCGGCGCGCTTCACGATGGCATACACCAAAATCGGACTCAGCCCAGACGGCACAACGACCTATTTCCTTCCACGGCGAATCGGAATCGGGCGCGCTCTGGAGCTAGTGCTGCTCAATCGCACGCTGTCAGCCAAAGAAGCGCTGGACTGGGGCATCGCGAACCGAGTCGTTGCCGATGCGAGCCTCGCGGAGGAAGCGCACACCGTTGCCGCTCAACTCGCGGCAGGGCCCACGAGAGCTTACGGAGCGGCGAAGCGGCTGATGCAGTCGGGATTTACCGAAAGCCTCGAAACTCAAATTGAAATGGAATTGCGCAGCATCGGAGTGATGGCGCGCAGTCAGGATGCGCGCGAGGCACGCCTTCGCGGCCAAGCGCGCACCGGTATTCACTGGACGTTGAGAGGGCACGGATATGAGTCAACTGCGAATCTTTTCGTACCTGCCGAACCCAAGAATCTGGAAGGCCACGATTGCCGCGCGCCTGAGCGGTGTCGAGCTTGAAATAAGAGGAAGCGCGCCGAAAGAGCTTCAGTCGTGGCTATGGGATTTTGACGCGCGGCCCCTATTACCAGGCGAGCAGGCCACGTCCGCGGAGGTGCGTGGGCATCTGGGCTTCAAGGGAGCGTTGCACAAGACCGAGGCCTTCCTCGAAGCACATCCGTTCGGCACCGTGCCGGCCGCATTCAGCCCCGACGGCCAGGTTGGCATCTTCGAATCCAACAGCATCATGCGCGCGGTGGCTCGATTGAGCGAGAGCAAGGTTCCCTTGTACGGCCGCGACTCTTATGAAGCTTCGAGGATCGACAGTTTCCTGGACGCGAGCCTGGTGTTCGCGCGAGATTCGCAAATCTATTTGCTGGCGCTAGGCAGCGACGCATTGTCGGCGGAGATTCATTCCCGAATGCGCGGCACCTTCAGCTCATATCTGGCCGGAATCGAGCAGGCATTGTCACCCGCTCGCGACTTCATAGTCGGGGACCGCCTGACGCTCGCGGATATCTGCTTCGTTGCCGAGTTGAGCTTGTTCCACAACGAGAAACCGCGTGCCAGCGATCTCGAAAAGCGCGGATTGGAACCGATTCTGAATCCGAATATCGACGTGAAGTTTCCGCGTGCAATGGCTCACTTCGCGAACCTCTCGAAACATCCAGCGTTCGCTCCCGATGTCGTCCCTTACCTGGAGAAGATTGAGAAAGCGACCCTCACCGGCCAGTAAAGAGGGTGACGACCAGCCATTCGAGTGCTGTCGGCACCTTCCGGCCAGCCCGCCCTACGGCGAAAGCCGAATGGCTGCGCTCCTGGACCGGCCCGGAATCGGCCACAACGATTCTTTTGGATAGAGTATGACGCTCGACATTTGGCGCATCGCGTCATACGATCAGCGTATTGGCGATACGATCTTTCAAGGACGCGGAGACCGGAAGCCATCTTCAACGATCAACCCGTAGTCCGCTTTCAGCCGATCCAGCGGGCGGCTCGCCGTAAGCTTCTGGTGCTGGATGCGGCGACTGACCTCGGGGTGCTGGCGATCAATCGCGGTAACCATCTCGAAGCCCTTAAGAAAGACTGGGCAGGACAACACAGCATTCGGATCAACGACCGATGGCGGATCTG
>WNFC01017103.1_pt1 | contig 14484 bp, 19 predicted proteins | sample 5400541 | NCBI WGS metagenome assembly WNFC01 (sample SAMN13153342, study PRJNA577476) | soil metagenome | isolation source: 120 cm saprolite under Douglas fir tree site 2 hole 2 replicate 1 | place: USA:California | collected 2015-04-18
CCACTCCGCCGTGCGCGCTGCCCGCCATGTCGAACCGAGTTCCACCACGCATCGCCCCCGCTGGCGCCCGCGACAGGGGCAGGGCTGCCGGAGCCAGGCACCGCGAGTGCATCATCCTCGCCCTCCTCTTGCCTTGCCGTCCCCGTCGTCGCCAGGGCCCGCAGTCGCGGGCTGAGTGCCGACCGGGGCAAAGACGGAGGCGGCGTCGCCGAGTCTCTCGCGCGCCCAGAAACGGGTCGTGTGGGCGTTTGACGTGGAGACGAGCAGGTGGCAGAGCAGGCCGGGTGGAATATCAGCACTCAGATGTTTGAGCCGTCACGGTGAGGCTGGGACTGCGTTGCACGAAGGGGAATTTGCCGTCCTGGTGCTGACAGCATGGCCACGGCGTACGATGCAGGGGAAGTGGCGATGGCGGGGTGGACGGTGATGGGGCGGTTGGGAAATTTGGAGTGGGCGTGTCCACTGTCGAAGAAGAGATCCCAGGGAAGGACTTCGCGTTTCGAGCCACGGAGACGAGAGTGGGATGCACAGGGGGCCATGTCAGCGCTGTCGATGGCAAAGTGTCAATCAGGGGCTTGGGCATTGAATAGTAAGATTGGACGTACAACGAACTTCTTTATGTCCACGCAGGGCCACCCACTCCTTCCCTTCAAGAAACACCCACATTCGAAAGCTTTGATAGCTGCTTGGTTATCCACTCCTAACATCGCTGTTGCCCGCCTGCCTCTGGTTTGAGACACTCATTGGCAGGCTCCTCTTATTGCATCATTGAGACAGACAGAGATGATTGCGTCCTGGAGTTGCCAGTAAACACCTCGAAGATGGACTAGTGGATGGACTAGTGTCCACAGCCAGTCGAGAAAACGACACCGAAATCCGAAGTCGCAACGGACAAGCGGAGCGCCCGCAAAATACCCACTCGTACTGGCCCGGCCCGGCACCTTAATCGATGACCTTCAAACTCATAAGTGAACGACTCGGATGCAGGCGACATTTCCATTTCCTACACTACTCTTTCCACTTCGTTTACTAGCTCTGTTTATTCGGCAGTACATGTATTGTACACATTGTAGAGCGTAAGGTGTCTACTAGACAGTTATTCCGCACTTGCAGGAACATGTTTCTCAGTTCGATGTACTATAATGTCGTCGATCCCTTGCATAAACATCATTACCGTATCCGGGAGCAACTGCGCGCGCAGTTTTTGTCCTACAAAACAACCTTGTTCCCAGTGGGCTCGGAGACTCTGCAAGAATCTATAGATTACTAGCTATTACTAGATCTCAAGTACTATTACTACTAGTAGCGGACCCATGTGAATCCTAACTCTCGCCTTTCAAAACGTCAAATTGCCCTGCGTGCCTACCGTGAAAGCAAACAACAGAATCGGTTACCCTGCGCTGCAGCGCAGGCATCTTCGATCCTTCAAGCTTCAAGCTTCAACCGTCTCCTTTCTTCCTCTTGGTTGTGACGTCAAATTTCTCAGCGTGCCTGCCGTGAAGCACAGCAAAGAGCCAGCTGCATGTACCAAACGACGTTAACCGCGGCAATGAAACATTTTGACAAATATAAAGATGAAGAAAATCGTCCGAAAATGAGCAACGGTACTACAGTAGTACAGCGGAGAAGCTTTGGTGGTCTTTGGAGACGAATTTGTAACTACGGCAGGGTGATCCACTGCACGGCACCCCCATGGGATTCTGCGCGACACTGTAACAACTTGCTACCACGTAAAAAGAAGGTCTAATATGACACCTTACTACCCACGTCCAAGATAAATGGTCTCGCGTTCCCCTAACATATTCATGCACCATCGTCCGAATAACTGGGTGGTGCATCGAATCTCTCTGCACGAAGTTGTTGCATCTCGCGCTGCAGAGATTCTACTACCGATCGTAGTTCCCGAGTTTCGGACGGTGGTACCGTTGCAACCTGCTCTGGGACAGCAGTAACAATCGGTACGTCATCGGGCTCAGGCTGAGCCTGAGGTCCACTCGATTCCATATTCGTGGAGGTTTGTCGGGACCCCGAAGTCTCTGCGCGCAACCGCGCAAGCTCCTTGCTGGACAAACTGTTTACTAGGGGTGATAACAACGATGGCGAGTACGGATGTCGGGGTGGTATTGCAGAAGGAGACTCGCAGTCGGCGATAAGTGCCGCTGCTTCGGAGGGTGTAGTTGGGGAATCTTGTAACAGCACCCGAAGCGCTGGGTCCGACTGGGTCTCCCCATGAAGGCTTAAATTGAACGGCGTGACCCTCATCCGTGGGCTTGCTTCCATTTTGGAGCCCGAGGATGAAGACCGCGTTGAAACGATCGGAGCACTGAGTAAGGAGGTAGGTCAGGCATAAAGAAAAGGGTATCTTCAAGGGACTGTTTTATACGAACTTTCGAGCCAATGGCGCAAACATTGCACCTTGGGCAGGACTATCAAGCAATGTGGCCACTTCAGATAGTACAATAGAGGGAATTAGGATATATTTCACCTGGGTACTCCCAGGACAGTTGGGTACTGAGAACCGTTATAGCCGGGAGGAAACACTCTTAGAATGTCCGAACCATTAGCGCTGTAATAGCTCAGAGGGAACACCCCCCCGCTTGCAAAGAGCTGCGACCGATTGTAAATTCTCTCAATGAGATTTGAGCGCAGATCGTTATATGGTGTCATAGCGGCTACGAACAGGTTCCAGCCTACAAGGACATCAGTTAGGAGAATGTACAAAATACAGTGATACAGACTGGATACTGTTATAGGTGGGTTTGAACTAAGGCTATCGGTCGGCAAACCAAAGTTGCTGATGTCTGGTTCTAGCAGGAGATTGTAGATGAAAATACTGTGGTTGCTATATACCTGGAAAATGATTAGGGACGAGCCAAAAAAACAATACGTGGACACCAACTGATGATTCTACCACTTGAGTACCTAGCCATTTGTCCGCAAATAAATTGTAACCCAACGTCCACGAGGTCGGTTGGTTATAGATCGCAAGTAGATGCTCGTCGTTGCCTAATGCAATACTCTTCCATTGACTGTAAAGTTGTGCAGCTGCAATCTACAGGCGAGTCAACTGAACTCTGTAACGACCAAAAAAAAGTGTACTAACGGAGTAATTTTTGGACTCAGTGACCTGGCCAACAATTGCGCTCATTTCCGACATGGCTTGGATAGCAATGATGCCCTTGATGGCAAGATTCACTTGATTATCGGCCGTCAAGCCATCTCCAGATGACCTATGTCATTAGTCATTCAGTTGTCGGTGCTCGGTAACATATTGACAAAAATAACATACTGATCGTGAATGAACAATAATGTATTTACCAGATAATTTGCCCAGGAAGTCAGTACTTCATACTATCCAAGTTGGTTAGCCCTCGATCGACTTGACGAATAGCTTCGATATACATATCTACTGATGGGGGTCACATCTCCGGCTGCACGGGCATGAGCATATGTCATGATCAGCATATTCCCAGACTCTGTGCATCAGACATGATTCAGAGCTATGCGGAACATGAGTCAGAAATCGTTGACAAACGTTCTACTCCTTGGTTATGGACTGACTTGCTGCCAGTGACATTGGGATAGTTCGATCCTATTGGTCTTCTAAATGTATGACACATGGTATATCTGTGAGACGCACCTAAATCGCGGGCAGCATAGGGGATAGAATAGTTAGGAAGAGCTTGAAGACGAAATAGAGGCTCGAGAAGGGGCGCGCCGAGTGTCGGATCGATGTACATCAATGCAGGGAATGCAGCATACAGTGTCTCGACAGGATTTATCCGGCTTAAGAAGGTCGAATTCAGTCTCTGTCAAAACAGGAAAACAAAAAGTTGAGTTACTCACTTTGTCTCGGCACCACCAGTATTCTTCATAAACATCATCACATCTGACTTATTGAAGTTGCCATTTGCATCAGTTCCAACCGTTAGTTGTGTGCTGCCATACACTGCTGCGAGGGCAGGGTAAACCAAATCGCCAAACAGACTACTAGTAGAGACATTTGCGGCATCGTGGAGTATCTTAAGGTCGAGCTGATGTGCCCTCGAAGAAGCATTGTTGAAATCGTTTAGGAAGTCAACGATCTGAGTTAACATATTAGATTGAATGCTTTTCTTAGAAATGAAAACATTAACCAAATGCGCGTCGTCAGAATATTGTAGCTTATAATACGCGCTACGCATTTCTGGAGGTGAGTTAGGTTGGCTTGTATAACTGATTGCCGGATCTGTAGTGTAGCCAATTGCCCAGACAACGGGAGCTTGTGTAGTTTGAATGGTACCTAGGTCGTATGACATGGCAAAGACGGTAAAATTAGATATGGCACCGGTAGTTGCATTTCCTTGGTTATTGTCCAGCGTTCCATGGGACCCAAAGAGACTTCGGGCAATGGTCGCATTAGAAATCTTGTAGGTGGTATTGTTCCCCTAAACGATGGACTATATCGGTAAAACGAAAACAGAAGGACCCTTGTCGCTCACACTCTTCATAGCATAGTACAGCGTACCCCATTCTGCCTGCACGCCAACCTCGCTAAACAGGACTGGATTCCTGAGTGTAACAGTATGGTAGATAACATTGGTATTTGACGTCACATTCCACTGAATATCCTGGGTGCGATCGCCTGACATCCATTCTGCAATAATGTTAACGAGGCATGACATATTCCAAAGAACAACTTCGCGCACCTCCAGTGATGTCCGAGTACACTTGCGCTCTGTGGGCTGAATTGTCAAGCGATGTTGCAGTGATTGAGAGGTATGAAAACGGTATAGATTGCCTGACAAAATCACCGGGCTTTGAAAGATAGACATGTGGATGATGAAGGGAATTGATGACTGAAGACGAACCTCGATGGGGTTGAGGTATGTAAGATTGATTTGCATGGGCCCGGCTTGTGTGGTGAGCACTATTTGTGTAGGTGTGATCGTCGTATCGGTGATATTCACATAAGTGAAAGGTTCTGTTATAGTTTCTTTCGGCCCGAGGACTACGTAGGTGGTACTGTCGATATTCACAAGCACGGTCCATCCGAGGGCCTGTGACAAGCGAAGAAGAAAACATTGCCACTGGTCGAAGGGACATACACACCTGTGAAAGATCAGATGTTGATAGTAGGTTTTCGGCCCATGTAGTCCCATATAAAAGTGGGAACCAACAACTGAGATATGGAGAGCGGACTGCAATGGGATTTGCTGCCTGCAGTGCCTGGGAAAGGATTCCTTGAGCTCGTCCAAGGGGCAAGAAGGAAAGGAAATATAGTAGTAGTAAAGTGACACCGGTGGGTGGTCGAGAAGACATAGGATCCTCAGGCCGATGCAGGTTTGACCGTTGGACAAAAAAGAGCTAGGAAAGTAGTTAGACCGTGGCGGGGCTCAAGGGACAGGGGCCCGGACATTCCGGGGATCATAGTGTTAATATCAAGAACGATTCCATGGTAACAAGGTATATTGAAGGCTGGCACAGCGAACAGCGCCTAACATACTACGGATTTCCCATGTTTCATAGTGATCACCCAGATTGGGCCAGGAAAGAGCGGTGTTGAGGTAATTGAGGACCGGAATTGGAAGTTGTTGATCAGCATCATCAGGCTCCTACTACAGTTCAAAGCGGGATTTTCCGTCACGTGTGTGGGAGCGGAACTATTGAGCGCCCGGCCGAATGGCTGAAATCTAGGCGAGAAAGTGGGGGAAATATGCTGATTCTGAGATTTTGGTATTTTGGGCACTTATTTCGATTTTTGGGGTCGATTTTAGTACTTAGGCACTCATGTAGAACTGGAAATTGTGATTCAATAAATGAAATAGATCTAATTTAGATGTTCTGATGAATATGTGGAATGTGGAATGGAAGCGCAAGGGTCATATGTGCTATGTGCAGGGTAGCCGCGTAGATAACAGAGCCTTAACAGGTCACGGCCCGGTATGTACAAATAAGGAAGGTGGTAAACCATACTACATGCACATCTGCCCCGCGCACACTTTAAACCTCAATAAATGACATTCTGACATGTAAGATCATCATGAATATTCATTTTAGACTGGTTTTGAATCCGCACAGTGTTTTGGGGTGTGGGAAAGTGGGTTTTTTGAATTTTGTTTCAATTTTTGGTCAGAAACTCAGGCACTTATGATTTTTTTTAAAAAAGTAATGTATAGGTATTGTTCTACTTTAAAATGCAATTACAATACGCTATGTTTCCTTGGATTTGACCAAGTTTTGAGGGAGCAGTTGCAGGTCCAAATTCTGGCTAGCTCAGATGCCAGAATTTCCCGCTTTGAACTGTAGTAACCACCCGTCGCTGGGCGGGTCCGCCCTTGGCAGGACTTTCGAGTACCTACTTCTGTTTTGTGTTGTTTTTCGCTCGCAATGGCCATGAAAGAATCACTGTAGTAGGCGAGCGCCCATGTCGCCACTGGCAACGAACCGTCCGAGTCCGAGTTTACGAGGCCATTACGTAGTGAGTGATTTTGTAGCCCCGCCACGTGGACCCCGGTACTGGCGCTTATTCTCTCCCTACGTTCTCTGCTGCTGCGTTGCCCCGACCCTCTGATTCTACATTCGTGAAGGCGCTACGTCCATCCATGGTTCATGATATCGACCTAGAATCTCAACAACACGTCCTATCGAAAGCTTCTGGTGGGTCCTACCCCCTGCCTCATTGCCGTCCCTTAGGGAAGAGGGCCTAACCGTTCCTGAAAGAGGTAGGAAGAAGTGAGGCACACGAGTGCAATATCCCTCCCTCCGAGACAAATAATGGCCCCAGGGTAGCTTATCCAGGTTCCACTGACCAACCAGTCGACTTCGAGGCACCGCCATCCATCTCGAAGGTTGCGGGTGCGGCCTGTGTTTTCCCTCATTGTCGTATACTTGCTAACCCTTCGATGAACAGGAGGCGGGGAAATCAAAATTCATGAGACTGATGTCCACAAGTATGGGCGCGACGGCGAGAACGACGACGCCACACATGCGCCAGTTGAAGCAAATCCGGGAAATGATCAGGCCGAACAAACTCATGCGGAACCCCCTGAGGCGCGGGCTTCTCCCGGTGTATATGCCCTGCGATAGCAGAAGTCTCGATCATCTCACGCAAATATCAATGAGCAGTAACCGTCAATCAATCTGTCGATCCTAGTCCTCGTGCTGTTCCCGCTGAACAAGAACCTCAAGAAATACGGATGATAGGAGACTTTGACAGCGGCGCCAACGCACTTCTGGTCCCTTTACAGAAGCGAAGCTAACGGCCGTGACAAGTCCCGCATTGAAACATTGAAGGACGACATGTATGGTGTCCTAATATTCGTTCGTCCATGTCCTATCCACCATATCACGGACTTGATCGTGCTAATTCACATTCCCCGCAGGCCGGTTTATTTTCTGCTTCTCTCGCCCCCTTCATAATAGACAGCAAGCAGAATATGAAAGTCAACCCCGCAGACCAAATGGTGTACTACCTGCAGCAAAACGTCGCAATGCTATCTCAGATTTCTCAACAGATCTCCTCAATCGCTCCCCAGATCGTCATCCCTTCTTCTCCACCGCCACCTTACCCTGCTTTCAGGCCATCATCGTTTGACATCCGCGTGAATGCCTTCTGGTTCATGGCCCTCGTCTTCAGTCTCTCTGCAGCACTCCTCGCGATACTCGTCCAACAATGGGTTCGGGATTACATGCACGTCTTCCAACGGTACAGTGACCCCCTGAAGAGTGCCCGACTTCGACAGTACTTGCATGAAGGCTGTGAAAAATGGTACATGCCCATCATGGCGGAGGCTGTGGCTGGTCTTCTCCACGTCTCTCTATTCCTATTCTTCGTGGGCCTTGGCGACTCTGTACTGAACATTAACACTATAGTTGGTGTCAGTACCACCATTCCTATTGGGATTAGTGGCCTACTCTACATCTTCACCACGTTTGCACCCATCATATATACCCACAGTCGCCCTACCAGAACTCATTCTCGGGCATTATCTGGTATCTGATCCAGAGGTTACACGGACGGACATTCAAGGACCGGAGCTCCGACGGCGCATCGAAGTCAGTCAGCCGGAACATGTCTGAAGGACAGATGCAGCTTGCGATGGAAGAGACAGGAGATCGTATGATGCGAGACGAAGAAGCGATTCGAGGGCTGATCGAGAACTCGACGGAAGAAGCTGAAATGGAGCTGTTCGTTGCAGCAATCCCTGGCTCTTTCAATGCAGAGTGGGGCGTAGAGGTGTGGAGAAGGGTCTTGAAAATCATGGAAGATGAGAACAAGACGACAAATCAGATCGAACTTACTGAAACGAATATCCCCATTCCTATGGCTCTTGCGGACCGACCTTCACTACGCACTACTACTGGCCGAAGTCGTCTGGTGCTGCATCCACCCAATACTCCTAACTCCCCTGTCACGACGTCGTCTCAAGAAGAGAACTTTGTGCGCGAGCTGTGCAGGCGAGTATCTCACTTATTGGAGACATGCAAGAATCGTGGTCTGTTTGCAAGCGACGAACAATGGCGGAAACGTACACGCGCATGTGTCGAGACGACGGCGTTGCTCGTTGGCTGTGCCAATATGGAATTTGCCTGGTTTGGAGACATTGGGAGGTTACTGGGAGACATAGGCAGTGTTGAAAATACGGGCGAGTTGATGTCAACGGGCATGGACCGGTTGTTCGTCCTACGCTGGACATGTCTTTCAATCATGTCTCTTCGACCGGTGCTAAGGGACGATATCTTTATACGGAATTTCGTGGGCCGCGTTGTGATGGACATCGGGTCTCTTGGAAATGAAGAGGACACGAGCGATGAACGAATCGCGAAGTCTGTTCAGAAGATCGACGAGGATTTGGGCAACGCGTGCACCTGTCTAATGACGTTGTACTAGTACTGGACCTTCTTCGCCGGGACAGATCCATCAAACTTCACAGAAGAGAGGATAAAAGAGATCCTCCACCATAATGAATCTCAGATCTCGGACTTGGAGCATATTTACGCCGAAGCAGACCGCTCGGCCAAGCCGACAGCACTACTCGATACGTGGGGTTCGGACCTCCTGGATATAATGGACCGCAGGACCAACGGAATTACCCGCCAGCTACCCGGCTTCCAAAATCGATTCCCTCCTGGTCCCATACCTTTCACCCAAATCCTTGATTTATTCGTCGCCCCTGTTAAATATCCGATTTATGATATCCCCTGGACCAGTACTCCAGAGCTTGTGCTCCCTTGGCCCCGCATTCCGGAATATTCTCCAGGGACAGGACATCGAGGAAATACGGGAGACACTCAACAGCCTAAAGGTCACCGTGAAGCTCCTCTGTCTGGATCTGGCCTCAAACCTGTTTCAACGACAAACGTGGCGTTTGCAGGATCTGTCCGACGGCGGTGGGCTTGGCTCGTCCGTTGAATTATTCCTCCTTGCACTCAAGCAACTGTTATCCACATCTTTATCACGAGAGTCTGAATCCGCACTTTATATCGGTACTTTTCGGGCCATTACATCCGACTGGAGCGTATACAAGCACTGTGTTGGGACACAGAAGATCCTTCTCGATGTAGCTGCATCAAGTAATGGCATGGTTTCCATCTACCCCTTCCCAGCCTTTATCAGAGATGAGTTCCTCGTGCTTCTGGGAAATGTGCTTGATAAACAGACAGGCCCGCATATCGATAACGCTGTACATCGACTTAGGGGGTTTACGCCAGTGTGGTCCGACGGCGGGATACGCGAGTTTCGTGCCAAAGTATTGGATATAATCTTACAATCACGGATAGCGGTACTGGCGTCACCATCTTCATAATCTTCCTGACCAGGACCCAGTAGCACTGACTACAGATATGTTGTTATGGCTATCTAGGGTGCGCCGTGGGCGCAGCAGCGTTCTACCATTTTTCTTTGCTACTTTCCTGTGCTTGTCATGAGCTCAAGTAGAAGAGAAGCTAGAATGGTAGAAAAGCCAGATACTTAAACACATTTCATCCGCTTACGGCCTCCTACTAACCTAAGAGAATACCCACAGACTTTTGTTCTCTATGATCTCAGTGCCTCAATTGCTTGCCGCGCCCTTTCTAGCATCCTGTAGCTTTTTTTACGTCCACGGCCTTGACCTGGCTATCTTGGAGAATCAGACACACCTCCGAATAGGGATAGTGAACAAGAACTTGAAAGGTAGCATGAACACGATGAAAGGCGAAGGACGGGGCCCAGTGTTCGTGCCTCTTCTATCGCATCGTTGAGGCCGACGTGGTAATTCATTTAACAGACAAACAAGGAGTGTCCGCCGCCCGTCGATGAGCATTACATCGGTCACGGTCCTTTCCCATTCGTAGTACCTGTTCCTGGGGCACAGCAGGCCGGCAACCTCGTCGAGGATACCAGAAAACGCATGAATGGCTTTGACTACGAGGCAACGGCAGTCGATCGCCTTGCAATTCTTGTCTCGATAGTCTTTGAACGCCCTTTCTGGCTCGAAATAGCTGGAGAATGGCCTCGAAAGTATCGCAGCTCTGCACGTTGTCGGCAGAGTGATGCTCAGCGAGGTCTACTCAGTGTAGCCATCCAATGCAGCATCAAGAACTGATCGAAAGTAGTTCTTGAAGACATCAAGCAAGGCAAAACAGTGTCGCAGTACCTGGATGATATGATATCGATAGGAAAACGATCACTGTAGTGCGAACCACTTGGCAAGCTCTCCTCGTTTTGAGCTGACGGACACAGACCCGCGCTGTCGGGATTGACAACAGGCACACCTCGAGGACCCATCGTGATTGTCAGTGAAAAGGGGGATAGATAAGGTGGTGTAGCCGAGATGACAAGGAAGCCCAGGCTAACGCGTGCCCTTTATGAGGCACTCTAGAACCACCAGTTCAATTCAACAACTGAGAGTCCGTTATGATTCTGCTTGAGTTATGAACATGGATGTGCGATGCCTATAAATTATCTAATAACATGTGATCGTGCGTACTGTTCTCATTTGCACAATTGAGCTCGGGAATCGTACAACATATACGTTCGCGCGTGCCTCGCGTTGACAAGTCGTAAGCATTATTTCATGAGACACTCCAGGGACTTGTTCCATTCGATGACTTTGGGATGCGCAGAGACCTGCATCGGTGCGAGTAAACCGGATGTCAGCCATGGGTGAACGTGGACGAAGGCTTAAAGCAGCAAAGGCAAAGGCACCTTCTTGGGATCGAAACGGAGGACCTGCAAACCCTCAATCGTCGCAGCGCGAGACAGAGCAACATAGCTCTGGCCCTTCTCGAACACACGCCCGAGATCGACCTTGACGCGCTGTATGGTCTGACCCTGGCTCTTGTGGATGGACAGGGCCCACGCAAGGATGAGAGGAACCTGGTAGCGCGATATTCGTAAGACACAAAAGCCACCACCACGACCAGCAAGACGGGAGAAGGAAATGCTCGCCTGGACTCTCCGAGCCAGAACGTTGCCCTCATTGTCCTCGACGCGAAACTCATCGCGCGTCACAAGCGCCGTCTCCCTGCCCATTGGCGTCGGGAACTCCACAAGTGGAAACAGCTCCGCATCAGGGGCAGACTTCGGCTTCTCACCCTCCATTTTCGTCGTCGTCGTCTTCGTCGTCTTCGTGGAGGCACCGGCAGCGGACGTCAGCTTCACGTTTTCCTTCCCTTCGCCTGAAAACACCACGCTCTTGCCGTCCTCCGAGAGTTTCACGTTTCTTACTACGCCCTCAGACTTACCACGCGGCGCCGCGAAGAAGCCGAGCACGCGACCGACGGCGCCATTCACGAGCCCCCGCTGATCATCAACATTCTTGACGAGCATTACCTGTGCCCCTTTCTTGAGTACGAGGCGCTCGGGCACCATCATCCCTGCTAGCACGGCCTTGCGCCTGTCCGGCGCAGCCGAACCCGAATCACGCGCATCGTAGGAGACGGGAAGCGTTTGCAACGCGGCGAGGCGCGTCGAGTTGGCGCGTTCGACTTCGTGGCGCATGGGGAAGAGCTCTGTCGGTGGAAGGTCTGAGTCGTTCGATACGATTGGGCGGGAGAGGGCGCGAAAGGATTGTATCGCAAGCGGCGTGATGCAGCCTTGACGCAGCTCGTTCAGTAGTTGAACAAATTCTACGGATACTCAGCCTTTGTCTGTTACCCAAGCCAGGACGTAAGTACGTACTGTCATCCTTCTGTCTGAAGACCTGCGTTAGTGTAACGGTGTGCTCGATGCATGCTTTCCATGCTCCGCACTCGAATGCGAAGAAAGGCTGCTCGCCTCCTTTCGTGACGGGGGGTAGCTGGAAGAAGTCGCCTGTGATGACGAGCTGTACGGGATCGTCATCATTGACCAACGCAGTCACGAGGACCGAGCGCTGAGCGTACTTGGATGCCACCAAATGGCCTGTCAGTCTTCTTCCTAAGTCGGGCCGCAAGAGAGGATATTTTCTCAAACAAGTGCCCATCCACCATCGACACTACGACCAAATGAAAACCTGAGTGCGCGCTCCGCAGCTCGCTCAATGAACTTACGTACCTTCATCGATAATGAGGATCTGAGTCCGTTTCCATCGCATCAAAGCCGGACGCGCGGTCCTGATGTAACTGAGGAGTTTTTCAACGTCATCGACAGAGGGCGCGATCGCGCCCCACGAGTGCAAAGTCATGCCTGCCACGGAATATTAAAAAAAAAAACAGTTCTGGGTTTCTGATTAGCGAAGCGCACCCCCGATGTTGGAAGCTGCCATGCCAGTGCTAGCAGTTACAGAGACGGCCTCGGGCTTAGATTTGTGCTTCTTTTTGAGCGCCGTGATGATGGCCTTTAAAAGCAAAGACTTCCCGGTCCCTATCAGTGCAGAGGAGTCACTATTAATCCATTCCTCTTAGTATGAAAGGAAGAAACGGAAACGGAAAAAACACGCAAACGAAAGAAAGAAAGAAAAAAAAGGAAAGGCGCAGAAGTGTACCTGCTGAACCAGTAAAGAAGACGTTCTTCCCCTCCTCGACGACTATCTTCATCACCTTCATCTGTTCATCGCTCAGCACTACGTCGAGGACTTTCTCTTCCGCACCCGCTGCTACACCGTCGAGGCCTGATCCGACCCGTACCGATACCTTGGGAGAGAAGAAGCTGTCGATCGTCAACTTGGGTTGCTTCGCGCTGCGGGCATCCAGAAGGGCACCCTGTGACTTGCGCTTGGTGCCCTGCTTTGTCGTCGACTTGCTCATGGGAGAGAGTAGGTGTATGGTCGTTTCGATTTACCTTGAAAAATTGACCGTCGTTTGCTTTTTGGGCGAACGCGACTGACACGCGTCTGATCATGTGACCGCATCCAGAAGTCAGCCGCACTCAGGCTTAGAACACATTGTACTCAGTATTGTACTTCCACAGGGGAAAGAATATTCCCCCACAATCGGTTCTAAAATATATCAAAAAGTCCCGGCCTCATTAGAACTATCCTGTAGTACAACAGCTATGAAGACAACAGTGACGCCGAATCCGATACAAGCCTACGGAGCTCACACATATGACACTGTACATGAAAAAAGAAATTACCCTCTCGCTTCCGAAAAGCGGCACCGGTCCTCAACCGATTCAAGCATCAGCACCCGGCGCGCAGCGCGAGCCCAATCCCCACCCCCGCGCAGAGCGTGCCTGCCAACACGATGCCCAGACGTCTGCCAGACAAGCTCATCTGGGCGACGATATCCTTCCAAGGGGTGATCAACGAGAGCGAGAACATCACGAGAGAGGGGATGTGGAACGGGTCGAGGACGGCCGGCGCGCAGGGCGCGTTTTTGGCGCGAACCTGGCCGGGGCCACTGGCAGACGTGGCGGTGTTCTCGCGCAGCCGCCGTGCGACGTCGCGAGACAGTAGGGTCGCGTCCCATTCGATCTCCCACGCAACTTTGTCCCACGCCGCGCCTTGCTGGGAGCGCGTGTCTGTCCGTGACTCGTGTATCGTGCATGCCGCGCGTTCGATCTCGCGCCAGCGGAGGAAACGGTCGGCGGCTTCGCTACGAAGCAGATTGACAGTTTCGGGAGAACGGAAAATTCCAGCGCGTAGCGCGTGGGTGGACGAAGGGCGAAAGGCAGAGACGGGCAACCGCACGCGAGGAAGTCCCGTTAAGGGGAGTACAACGACAGGTATGTGAGCACCTAGACCGTCGATGATAGCACGATGTCTTTGTGAGAAGGCTTGGAAAAGAGTCAGAACTTTTCACTGGTTCCAGTACGAAGCACGTACATGGCGGAAGAACGACGAGAGCAGTATAAAGAGGGGATGAAGACGAGGCAATGAGATTAGACAACAGCGCGGACGGTGGACATGCAGGATCTATGACGTCCAGCAGGTCTCGGAAAGGTTCGTGAATGATAGCCAAAATACGCGCAATTGCGTTATCGACCTGCGCACACAGAGAGAGCCATCAGATGGACGTCAGTCAAGCAACCACGGTGAGACGCACTTCGCTGGCCGAAACAAGCTCCGAGACGTCAAGTATCTCCACATTGTGGGTCGG
>WNFC01005002.1_pt1 | contig 14483 bp, 12 predicted proteins | sample 5400541 | NCBI WGS metagenome assembly WNFC01 (sample SAMN13153342, study PRJNA577476) | soil metagenome | isolation source: 120 cm saprolite under Douglas fir tree site 2 hole 2 replicate 1 | place: USA:California | collected 2015-04-18
GGCCAAGGGCGCCTCAGCGCGGACCATCGAGTACTGCAAAGGATCGATCCTCAACGCCATCTTCACCACCGCCCTCGACGACGAGGTCGTCACCATCCACCCGAGCCGCGGCGTCAAGGGCCCACCGGTCCCGGCCAAGCCCCGCCGCATCATCACCGCTGCCCAGTTCGACCGCCTGTACCAGGCGCTGCCCGACGCGGACGCGCAGCTGCTGGTGGAGACCGACATCGAAAGCGGGATGCGCTGGGGCGAGCTGACCGAGGTGCGAGTGCGTGACCTCGACTTCGCGACCTGCATCCTGACCGTCAGCCGCGCCGTCGTCGAACTCACCCAAGACGACCACCCCGACGGAGGGCGGTTCCTGGTCAAGGACTACCCCAAAGACAAGGAGTACCGGCGGTTCAAGCTCAGCCAGCAGATCACCGACAAGATCGCAGCCCACGTCACAGCGAAGGGCCTCGGCGACGAGGAGCTCCTGTTCAGCTACCAGGCACCCGAGCAGCCCAGAACGAGGCCCCGCAGCACAGCCGCCTCTCCCCCGCCCGGGATGACCGAGCCGAACGAGAAAGGCCGCCAGTACCGGCATGGCACCCTCACCGCTTACAACGCGGCGAAATGCCGGTGTGAGCATTGCCGGGGAGCCTACGCGGACTACCGTGCCACCCGCCGCGGCAAAGGCAAAGATGACCCTCGCCCGCCGCGTGCGCGCAACACTGACGGCCATATCCCGGATGACTGGTTCCGCAAGCAGGTGTGGTACCCGGCCCGGAAAGCAGCCGGGCTGGGCAGTGTCAGGATTCATGATTTGAGGCACGCACACGCCTCATGGCTTCTCGCCGGAGGAGCCGACCTGCAAGTCGTTAAGGAACGATTGGGCCACGCGAGCATCGCCACCACGGAAAAGTACCTGCACAGCCTGCCCACCGCCGACGAGACCGCGCTGGATGCCCTGACCAAGATCCGCAACCCCGGGCTGGGGAGGCCAGCGTGACCCCCCGGGCTCGCCGCACGGCCCTGTACGCGATCGGCGTGATCGCGATTCTGGCCAGCGCCAACGCGCTCGCGCACAGTTACGCGGGCCTGTACGACTGGGCGATCCACCACCGGCTGACCGGCTGGCAGGCCAAGTCCTGGCCCGCGGAGATCGACGTGTTCCTCGCCGCCGGGGAACTCGCACTGTATGTCGCCTACCTGGATGGCTGGCCTGCCCGGCAGCGGATCTGGCCATGGACTACCGCCCTGACCGGCCTGGCGGTGAGCGTCGCCGGGAACATCGGTCATATCCAGGCCGGGCCTGGGCACCCGGTCCTCCTCGCCGACCGGCTGACCGCCGCGACCAGCCCGCTCGCCGCGTTCGCCGGCCTGTCGGTCGGGCTGCTGGTGGTGAAGATGACCCGTCAGCGCGCAAGCGCCGCGCCGCGACCCCACGGTGCACGGGCCACCCTCGTCCTGGCCGCGCCCTCCGTCATCACGGACGCGGTCCCCCGGCCCGCCGCAGGCGGCGCCGCGTTCGTGCGCATACCCGCCCATGACGATGTGACCGGTCGTCGTAACACGTGCGGGCCTGACGCGCGCCTGCTCCGCGACGCGCGTGCTATCTTCCAGAACGCTTCGGTCCGCGGGCAGCGGCTCAGCCAGCGCAGCCTGGCCCGCCAGCTGCGCAGGAACGGCCACCATTTTCCTAACGAACACCTGCGCCTGATCGCCCAGACCATCGGCCTGGCCCACAGCAGCCAGGCCGCCTGACCGGCGGTGACCACAAGGACGGTGAACCACATGCAGGACGCTGACGACATCGAGGCCCGTCTGCGTGAGGTGTCCTCCGTCCCGGAGACGCTCGCGGCCAGTTTCGACGCGTTCGAGGTCATCCGGCTGGCTGCCCGCGCGCACGAGGATCAGGTACCCGGGCTGTTCGCCGCGTTCATGACGACGGCGGACGCCGCCGTCACCGGCCGCGAAGCCCTCACGATCGCCCCCTCCCTGGGCGCCTGCAGCACCGCCCAGGTCAGCGCACCTGGCCCAGGCGCCGCGGTGGATGTGGTCACCGACGCTTTGGCCAGGCTCGGCGCGCTGCTGAGCGACCGCCTGGCCTGCGCCGCAGCCCTGGCCCAGGCACCCGCCGACAAGGCCGCATGCGAGCAAGCCGCTGCCGCCGCCCGCCAGATCCGCGATCTGATGGCCCGAGGTCACGATGACCGCGGTCTTTGGTGACTTTGCCCGCCCGGTAGCCGAGCACATCACGGCCGCCGTCTCCTACCCTGGTGAGCTGCCCGGCGACGCGCGATATGGCGTCATCCAGCAACTCGCCCGCCTCACCGCCACCTTCGCGCGGTACGCCGCCGACATCCCCCTGCCCGACGAATTCACCCCAGCCGGCCGGCGGCAGCTCAACCCCGGGTGCGGGCCGCGCTCGATGCCCGGCTCGCGTTCCGCCGGGCCGCCCAGGCGCTGCAGCACATCACGGACCTGCCCATCAACCCCGGCCCCGATGACACCTGCCCGATAGTGGGGCACCTGGCGGCCGCCGCTGGCTACCTGACCGCGGGACGGGACTTGCTGCACACCCATCTGAGTCCCGGCCCATCCGACACGGGCGCGGGCAGGTCCTACTGGGCGCCGGTCATCACCTCCGGGCCGGTGACTGCCGCGCTGCTCGCCGAGATCGCCGGTCACGCACGGACCCTCGCACCCTGGGCCGCGAGATTGTCAGTAGCCGGCCCCGCCGGCTCTGCCGTCCCCGCCTGGGCACTGCTGTCCCTGCACACCGCCACCCGGTGGCTGTGGATCGCCGGCTCGACCGTCGAAGCCGCCTACCACAAGCTCCCCCCGCCCGCTCAGGCACACACCCTGCTCCACGCGATCCCGGCCAACACCCCGCCGCCCCGCCGGCCCCCCGCCGATGGCGAACTGGTCCCTGAACTGTGTGACGGCATCACCGTGACCGCCGAACGGCTCCGCCACGCCGCCCTGGCCTCCGCCGGCCGGGCAGGATGGTCACCAGCTACCACGTCCGCCGCCTGGCGGCGCGACGCCCTCGCCGCCGCCATCACCAGCCACACCGCCGAGATCATCCTGCGCGCCCTTACCGAACGCGCCCACCAGCTCGGCGCCAGCACGCAAATCTGCGGCCAGCTGGAAAACGCGGCTGCTGCGATGAACCAGGCCTGGCCCGCCTGGCGCGACATCGCCCACGAGTGGGACACCGTCAGCACCGGCACCCACGGCAGCACCGACCCTGCCCCGGTCGCCGACGAATACGCAGACCTCGTGCTACGGGCCGGGCGGCTCGCCTACCGCAACCCGCACTGGACACCCGCCTCCGACCAGGCCAGCGACACCCGTCACCCCGCAGACCTCGCCTGCGACCGAGCCAGCATCATCAAAGTCGCCGCCGCCATGCACACTGCGGCAGACGCCATCGCCTGCACCGGCGCCGAGGACCGCGAAGCCGTCCGCGCCGCAATCGGCGAATTCCGGCTGTACAAATCAACCATCGTCCTGCCCGGCTCACTCGCCGCCCGCCACCGCTACCGGCCCGCTCACCAGGAACGCACCGACGCGATCCTCACCGCCTACGACAACGCCATCCAGGCCAGCGCCACAGCAACCACCGCCCTAGAAGACCTCGCCATCACCCTCAACGCCCCCACCGCCATACTCGCAACAGCACGCCGCACCGCCGCAGAAAACAAGCACCGCACGCACAGACCACCGCCGCGACCAGCAGCCGGAAAGCTCACCGCAATGCCCAGCATCGGCAGACTCGAAGGCACCCTTCGCCAGCACCACATCAACGACCCATCCCTCCTGGCCCGGGCATCCGCCGTCGACGACGCCGCACGTGAGCTACTCGCCGAAGTCACAGCCGCGCCGCAGCGCCGTCAAGCCATCACTCCCCCCGCGCCGCGCAATCAGCCAACCGCGCCACCCCGAGCCCGCCACTGATCCGCACCGCGTCCCTCTTCGTTCCAGTGCCCAGGAGAAGCACCGACCTCAGGTGAGCGCCTGGCGGGAGTGTTCGGCCACATCCCGGCCGGGATAACCTCGTGCTCGCGCTAGGCGATGCCGCCCCCGGTCTGATACCCGACACGTAGGTACCGCATCATCACAAACCCTCCCTCCTCAGTGAATGTTGCCCGAGCTGTGGACTCGCAAGCGAGCAGCAGAACGCCTCATGGGCTTGCGGACGTTTGCAGGATGAACCCCGCACCACGGAGCGAACGTGCTACGTGACTGTCCGAGTGATGAGCGCGGCGCCAGTTCAAGATGCACCCAGGCGACCGCCCCGAGCCGAGGGTACTAGCCGCATCGGAATCGACACTACGACGGGCGCTGTTCGTTGCATTGGTCTGTCGGCGGCTCGCAGTCGGGCGACGCCTGAGCGGCGAGTTGACTAGCTGCGGGCCAAAGATAGCCCGTGTGTGATTAACTCCACAATGTGCGTCGAATACGAAGATTATGCGAGATTTAGGTCTATCCGGGCGTTAGAGAGGGCTTGCCTTGAGCGCCTTGGTCCACTTTCATCATATAGCGAGTCACTTTGTCCTCCGTGTTCCAGTTGCATCGTGCAGCATCTACGTTTTGCTAGCGTGGAGGGTACGCACCCGATACGGTATTTTCATGGTGGGCATTGTGGCCGGACTGTGGGGTCTCTTCGGCGGCTTCGCGGTGGAGGGTCTCGAGTTCTACGCTGCACTCCGTCGGCACCGCCGCTGCCCGTGGCAATTGCCGGATCCAACCAATCCGGGAGCGGTCCCAGTACCGGGGCCGTGGTTCTACATAGTGGCTGAGATTATCAGGCTTCTCGTCGGTGCCGGGCTCGCGTGGGCGTCGGCGGCGACTGGACAGATCTCCGGGCCACTAGGCGCTCTTGGCGTGGGAGCTGCCGCGCCTACCATCATTGGCCAGATCACCAAGGCAATACCGCTGAGCACCGCTTCAGAACCCCGGCGAGACTATAACCCACCCACGATGGTCCACCCAGAACCGGGAGGGAATGTACCGAGCACCATTCCAGTACCCCGACGAGACTCTGCCGTTCGGGCTCTCAAAGCCCCAGATGCTGGGGGAAATCCTATCATCTCGGCTATGGAACCGGACACCGGTGCCATGTTCGGAGAGTGAGATGCGCGCCGACTCCTTCGCCGGCCAAGTTCTTGCGGTGATCTCTCGCCGAACTCCGGCCCTGCAGCCCGACCCGAACGAACCTTCTACCTTCCCGGGCTGGCTACGAGCACGAGGCTTTCCGTTCTCTAGCACGCGGAGGTCTTGTCACAGGGCCGCTAAATGGCTCCGGGAAAGTCCTATTGTGGCTGGTGGCCTTTCATGTGGATGGGCGATAATGGCCTGGCTGATCACCCGGGCCAAGACGATAGGGCTAGCCGCCCTGGCACTTCTTGGAACCGTTGGCGCTTTCGCTTTCGGGGCCCTCGCAGGCGAGGGGGGAAAAGGTCATCTGCGTAATATTCTCCTGGGTGTAGTATGCGTGACCATTCCAGTTGTGGCTTGCGGCCTTTCACGTGGACGGGCGATAATGGCCTGGCTGATCACCCGGGCCAAGACGATGGGGCTAGCCGCCCTGGCACTTCTTGGAACCGTTGGCGCTTTCGCTTTCGGGGTCCTCGCAGGCGAGGGGGGAAAAGGTCACCTACGTAACATCCTCCTGGGTGTTGCATGCGTGGCCATTCCCGCCGCAATCACCGCTGTCAACAGAATAGTCGTAAATAAGCGCGCCCTGCGCAGCAAGCGAGCGGCCGAGCAGCAGACCGCTAAAGTCCGGATCGACGCGGAGGCCCGTCTCATCTTCGCCCTGCGGGCGGGCCTTTCGCCCGTGTTGTACCTCCTGGAGAAGATCGCGTCGTCGTCAGGCACGCAGGTGGCTCCGTTGATCGGAAGCCTGACGCAAGCGATTGTGTCCGCTGCGATTGAACACCGGCATCCCGCAGAGAGCCGGAGGAGTATTTTCTTCGCTGTCAACGGAGATCTCATGGAGTGTGTCAGCTACGCCGGCTATGAGGGACAGCAAGATACAGCGCGCACTGTCTTCGCTAACTTTCCGGAGGACCCGGTCGGCCAGTACATGTTCCGGCTGCTTGGCGAGCGCGAGGCCGTGCTGATACCGAACCTCGACGCTGCCGAGCTTCCGGTGAGGTTCCCGAGCCGCAGGAGCTACCAGACAATCATCGCCACGGCGGTAATGGCAGGTGAGTCCCCGTACGGCATTCTGACCCTCGACGCACCGCAAGCAGATTCGCTCGGCCAGCCGGACCTGGAGATCATGAAGACGCTCGCGAACCTGCTCGGCGTTGGGCTAGCGCTGGCCGCCCGAAGCGAAAGGCCTGCGCTGCCGATGCCACCGAGTGAGAGACGGGCAATTCGGCCATAAGGGCCGGCGGTCGCGCCAGGCAATGACGCCGTTTACGATCACCAGGTCCACTCCGGCCGCCTTAACCTGCGGAGCCCCCGTAAGTGGCGTGATCGCTGATTCCGCTGGGCCTCGGTGACACAGACGTCGGCGGCATGCCGAGCGCCACTCGTCCGCGTTTACGCAGGCCGTAGACGTTAGCGGTATCCGCAGACAGGTGGCGGACGAGCCGCTGGCATCCGGTGGCGGGCCGTCGGCTAAGTAGTAGCAGGCCGAGCGGGAGAAGGCGCCGTAGCGCAGTTGTAGCCGTTGGCAACGCCCGCAGTTCGAGCGGACCTGAACGCTGCTTGGACGTCGGCGAGCGCGCCTACAGATGGCTGGCATGCACCGGATGTCGGCCCCCATACTCGACGGCCACCCGTCGCGCACTGTCCGATACCAGCAACAAGCTTGCATCTTTCGGCACACAAGCTGTGCAGCGGACCCGGAGCCTATGCGCCCGCGGTTGTATCCACTGATGGTGCGACCGTGAGGTATGCGACCTGCCGGGGGCACGCGCAACCCTCGGGACCGTGGCCAGCTTGACCTGGGTCCGTAATGGCGGGAATCCTGAGTCGCGTGCCGGATGCCGCTACGGAGTTCTCGTCGTCGGCAGTCGTCCCTGTACTGCGCGAGGCATGCGCACAGGCAGGGCTCACCAGCGACGGCGCTGAGCTGCTGCGGATCGGCGAGAACGCGATCTACCAGCTGGCGACCGCGCCGGTGGTGGTGAGGATCGCCCGCTCGGCTGACCGGCTGCGACGGGTAGAGCGGGAGTTGTGCGTCGCCCGGTGGCTGGCCGCGGCGGGCGTCCCCGCAATCCGGGTATACGAGGAGATTGATCAGCCGCTGCTGGTGGATGGTCACCCCGTGTCGTTCTGGCGCACGGTGACCGGCGGGGAGCCGACACCCACGCATGTGGATCTGGCCCGCCTGCTCGCGAGCTTCCACGCGCTCGGAGACAGCCCATGCGACCTGGCCAGCTTCGATCCGCTGAAGATGTCGGAATTCCGCCTGGCCGAAGCGAACGGCATCGCGCCCGGCGACCGTGACTTCCTGCGCGCACGCTGGGCCGACCTGAACGAGCAGCTACGTCACCTTGAGTTCGCCCTCCCGCGCGGCCCGATCCACGGGGACGCCCACACCAGGAACCTGCTCACCGATCACGGGCAAGTCGTCCTGCTGGACTTCGAGTCGGCCGCGATCGGCCCCCGGGAGTGGGATCTGCTGCCGACCTCGATCGCCCAGGAGCGGTATGGCCTGCCAGAGGAGCAATACCGGGAGTTCGCCAGCACCTACGGCTTCGACGTCCGTACCTGGCCGGGCTACCCGGTCCTGCGGGAGGTCAGGGAACTGACAATGACGACGTGGATCATGCAGAACACCGGGGAGTCCCCGGCTATCGCCGACGAGTTCGCCCTGCGAGTCGCCTCACTGCGAGAGGGAGATTTCGGACGTGCCTGGAACTTCTTCTGATCAACCCCGCCACGACCCGAGCCAGCAGACGGGACCGGCTGCGGGTCAATCCGTTCAGCAAAAGATCCGGATCACCAATATGTACGCCACACCCTGGCATCTGACCGACGGCACCGCCAGCGGCGACCTGCCTGACTACTTGAAGCTGTGGCGGTTCGAGCGTTACTACCGGCTGTCCGCCGACCAACTGCCGCACGTTTTATGTCGTGAGACGCTGGATGCCGACAAGCTGAAGTTCCGGCGCTGGCAGCATCCCGAGCAGCTGACCGGGGCCCGGATATGGCTGTTCCGCCTGCCGTCGGGGCAGATCGTCACGGCTCTGAGCCTGGACGTGCACTGCGAGCTGATCGACACGATCGACCTGCTCGAAGACTGCTACTTCGCTGACGTGCAGATCGGCGAGACGGCGATCGAGGAATACGCGCACACCCTGGCCGCCCAGCTCGGCGCCGACACCAGCGCCGAGCGCACGTTCCTGCCCGAACGTCACCAGATCGTCTTCGACCAGGCTCCCGCGCCGGATGACTGCGAGGACCTGGTGCAGCGGCTGATCTACCGGACCGACCTGCCTTACCGCAAGGAATACAGCGCGATCTGCTACCCGGCCGAGCTGAACCGCCGGCCCGGGTGGCTAGCCGCCGTCGGCCCGTACGTCAGCGTGGCGTGGGGCCACCCGGACTTCATCGAGAACGCCATCTTCCTGTCTGCGGTGCAGGCGGTCGCCGCGGCCGCGCAGTTGCGGGCCATCCGGCATGCCGCCTACGCCGACGTGCGCCTGTTCCGTGATCTCGAAGCCGCCGGGGGCACCACGCAGGGCCGCCGCCGCACCCTGGAACGCATCGCCGACCAGCTCGGGGACCTGGAACTGGAACTGTCCTACAGCGTCGAAGCCTCCGCCGACCTCGGCCTGCTCGTCCCCTCCCTGCGAGTCGAGAGCTTCCACAACGCGCTTTATGAGTCGATGAGCCTGGCCAGCAAGGCGGTCACCGCGGGCCGGATGCTGCAGCGGCTCGGTTCCGCCATCAGCGCGGAGCTGACCGCGATCGAGAGCATCGAGCGGCGCGCCGATGACAACCGGCGGGTGCGGTACGCGGTCGCGGTGGGGTTCGTGTCCGCCGTGGCCATCCCGGCCAGCTTGATCCTGGCGTTCCTGGGCATCAACGCCAGCCAGGTCAACTCGAGCCGGTCCATGTTCAGCCACGACTACCTGGGCATGTATCTCACCGTCGCCGCGGTCATCGCCCTCGGTGTCATCCTGTCCGCAGCCCTCTACGTTCAGCAGCGCCGCAACGCCCGCCACCACCACTCCCCCGCCCAGCGGCCCCGGTGGACACCCGCACCCGAAGAACCTCCGGCATAACGACCTACCCGATCCATCCCCGCCGCTGCGCCGCAGCCCCAGCAGCGAACCGGCTGGAGACACCAAGCCGGCTGATGATGGCCGCGATATGCCGGCGCACCGTAGTGGTACTCATCCCCGCCAGGCGAGCGATCTTGTCATCCTGGCAGCCCTCGGCCATCAGCTCCAGAACGGTCTGCTGAGCCGGTGTCAACCGGTCCGCCGGGGCCACAGGATGCGGCGGCTGGAGCGGGGTCGCCCGCTCCCACAGCAGCTCGAAATACTCCCGCAACGCCGCGATGATCACCGGAGCCCGCACCACCAGCGCCCCCGCCGCGCCCGTCGGCGTGAGCGGCAGCAACGCGGTGGTCTGATCGGCGAGCTTCATCTTCATCGGCACCTCGGGCAGCAGACGTGCTTGTTCCCCCGCCTCGGCGCACGCCCGGATGACCCGCCGGGCCACCGGGTCATCCATCGCGGAGACGTCATAGATGGACCGGCACCGCACCCGGCCGCCGAGCGCGGGCAGCGGCGGCTGGGCGAAATCCTCGGTCAGCGGCATCTCAGTGTGCAGGTTCTCCAGCGTCATCCAGTCCTTGCGCGCGGTGTTCACCAGCGACGCCGACAGTTCGCTGATCTCCGCCCGGTCGGAGACCACCGACACGAGATGCGCGGGGAACCGCCCGTTCATACCGAGGCCGAACTGGGCTTGCGCGTCGGCCAGGCGCCGGTGCCCATCCAGGAGCAGTTCCTGGTCACGAGCCAACTGACTCTGGTGACCGGCCAGGACGCCCTGCAACGCCAGGTCCGGGGACGCGGGCCGCAACCACGCCGGGTCGGCCGGTGTATGCGGCTGAACATGCGCCATACCCCATCCGGTAAGCGCCTCGACCAGCCCAGCGTCACCGACGAGCAACTCGGCCTGATCTTTCGCGCACCCGTCCCGGGCAAGCAGCCGGTCATACGCGTCGATGACCTCCGGGGGCAGCAGCCCCTCGAACAGGCCCTGGATGCCGGAGCGGACGGCGCCGGCTGCTACCACGGGCGCGCCCCCCTGACAGGGCACTCGGAGTGGCACGCATGTCTGAGGTCAGCCGCTGGCGAGGGTGCAACCCCGCATAAAGGGTCCTGGTCGCGCTGTCCAGGGGAGCAGCGCTCCCGTGCCCTTCTCCTGACGAGGAGACCGCCGACAGGGCGGCCCGGGGAGCCGTGGATGGCCAAGGTGAGCAGCGCAGATCCCTATCCCTTCTCGCTCGCGGCGGCGCACGCCGGATTCCCGTTCTGTCAATCCTGGGCGCATCCGCCTGCCCGGCGTCGTAGGTTGATCCACCTTCACACCGAGCATCAAGTGGATCTATGCAAGCCGACGGTCAGCGGTACCGGAAGTGATCAGCCGCGATCTCCGACAATGTGCTGACAATCCGCAACGACTCCGCGGGCTTGGGCTTCGCCGATGTTGGCAGCGGTTCAACGGCCGATGCTTGTTGGCGTGACGGCGGCAGGCGTGCGGAGGGGTACGCAGGACCAGCAGTGATCTGGTTGAGTTCTGTGGCATGACCGCTGGCGATGATGGCATGAAGATACGGCAGATCAGCACAGATGAGCGTCGCTTGGTCAGCGTGCCGATCCAGGCGTACGGGTTCCAGCCGTCGCCCGCTCCTGAGGGCATGCTGGACCGGCTTCGGGGCCACCAGCGGTACTACGAGGAGCACGTCACGCTGGTCGCGGAGCTGGACGGTGTTGCCGTCGCGGATGCGTCGGCGGTTCCGATGCGGCAGAACGTCCGCGGTGCCGTGTACGAGATGGCCGGGGTGGCCGGGGTGGCGACCCTTCCGCAGGCCCGGCGCCGCGGATATGCGCGCGCGCTGGTCACCGAGATTCTGGGCGTGATGCGCGACCGCGGGTACGTGGTGAGCGCGCTGTACCCGTTCCGGCCATCGTTTTACGGGCGCTTCGGGTATGTGGGCCTGCCGATGACGCGGACGGTGACGTTCTCGCCGTCCAGCGTGGCCGGGTTGCTGCGCATGGACCTGGCCGGCACCGTCCGGTGGGGTCCGGTCGCGGACCACTACGCCGCCTACCGTGACTTCATTGGCCGGCTGCTCAGCGAACGGCACGGGTTCGCCCTGCTGCCGGAATCGCGGATGGCCCAGCTACGCGAGGCCGGTGACCGGTGGCTCGCCACCGCCTGGGTGGGCGGTGTGGTGGCGGGCGCGGTCACCTACCACATCGACGGCTTCGCCGGTGACCTGGTCGCCGACGATTTGCTGATCGCCAGCCCGCTGGGCCGGGCCCTTCTGCTCCAGTTCTTCGCCGCACATACCGACCAGGTGGCCAGGATCACGGCGACCATCCCGGCCGGTGAGATGCCCGAACTGTGGGCGACGGACTTCGCCGCGGTGACCCAGGCGACGACGTCGTTCCCGGACTCACCGGCCCCGATGGCGCGCGTTCTGTCCATCGAAGGCCTAGCTGGCATGCCGGCGGGCAGTGCTCGGGTGACCGTGGAGATCGCCGATGATCCCTTCATCGCCGGGCGGTACACGCTGGATGGCTCGGCGGGCACGCTGGAAGTGCGGCACGCTGCAGAAGCCGCGCCCGAGGCGACGCTGACGGCGGCAGGCCTGTCCGGCCTCATTTACGGGGTCCTTGACCCTGATGAGGTGAGCATCCGCGGGTTCGGGCAGGTCCCAGGCGACGCGGCAGCGCGGCTGCGCGCCCTGTTCCCACGGCGCATCCCGTATCTTCACGCAACCTTCTAAGCGGCCCGCTGCCGCCCCCTGGCCAGCGTCAAACGCCGTGGCGCGGCGTGACGATCGTGCCTTTGCGCAGGGACTCCAGCGCGTCGCGGGTGGCCGCGGTTGCGGGGTGCCCGTCACCGAGGACCCGCATCCGCGCGCTGAGCACGGCCCGGTACTCCTTGATGGCTGCGCGGCGCCTGCCGGTCAGTGCTATCACCCAGGCCAGTTCATGCCGGGCGGTCAGGGTGTCGGGGTGATCGTCGCGGAGGACCTCCCGCCGGGACTCGATCACCTCCCGGTACGCCGCCTCGGCTTCGCTCAGGCGTCCCTGCCGCGCGGCGACCCAGGCGAGCTCGTGCCGGGCCGTCAGCGTACGCCGATGGCGCTCACCCAGCACCCGTTCCCTGGTCAGCAGAACTTCCCGGAGAATGGGCTCGGCTTCGTGCTCGCGGCCCTGGTTCGCGATCACCCAGCCCAGCTCATGCCGGGTGATGAGGGTGTCCGGATCCTCAGCACCGAGGACACGGCTGCGCGCACCGAGCACTTCCCGGTATGCCGCCTCGGCTTCGGCCCAGCGGCCCTGGCAGGCAGCGATCCAGGCCAGCTCGTGACGGGTGTTGAGAGTGTCCCGGTGGTCATCACCAAGGGCACGGCGGAACCCGGCGAGCACGTCCTGGAAGAGGACCTCAGCTTCGGCCCAGCGTCCCTGCTCCGCGACGGACCAGGCAAGCTGATGGCGCGCGCGCAGGCGGGCTGGTTCATCGTCGCCGAGCAGGTCGGCTACTCCGCAACCAGCGCGGGAGAGTCGCTCACCTGCCGGGACATCTCCGTAAGCCTCATGCCCGCGGGCGGCCATCATAGTGATCTCGACCAGAGCGGCCAGGTGCTGGCGGTCCACATGGCGGGCAGCCGTCGCGAACAGGGCGTGCAGGTGAGGCCCGAACGCCAGGTAATCGGGCCAGTCGGCGTTCCGGTCGATATCAAGGCGACCCACGGCGTCGACCATGATCTCGATCGCCGCGCACCGGATGAGCGCTGCGCTGCCCGCCCCATCGGTCGCGTCGGTGAGATGACCGCGGTTTGTGTCGGTGACTACTGGGTGGATGACAACCGCGCGCTCATCGGCGCGCGTTCCGCCGAATGGCCGGATCTCGATAAGGCCGAACGCCTTGAGTCCGTGCAGGCCATCCTCGAGGCCCTGCTCTGGCTGCGTCCCAGCCAACGGCGGCGCCTGTGCGCCTGCGTTAAGCAGCTGGTCAAGGTGAGGCGAGGTGAGCAATCCCCGGGGAATGGGCGTGGCCGAGGCGAAGCATGACAGGAGCCGCAGCAGCGGTCGCGCCTGCGGAACGCCCCGCCGGGCCAGCTCATCCAGGGACATCTCCCAGGTCTGCATGACAACAGACCGTGAGTCTGCCACCATGCCAAGCCCTGGCCTGGTGGTCAGCAGGCGGGCCTGCGGTCAGGGTCGTCCAGCGTTTGGGAGTACTCGCCGAATGACCGCCGCAGCACCACGTCCGAATCCAGGTACGACCCCGCTAACCTCGATTCCCGGTGCGGTAATCCACTTGAGGTTGGGGCCTGGCAGACAGAGTTGGCGGGGACGTGACCTGGGTGAACGTCAGCAGATCTCCGTCAATGCCGCAAGTCGACCGTAGCGGCTCGCCATGCTGAATGCAGAAGCACCGCAAGGAACCCGCAGGTCATGACTGTCGCACTGCCAGCACTGTCCAAATTCGCTTCAAGATCTTCGTTGGCGTCTATTCAGACAGACTCATTGAAGTCAGGGCATCTGTCCTGGTCAGCGACGCCGACGATGCAAGGGCGCCGGTTCAGCCAGCTCCCCGGGAATCGAGGCTAACCGCAACGGCAGGGGCAAGCCCCCGAGCCGCCGGGCAAGTAGCCTCGCCTCCGCCTCACTGCCCGCCTGAGGCGCGCAATCCAGCAGCACCCGCGCCGCCTGGGCCTCATCGAGCGGGTCAACCGGCAGAATCTGGGCGTTGCGCCCCCACGTCGCCGGATCGCCGTCACGGGTGGTCACCACGATGAGGCCCCGCCTGGCAGAACGGACCCACCCCGTCCCATCCGCGGGCAGGGCACGGCGACCGGCGGCCAGCGGGTCACTGCGGGATGCCAATGGCCCAGGATTGGCCAGCACCGACGGATCATCAGCATTGTCAAGCACAAGCAGCCAGCGGCGGTCGCTGCCCCCCAGCAGCACCCACAGCCGGTCCGGCCCATCGGGCCCGCCCGCCCGGATCACCTCCAGGTCAGCTTCGGACGCGCCGAGCTGGCCAGCGACGCTGACCAGCCCGCCAGTTAGGCTGGACAGATCCGCAGCCGACACCCACCACACGTAACGACGCCGCTGGCCAAGGCGCGCCCGCTGCCGGGTAGCGGGCGGGAATCTCACCCGCCCGCCCCCACAGATCCGGACGTGAACCTCTCGGTTCATCCGGCTCGTGCCGCTCAGTCGTCAGGTCGTGGCGCAGTACTTCCAGTGCGCGAACAGGCCGGGCGCACGTCC
>WNFC01019943.1_pt1 | contig 14481 bp, 11 predicted proteins | sample 5400541 | NCBI WGS metagenome assembly WNFC01 (sample SAMN13153342, study PRJNA577476) | soil metagenome | isolation source: 120 cm saprolite under Douglas fir tree site 2 hole 2 replicate 1 | place: USA:California | collected 2015-04-18
GGAAATCGAGCCCGGCGACGCCACGCTCCAAGTCTTCATTGAGCCGCCGAACTTCGGCACTCACCCGCCGTTCCACGGAGGATGTCGTGATGCCGGCCACAAGCACGATCAAGGTCACAATTGTAATTCCATTGATGCCAAGGGGAGATGTTCGCAGCGTGGAAAAGATTCGGAGGCGAGGCGGGAAACGTGCGGCAGCCATTCCGGTGTAATGCATCGCGGAGACAACGGCTCCCATCACAATGGCGGTGCCAAGCCTTCGCGGAACAGTCCATTTCGTCTCCTCTCGCGGATCGAATGCCATCGGTAGCGCAATTCGAGAAAATTAGGATTGCCCGCAAGATAGAACACATCATCAGAAGGGGAGAATACTGAGTGATGGCAGGTAATCTCATTGCGGCCATGCCGAGGTAGCGCAGGCCGGCGATGCCCCCGCCCATAAATTCGCTGCCGGTCAAGGCCTCGCCTAGACCCATTTTCGGGCGGCTCGCCACATACGGCGCCACCGCAGACGCGACGATTGCCACAATGAGCGCTGCCAGAATTGTCGGCCAATCGTACTCGACGGGCACAGGCAAACGGAAGGTCAACATCCCCTAAAGGTGCAATCGCCCAGATGCCAATGCCCATCGCAATCGCGCCGCCGCTCAACCAAGCTAGGCGGGCTCGCCCTCTTGCTGCAGTTACGCGTCCCACCAGGTCGAGCGCGGCATAGGATGCGAGCGCGCTGCTTCACCGTAATCGTAGGAACCTGGAGCGCCGCGTTTGCAGAGATCATCACAACGGATCCCTCGCCACTTCTGCTTACCTCAAGATTTGTAGGCCGAACCGAAGCGCTGAAGTACAACGGCCCGAAATACGAGACCGAGATCTGAACCTCACCTCTGGCGTATCGTTATGCTCCTTCGGCCGCCGTATAATTCTCCTGTGGCACGCGGTTGGGAGAGCAAGTCCGTCGAACTGCAGCAAGAGGACGCAACCTTAACCACGGCGGAGCCAAAGCCCGATCTGACGCCCCAACAAAGAGAGATCGAATCCCGCAAACAGGGATTGAAGCTTTCCCGGAGCAGGATTTTAGAGCAGATCCGCTCGGTGGAGAACCCACGCTACCGAAAGATTCTGGAACAGGCTCTGGCGGAGCTCGACGAACAGATCATGCGACTGAGCTGAGCAGGGGTCTCGCAACCGAACTTGAGTGCGTCCCGTGAGGAATCTTCATGCCGTATAATGCTACTCATTCTTATGACCGCCTACGTCTACGTTTCCCTCAAAAAGAGCGTTCTGGATCCCCAAGGCAAGACCATTCAAGGCGCGTTAAAGAAGATGGGTTATAAAGGCCTAGAGGATGTTCGCCAGGGCAAGTACTTTGAAATCACCCTCGATGGCGGGCTCAGCCGGGACCAAGCTCAGGCCGAAGTCGAACGCATGGCTCGTGAAGTGCTCACCAACCCAGTGATTGAAGAGTTTCGCTTCTCCTTGGCGGACTAACGGATTTTTGGGGTTCTCTACATATGTGTGGCATCGTTGGCTACGTTGGGAAGAAGCGAGTTGTTCCTGTCATCCTTGAAGGGCTCAGACGCCTTGAATACCGCGGTTACGATTCGGCCGGCATCGCCGTTGCCGGTAACGGAGACGGTCTCCAGATTCGCCGCGCCGAAGGCAAGCTGCGCAATCTCGAAGAAGTCATCCGCCTGAAGCCGCTCGACGGCACCTACGGCATTGGCCATACTCGCTGGGCCACCCATGGACGTCCCACCGAAGAAAATGCGCATCCGCATCGCGACTGCACCGGCAGCATTGTTGTGGTCCACAACGGTATCGTCGAGAACTACCTCAGCCTGAAGAAAAAACTCATCGAGGAAGGCCACGTCTTCACCACCGAGACTGATACCGAAGTCATCGCTCATCTGGTGGAGAAATATTTGCTGAAGACGGGTAACGGAAACCGTCCTGCGCTCGAAGAGGCAGTGCGAAAAACAGTGAAGCAACTCACCGGAGTGTTCGCCCTGGCCGTGATTTCGGTCGATGAACCCAACAAGATCGTGGCCGCTCGCAACGGTCCTCCTGCAGTCATCGGCCTGGGCAACGAGGAATACTTCGTGGCTTCGGATGTGCCCGCGATTCTCTATCACACGCGTGACATCTTCTTCCTCGCCGACGGCGATCTCGCCGTAGTGACTCCGGCGGGCGTTCAGCTTACCGACTTCGACGGCAAGCCAATCCAACGCCAGGTGCAGCATGTCACCTGGGACCCAATCATGGCGGAAAAGGGCGGCTTCAAGCACTTCATGCTCAAGGAAATCTATGAGCAGCCTCGTGCCGTTCGCGACACCACGCTGGGCCGGGTCTCTCAGGACACGGGCCACATCTTCCTCGACCAAATGGAAATAACGGAGGCCGAGTTCCGCGCCGCGAAGAAGATAAACATCACCGCGTGTGGCACCAGTTGGCACGCAGGTCAGGCAGGCAAGTTCATGATCGAGAGCCTCGCCCGCGTACCGGTCGAGGTCGACTACGCCAGCGAATGGCGCTATCGCGATCCCATCATCGCTCCGGACACCATCACCATCGTAATCTCGCAATCAGGTGAGACTGCGGACACGATTGCCGCCCAGCGCGAGGCCAAAGCCAAAGGGTCGAAGACTCTTGCCATTTGCAATGTAGTCGGCTCCATGATCACGCGCGAAGCCGCAGGCACTCTCTACACTCACGCGGGGCCCGAAATCGGCGTGGCCTCGACCAAGGCATTCACCGCCCAACTAACCGCTCTATACCTATTTGCTCTTTACCTGGCGCAGGTGCGTGGCAGCATGACGCGCGAGCAGGCCAGCGCCGCAGTGCAGGAATTGACTCGAATCCCTGGCAAGCTCGAGGCTTTGCTTACTCGGGATGAAGACTGCGATGACCTGGCCAAACGATTTCAACGTGCTCACGATTTCTTGTTTCTGGGCCGAGGCATCCACTATCCCATCGCCCTCGAAGGCGCTCTCAAGCTGAAGGAAATTTCCTACATCCACGCCGAGGGATACCCCGCCGGCGAGATGAAGCACGGCCCCAACGCACTCATAGACGAGAATCTACCAGTAGTCATTATTGCCACGAAAGACGTGAACAATCCCGGATCGGTGCTGCGTTGCGAGAAGACAATGTCCAATCTGAAGGAAGTGAAAGCGCGTTCCGGGGTGGTAATCGCGCTCGCCACCGAAGGCGATGCAGAGATCAAAGAAGCAGCCGACCATGTGCTCTACATTCCCGCGGCCCCGGAAGAACTATCGCCGATTCTCGAGATCGTTCCCCTGCAGTTGCTCGCTTATCATATTGCCGTGCGGCGCGGATGTGACGTCGACCAACCGAGGAACTTGGCCAAATCTGTCACCGTAGAGTAGAAGTCCTTCGCATCCCAACTTTCGCTTCTTCAGTACATTGACTTTCATCTACATAGTTAGTGGCTGCCTTTCAAACTCACATTGCACATCTTGTGCGCTCCGTACCTTTATCCGAACTCACAAAGCACCTCGAGTTCGAGATGCTCGGCATGAGGCGCTTCGGCTTCGTGCCCGGGCAATGGCTGTCGTTCCGGCAACTCAAACCCGATGGCGAGGAACTCACCCGCGCCTATTCAATCGCCTCGCCACCGGGAGAAGATCCCCGCTTCGCCCTGTGCCTCAACCGCGTGCAGGATGGCTTCATGTCGAACTTTCTCTGCGACATGCAAGAAGGAGATGAGATTCACTGCCAGGGTCCGTTTGGCGATTTCATCTTACGTCCGCCCATGCGCGATACGATCTTCATCGCGACGGGCACCGGCATCGCCCCCTTCCGGTCCATGCTGCACTGGCTACTGACAGATCAGTTACGCCATCAGGGAAAACAGTTCTGGCTGGTGTTTGGAAGCCGCTACGAAAGAGACATTTACTACCACGACGAATTCCTGCGGCTGGCCAGCGAGCGGCCTAACTTTCATTACTTGCCCACTCTCAGTCGGGGCAGCGTGGAGTGGCAAGGTCTGCGCGGCTATGTGCAGGAACACGTTCCGCGCATTGCGCAAGGCGGGACTGACATGCACGCCTACATTTGCGGTCTCGATAAAATGGTCAAAGCGAATCGCGAGCTGCTTAAGTCGCTGGGTTGGGACAGGAAGTCTATCCGGTATGAGAAGTATGACTGAAGCTCAAAGCCCTTTCCCGCGTATTAACCAACTTCCATCTCACTCTCTCCATCTAAAAGGAACCGCATTATTAAACGGTTCGGGAGAGATCTATGCCGAGTACAAAACAGAGAATAGCAGCCAGGAGGAACATCAAGAAAAACCGCAACCGTCGCCAAGAGAAAGCGCACTGTCGCTCACCTGCCCAAGGCGACACCCACTGGGCCGGGGCGGAAGGGCGCCAAAGCCGCACGTCGCAAACGGAAATGAAATCCGCGAGCCTCAAGCGTGAGCCTCGGCGACCGTTCGCAAGATGCTTTGTAACCGTAACAACACCGACGCCAACGCCGTGATCGCAGCCAGCCAAACAGCGAACGCAGTCTTCACTACCCAGCCCGGCGCTGCCCCTACACGCCGCAGCAGAAGCGGCAGAAAATTCCAGGTCGTGATGTGCACGTAATCCCAAGCGTCCTGTGTCATGGCTTCATTGTTCAAACCCCAGGCATCCATCTTGCCGAGCGCGAAGGCCAAGATGTTCTTGAAACGCAGAGCAATCACAAACGTGGGATGACCCAGCGTCTCCATCTGGTAGATCTCCAGCGGCACCCAAAAGGCCAGCGACGCCAACTGAATAATCAGGCTGACAGCGACCACCCCCCACCCCGCGCGCCAGATCGTCACTCCGAATCGCTCGCGATAGCGCATCAAAAGCGGGACGGCAATCAGCGCCACCAGTTCAACCGCGGTTGAAACATATCGATCGCCCCAGGCGAAGTCACCGCTCCAATAAGTGTATCGAGCATAGAAGCTGATGTAGCCGAGCAGTAAGAGAAGTGATGTCAAGCCATACGCGCGAACTTCTGGAGTCAACACTTTCCAGAGGAGAACCAAAAGAAAAATCGCCAAGACGAGAAGCGGATCGAACAGAAAAATAGATTTTTCCGGCTGGACTAGTGCTCCGAGGAAACCGACGTGAAAGGGCGTGCTCCAGGGAAAATTCGCCGGCAGCGAGGGATCCTGCAGGCGTTGTTCCTTGGCAAACAGCGCGACATAGGTATTGGTAAATGACCCAAAGCGATAGAACTGGTACGTACGATCGATCAAGAGAAAGAATATGTAAACAGGTGCGGCGACTTTGCTGTAAGCGATAAGACGTCGCCACAACCCGCGACCCGGCGCTCCTTCGAACCACAGCACGAGCAAGACAAAGATTGCTCCCGCGATGAGATCCAAACCGGTGGTGAGACGTGTTAGCAGATTCAGTCCGAGCGCGCACGAACCAAGGAAAAGCGCACGCTGGCTGGCGGTCCGCAGCCACTCATACTGAAATGAAAATCCAGTAAGCGTGAGCAACATGATGGAGTTGTTCTCCATCATGTTCTGGGTGTAGTGGAGATGAGTGGTGCAGAACATCAATGCCAGCACACCCGCCATTGACTCTCTCACGTCAAAGCGCAGCTGACGCAGCAGTCGGAATGCGATGAGCGCGGTCAGTACGTTGACCATAATATTCGTGATGTAACTGACGACGATGCTGCGCACGGCGGGATCGTCCCCGTATCCAGAAAAGATCACCCAGTGCGCAGCCCACGTTCCAAGCAGATCCGCGGGCAACATGAGCAGCGACTGGCCGATGCCATACCAGCTATAGAGCCGACCTCCACGGCCGTGCAGGCCGAACTCGGGATAGTCGTTGGGGAAAACCTGTGGCTCCGAGGTCCACAGCCAATGCGTAGTTTGAAGCCGATGCATCGTGTCGGCCGTCCCCAACTCGCCCGATTGCACAACGAAAGCCAGCAGGCCTGCAGTCAGAGACAAAAGAAGCAGCGGATCGCGCAGCCATCGTCCAACACGAGAACTCATCGCCAGCATAGTAATACAAGGCAGGCGTCAGGCTTCCACTTCAGGCCGGGCATGGCTCGGAAAATTAAGCAGGGGAATCAGAGAGACAAAGAAGAAGCACCCGCGCTACAATTGCGCCCGTCCGACCGACAGCCAGCACATGCGATCGAATGTGTATCCGGGCCCGAACCTTTCCGCTGGGCTGCCAGAATCTCACGTGGAGGTGTTCCATGAAGAAAATGTCGTTAGGAATGGTGCTGCTCGCATCGGCGACGCTGTTTGCTCAAAGCCCGTTCGATGGGACCTGGATGACCAAGCTGGACACGGCCAAGCTTCCCTCCAAACCAGACAAGTATTCGTTGCGCAACAATATGTATGAGTGCCAGACCTGCGTTCCGAAGGTAGCGGTGAAGGCCGACGGAACCGATCAGAAGGTCACCGGACATCCGTACTACGACACGGTTGCTGTTCACGTCGTAAATGCCAGCTCAGTCGAGATCATCGAAAAGAAAGACGGGAAGGTCATGTACACAGACAACGAGACCCTCTCGGCCGACGGGAACACGCTAAACGACACGTTCACGGACAAAACGGGGACCCAGCCCGTGACGGGCGAAGCGACCTCCAAGCGGGTAAGCGCGGGACCGGCAGGGTCGCATGCGTTGTCGGGTGCGTGGCGCACGGAAAAAATCAACAGTGTCTCCAGCAACGGGCTTACCATCAACTATCAAGGCACCGCCGATGGACTGAAGATGTCGGATCCGAACGGCAACAGCTACGACGCGAAGTTCGACGGCAAAGACTATCCGATCCAGGGCGATCCAGGCCACACCATGGTTTCATTGAAGCGCATCGGAAACGACACGATCGAAGAGACCGACAAGCGGGACGGGAAAATTGTTGGCGTGTACCGCATGACGGTGTCCAAAGATGGCAAGTCGATCAAGGCGGAGTACACCGATAAGCAGCGTGGGACCACGACGGCGTTCACGATGGAGATGCAATCGTAGGAGCTGGCGGCGGTGGCGGGAGGGCATGGTGTCAGCCCACCCCGCGCCTCGCAATCTGAGGGAGATGTGTGCTGGAGGGCACTGTGCCAGAATCCTCAAGCAACAGCTTTGGTTCACCGCTTCCAGTCTTTCGCGTCAAGAACGTGGAGGCCAGCATTGCCTACTACCTGGACGCTCTTGGCTTCGAACTGCGATGGCGTGCGCCGGTGCGCGAAAAATCTATAGCCCCTACTGGATCTCCGGCCGCCAATCGGCTGCGTTCCCCCACCAGGCGTGCAATCACCGCCGCAACTTCCTCAGTGTCTGCCGCATCTAAACCTTGACAACATTCCACTCAGGTCTTAGCATGGTATTGTTGGCAATCACAAGCACATTGATTATAAAGCACTTATAGAATCGAGAGGAGACGACTATGGCCAAGATTATCGGCATTGACCTTGGGACTACCAATTCCTGTGTGGCAGTGATGGAGGGTGGCGAGCCCAAGGTTATCCCTAATGAAGAGGGAGGGCGGACTACGCCTTCAGTAGTTGGTCGGACAGGTGGCCAAGCGGCAAGCCATCACCAATCCGGAGAACACGGTTTATTCGATCAAGCGGTTTATGGGACGCCGCTATGACGAGGTGTCAGAAGAAATCAAGATGGTGCCTTACAAGGTGGTCAAGTCGGGCGACCACGTAGCCATATTGGCGCAAGGCAAGGAGCACACACCTCCGCAGATTTCCGCCATGATCCTGCAAAAGTTGAAAAAGGCAGCAGAGGACTATCTGGGCGAAAAGGTGAATGAGGCGGTTATCACCGTGCCGGCCTACTTCAACGACGCGCAACGGCAGGCTACCAAGGATGCCGGACAAATCGCCGGGCTCGACGTAAAGCGAATCATCAACGAGCCAACGGCGGCCGCCCTGGCCTACGGTCTCGACAAAGGCAAGGACGAAACTATTGCGGTCTACGACTTCGGCGGCGGCACGTTTGATATTTCGATTTTGGAAGTAGGCGAAGGTGTTATCGAAGTCAAGGCCACCAACGGTGACACTCACTTAGGTGGCGACAACCTTGACCAACGCATCGTCGATTGGCTCATTGACGAATTCAAGAAGGACGAAGGCCTGGACTTGCGCGGCAAGGGGAACGAAATGGCCCTCCAGCGGCTGCGCGATGCGGCAGAGCGCGCCAAGATTGAACTCTCGACCACGATGGAGCATGAGATCAACCTGCCCTTCATCACCGCCGACGCTGGCGGGCCAAAGCATCTGGTTAAGAAACTGACGCGCGCGAAGCTGGAGTCGATGGTCGAAGACATCATTCAGCGCTCTGTTGGTCCGTGCAAGCAGTGCATGAAGGACGCGGGCGTCGATGCCAGCAAGATCAATGAAGTGGTCTTGGTCGGTGGACAGACGCGCATGCCGCGCATTCAGTCTCTGGTGAAGGAACTGTTTGGCAAGGAACCGCATAAGGGCGTCAACCCGGACGAGGTCGTGGCGATCGGTGCGGCCATTCAAGGTGGCGTGTTGGGCGGCGAAGTAAAGGATCTTCTGCTGCTAGACGTGACTCCGCTGACGTTGGCAATCGAGACGCTGGGTGGCGTAGCTACCCCAATGATTCCGCGCAACACGACGATTCCCACCCGCAAGACGGAAACGTTCTCGACCGCAGCCGACAGTCAGACTTCAGTCGAAGTCCATGTGCTGCAAGGCGAACGACCCATGGCGGCGCAGAACCGGACTTTGGGTAAGTTCCACCTGACCGGGATTCCCCCGGCTCCGCGTGGAGTACCGCAGATTGAGGTGACGTTCGACATCGACGCCAACGGCATCCTCAATGTGACCGCAAAAGATACGGCCACGCAGAAAGACCAGAAGATCACGATTACGTCATCTTCGGGTCTATCGAAAGAGGAAGTCGAACGCATGGCCAAGGAAGCTGACGCACACTCGGCGGAAGACAAGGCTCAGCGCGAGTCGATCGAGGCCAAGAATCAGCTCGACTCTCTGGTCTACAACGTCGAGAAGATGCTGCGTGAGCACGGCGATAAGATCTCGGGCTCCGAGCGCGGAGATGTCGAGAACGCCGTTGCCGATGCCAAGAAGGCGCTGGAGTCAAACGACAAGGCGCAGATGGACAAGGCACGCGAGACTCTGACCCAGGCCTCGCACAAGTTGGCCGAGCAGATGTACAAAGCGGCTCAGCCGCAGGGCGCGCGCAGGCGCGTCGGCTAGCGGCAACGGTCAAGGTAAGAAAGACGAAGGCGTGATTGATGCCGAGTACGTGGACGTGGAGGACAAAAAGTAAGCTGTCAGCTCTGAGCCGTCAGCTTTCAGCTAGAACTGTAGTGGCGCGGGACTGGTGCCCGCGCCGTACTCTTTGTTTCGTGCGGATTTGAACTTCGCGCGGGTTTGAAACGCAGTGCCGAACGTGAATGGCGACCACGACAAGCAAGAAGGACTACTACGAAACCCTCGGGGTGAAGAAGTCCGCCTCGGCGGAGGATATCCGCAAGGCATTCCGCAAGCTGGCGCGTAAGTACCATCCTGATGTAAACCCCGGTGATAAGGCTGCGGAGGAGAAATTCAAGGCGCTCTCCGAGGCCAACGAAGTTCTCAGCGATCCCAAGAAACGCAAGATCTACGATCAGGTCGGCTTCTATTCCGACAACATTGATCCGGCAACGGCTGAGGCCTATGCCCGGGCCGGCGGCGCCGCGGGCGGTTTTCGGGGCGGCGGACAGGGGACTGCTCGCGGCCAGGGCGTCAATGTCGATTTCGGCGGTTTCGATTTCTCAGACATGTTCGAGAATGCGGGTCGCGGGGGACGCGGCGCTGCTGGAAGCGGCAGCTTCCGCGATATCTTCTCCGGCATCTTCGGCGGAGGACGCGGCACAGCCGCCGAGGAGGGCCCCGAGCCCGGTACCGACCTTGAGTACCAGGTCAACGTGCCCTTCTGGACGGCCATTCGCGGCGGCGTGATGCGGCTCAACATCTCGCGTCAGGATGTCTGCTCAAATTGCCATGGCCAGGGATTTCTCGAACAGCCCGGCAAGTGCCCCCAATGCAACGGAACGGGGCAGGTCACGCAGACCGGCGGGCGGATGAAATTTAACGTGCAGTGCCCACGCTGCCATGGAACCGGCAAGAACATCTCTACCTGCCCTACCTGCCACGGGGAAGGCACGGTCGAGCGAACCGAACCGCTCGAAGTGCGCATCAAGCCCGGCACGCGCGACGGCCAGCGCATTCGCATTCCCGGCAAAGGCAACGCCGGAGCCCACGGCGGCCCTCCCGGCGACCTCTTTGTGATCATTCGCACCGGCGACCACCCCATCTTTCGCCGTGAAGGCGACGACATCTACCTTACCGTGCCGGTCACGGTGACGGAAGCTGTCTTAGGTGCAAAAATCGAGGTTCCGACCATTGATGGGCGCGCGTTGTTGAAGATTGTTCCGGGAACGCAGCCCGGGCAAAAATTGCGGCTACGTGAAAAAGGCGTGCCTTCGGCCACCCAGGATGGCGCACGCGGTGATGAGATCGTTGAAATAGCGGTCACGATCCCAATGCCCCGTGATGAGCGCACCAAGGAACTACTGCGCGAACTCGCAACGCTAAACCCCGAAGATCCGCGGGCGGAGTTGTGGACGAAGGTTTAGTAACTGATCCGTTGATGGATGGAAAACTCTACCGCTATTCGCGAAGCCAGCCAGATCACCCGTGACTGGAAGACGAACCGGCTTCTTGCGATTACTTACCCGGCAAGTGGCGAAATCCAATACGCAGTCTCAAAGACAGGCGGCATAGTGATTGAAATGGTTGCGAACTGCGTCCGCTCTGCCTTCGGCGGCGGGGAACTCGTCCCTCCAATCCATTAAGACCTTGGTTGAGCAGGCTCCCGCTCCGGTTCCTCATTTCTTCATGCTGGGGTCGTCCGCCGGATTGATGTAGTTGAACTTCACCGGCGACGTTCCGTGAATTTGGATTACGGTTGCACCAGACGCCATGGCATAGTGGTGCATGCTGGGATCCAGGTAGGCGAAGCTGCCCGACCCGAAGCTCATCATCTTGCTGGCGTCAAACTGATCTCCCATGCCCACTTTGAGAGTGCCCGAGAGCACTGTCATGTTCTCCCGGCTGGGGTGTGTATGCGGCGCGACCTGGTAACCGTCCGGCATCTTGAGGCGAATGGTGAAATCGCCCGACGAAGCCATCGGATCACCTTCGAGGACCGCAAGCTGCGCACCTATCGGCAAAAACGGCGGCGCCGGACCGTATTTCATCTGGTCGGGGGTAAAGGCATTCTGAGCCTGAGACGGCTGCGCCACGAGCAGCGCAGCCAGGGTGAGAGTAATAACAAGAAAAGGTCGTTTCATAGTGCCCTCCCAAACCGGACGGCATGATAACTCGTCCTGGCGATCACAGCAATGGCAGACGTCAGCCACCGTCGAATCATCGAGAATTGTTGGCAGTGTTCCGCGCCGACACCAGTGCAGCCTCCAGGTCTTTGCAGGAAGTCCCTTCCATTACCTCCGTACCCCGCCTGCCTGACAAAAATTTCTAACATTTCTCTTGCATCGCCGAAATTTTCTCGTAATCTCTAACGTGCGAACTAACTCCAGCGTGATTTCCGGAATCTAACGAAAACCGGAAAGCTCGAGCAGGAACCAGCCCGCTGCGGAGTAGCTGAGAGTGAGTCGCTTTGAGGAGGACACATCGAAATTGGCAACAGCTAGCGCCCAGCGCCAACAAAAAGAGAATCCCCAACCTCTCGTCGTCCCCAACCGGAAAAAATTCGTTCGCCTCACCTTGTGGCCACTGGTCGCGGCCACGTTCTTTATGGTCTCGGGCGGAACCTATGGTACGGAAGAGATCGTGCACGGCGCCGGCTACGGACGCGCCATCCTGATTCTGCTTCTCACGCCTCTGCTTTGGAGTCTGCCCACAGCCTTCATGATCGGCGAGCTATCGAGTGCGCTACCCCATGAAGGCGGCTACTACGCCTGGGTGCGCCGTGCTCTCGGCAATTTCTGGGGATTTCAGGAAGCCTGGCTCTCACTGGTCGCCTCCATTTTCGACATGGCGATTTATCCCACCCTGTTCGTGGCCTACCTCACCCGCATGTTCCCCTGGTTCCAGCAAGGATATCGCGGCTGGATGGTTGGGTTGGCGCTGGTAATTGCCTGCGCCATCCTTAATATGGCCGGGGTGAAAGTAGTATCGACCACGTCGCTGTGGCTTTTCTTTGCCTTGTCGGCGCCGTTTGTGGCAATCGTGGTGCTCGCGCCGTTTAAGCTTGGCGCGCTTGCCAATGCTGTCACCAAGCCAACTACTTCCACCGTGGACATTCTTGGCGGCCTGCTCATCTGCATGTGGAACTACATGGGCTGGGACAACGCCTCGACCATCGCCACCGAGGTCGAGCGCCCGCAGCGGACCTATCCCCGCGCCATGCTGGCGGCAGTCGTGATCGTGGCCCTCAGTTACGTTCTACCCGTCGCGGCCATGTGGATGACCGGTCTGGCTCCGACCGCCTGGGAAACAGGCTCATGGGCTGATATCGCGGGTTTGCTAGGTGGGCCGCTGCTGCGAATTGGCGTGGTCCTTGGTGGCATGATCAGCGCTTTCGGCATGTTCAATGCACTCGTCATGAGCTACTCGCGCTTGCCGCTGGCGATGGCCCAGGACGGAATGCTGCCCAGCATATTCGGGAAGCTGCAGCGCCGCTCACGGGCGCCCTGGGTCGCTATTCTAGCCTGCGGCATCGGGTGGGCGCTGTGCCTCGGCCTGGGTTTTGCCCGGCTGGTGACGCTCGACATCCTTCTTTACGGCTTCAGCCTCATGCTGGAATTTGCCGCCCTAGCTGTCTTGCGCTTCCGCGAGCCTAATCTTCCGCGTCCGTTCCGAGTTCCAGGCGGCTTGTTCGGGGCAATTGCAGTCGGCATTCCACCTATGCTGCTGCTGGGATTTTCTATTGTCCGAAGTAAACACGAGCAAGTGTGGAATATGAGTTCGTTTGCCTTCGCCATGATCCTCATCGCAGCGGGCGTGGTGGCGTACCTCATTAACCATGCACTGAAGCCAGCCGGATGGGCTCCGGCGGAACAGAAGCCGGAACCCGCGGCGTAAAGATTCCGCGCCACCAGGTCCCAACCGGAAAGAATGAGTGCGCGCGCGGCTACAGCCAGATCGATCGGGGAGGAGATGCTGGGGCTGTTCCTCCACGCTCCCATGGCTATGATAGGCGGCGTTTTGGTCGGATTTGTGTCCTTAACTATTGCTAACTCCAAGCCCGTTACCAAATATAGGTTTTCTACAAATCCCCTCTTTTGGGCGGTAGCGCGCTCTTGGGGTCGCTGATAAGTTACCGCATTCGCAACCGTTCCGCTTACTGGGTAGGCGCAATCGGTGTCTTGTATCTCGTATCCGTCATAGCTTCTTTATGGATTTCGGCAATCGCCATATCTCCGAGGTCTAACAGGCGGATACCACTTGGGTTACGAATGTTATAACCTCTTTTCGCCAAGTTGCAGGGGTGGTGAATGTTTAGGGCCAGCCTTCGTGACAGCCGCCCTTCCTGACCTCGATTGCGTATTCGATGGGAGCTTGGTTTAGGCTTAAATTCCGGGCGGAAGACACAGAAGTGAAATTTTGACGGCCATTTTGCGCCACCAAAGTGAGTAACCCTCGACCACGAATTGGCAGGCATGAACACGGATTTGTTTTTTGATGCGGGCGAATCCATGACGAGCCGTGGCCGCTTTGTTTTGTTGTAAATTGGTGATCGTAGGTTCTGGCCCGATGACTAAACGGAAGTCCAAAGGCGCATATATGATCTCGGCTGTCGCCGAGATGTATGGAATCCATCCCCAGACCCTGCGCCTGTACGAACGCGAAGGCCTGCTCAAGCCTTCCCGCACCGAGGGCAACACCCGCCTCTACACTGACGAGGATTTGCAACGGCTCGAATTCATTCTCTCGCTGGCCCGCGATCTGGGCGTGAACATCAGCGGTATGGCGATCATCCTGCAAATGCGGGAGCGCATGGAAGAAATGCAGCGCCAGATCCAGGAATTCGTGCAATACATTCAGGAAGAAGTGCTGACCCGAGCCAGCACCGCGGCCGATCCGTCAAAGGGAGCAATTGTGCCGGTAAGAAGACCCATGGTCGCGCCGACCCTGAATTCACCCAAGAAGCGCTAACCATCCTCCGTGGCATGTCTTGCGCGGTCATCCGGAGCGAAGTTGTCGTGCGCGAAGCAAACCACAACGCAGTCGAAGAACCCCTTACGTGCCTGTCGTCCACTAGACCTCGAAAGGCATTCTCTGTGCCCCGCTTGCTGGTTCGCGCTTTAGCCAGAAACTCCCCGTCCAGGCCATGGCAGCATGACGCCGCAGTATCATGGAAGCGTACGGGTATGCTTCCCTTTAAACTCATTTACAGCGACAATTATTACCTTCCCATCGGCGCACACGTCTTCCCTGCGGAAAAATATCG
>WNFC01006564.1_pt1 | contig 14480 bp, 11 predicted proteins | sample 5400541 | NCBI WGS metagenome assembly WNFC01 (sample SAMN13153342, study PRJNA577476) | soil metagenome | isolation source: 120 cm saprolite under Douglas fir tree site 2 hole 2 replicate 1 | place: USA:California | collected 2015-04-18
AGCGAGCGCTACCTCATCTTCACGAGCTCGAGCCAGGTGACAAGCGAGAGCCGCTTTCTGCGGAGCGACGAGCCGGAAGGCGAGCCCGTGCTGATCGAAGGCCGCCGCTACGGGGTGGAGTACTCGGTCGATCACCAGGAGAATCGCTTCCTGATCCTGACCAATGACGGCGCGCGCAACTTCAGGCTCGTCGCGGCGCCGATCGATCGGCCTGGCCGCGAGGCGTGGACGGAGGTGGTTCCGGAGCGCGCCGGCGTGCGCCTCAACGCTATCGACGTGCACATACGTCACGTCGTGCTCGGCCAGCGCTCGGACGGGCTGCAGCGGCTCGAGGTCCTCGACTCCGCCACCGGCGAGCTGCTCGTGGTCGACCAACCCGACCCGGCCTACACCGCCTACGCCGGCTCGAACCCCGTGTACGACGGCACGGTGATGCGCTTCTTCTATACGTCGCTCAACGCCCCGTGGTCGGCGTTCGATTACGACATGAACACGCGCGAGCGCACCCTCGTCAAGGAGCAGCCCGTGCCTGGCGGTTACAACCGCGCCGACTACGTCACCGATCGGCTATGGGCGACGTCCGCGGATGGCGCACGCGTGCCGATCTCGATCGTGCATCGCCGCGACCTCGCCAGGGACGGCAACCATCCGACGCTCCTCTACGGCTACGGCGCCTACGAGATGCCCAGCGACCCTATGTTCGACTCGGCGCGCCTGAGCCTCCTCGATCGTGGCTTCGTGTATGCCATCGCTCATGTGAGGGGCGGCGGCGAGATGGGGAGGGAGTGGTACGAGGAAGGCAAGTTCCTGTGCAAGACGAACACGTTCGACGACTTCGTCGCGTGCGCGGTAGAGCTCATCGAACAGCGTTACACCAATCCACGAAGGCTGGCCGTTCGCGGGCGCAGCGCGGGTGGCCTGCTGATCGGCGCGGTCGTCAACGCCCGCCCGGACCTCTTTGCGTGCGCGGTCGCTCAGGTCCCGTTCGTCGATGCGCTCACGACCATGCTTGACGAATCGATCCCGCTCACCGTCAACGAATACGAGGAGTGGGGCGACCCCAACGATCCCGAGTTCTACGAATACATGAAGGGCTACTCGCCTTATGACAACGTGCACCGCGCGCCGTACCCGGCGCTGTTGGTGACCGCCGGCCTCAACGATCCGCGCGTGCCGTACTGGGAGCCGGCCAAGTGGGTGGCCAAGCTCCGCACCGCGACCCTCAGCGCCCGCCCGATCCTCCTGAAGACCGACCTGGGCTCGGGCCACTCGGGACCGTCGGGCCGGTACGAGTCCTGGCGAGAGGAGGCATTCGTGTCGGCTTTCGTGGTCGACCAGCTGCAGGCGGCCGGTTAGACTGACCTCCTAGCTCGCTCTTCAGAAGGGATCGTCCGGTCGTTGGGCATCGGGCGGTCCTTTTTCTTTTTAACACCAATTCAGAACTAATGTTCGTTGCTATCACATTCTTCACCCGGATGTGGTGGCCTGATGACGCCAAAACACAACATGTTGGGCCTGGAGCTTCCTGAGCCGTCCCGGTCACGCTACATCTTGTGGTAAAGGTATTGACAGGGCTAAGCGTCGTTGTTAGTGTTCGCGGCGAATCGCGGTGATCAGTGGGGAGAAGTGGTGAATCAAGCAACATGGAAACATACGTCGCACCCTACGTCCAAGTACGGCACGCCATACACCTCCTCTACGCCACTTCTCCCCGCAGCCGCGATGGGGCCGACGGCGCCCCGGCCGATGCCGAGGCCTCGCTGAATGGCGTCGATGAACCGGCGACTCCGAGTCGACCGGATGGAGCCCTTTCTGAACCCACCCCGATTCGATAGGGACCTGTGGGATCAAGCGACCGCGCCGGTCAACCATCGGTACGACAAGCTAGGCAACCCATTGCCGATAGAGCTCCATGGCTGCGGGTGCGGACTCTGCGCACGGCAGCGCCGCGCCGAACTCAGGTACTGGGAGGCCCAATGAGTGTTCACCGGGGCACATCGGGTCCGCGTGGACGACAAAGGAAGGCTCGCCATCCCCGCATCGTTTCGCAAGCAGCTCCCGGAGGGGAGCTACGTGTCGGTGAGCCAGGACAGCGCCCTGGCGATCTATCCGCGGGACCTGTGGGACGCGCTGGCGCAGGAGCTGAAGAGCCCGCTGCCAGGCCCCGACCAACGAGCACTGGCGAGGACGCTGTATTCGATGTCGGAGGCGTTCGAGCCGGACGGCCAGGGCCGGATCACGCTCGGAATGGAGCAACGCCGGGTGACGGGGATCGAAACCCCATCGACAGCAGTCGTGATCGGAATGGGCTCGCGGGTCGAAATTTGGCCCGAGGCCAGATGGGACAGCTACAACGCAGACGCGCAAGGGCGCTTTACAGAATTCGCTGACAGGGTGATCGCAGGACGCTGATCGGTCACCAACCTGCACTTTCACAAGAGGTAATAGAGTTGCTCAAGCCCCAGAAAGGGGCGGTCGCGATCGACTGCACCCTGGGGCAGGCGGGCCATGCCCGCCAGATCCTGGACAGGATCGAGCCAGGCGGCCGGCTGCTCGGGATCGACCGCGATCTAGCCGCAGTCGAAGCCGCTCGATCGGCGCTGTCTTCTCATGGACCGGCCGTGGTCATCGTCCACGGTCGCTTCAGTGAGCTGGACGCGCTGGCTCGCAAGACCGGGTTCGTCCCGGCTGACTGCATCCTGTTCGACTTCGGTCTATCCAGCGTCCAGCTCGACGCCCCCGAGCGCGGATTCAGCTTTCGCGGTGAGGGGCCGCTGGACATGCGGATGGACACTGGCCAAACGCTCGACGCGGCGCGCATCGTCAACGAGCTCGATGTAAGAGAGCTCGAGCGCGTGCTGCGCGATTACGGCGAGGAGCGGTGGGCGCGCCGGATAGCCCAGTTCATCGTGGCGCGCCGCCCGCTGCGCACGACCACCGATCTGGCGTCAGCCGTGGAGGCGGCCATCCCCCGACGGGCCTGGCCTCGCGACATCAACGTCGCGACCCGAACCTTCCAGGGCATCCGCATCGCCGTCAACGACGAGTTGGGCGAGATCGAGGCAGGACTGAAGGCAGCTCTTGAGATTCTCAAACCCGGTGGTCGTGTGGCGACGATCAGCTTCCATTCCCTGGAAGACCGCTTGGTGAAGTCATTCTTCAACGTCGAGTCTAAAGACTGCATCTGCCCACCCCAGCAGCCAGTCTGCACCTGCGGCCACCGGGCAACCCTCCGTATCCTCACCCGCCGTCCCATACGCCCGTCTGAGGCGGAGTTGACGGCCAACCCCCGCGCCCGCTCGGCGCGGCTGCGGGTGGCGGAAAAGATCTGATCCCACCCATCCCAATCCAAGTCCTGGCGTCCGGTCCACCCCGCCGGCCGCCAGGCACAAGTTATTGAAATAAATGAGGCACACGTCTTGATATCGACCCGAATACTCACCCGGCGGCGCCTCGGCGGCGCCGCCCCTCAGCACGTCCCGGCACGCCGGCGACGGCGCACGCGCGGCTTCGTGCAGGTCGCGGGCTCTGTCGCCGCCGACCGCTTGCAGCTGAACACCTACGCCCACGCCTACCTGGCGTTGGGTGCGGTGCTGGTGGCCGTCCTTTTCTATCTGGCGCTTGCCGCGCAGGTCACGCAATCGTCGTACGACATCACGCGGTTGCAGGACCAGCAGCGCCAGCTCATCGCCGAGCAGGACCAGCTCCGCTACCAGGAGGTGACGCTGCACGCGCCCGCCCAGGTACAGCAGTCGGCTGCTCAGAGCGGGATGCAGCGCACGGCGCCGGTCGCGTACGTGCCGGCACAGCCCGTGGCCATCGACCTCCAGGCGCACGCGGGCGCCCCCGGCGCCGATGCCACCCCGTTGTGGGCCCGCTACCTCGCTGCGCTGTTTAACAAGGTCGGTGGCACCCGCGATGTAATGGCCGCAACCAAGTGAGCTCAGGGGCTCTTCGGAAAAGGGCCCCGCGAGTCGAGCACGTCATGGGAGCTCGGCTGCGCATCCTGGCCCTGCTCATGGTGGCGGCGCTGCTCGCGGGCACGGTCTGGGCGCGACTTGCTTACTGGCAGGTGCTGCGCCACGTGCAGCTTTCGGCGTCGGCCCAGGCCCAGTACCACGAGCTCGTCCAGCTGCCCGCGCTGCGCGGCGTGATCTTCGACCGCAACATGACCCAGCTCGTCGTCAACACGACGGTCTACTCGGCGTTCGTTTCCCCCGACCAGATCGCCCCCGCCATTCGTGACCGCGTTGCGAGCGGCCTCTCGAGCGTGCTCGGAGTGGACAAGGCCAAGGTCATGCAGACTCTCGAGTCGGGCTCGAAGTTCGCGTACATCCTGCGGCGCTTCCCCCAGGCCAAGGGCGACCAGCTGCGCGCATTGAGATTGCCCGGGGTCGGGCTCGAAGACGAATCACAGCGCTCGTACCTGCCCGGGATCGCGGCGGGCTCGAGCCTCGCCGCGAACCTGCTGGGATTCGTGACTTACGACGGCCAGGGCCAGCGCGGGCTCGAGCAGTACTACCAGCAGGAGCTGGCCGGCACGTCGGGATACATCTCGAGCTATCGCGACCTCGCCAACCGCGAGATCGTGCTCGGCTCGCACACGCACCAGGACCCGGTGAACGGGTCCGACCTGGTGTTGTCGCTCGACGCAAACGTGCAGTACCAGGCCGAAGAAGCGCTGTCATATGGAGTCAGAAACGCAAACGCTGAGAGCGGCAGTGTGCTGATCATGGACCCGGCGACCGGCGGCATCGTCGCGTGGGCCGACTACCCGAGCTACAACGCCAACAACTTCAATCACACCGACCCGTCGCTTTTTCAGGACAACGTTTCCAGTTACCTCTATGAGCCGGGCTCGGTGATGAAGGTGGTCACGCTGTCAGGCGCCATGAGCCAGGGCGCGATCACCCCCAGCACCGTCATCAACGACCCCGGCTACCTTAACGTCGGCGGCTACCGGATCGCCGACTGGGACCATCGCAACCACGGGAACGTCACCTACCAGTACGTGCTCGACCACTCGCTCAACGTGGGCGCGATGAAGGCGATGCTGGCCGAGGGCCATGCCGCGTGCTACAGCTACCTGAAGGGATTCGGCCTCACGCAGCCCAGCGGCATCGATGTCGCGGGAGAGACCTCGGTGGCCCTGCCGGCGCAGGACCAGATGAGCGACAGCCAGTACGCCACCACGGCGTTCGGCCAGGGCATCGGGGTCAACATGGTCCAGATGCTGGCCGCGGTCAACGTGATTGCGAATGGAGGTAAATACGCGCCGCCGCACGTGGTCGAGCGTGTCGGCAGCACCATCAACCCATTGCTGTTGAAGCAGCAGCGCCAGGTGATCTCGGCGGCCACCGCGCAGCAGATGACGGCGATGATGGAGGACGTCGTGCAGCACGGTTCCGGCTGGACGTCGCGGGTCAGGGGCTTCGAGCTCGACCAGGCGGGGAAGACCGGGACGGCGCAGATTCCCGTCAACGGTCAGTACACGCTGGACGTCTGGGCGTCGTACGTCGGCTTCTTACCGGCTATCCACCCCAAGTTCACGATGCTCGTGGTGGTGCGCAAGCCGCACTACGCGGGCAGCCAGTACGACTGGACGCTGAACGACGGCTACCTCACCGCAGCCCCTGTGTGGCAGAAGATCGCCCAGGCCATGGTCGTTGACTGGCGCATAACGCCCGACTAGGGCAACCGGTTCTACTAAGCGTATGAAGCTGACTCTCCTCGAGCTCCTCGAGGCGACCGGCGGTGGCGAGATTGGCGGCACGCAGGTCGGTAACACGTTCGGGACGTACCACACCGACTCGCGCGAGGTGGTGCCGGGCGGCGTCTTCTTCGCCCTGAAGGGCGCCAGCACGGACGGCCACCGGTACGTCGCCGACGCGCTGAGCCGCGGCGCCGCGGCGCTGGTCGTGCAGCGGCGGACCGAGCTGTCCCACGGAGTCGTGGAGATCATCGTGCCCAACACCTGGGACGCGCTCTACGCCGTGGCTGGTTATGTGCGCGAGCATGTTGATCCGCTGGTGGTGGGCGTCACCGGCAGCAACGGCAAGACGTCGACCAAGGAGATGATCGCGGCGATCCTCGAGCGCAAGTATTCGGTCCTGCGGACGACTGGCAACCTCAACACCGAGACCGGAGTGCCGCTGACTATTCTCAAGCTCGAACCCGAGCATGAGGCGCTCGTGCTGGAGATGGGGATGCAGCGCGCCGGCGACATCGGCCGGCTCGCTCAGTTGGCCCGGCCGACGGTCGGGGTCATCACGAACATCGGCACCGTGCACATGGAGTTCTTTGCATCACGCGAGCAGCTGGCGCGTACCAAGGGGGAGCTCGTCGCAGAACTTCCTGAATCCGGCGTCGCGGTCCTGAACGCCGACGATCCCTTCTTTGCACTGCTGTCTGAGATGTCCACGGCGCCGGTCAGGAGCTTTGGTTTCGGTGCCGGCGACCTTCTCGGCGAGAACTACATGGCCGCCGACGATGGCGGATGTGCATTCACGGTCGGTGATGTCTCGATCCACCTCGCGCTCGAGGGCCGCCATCAGGCCCGCAACGCGCTGGCGGCCCTCGCCGTGGGAGAGTTCGCGGGCGTCGGCCTCGAGCAGGGCGGCGCCGCGCTCGCCGACGTCTTTGTCGCGCACCGACTCCAGGAGCACAAGACCTCCAAGGGTGTGGTGATCGTGGACGACGCTTATAACGCCAGCCCCGAATCGATGCTGGCGGCTTTCGAGACCCTGGCGGAGCGACCCAAGCACGGCAAGCTGTTCGCGGTGCTCGGCCCCATGGCCGAGCTGGGCGCGCTCGCCGTCGAGTCGCACCAGCGGGTCGGCCGCCGCGCCGCTGAGGTGTTCGACGCGGTTGCGGTCCTCGACGGCGAGCTCGGCGGCGTGCTCGCCGACGCCGCCGGCGCGCACCTCGTGCCCGACCGGGAAGCGGCTGTGATGTGGGTCAAGAACAACGCACGTCGCGGCGACAGCGTGCTCGTGAAGGGGTCGCACAGCTCGGGGCTCGACGAGGTCGTGAAGGAACTCACCAAATGATTTTTGACGCGATCACGTTCGTGGTCGCGTTCGGGATCACTCTCGTCCTTTATCCGGTCGCCATCCGCATGCTGCAGCGCCTGAAGGCGGGACAGGTCATCCAGCCGGAGCTGCCCGACAGCCACCAGAGGAAGGCGGGCACCCCCACTGGCGGGGGCGTCCTCTTCGCCGTCCTGGGCATCGTCGGCGGTCTGCTCGCGGCCCTCGCCGGGCACCCGGGGGCATGGCCCGCCGTCAGCGGGCTCGTCGCGGGCGGGCTCATCGGCTTGGCGGACGACCTGAGCAAGCTGCGTCTGGGTTCGCGCGGCATCCCGGCGCGTCTAAAGCTGCCCATCCAGGTCCTCCTCGCGCTGCCTGTGGCATATTTCGCGATCTCGGCGAGCGCACCCTCTTGCGCGGCCCCCCCTAGCCTGTTTTGTGGCGGCCCACATCAATACCTGCTGCCTTACATGCCGTGGCTCCTGTTTCCAATCGCCGTCATCGCCATCGTCGCCACTGCGAACGCGGTCAACATCACCGACGGCATCGACGGCCTTGCCGGCGGCCTGTCGGTCATCGCCCTCGCCGCCATCGCGCTGCTGCTGCCGGGTGCGCCCGCCGGCGAGAAGGCGGTCGCCATGGCGCTCGCCGGCGCGCTGGTCGCGTTCCTCGTCTTCAACCGGTATCCGGCGCGAGTCTTCATGGGCGACACAGGTTCGCTGGCGATCGGGTACGCGCTCGCGGCGATGGCAATCCAGCAAGGACTCCTCGTATTGCTCCCGCTGCTTGCTCTCGTGTTTGTATTGGAGACCCTCTCTGTCATCATTCAGGTGGCTTACTTCAAGGCCAGCGGCGGACGTCGTGTTTTCAAGATGGCCCCGATCCACTACACGTTCCACCACCAGGGTTGGTCTGAGAACCGCATCGCGCTCACGTTCTGGGGCGCGGGGCTCGTCTCAGCGCTGGCTGCTGCCGGGGTGGCGCGGCTGATCACGTGACCGCCCTCGTGGTAGGCGCGGCCCGCAGCGGCGTCGCGCTGGCCGGGTATCTCGCCGCGAAGGGTGAGGCGGTGCGCATCGTCGACAAGAAGAGCAAAACCGAGCTCGGCGACGTGCTCGCGCAGGTGCCCGCGGGCGTGGACCTGACGCTCGGGGGCTACGACGACTCGGTCCTTGCTGATGTCGACGTCGTCTACGCGAGCCCCGGCGTGCCGTGGGACTCTCAACTCCTCAACGATGCGCGACGGCTGGGCATCAAGGTGTCGAGCGAGATCGACCTGTTCCTCCGGCTGTGCCCAGGGACCGTGGTCGGAATCACCGGCACCAACGGCAAGACCACGACCACGGCGCTGACCGGCGCTGTGCTCGCGGCAGGCGAGCGGCCGGTGCTGGTCGGCGGCAACATCGGCGATACCGTTCTAGATCGTCTGGACGAGGTGACCCCGCGCCACTGGGTCGTGCTCGAGCTCTCGAGCTTTCAGCTCGAGTCGGTGGAGAAACCCCGCCTTCACATCGGTGTGATCCTGAACATCACGCCCGACCATCTCGACCGCCATGGCACGTTCGAGCGCTACATCGATCTCAAGGCGCGTGCCATCGAGTTCGCGGGCGCAGATGATTTCGCAGTCCTTAACGGTCATGACCCGGCCGTGCGCGCGCTGGCGGCACGCACTGATGGGCACGTGGTGTGGTTCGACGAGCACCGGCCCGTGCCACCGATGCCGCTGCCCGGCCGCCACAACCTCGAGAACGCCCTCGCCGCGGCGGCCGTGGGTCGCATCGCCGGACTCTCCGACCAGGCGATCGGCGACGCGATCCTCTCGTTCAAAGGCGTCGAGCACCGCCTCGAGCTGGTCGGAGAGTGGGAGGGCGTGCGCTGGTACAACGACTCCAAGGCCACCAACCCCGACGCCGGCCGCGCCGCGCTGAACGCGTTCCCTGACACCTCGCTGGTGCTGATCGCGGGCGGCTATGGGAGCGGCTTCGAGCTCGGCCCGTGGGTGGCCGACGTTCTGCGACACGTTGATTCGGTCGTGTTGATGGGCGCCTCGGCCGATCTGCTGGCCAGGGAGCTCGCCGCTCACTCCAAGGTCGTGCGCGCCGAAAGCCTCGAGGAGGCGGTCGAGCTGGCGGCGGCTCGCGCACGCTCCGGCGGAGTGGTGCTCCTGAGCCCCGCCTACAAGAGTTTCGACATGTTCAAGGACTACGAGGACCGCGGCCGTCGTTTCAAGGCCCTGGTCCACAAGAGGTTCAAAAAATGAGCTTGCCGGGCGCGCGCAGGGCGCACAAATCATGAGTGTCCGGTCGGCCAAGCACCCCGACCGCCTGCTCATGTTCACGACTGTTTTGCTCAGCGGCGCGGGACTGGTCATGGTCACCAGCGCCAGCGTCGCTTTCGCATACACGCAACACCAGTCGGCCTTCTACTACGCGGAGCGGCAGACGGTGTGGATGCTCATCGGCTTCGCCGGCTTGTTCTTGCTCGGTCGCATGGACTACCGGCGCTTGCGCCCGCTGGCCCCTGCCGGGGCGGTGATCGCCACGCTCCTGATGCTGCTGGTCCTGGTGCCGCACCTCGGCGTCACCGTCAACGGCGCCCGCCGCTGGTTCGATGCCGGCCCGCTGGGAACGTTTCAGCCGTCCGAGCTGGGCAAGCTCGCGTTTGTCTTCTTCGTCGCCCACTGGGTCGACCGCAACGCCGCCCACCTCGGCGACCTGCGCAAGGGGCTCGCGCCGTTCGCGGCGATGCTCGCCGGCGTGCTTGTACTCCTCATGCTTGAGCGAGACCTCGGCACCTCCGTCGTCATGGTCGGGATCTTCCTCAGCGTGTATTGGGCCGGAGGCGGTCGTTTCCGGCACATGGTCCTGCTGGTGGGCGTTCTCGGGCTCGCTTTCATCGCCATCACCCTGCTCGAGCCGTACCGGTTCGCCCGGCTGACCAACTTCAGAAACCCATTCGCCGATCCGTTGGGGGCCGGCTTCCAATCGACGCAGGCGCTCTACAGCCTGGGCTCGGGAGGGCTGTTCGGCGTCGGCATCGGCCACTCCGTCGAGAAGTACGGCTGGCTGCCGGAGGCGCACACCGACTTCATCTTCGCCATCCTTGGCGAAGAGACCGGGTTGGTCGGGACCACGCTGGTGATGGTCGGCTTCCTGTTCTTTGGGGTCCGCGGATACCTGGCGTCGCTTCGCGCGCCCGACCGCTTCGGCGTGTGCCTCGCCGCCGGGATCACGACCTGGATTGCATTCGAGGCCTTGATGAACATGGCCACGGTGACGAATACGGTGCCGATTGCGGGTGTGCCGCTGCCCTTCTTCAGCTACGGCGGCACGGCCATCGCCACGACGCTCGCGGCGGTAGGACTCCTTCTCAGCGTCGCCCGCAACGGCTCGGGCTCCGGATTTGGGGATACAAAGAGGAAAGATGAGGCTTTTGATAGCTGGCGGCGGGACCGGTGGGCACCTCTATCCGGCGCTCGCGGTCGCGCACGCGTTTCGCGCTGAGGAGCCCGATGGCGCGCTCCTGCTGGTCGGGCGCAAGGGCGGACCCGAGGAGAGGCTCGTGCCCGCGGCGGGCTTCGATCTGGCCACCGTCAACGTGCGCGGGCTCGACCGCGACGCGGTCTGGAAGAACGTCGCCCTGCCGGCGATCGTCCCGGCCGCGCTTCGCGCCGGCCTCCGAATCGTCGACAGCTTCCGGCCGGACGTGGTGCTTGGGATGGGCGGCTACGTGATGGCGCCCGCCGTGGCCGCCGCGCGCCTGCGGGGGATTCCTTACGTGCTGCACGAGAAGGACGTGCGTCCCGGTTTGGCGACACGGTTCTTCGCGCGCGGCGCCGCTGCGATCTGTACGACTCTGCCGGGCACCGAGAAGCGGGTCCGCAACGCCCGAGTCGAGCTGACGGGTGTGCCGCTGCGCGATGGGTTCGAACCGCGGACGGCGGCGGTGCCGCCGCGGCACCTGCTCGTCACGGGCGGGAGCCAGGGTGCACGCCACATCAACGAAACGGTGTGGGGCGCGCTGGACGAGTTGCGCAAACGTTTCGAGGAGGTCGTGCACGTCGCCGGACCTCAGGGTGCGGCGGGCGTGACGGAGCACGCAGCCGCCGGCTACCGCGGGCTTTCATTCACAGATGACATGCCCGCCTTGATGGCAGCCGCCGACCTGGTGGTGAGCCGGGCCGGCGTGAGCACGATCGCGGAGATCGCCGCGGTTGGCCTGCCGATGCTGCTGGTGCCAGGCACCTTTGGCGGGGGCCATCAGGAAGAGAACGCGAAGGCGATGGTCGACGCCGGGGCGGCGGTGTGCGTCGGAGACGCCGAGCTGAGCCCGGCCACCCTGGTCGCCACCCTCGACAGCCTCAACGCCGATCGGCTGCGCGCGATGGCGAAAGCTTCGGCCGGCGCCGGCCGGCGCGACGCCGCGCAGCGCGTGCTGGCCGTCCTTCGTGAGGTGGCGCGGACGTGAAGGTGCACCTGATGGGCGTGGGCGGCGCGGGTGTGTCCGCGCTGGCTCGTGTGTTCCTCTCGCGCGGCGACGAGGTCAGCGGGTGCGACCTGCGCGAGTCGGACACGACGGCTGCGCTCGAGGACGCGGGCGTCCGCATCTACGTCGGCCATGACCCCGAGCACGTCCTTTTCCAGGACTTGCTCGTGTACAGCGGCGCCATCAAGGCGTCGCCCGAGCTCGAGGCGGCGAGGGCGATGGGCGTCAAGGTGCTCTCCCGCGCCCAGATGCTGGCCGAGCTCATAGCCGACTCCGACTCGATCGCGGTCGGCGGCAGCGCGGGCAAGACCACCGTGACCCACATGACCGGCCACATCCTCACCGAGGCCGGGTTCGATCCGACCGTCCTGGTCGGCGACGGCTCGAGCGCCCGCGCCGGCAAGTCCAGGTGGCTCGTCGCCGAGGTCGACGAATCCGACGGCACCCTCATCCTCCATCACCCGAAGCGCGCGATCGTCACCAACATCGAGTTCGACCATCCCGATCACTTCCAGGACGTCGATGCCGTGCGTGACCTGTTTGCGCAGTTCGTGGCCGCCCTGCCCGCCGACGGCGTCGCGGTCCTGTCGGCGGATGACGAGCGCACGCGTTCGCTCGAGACCCCGGCCCGACTCATCACGTACGGCTTCAGTGCCGGCGCCGACTACCGGTGCGATGAAAGCCGTCCGTTCACGATCCACCACGCGGGGCACGAGCTGGGCCGGATCAACCTCCGCCAGCCCGGCCGGCACAACGTGCAGAACGCCACCGCGGCGGCGGCGATGGCGCTCGAGCTGGGCGTGAGCTTCGCGGACGTGGCCGGCGCGCTGGAACGATTCCCGGGCGCGCATCGCCGGCTCGAGTTCCTGGGCGTGTTCCAGGGCGCCCCCGTCTATGACGACTACGCGCACCACCCGACCAAGGTGCGGGCCACGCTACAGGCCGCGCGAGAGCTGCGGCATCGCCGCCTCATCGTGGTGTTTCAACCCCACCGCTATTCGCGGTTGGCGGCGTTGCTCCAGGATTTCTCGCGTTCTTTTGGCGCCGCCGACCGGGTGCTGATCGTGGATGTGTATGGGGCGGGCGAGGACAACCCCACCGGGGTCCAGGCGAGCGACCTGGCGGACCTGATTCCCAATGCGGTGTACGTGGGTTCATTTGAGCGGGCTCGCGAAACCCTCGAAGGTCTGGTGGGCCCGGACGATCTTCTCCTCTTGATGGGCGCGGGTGACATCAGAAAGCTGGGCGATGAGCTGGCGCAAAGAATCTAACCTCGCGTGGCGGGGCATCCCGCATCTTCTGCTCGGGGCCGGCACCAACCTGCTCATCGCCGACGGCGGGGTCGAGGGACTCGTCATCCGCGTGGTCAATCGCGACTACGAGGTCGAGGGCACGCGCGTCCGCGCGGGTGCCGGCCTCAAGATGATGAGACTGGCCAGGATCGCGGCGGACGCCAACCTCCGCGGATTCGAGTTCGCCATCGGTGTGCCGGGCACGGTCGGCGGAGCCGTCTATCAGAACGCGGGCTGCTGGGGCCATGAGCTGCGCGAGGTCCTTGTCGAAGCGCGCGGATTCCAGCCCGGCGCCGACCGGCGCACGTGGAGCGTCGATGACCTGCAGTTCGGTTATCGCACGTCGGCGCTTCGAGACGGCCCGCTCCGCGGCTCGCTCGTCATCGACATGACCATCAAGCTCGAGCGCGGCGATGGGGAGGAGGCCAGGCGCTTGATGGCGAAGCTGACCAGCGAGCGCAATGAGACGCAGCCCATCAAGACCAAGAACTGCGGCAGCGTGTTCATGAATCCGCCTGGAGACTCGGCCGGGCGGTTGATCCAGGCGGCAGGGCTCAAGGGCGCGCGCGAAGGGGCCGCCGTCATCTCGCAGCTGCACGGCAACTTCATCGTCAACGAGGGAGGCGCTACGGCTGTCGACGTCGCCGCGCTCATCGAACGAGCGCGCGCGACGGTCATGCATCGGTTCGGCATCGAGCTCGAGCGAGAGGTCGAGCTGGTGGGCAAATGGGAATGAGGATCGCCGTGCTGCGCGGGGGGCGCTCAGCCGAGCGCGATGTGTCCCTGCGCTCGGGCGCGCAGGTGGAGCAGGCGCTGCGGAAGAGGGGTCACGACGTCACCGGCGTCGACCTCGATATGAGCACGTGGGACGTTTTGCGCGACGGCAACTTCGCCTGCGTGTTCAACGCGCTTCACGGCCGGCTGGGCGAGGACGGCACCGTCCAGGGAATGCTCGAGCTGCTCGCCCTTCCGTACACCGGCTCGGGGGTGCTGGCGTCGGCGCTCTGCATGGATAAGGCGCGCGCCAACTCGGTGATGGCGGGAGCCGGCCTTCATGTTCCGGAGTTCGAGGAGCTCGAGCTGAAGCAAGGCCTGAGCGCCGACGCCGTCGAACGGCTCGTCGCCCGTTTCGGCCTGCCGCTCGTGATCAAGCCCGTGCGCGAAGGCTCGACCATCGGGCTCACCATCGCGCGCGACGCGGACCAGGTCGCGAGCGGGCTGGTGCTGGCCGCGCGCTACGACCGGCGGGTCCTGGTCCAGCGGTTTGCGGCCGGCACCGAGATCACCGTCGGCGTCCTCGCCACTCCGGAGCTGGAGGTGCTGCCGACGCTGGAGATCGTCAGCGACAACCCCGTTTACGACTACGACGCGAAATATACCGCGGGCAAGTCGCACCACATCATCCCGGCGCGGATCCCGGACGCTGCGCGCGCCGCCGCATCGGAGGCCGCCGGCCGCGCGTTTACCGTCCTCGGCTGCTCCGGGATGGGGCGTGTCGACATCATCGTCGACGCGGCCGGAACGCCATGGGTGCTGGAGGTCAACACGGTTCCAGGCCTGACGGAGCTCTCGCTGCTGCCGGATGCGGCGCGGGCAGCCGGCATTGAATTCGGCGACATGTGCCAGCGGCTGGTCGACCATGCGATCGGCCGCCATCAACGACACGTAGGTCCTC
>WNFC01005409.1_pt1 | contig 14479 bp, 17 predicted proteins | sample 5400541 | NCBI WGS metagenome assembly WNFC01 (sample SAMN13153342, study PRJNA577476) | soil metagenome | isolation source: 120 cm saprolite under Douglas fir tree site 2 hole 2 replicate 1 | place: USA:California | collected 2015-04-18
CGCGGCGCCCGGCAAGAAGATCGATCCGAAGCAGATCGCAGGGCTCCATCCGGCATCCGACAGCCAGCTTCCCTGGTTCCTCGGCCACGTGGTGCCGGTGAGGTCGGAGACGGGCGCGAGCGAGGGCGACACCGACGAGATCTACGTTTCGGCGCGGTATCGCGTGGTGCTCTACAAGGCGGAATACGACAAGGTCGTCGGCTTCGTCAGGAAGCTGCAGGCGAGCTCGCCGGCCTGGCACGCGGAAATCTACAACTGCAATGCCTTCGTGGCGGACATCGCCAAGTTCATGGGGCTCAAGACGCCCACCAGCATGGTGTTCCCGAAGGAGTTCATGACGCAGCTGCGCGAGCTCAATGGCACCAAGCCTCGGTTGGCGCTCGGCGCGACGGCCGCCGCCACCACACGCGCGTCCTCCTCGCAGTAGAGATACCGACCTCGACGAGCTCACGTCGCATGAGTTCAGGCTCGCGCCGGCGCTCTACTGGCTGCCGATGGTGCGCTGGGCGGTTGATACCAATAACGCCCGCGTCTTGCGGCACATCCGCCGCCAAGCCGAGCAACCGGCGCGGCCGGGCGGCTGAGACGGTCGGAGCGTCGAAGGTTCAGGGTCTGAGTGGAATCGCCGCGGCACACAGCCGCGCGACGGCGTTTTCGCCAATGTCGCGGTCGCCTTGGCGCGGATCTCCTCGCGCGTCGGCAGGTGCGGCAGGTGGAGGTTTGCCAGGACCTCGGTGGCGCGGTGCTGGGCCGCCGCGAGCGTGCCCTGCAGCGCCGCGAGCTGCGGGCGCTCCATCGCCGCCGTGATGGCGCCGGCGATCCACTCCGAATTGAAGCTTGCGGCGAGCTGCGCGGCCGCGCGGTTGATCACGCGAGACCCGAGCCGATGTTCTCCGCGCACCACGGGCACGGGCGGCGTCTTGAGGTCCCAGACGATACGCATCCAGGACAGGAGCTTGAGCACATAAAAGGTCGGATCGTATTCCCACCACCGGAAGCCCTGCCGCACGCTGCTCTGATAGGCGTGATGGTTGTTGTGCCACCCCTCTCCCATGGTGAAGAGCGCAAGGTACCAGTTGTTGCGCGAGTCATCGCCGGTCACGTAGCGCTTGCGTCCGTGCACGTGCGCGAGCGAGTTGATGCAAAAGGTGGCGTGATAGACCAGCACGGTGCTCCAGAAGAAGCCGACCACGAGGCCCGACCATCCGGCGATGAGCCAGCAGATGACGGCGAGCACGACCGCGGGAACGAGCTCGTAGCGGTGCAGCCACATCAGCTCGGGATAGCGCGCGAAATCCTCGATCTTCACGAGATCGGTCGTGTCGTGCCGGCGCGAGAAAATCCATCCGACATGGCTGTAGAGGAATCCCTTATGCCGCGGGGAGTGCACGTCCTGATCGGTGTCGGAATGCAGATGATGGTGCCGGTGCTTGGCCGCCCACCACAGCACGCTCTTCTGCGTCGTGCTCTGCGAGAGGACCGCGAGCACGAACTGAAAAACGCGGCTGGTCGAAAAGGCGCGATGCGAGAAGTAGCGATGGTAGCCGGCGCCGATCGCGAAAATCCGTCCCCAATAGAGCACCGCGCAGATCGCCACCGCCTGCCAGGAGATGCCGGTCCAGATCGCCGCGATGCAGGCGAGATGCACCAGCACGAACGGGATGGCGGACGGATAGATGATGTCGTTGTGCGCTTCGCCGGGATCCTTGTCGGAATGGCCGGCTGCAGCCGTCGAGTCGGCAGCCGTGGGGTCCGAATGTGTCATGCTTACGGTTGCTCTCTGAAGGCGCGCGCCCACCCGTCCTGAACGGGCAAGGTCGCTGGCTGCATGTGAACGAAGGGAGCCGCTACCGACGCCGCTTACGGCACAATTGCGGCAGGAATCATTTCCCCGCCGCGCATACTTAGGACGGGTCGCCCGATCCGGCAAGGGCGACGACGTCGCGGTTGCGGCCTACAGCGAATACCCGCCGTCAACCACGAGCGTCTGTGCCGTGATCATACTGTTGTCGGCGCACAGGAAAACGATCGCGCCCGCGATATCGGCCGCAGAGCAATGACGCTTGAGCAGCGTCCGCTCGATCGCCGCCTTTTTGCGCTCGGCCGGCCACTTTTGCGTCCATTCGGTGTCGACATGGCCGGGCGCGACGGCATTGACGCGCGCCTGCGGCGCGAGCGCGCGCGCCAGGTTCTTGGTGAGGCTGATCAGCCCGGCCTTGCTCGCGCCATACGCCATGCTCGAGCCCGCCATGTTGAGACCGGCCACCGACGCCGTGTTGCACACCGCGCCGCGCGCCGCCCGCAAGGCGTCGGCGGCCGCGTGAGTGCAGCGGAACGGCCCGAGCAGGTTGGTCGACAGAATCGCGTTCCAGAATTCTTCCGTCAGCCGGTCGAGATCGGCCGGCGCGATGGGCTCGATCGTCGCCGGCGTGCCGGCATTGTTGACGAGGAAGTCCAGCCGCCCGAGCGCTGCGATCGCCTCGCCCACCATCCGCTCGGCCGCGCCCGCCTTGGAGACGTCGCCCGGCGCCGCGATGACGTCGAAGCCTTGCGCGCGCAGCCGCTCGACCGCGCCGGCGCCGCGCGCGTCGTCCGGCAGATGGTTGAGCGCCACCTTGGCGCCGCGGCGGGCAAAAAGCTCGACCGTCGCGAAGCCGATGCCCGAGGCGCCGCCCGTCACCAGCGCGGTCTTGCCGCCGAGATCGCCCATCCGCCCTCCTCCGCCCGCGCGCTACTGCAAGCCGACATCCGGGTTCGGCGAGCGCAGCGAAGCGAGCAACTGGTGCAGCGCATAGAGCGCGCGCGGATCGTCGATGCCGGGCGCGAGCTCCTGCAACGCGCCTTCGAGGTATCCGATGAAGCGATCCTTGTCGATGATGCCCTCCTGCACGAGAAAGCGCACGGTGAGCACCTGACAGGCGAGAAAGCCGGCGACCGCGGCCGACAAGGCTTCTGCATTGATCTTTTCCGCCACGGAATCCTCCTGGAACTTGGTCGGCGAATAGCGAATGGCGAGCAGCGAATAGCGAACCCATCATTCGCCATTCGCTGCTCGCCACTCGCTTCTGTTGACGGCTACTTCTTCTGTCCGGCTTCGCTGAACAGCACGCCGCCCTTCATCTTGTCCTGCTTCTCGGATTCCACCACCGTCACCACGACGGCGCCCGGCTCCACTTTGTAGTTCTTCACCACCGCGTCGGTGATGTCCTTCATCAACCCGCGCTTCTGGTCGAGCGAGCGCCCGCCGAGGGCATAAACGACGACTTCCGGCATGTTCGATCTCCTTGCCTACGCATAACGGGGCCAAAGTACGGCATGCCGGCGCGCTTTGTTCAAGGCCGCCGGCCCGAGAGGTGCGCTGATGGCGTTAGGTCAGCGTCGCTTGCTTGACGTGCAGCGAGCCTGGGCTACGGTCACGGACGGAGGGAGGGGCCTAAAAAAACAGCATGGGAGGGAGTCCCAATGGAGCTGCGAACCAACAGCGCCCCCGTCGCGATCCGTGCCCGACCGCTCATGATCTGCGCCCAATGCGGCCAGACCATCCACATGGCGGCGTGGTCCGAGCACGTCGACGAACGCCGCGTGCGACACCTGTGGGAATGCGACAGCTGCGGCTACCAGTTTGAAACGCTGGCCTGCTTTCCGCTGGATTAGCCGAAACAAGCCGCGACGCCATTGCGATTAACGGAGCGCCTGCCGTCGCGGCACGTTGCGATCGCCGTTGACGCGACAGATCACTGACCGCGGTCAGCCGTTCTCGTTGGAGAAATTACGGTTGGGCGGAGGCGGCGGTGAGATCAACCGCTCGCCGGCCGAGATCGCCTTGCCCGGCAGATCGATGACCCAGTTCACGGTCTCGCCGGTCACGGTAACGGCCTGTCCCACGACGGTCGAGAACGCGGAAAACACAGCGCGCACCGGACCGCGCCGCTGCGGCTCAACCGGCGGAGGACCCGCAGGATTGGCCGCGGTGACGGTCACGGGCGAGAGCTGGGTCGGCTCGGTACCGGCGGCAGATGGCGGCGGCGCGGGCACATAGACCGGAGCGGCGGCCGCCTCAGGACGCGGACGCGGCAGCTCGACGTCGCGGCGGGCCGCTGCCGGCGGCGGAGCGACGGGCGGCAGCGCCGCAGCGGCAGGACGGCTCTCCTTCGCCGGACGGGCATCCTTGGGATCGATCGAGTCCATCGCCGCAGGCATCGGCGCAGCCTCCGCCTTGGGCAATGGCGCGGCCTCGACCTTGGTGCGGACCTGGGCGGGCGCCTCGACGTTCTCGCGGCGCGCCTTGAGAACCTCGCGCATAGCGGCGCGTTCCTCGCGAGCCGTGGGCACGTCCGCCGGCGCCACCGCAGCCTGCACCACGACCGGCGGCTCGGCCGGCCGGTTGAAATGGAGCTGTGCCAGCAGATAGCCACCAATCACGGTTGCCGCGATCGAAGGCAGGACCTGCACGACGAGCTTCGAACCGAACTTGAAAATCAAAGGGAATCCCCGCGGCATGGCGCACCACCCAATATGACCCGAAGGACAATTCGCCATGCATTTTCGGCAAATTCATGCTCACCCGGCGGCATTTGCGGCAAGTTCCGCCACAAAGCTTGCGCCAGGATTAAACTTTCCACGACCGGGGCCGGCCGGGGGCACGTCAGGAGAGGCCGAACCGCGGCCCGCGCTGCGGCGTTATCGAGGTATGCCATCCTCGGTCATCAGCGCCTTCGACTACGAGGCGGAAGAGTGCCGGCTCACGGTCCTGTTCAAGTCCGGGCGCCTCTACATCTATGACGACGTGCCGCCCGACGTCGCCGACCAGTTCGAGCGGGCGGTCTCGAAGGGCGCCTTCTTCAACAGCCGCATTCGCGGCCACTATCGCCATCGCGAATCGAGCCTCGCGCCGACCTGAGATCGGCGCGGCGGGCATTGCTGGAGCGAAGCGGAATGCGGGGATGCCGCATCCGCGGATGTGGTGATCCCGGATTTCGCTTCGCTCCATCCGGGCTACATTCTTCCTGCTAATACTCGTCGAACATCTTCTGGATGTCTTCCGGCTTGCGCGTCTTCGTCAGCGCGAGCTGCAGGAGGATGCGCGCCTTCTGCGGGCTCAGATTGTCGGCGGCGACGAAGCCGGGCTCCTGCCAGTTGTCGTCGCGTATGACGCGCCCGGCGCCGACGCGCGCGCTGCGCACGATCACCACGCCGGTCGCATCGTAGATCTCCTTGAGCACTTTGCGCGCATTCTGCGTGTGGCCGGCGCCGGTGCCGGCGATGACGAGGCCCTTGGCGCCCGCCGCCACCGCCGCCTTCGCAAGGTCGCCGTCGTCGCCCGCATGGCTGTAGAGAATGCTGACGCGCGGAATCTCGGTGATCTCGCGCAGGTCGAACTGCGACTGCGTCGTATGCCGGCGCGTGGGTGAACGATAAAAGACGATCCGGTCGGGATCGGCGTAGCCCAGGATGCCGAGCTCGCGCGCCTGGAACGTCTGCACCCGATAGGTATTGCTCTTCGTGACGTCGCGCGCCGCGTTGATCTCGTCGTTGAGAACGACGAGCACGCCCTTGCCGCGCGATCCCGGATCGGCGGCGACGCGGATCGCGTTGAGCAGATTGAGCGGCGCATCCGAGCTGAGTACGCTGAACGGACGCTGCGCCCCGACGATCACCACCGGCTTGTCGCTCTTGATGGTGAGATTGAGGAAGTATGCCGTCTCCTCGATCGTGTTGGTGCCGTGCGTGAACACCACGCCGGCGACGTCGGGATCGGCGAGTCGGGCGCTGATCCGCAGGCCGAGGTCGCGCAGCTGCTGCGGGCTGTCGAAGGGGAGAAAATCTTCCGCCTCGACGCTCACGCGCGCGAACTGCTGGACCTCGGGAATGCGCTCGATCAGATCCTTCGCGGTGAGCCGCGGCTCGCCCGTCGTCGCGTAGCGCAGAAACTCGAGCCTGTTCGCCGGATTGCGCGGCAGCGTACCGGTGCCGGTGATGACATGCACGCGCGCCTTGTCCTGCTGCGCCGGCGCGGGACATGAAGCGATTGTTGCCACGATGAGCGCCGATACGAACGCGAACGACCTCCCCATTTCGTCCTCCCATTGCGGCGGGCTCCGCCGGAAAACGCGATCTGGGATGGCAGGAAGGCCGGCCGCTGCGTCCATCCTCGTCGGCACGGGAGGTCATGTCCAGCGGCCGCCGCAGTGCGGCGGCCGCTGGACGATCGAACGCGCAATGAAGCGAAGCTAGGTCAGGCGGCGAGTAGCGTCAGAACAGGCCGCCGCCGAAGAATCCGCCCTCGACGCGCCGCGGGGGACGCGGGGCATCGTCGAAACCGAAGCCGTAGGATGCGCGCCGCTCGTAACGATCGCCGCGGTCCCAGCGGTCCCAACCGCGGTTATTGGAGTCGCCGCGATCGGCCCGGTAGCTGCGATGGACGGTGACACGACGTCCATCCGGCAGGTCGATGACCTGGGTGACGGCGGTGTCGGACTTGCGCTTGCGAGCTTTCGCAGCATCCGGCTTCTTCGCCTCCTTGACCTCATCCGGTTTCGCTTCGGCGACATTTTCCGCCGCCGGCTCGAGCGCTGCGGCGTTCGCCGGTTCGGCGGTCTTTACGGATGCGTCGCGTGCGACGCGTTGCTTGGGTTCTTTCGACGCTTCGCGCGCCGCGCGCCGCTTGGCATAGCCCTTGGAAAAGGTCAGGTCGCTTGCCGACATGGTGCGGGAGGATTCGGTATCCACTGCCGCCGGTGCGGCGGGGGCTGACGGCGCCGCCACCGGCGCCGGCCGGCTCGGCGCGGGAGACGCAGCCGCTTCAGGAGGCGGCACAGGAGCGGGAGCAGGCGCGGCCGCGATGGTGGTCGAAGCGTCCCCCTTGTCACCGACGGGGGCCGGCGTCTGTGGAACGTTCCTGACCGGTCGGTTGGCAACGCCCGACCCGCTCGTGGTGGCAACGTTCACGCCCGACTTGGAATCGGTCGCGACTGCCGAGGTTGAATTCGTCTCGCCACGGGGTACCGCTGCGGCCTGCTCACTCGGGCGAACGCGCTGGGCCTCGACCGACCCTTGCGGTGGCGCGACCAGCTCCAATACCACCGCGGCGCCGCCGATGGCGGATACCGCCGCGATCGCGGTGACCGCTGCAATGTTCGTGAACGCCGAGCGCCAGCCGGATCGCGGCGCAGGAGAGAGCGGGTAGTCGTAGCGGTAGCCTGACATGGGGAGTTCTCGTATTGCCCTCCGGCCCCGCGACCCTCCCCCTAGCAACGCGACGCCACAGCCCAAGTTCCGCCTGATCAGGGGGAACTCGGGCGCAGCTGCATATAAGCCGCGCGATCAGGCTTGCAAGAGCGCGGCAAACGAATCAAATACGGCGGTTGCCGCGCCTTGCGCGCACGATCGCCGGGCCTGTGCGGGTGGCGAATCGCGCCGGACGATTCGGCCATTCCCGTCACGAGGAGGCCAGCCATGCCGGACCAGAGAACCTTCAGCGGCGGCTGCCATTGCGGTCAGGTCCGCTTCGAGGTGACGACCGACCTCGCGCAGGTCATGTCCTGCAACTGCTCCATCTGCACAAAACATGGGCTTCTCCTCACGTTTGTCGCGCCGGAGCAATTTGCGTTGCGCGCCGGCGCCGAGGATCTCTCCGAATATCAGTTCAACAAGAAGGTCATTCACCACCGATTCTGCCCGGTCTGTGGCGTCGAATCGTTCGCGCGCGGCGCCAAGCCCGACGGCGCGCCGATGGTCGCGATCAATGTGCGGTGCCTCGAGGGCGTCGATATCGGCGCGCTTAAACCCATGCCGTTCGACGGCAGGAGCCGGTAGTGGTATTGCGGTGTCCGCCGCGCATGAAACCAGCCGGCCTTTCGCGCGTATCCGGCATGGCAAGGCACGGAGAGGACGCACATCCATGGTCATGAGCCGGCGGCACGCGCTCCTCGTTGTATCCGCCGCGACCCTCCCGGCGGCTTTTGCGCGAGCAGCCTCGGCTCAAACCCCTGGGGTCAGTCGCATGACCGCCTATGCGTTCACGTTCGCCGGGCTCGATGGCCGCGATATCCGGCTCGGCGAGCATGCCGGTAAGCCGATCCTCGTCGTCAACACGGCGTCGCTCTGCGGCTACACCCCGCAATATGCCGGGCTGCAGGAGCTGTGGAAGCGTTACCACGATCGCGGCCTGATGGTGGTCGGCGTGCCCTCGAACGATTTCGGCGGCCAGGAGCCGGGCGGCGTCAGCGAGATCGAGCAGACCGCGCACCACGCCTATGGCGTGACCTTCCCGCTCGCCGCCAAGGCAGTGGTGAAGGGATCGAACCCGCACGCCTTCTACAAATGGGCCGCGAGCGAACGGCCGCTCGACGTTCCGCGCTGGAATTTCCACAAATACCTCATCGGCCGCGACGGCCGCCTCGCCGCAAGCTTCGCCACCACGATCGAGCCCACCGATCCGCGCGTGATCGCCGCGATCGAGAAAGAGCTCGCGGAGTAGCTCATCCGGCGCGCAGCGCCGCGGCGTCGAGCCAAAACACCTCGCCCGAGCTTTCCTCCGTGTCGAGCCAGAGGAAGTTGAGTTTCGGATAGGCGCGCTCGAGCGCGGCGCGCCCGCGCCCGACCTCGCACAGGAGACCTCCGTCGGCTTTCAGGTGGCGCGGCGCCTCGCCGATGATGCGGCGGACGATCGCGAGGCCGTCGGCGCCGCCGTCGAGCGCGAGGCTCGGCTCGTGCCGGCATTCGGGCGGCAGGCCCGCCATGCCCGATGCGTCCACGTAAGGCGGGTTGGCGAGAATGAGATCGTAGCGCGCCGCGCCGAGCGGGGCGAACAGGTCGCCACGCAGCAGCCGAATGCGGTGGGCTAGCCCGTGATCGGCGACGTTGCGGGCAGCCACGTCGAGCGCATCGGCCGAGAGCTCGACCGCGTCGACCTGCGCGTTGGGAAAGCGCATAGCGGCGAGCACGGCGAGGCAGCCCGAGCCGGTGCACAGATCGAGCACGCGCTCGACGCCGTCCGGATCGCGCGCCAGCAAATTCTGCTCGCCCGCGAGCAGGTCGCCGCCCAACAGCTCGCCGAGATACGAGCGCGGCACGATCACGCGCTCGTCGACGTAGAACGGCACGCCCTGGATATAGGCGCGCCGCACCAGGTAGGCGGCCGGCTTGCGGGTGCGGATGCGCGCCTCGACGAGCTCGAGGACCGCCTCGCGCTGCGCCGCCGTCACGCGCGCGCGCGATGAGGCATCGAAGCGCTCGGGCGGCCGATGCAGGACCTCGCCGACCAGGAAGGCCGCCTCGGCGACCGGATCGGTGGTGCCGTGCGCGAACACTAGCTTGGCGGCACGAAAGCGCGCGACCGCGTGACGGACCAGATCAGCGATAGTCGCAGGCGCGCGCGGAGATTTTTTCGCGCGCAGCCGGCCGCGCGCCGGCGGGCGACGGGTCATTTCATCGGCGCGGGAATGCGCACCAGGTCCTTCACCTGCTCCGCCGCCAACGGCTTCTGCAGAAACTTGTTCTTGAGCGCGTCCGCGAGCACCAGATCGAGGCCGCGCAGCTCATCGGGCCACAGGGTGGCTTTGGGGAAATACTCATCGCGGATTTTTGCCATCAGCGCCTGCGAGACGCCGGAAAATTCCTGGTAGACCTTCATCGCGGCGGGATCGGAATACATCCAATCGAGCGTATCGCGGTAGCCCTGCATCAACGGGATCACGGTCCCATGATCGATCGTGTAGCGATTGGCGACGCACACGCGCACTGACTGGTCCGCCCGCGCCTTGATCTCGCTGCCGCGCGCGATCACGCGGATCTTGCCCTCCTCCACCAGCTCGAGGCCGAAGGGCGCGGCGCCGCGTCCGATGTCGATCTGGCCGGTCATGGTCATGGTGAGGGTCTGCGGGTGCCCGCCGGTCGCGACCGGCCTTGCGTCCACCTTGTACTGCTCGAGGAGCGCGAGCAGCGCGGTGTGGCTCGAGGAGCCGGTCTGCGAGAAGCTGATGGTCTTGCCGGCCGCATCGTGCAACGAGCGGATCGGCGAATTGGCGGGCACGAACCAATAGGTGTCCGGCGAGCCGATCATGGCGCTGCCGATGATGTGCAGCGGCGCGCCGCGGCCGTAGGCGCCGATCGCCGCCTCGATGCCGCCGCCGCAGGCCACGTCCATGCTGCCGGAGATCACCGCCTGGTGCGCCTCCGGGCCGCCCTGGGTGTAGAGAATCTCGATGTCGAGCCCGCGCTTCTTGAAGATGCCGGCGCGCATGCCGAGCTCGGTCACGGCCGTGTCCCACTGGCCGCGCTGGGCGACCGCGACCTTGAGCTTCTGAGGCACGCCTTGCGCCGAGGCCGCGGTCGCCACCAGAAGCGCCGCCGCGAGCGAGAGCATTGCCGTTCGTGTCATCGAACTCCCCGCAATTCCTGCCAGGCTACATTGCCTGGCCCATGCCGCGGATGCGCCGCGCCATCGCACCCATGATGTAGATGGCGAAGTTCGGCACCTCGTCGACCATGAAGCGGAAGGTGCGCGCGTCGATGGCCGACACCTCGCAGCCTTCCTTCACGCGCGCGGTGGACGAGCGCGGCGCGCCATCGACCATGGACATGAAGCCGATTGCCTCGTTCTCGCCGCAGGTCTCCACCACCTTGTCGCCGATCGTCATCTCGATGACGCCCGACTGCACGATATAGAGACAATCTCCCGCGTCGCCGCGATTGAAGATGACATTGCCGGAGGCGAAGCGAAGGTTCGTCCCGGCGCTCTTGGCAAAGCTCCGCATGTCGACGGACTTGCCGTTCTCCTTGCCATTCATGACCCAAACCCCTTGATGCCGCCCGGCGCCGGCGGCCCTTATGGTCGAATTAGGTGCGGCAGCGGGCCGCCGCCGTCAACACGAATCCTGCAAAACGTCAGACGCTGAACGGCTTGCCCTTCTCCGGGATGATCACCTTGGTGGCGTGCCCTTTCATGGCGGCGACGAATTTTTCTGCCGCCTCCAGCGAGCAAGCCCGCCGGATTATAGAGAAACGGGCGAGCGCACGCCGTGATAAGAATGAGTCCGCATGCCCGTGCTCGCCCTCACCGACGCCGCCAGCCTGTTGCCGGCGCGCGGCGCGCTCATCGGCCTCGACCTCGGCACCAAGACGATCGGCGTCGCCACCAGCGACCCCGACCGGCGGCTCGCGACGCCGGTGGAGACGATCGCGCGCAAGACGTTCTCCGCCGACGCAAAGCGCCTGCTGGCGCTCGCGTCGGAGCGCAAGGCGATCGGCTTCGTGCTCGGTCTGCCGGTGAACATGGACGGCAGCGAAGGCCCGCGCGCCCAGTCGGCGCGCGCCTTCGCGCGCAATCTCGCCAAGCTCACCGAAGTGCCGATCGCGCTATGGGACGAGCGCCTCTCTACCGCCGCGGTCGAGCGCGCGCTGATCGCGGCGGACGCGAGCCGCGCCAGGCGCAAGGCGGTGATCGACCAGCACGCCGCCGTCTACATCCTGCAGGGCGCGCTCGATCGCCTGGCGCGCATGGACGCGCCATGAAGTCGGTCCTCGCCGACTGTCTTTAATCTGCCGCCGACGTCAGCAGGCGCGCCACTGCTCCGTGCCACGATCCCAGCAGCGGCGGATCTGGCCCTTCTGCGAGGCTGGCGGAGGCGGCGCCTCGTAGGCCGGCTCGTCGTACACGACCGCCGGCGGCGGGCCGTAATAGTACGGATCGTAGTAGTAGGGCGGCGGATAATAGTAATACGGCCGCGCCACGGCCGCGCCGACGATCGCCCCGCCGACAAGCCCGCCGAACAGGCCGGCCGCAAACCCGCCGCCGCCCACCAGCACGACATCGTTCGACGCCGCCGATTTCACGGCGGCGGTGTTGGTCAAAACCGGCGCCGACAGGCCCGGCGTCGCGGCACCGATCGCCAGCCCGACGGCGGCGATGGCGCACAAGGTCGATTTGCGCATGTCCCCTCCTGCGGCAGATTTCTGGAATGGCAATCCGCCCGTCCTCGGGCTCGATTGTCGCCACAAAAGAGTGAATCAGAACTGAATCGAAGCGGGCGAAATGGTGGCGGCGAGTGAACGCGCGCCGCTCAGCCCGGCAGCGCCCGTTCGAGCACCGCCTCGGGGTGGTCGATCGCCGCTGCTCCATAAAGTGCGCCGTGCGGCTCGCCGAGCCGGCTTGCCGCAAAACCTTCGGCGATCGCCTGCGGCGCGCTGGCCTTGAGCGCCGCCGCCGCGGCTAGCACCGCCAGCCGGTCGAGCGCCGCACGGCCGCGGGTCTCCGCGTCGGTTCCGGCGAGCAGGCGCGCGACATCCTTGGTCGCGGCCGCACTGCCCGGCAGATCGCCCGCCTCCGCGCCGAGCCGCTCCAGCACCGCACGCGCCGCCTCGCCTTCGCGCGCGGCGGCGCGCAGGACATCGAGCGCCATCACGTTGCCGGAGCCTTCCCAGATCGCGTTCACCGGCGCCTCGCGGTAGAGGCGCGGCAGCATGCTTTCCTCGACATAGCCGTTGCCGCCCAGGCACTCCATCGCCTCGTAGACGAATCCCGGCGCGCTCTTGCATACCCAGTATTTCACCACCGGCGTGAGCACGCGCGCCCGCGCCGCCTCGATCGGGTCCTTGGCGGCGAGATCGAACGACCGGCAGAGCCGCATGACCAGCGCCACCGTGCCCTCGACCTGGAGCGCGAGGTCGGCGAGCACGGCGAGCATCATCGGCTGATCGGCGAGCCGCTTCTGGAAGACGCTGCGGTGGCGCGCGTGATGCAGCGCCTGGGCGAGCGCCATGCGCATCAGCCCGGCCGAGGCGATGGCGCAATCGATGCGCGTGAGCTGCACCATCTCGATGATGGTGCGCACGCCCCGGCCCTCCTCGCCGACCCGCTCCGCATAGGCCCGATCGAACTCGACCTCGGCGGACGCATTGGAGCGGTTGCCGAGCTTGTCCTTGAGCCTAAGGAAGCGCAGCGCGTTGACCGTGCCGTCGGGACGGAAGCGCGGCAGCAGGAGGCAGGTGAGCCCGCCCTCGGCCTGCGCCAGCACCAGGAAGGCGTCGCACATGGGCGCCGACATGAACCATTTGTGCCCGGTGACGAGGTGGTGCCCGCCGGCGCGCCCGGCGCGCGTGGTGTTGGCGCGCACATCGGTGCCGCCCTGCTTTTCCGTCATCCCCATGCCGATGGTGATGCCGGCTTTCTCCGTCCATGGACGAAAATTCTGGTCATAGCGGCGCGATGCGATCTTCGGCATCAGCCGCGCGAGCGCCTCCGGCGCCGCGTGCAGGGCGCCCACCGCCGCGCGCGTCATGGTGACCGGGCAGAGGTGCCCGGTCTCGATCTGCGCCGCCATGTAGTAGCGGGCCGCGCGCGAGACCTCGGCGGGCGCGGCGGCGCGCACGCCCTCCGCCGTCCACGTCATGGCATGCAGGCCGGCGCCGATGCTCTCGCCCATCAGGCGGTGGTAGGCCGGGTGGAATTCGACGATGTCGCGCCGGAAACCCTTCGCGTCGTAGGCCCTGAGTTTTGGCGGATTTTCGTTGGCGAGCCGGCCTTGCTCGATCATCTCGGCCGAGCCCCAGCGGCGGCCGAACGCGGCAAGCGCCGCGCCGTCATCCTCTGCGCCATGGGCAGCGACCGCATCCTGCAGAGGCCGGTCGCTGCCGAAGAGATCGACGTCCTCGTAGGGTGGCGACTGGTTAAGCACGTCGGTCGGATCAGGGTCCATGGCGACTCCCGCCTCATCCTACCATGCGGCCATCCACGAACTCCTGGGGAGGACGCCCTTTCCGGCGGCCTCCGCCCTTGCCGACTCCGCCCGATCCGCCTATAGGTGCCGCTTTAATGAACATCGTGCAAAAATCCTCCTTCGTCCTCAGCCAGCGCCATCTGTTGGGGATCGAAGGCTTGTCGCGCGACGAGATCGTCGGCCTGCTCGATCTCGCCGGGGAATTCGTCGACCTCAACCGCCAGATCGAGAAGAAGCGCGCCTCGCTGCGCGGCCGCACCCAGGTCAACCTGTTCTTCGAGGTATCGACGCGCACGCAGGCGTCCTTCGAGCTCGCCGGCAAGCGGCTCGGCGCCGACGTGATGAACATGTCGGTGTCGTCGTCATCGATCCGCAAGGGCGAGACGCTGATCGACACCGCGGTGACGCTCAACGCCATGCATCCCGACCTGATCGTGATGCGCCATCACGCCTCCGGCGCGGTGGCGCTGCTCGCGCAAAAGGTCGACTGCTCGGTGATCAATGCCGGCGACGGCCAGCACGAGCATCCAACCCAGGCGCTGCTCGATGCGCTGACCATCCGCCGCAGGAAGGGACCGATCGAAGGGCTGACCATCGCGATCTGCGGCGACATTCTCCACTCGCGCGTCGCGCGCTCCAACATCATCCTGCTCAACACGCTGGGCGCCCGGGTCCGCGTGGTGGCGCCGTCGACGCTCTTGCCGCCGGGCATCGAGCGCTTCGGCGTCGAGGTCACCCGCGACATGCGCGAGGGCCTGTCG
>WNFC01007590.1_pt1 | contig 14478 bp, 10 predicted proteins | sample 5400541 | NCBI WGS metagenome assembly WNFC01 (sample SAMN13153342, study PRJNA577476) | soil metagenome | isolation source: 120 cm saprolite under Douglas fir tree site 2 hole 2 replicate 1 | place: USA:California | collected 2015-04-18
AAATACACCATTGAGAATTTCGAGCGCGCGTGCCTGCAATCCAGCCCGCTCTCTTCGGACTCCAAGTCAGAGTCGGGCGTCGCCGCGACAAGGCAGGGTCGCGCGTTCTATCTCTGGATTTATCCGAACTTCATGATCAACGCTTACGAAGGCGTGATGGACACCAATCTCGTTCTTCCCATTGGCGTGGACAAATGCGCCGTCGTTTTCGACTATTACTTCGCGGACATAAGCAAAAAGGCCGTGAAGAAAAATAAAGCGAGCATCAAAGTCAGCGAAAAAGTGCAGGACGAGGATGAAGCCATCTGCGACGCCGTGCAGCGCGGCCTGGCTTCCCGCGCGTACGTGGCCGGCCGCCTCTCCGTGCGCCGCGAAGCCGGCGAACATCTTTTCCATCGCCTTCTCCACGCCGATCTGGTCAGCACCCTAAACCGCCCCGCTGCGGCCGATTAGCCAACAAAAGAGATTCTTGGTAAGATTGTCTTACCGTGACGACGAAAATCTCGACAAAGGGGCAGGTGGTGCTACCGCAGGCGATTCGAAGAAAGATGAACCTACGTGCGGGAGACCACCTGGAAGCACGAATCGAAGGAGAGCGCATCGTGCTGATTCCAACAAAGAAACGGTCGCGCAAGGGACGAATTATCAAAGACCCCTTGACGGGATATCCCGTGTTGACGGCGGGCAAAAATGCCCCGGTACTTACTCAGAAGGAAGTAGAGGACATCCTTTCGGAATTTCCATGATGTACCTGCTGGATGTCAGCACGTTACTCGCGTTCGGATTGCGCGAGCACGTGTTTCACGAGCGGGTTGCCACCTGGGTGCGGATGTTGGAGAGTCAAGAAGAGGCGAATCTCGCTACCTGCGCCATCACCGAACTAGGTTTCTTACGCATTCTGACGCAAGCTTCCTCTTATAACTTTACAACCGCGCAAGGAAAAGCGCTGCTGTCGCAACTGAAAATGACGAAGGGACTCCGATTCTCTTTTCTTGCAGACAATCAGGGACTTGAGGATTTGCCGCTCTGGGTCAACGGGCCCAAGCAAATAACGGATGGGCATCTGTTAGGGCTGGCAATGGCACACGGAGCCCGGATGGCAACTCTGGATGAGCGCATTCCTGGCGCCCTTGTTATCCCCGGCAAGATTTAACCGTGCACGCGAAACAAACTGTTGGAGAAGATGAATCCTGAAGTCATCGCAAGTTGGCAAAGTTTGACCGCGCGGTGAGCGTCGCCTATACTGAGTTTTCGAGTTGTAAGGTGAGTTCTCACCTGTCTGGCCTGTTCAGAAACGAAAGCCTGGTTTACTTGTACCTCCAGACTGGGTGCATGCCGTTGAGACCAGCGAAAACATTGTCACCGCACTGAGCGTTGTCCTAGGAGAGGATTGCTGCATGGCTGAAGCGACGTGCCGCCGCGAACTGGAATTGGAAATTCCCGCGGAAGAAGTAACGAAAAAAATTGAGAGCGTGGCGAAGGAGTTTGCGCGGCTGGCGAACGTGCCGGGATTCCGGCGGGGCAAGGCGCCGGTCTCGCTGATCCGGCGGAAATTCGCGGAAGACATCAAGGGAGAAGTGCTGCAATCACTGGTGCCGGAGCGGGTGGAAAAAGCGGTCGCCGAGCAAAAGCTCACGCCGGTCTCGCAGCCGCAAGTGGACAAACTGGATTTCAACGAAGGCCAGCCGCTGAAATTCCGCGCGGTTTTCGAAGTGCTGCCAGAATTCGAACTGGGCGATTACAAGAATCTGGCGTTCGAAATGCCCACGATGGAGATTACGGAAGAGGACGTGACGAAGACGCTCGAAGAAATGCGCGAGCGCGCGGCGGCGTTTGCGCCCGTCGAAGGCCGCGCGATTCAGGACGGCGATTTCGCGCAGGTGAAACTTCTGGGCACGCCGGACGGCGGCGGCGATCCCCTGCAGGCTGACAGCGTGCTTTGCCACATTGGCGCGGAAGAAACGATGGAGCCGTTCAACGCCAACTTGAAAGGGGCAAACACCGGCGATCACAAGAATTTTGACGTGGATTATCCCGCGGACTACCCGGATCCCAAGCTGGCGGGCAAAAAATATCACTACGCCGTCGAAGTACTGGGCATCAAGACGAAAAAGCTGGCGGACCTGAACGACGATTTCGCGAAGGACGTCAGCGATGCGGCGACGCTGGAAGAGCTCAAGAAAAAAGTCAGCGAAGGGCTGGAGCATCAACGGGACCACAAGCACAAGGAATTGCTGCGCGAAAAGGTCCTGGCGGAAATCGTGAAGCTGCATGACTTCCCGGTACCGGAAGCGCTCGTGGAACATCAAATGGATGTGCGGCTGGAGCGCGTGGTGCGCTCGCTGGCGGCGCAGGGCGTCGATCCGCGCGCGGTGAACGTGGATTGGGTGACGCTGCGAAAGCGGCAGGAAGAACGCGCCAAGGATGACGTGAAGGCGGAACTCATCATCGACCGCATCGCTACGGCGGAAAGCATCGACGTGAGCGACGAAGAGGTCACGCGCGAGCTGGAACACATGGCGGGGCATGGTAATGAATCAGCGGAAGCAATTCGCGCGCGTTTGACAAAGCAAGCGGTATTTACCCAAATGAAAAACTTTGACGAACCAGACTATCGCGGCACAACGCTCGTACCCATGGTGGTCGAACAGACCAGCCGCGGCGAACGCGCCTACGACATTTATTCCCGGCTCCTCAAGGAGCACATCATTTTCATCGGGACGCCGATTGACGATCACGTGGCCAACCTGGCGACAGCGCAGATGCTCTTCCTGCAAGCGGAAGATCCGGAGAAGGATATTCAACTGTATATCAACTCTCCGGGCGGTTCGATCACCGCGGGATTCGCCATTTACGACACCATGCAGTTTGTAAAGCCAGACGTGGTGACGACATGCGTCGGACAGGCCGCTTCCATCGCGGCGGTGCTGCTGGCCGGGGGTTCTCCCAAAAAACGATTTGCGCTACCCAATGCACGCATCCTGATTCACCAGCCGTGGATGTCCGGTCTGGGCGGGCAGGCCACGGACATCGATCTGCACGCGAAAGAGATTTTGCGCATGCGCACGACGATCAATTCGCTGCTGGCCAAGCACAGCGGCCAGCCGGTGGACCGGATTGAAAAGGACGTCGAGCGCGACTACATCATGAATCCCGAGCAAGCCAAGGAATATGGGATGATCGACGAGATTATTTATAAGCATCGCTAGAGTTCCGCGCTGCGAAGTGTTACTGCTTGAAGTTGCGGCGCCGCGGGTTCAAAGTAGTCAGCAGCCCCGCGACTTTCTCTTTTGCTCCGGGGAAGAATCGGCCTAGAATAGTGGTTAGGGACTCCGTGGAAGCTCACGGGGACGAGGCCTTCACGCCAGTGAAAAAATTTAATCCAGACGAGCCTTTGCGCTGCTCCTTTTGCCATAAGACACAGGAGCAGGTGGAAAAGCTGATCAGTTCGCCTTCGGACTATCCCCGCGCGTACATCTGCAATGAATGCGTGGGCGTTTGCCAGACGATTCTGGAAGATGAGAAGCGCGAGCAGGCCGCGTCGCCGTCGAAGCGGCTTCCCCGCCCTCCGGAGATCAAACAATTCCTGGACGGCTACGTGATCGGGCAGGACCGCACGAAGAAGAAATTGGCGGTAGCGGTTTATAACCACTACAAACGGATTTTCCTGAACAAGCAGCCGGGCGACATCGAGCTGAGCAAGTCAAATATTTTGCTGATCGGGCCGACCGGGACGGGCAAGACCTTGCTGGCGCAAACGCTCTCGCGCATGCTGGACGTGCCATTCGCGATTGTGGATGCTACCACGCTCACCGAGGCCGGTTACGTGGGCGAGGACGTCGAGAACATTATTCTGAAGCTGCTGCAGGCGGCGGACGGCGACGTTCAGAAGGCGCAGCAAGGCATCATTTATATCGATGAGATCGACAAGATCGCCAAGAAGGATGAGAACCCTTCCATCACACGGGATGTCTCCGGTGAAGGCGTGCAGCAGGCGCTACTGAAAATTCTCGAAGGCACAGTGGCCAATGTGCCCCCGCAGGGCGGGCGCAAGCATCCGCACCAGGAATTCACGCCCGTGGATACGACGAACATTCTATTTATTTGCGGTGGCGCTTTCGTAGGCTTGGAAAAAATCATTGAAAAACGCGCCGGCCGCCGCTCGCTGGGATTCCATACCGACGCCGCACCGACAACGCCGCAGCGCCGCAACACGGAATTGCTGGAGCAAGTGCAGCCTGGCGATTTGATCCGCTATGGGTTGATCCCGGAATTTGTGGGCCGCCTGCCCGTGGCCGGCGTGATGAACGATCTCGACAAAGGCGCGCTGATGAAGATTCTGACGGAGCCGAAGAACGCGCTGCTGAAGCAATACCAGCGGCTGTTCGAATTTGAAAACGTGCGACTGCGCTTCACCGACGAAGCGCTCGATACCGTGGCGGAGTTGGCACTTCAGCGCAAAGTCGGCGCGCGCGGCTTGCGTATGATCCTCGAAGACCTCATGCTGGAACTGATGTATCACCTGCCCATGCAGCGGAAGGTGCGCGACTTCGTGGTTACGGCGGACATGGTCCGCACGCGCGAAATCAATTGGAGCCTGCTCGAGAAGGCCGGTTAAGGCGCTCGGGCTGCGAACTTGATGTGCGGCCATGCCCGGGCCGCGCTAGCAGAACCCAGGGGACCGAATGTTCACTCGCGAAAAACAAGAAATGAAACGCGTGCCGATGATGCCGGTGCGGGACATGGTGATCTTCCCCCAGCAGATGACGCCGTTTATCGTTGGGCGCGAAGCGAGCGTGCGCGCGCTCGAAGAGGCGCTGGCGGGCGACAAGAAGATTTTCCTTTCCACGCAGCACGACGCTTCCGTGGATGACCCCAAACCGGAGGAGATTTACGCCGTGGGAACGCTCGCCAATATCGTGCAGAGCGTGAAGCTTCCGGATGGCAATATCAAAGTTCTCGTGGAAGGGGTGGAGCGCGCGCGGGCGCTCTCGATTGCCACGGAAGAAGGATTTTTCCGCGCCACGGTTCGCCTGCTGGGCGCGCGCGTCGAGCCATCTCCGCAAGTCGACCAGACCGTCCAGAAGATCACCGGCCTTTACGAGCAATTCATCAAGCTTTCGCAGAGCCTGAATTACGACACGATGATCGCGGCCGCGCGCGTGGATGATCCCGCGCGCCTTTCCGATACGATTGCCGCGAACCTGCAATTGCCGGTGGATGAAAAACAGGATTTGCTGGAAACCGTCGATCCCGTCGAGCGGCTGAACCGTATCGGCGACATCCTGGAAATCGAGCTCGAGAAACTGAACGTGGACCGCAACATCAATACGCGCGTGAAGCGCCAGATGGAGCGCGCGCAAAAAGAGTACTACCTGAACGAAAAGCTCAAGGCCATCCAGAAGGAACTGGGGCGCGGCGAGAAAAACGAAATTGACGAGCTGAAAAAGAAGATCGATACGGCAGGGATGTCCAAGGAAGTGCATGAGAAGGCCATTCAAGAGCTGAAGCGTCTGGAACTCATGCCGCCGATGTCCGCGGAGTCCACGGTCAGCCGCAACTATCTGGATTGGCTGCTGGCGGTGCCCTGGAAGAAGAAATCAAAAGAAATCCGCGACATCAGGGCAGCGGAGAAAATCCTGAACGAAGAACACTACGGGCTCGAAAAGGTAAAGGAACGAATTCTGGAATTTTTAGCCGTTCGCCAACTGGTGAAGAATCCGAAAGGCTCGATTCTCTGCTTCGTGGGGCCTCCAGGCGTGGGCAAGACTTCGCTGGCCATGTCCATCGGCCACGCTACCGGCAGGAAGTTCGTGCGCGTATCGCTTGGCGGGGTGCGCGATGAGGCCGAAATACGCGGCCATCGCCGCACCTATATTGGCGCGCTGCCCGGTCAGATCATCCAGATGATGAAGAAAGCCGGCACGGTGAATCCGATTTTCGTGCTGGATGAAGTCGACAAGATGTCGACGGACTTCCGTGGCGATCCGTCGGCCGCGCTGATGGAAGTGCTCGATCCGGAGCTGAACCATTCGTTTACGGACCATTATCTGGACGTGGAGTTCGACCTTTCGAAAGTCATGTTCGTGTGCACCGCCAACGTTTTGCACACGGTTCCACAGCCGCTGCAGGACCGCATGGAAATCCTGCGCCTGCCGGGCTACACGGAGCAGGAAAAATTGGAAATTGCGAAACGCTTCCTGGTGAAGCGCGCACGCGAAGCGACGGGATTGAACGAGCAGAATCTGAATTTCACCGACGAAGGCCTGCTTCACATCATCCGCCATTACACGCACGAAGCCGGGGTGCGCAGCCTGGAGCGCGAGATTCAAAACATCGCGCGCAAAATGGCGCGCAAAGTGGTGACCGATAGCTCCACGGCGGGCGTGGAGATCAGTCCCGCTAACGTCAACGATTTCCTGGGCGTGCTGAAGTACCGCGAATACTGGCTCGAAAAGCACAATGAGATCGGCTTGACCACTGGCCTCGCCTGGACGGAAGTGGGCGGTTCCGTGCTTGTTACCGAAGCGGCCATAATGGAAGGCAAAGGCCGCTTGACCCCAACCGGCAAACTCGGCGAAGTCATGCAGGAGTCCGCGCAAGCCGCCATGAGTTACATCCGGTCGCGCTCCGCGGCGTTTGGCCTAGCCAAGGATTTCTACCGCAACATCGATATTCACGTGCATGTTCCCGAGGGCGCCATTCCGAAAGACGGTCCTTCGGCGGGTATCACCATCTGCACGTCCATCGTAAGCGCGCTTACCAAAATTCCCGTGCGCTGCGACGTGACCATGACCGGCGAAATCACATTGCGCGGCAAGGTCCTGCCGATCGGTGGCGTTAAGGAGAAGCTGCTGGCCGCGCACCGAATGGGCTTGCGTACGATAGTGCTTCCGAAGGACAATGAGAAGGACTTGGCGGAAATCCCGCAGGAGATCCTCTCCAGTCTCACGACACATTTTGTAGAGACCATGGATGAAGTGCTGCAGATTGCGCTGGAGAGGCCCATTGTGCCGCTCGAGCATGCCGCGGTTGCGCCCGTCACGGCTCCTTTCGTGGCCGACGCCGAGAAAGACAAGAGTTTGACCAACTAAGCAGCGTGGTTTTGGGTGCGGCCCGCCCCGCGAGTGAACTCCGGCCTGGCCGGGGTTGCGCTTGATGAATTTTCTGGTTGGCCGCGGCCCGGTGCTGCAGCCGGTTGCAGAAAGTCTGGTTTGCCCATCTCGGCAGGTTTTCCCGTCTTCGGTTTTTTTGTGGCCGCGGGGCGGTCAGCCGCCAGTGCGGTGTACCACCTCAAAAATAATCAGGATTCTCAGGGTCAATTTTCACAATCAAAGCTAAGGATATATGCCAAAAGAAACAAACGTTGAAGGAAGCAATCAGATGAGTATCAGCCTCGCCGAGTTGAAGGAAAAGAACATCACCGACCTCGCGAAGATCGCCAAGGAATTGAACATTCCCGGCGCGAGCGGAATGCGCAAGCAGGAGCTGATCTTCCAGATCCTCCGGGCGCAGACCGAAAAGAACGGTTTGATCTTCTCCGAAGGGGTGCTCGAGTGCCTGCCCGACGGATTCGGTTTTCTGCGCGCGCCGGAATACAACTATCTCCCCGGCCCGGACGATATCTACGTCTCGCCATCGCAAATCCGCAAGTTCGACCTGCGCACCGGCGATACCGTCTCCGGCCAAGTCCGACCGCCGAAAGACGGCGAGCGGTATTTCGCGCTGATCAAAGTAGAAGCGGTGAATTTCGAGGACCCGGAAGTCGCCCGCAATAAAATCTTCTTCGATAACCTGACGCCGCTGTATCCGCAGGGCCGCTTGAAGATGGAAACGGTCAAGGAGAATATGACCGGGCGCGTTCTGGATCTGCTCTGCCCGGTAGGCAAAGGACAGCGCGGATTGATCGTCGCGCCGCCACGCACCGGCAAGACCATGATGTTGCAATCGATCGCCAACTCCGTGACCGTGAATCATCCGGAAGTCGCGCTGATCGTGCTGCTCATCGACGAGCGCCCGGAAGAAGTCACGGACATGCAGCGCACCGTAAAAGGCGAAGTCATCAGCTCGACCTTTGACGAAGCGCCGCAGCGCCACATTCAGGTTGCGGAAATGGTTCTGGAGAAGGCCAAGCGCCTGGTGGAGCACAAGCGCGACGTCGTTGTGTTGCTGGACTCGGTCACGCGTCTGGCGCGCGCTTATAACGCCGTCACGCCGCCTTCGGGCAAAGTGCTCTCGGGCGGTATTGACGCCAACGCGCTGCAGCGTCCGCGCCGCTTCTTTGCGGCCGCGCGCCACGTGGAAGAAGGAGGCTCGCTGACCATCATCGCCACGGCGCTGATCGACACGGGCAGCCGCATGGACGACGTCATCTTCGAGGAGTTCAAAGGCACGGGCAACATGGAAATCAACCTGGACCGGCGACTCTCCGACAAGCGCGTCTTTCCGGCGATTGATATTCAGCGGTCCGGCACGCGCAAGGACGAATTGCTGCTGCCGCCCGATGAGTTGAGCCGTGTGTGGGTGCTGCGCAAGGTGCTGAGCCCGCTATCGACGGTCGAAGCCATGGAACTTCTGATCAGCCGCCTGTCAAAGTCGAAGTCCAACATGGAATTCCTCAGCTCGATGTCCGCCCCAGCCTGAGCGAACGGGCAATCAGCGCATTCACTTTTTCAATAAAAAAGAGGCGCAGTGGATTTTCCACTGCGCCTTTTCTGTTGCATTGTTGAGCCGCAAAGGCGGCGTTAACCCGCGGATTAGGCTTCCACCGCGGTGATGTAGTCGACGATACGCTCCGACCAGCCGTCAATGTGCGTCCAGTCGTTGCCGTAGCTGATGCCGTGCTTATACGGGGCCACATTCACCACGTACGCGCGGAGGATTGCATAGTATGAGGGGCTAGCAATATACTTCTCTTTGTAGTGGACGAAGAGCAGCATGTTTCTTACTTTAATCAGAGGGTCCGGCACTACGCCGAGATTCTTAACCCCCTTTTTGATGCGTGCCTTTTCAACACGACTGACTCTTTTTTTGAGTTTGTCTGCGCCTTAGTTCGTTCTTCGGGTATACAGGATTCTGATTGGGACCCGTGGTATGAATCGCAGGCAACCCTTGATGATCTACGTAATTTGTCCTCACTGGAACTTCCACCAGATCGCTTCCCGGACGCAGAGAGAACGCGCACGCGCTTGGCTCTGCTTTCTTATTGTCACGTGACCGAAATGGACCTGCCTTATGAGCTCGTCGCAAATCTTTTGAGCCTCCGCATGGGCAAGAAATACAATGTGAGCCCATTTCGGGACCTCGCTGTGCCAACCCGCAGGAAGAAACGGGGCCTCGTCCCAAAACTGATCGCGCCGTCGCCTGGGAAGAAGATCGTGCGCATTAAAGAGTTGTCCGATACCGCTAAACTGCCGCAGGTTGGCGTGGCATTCGAGGAGATTTACGACAATGAGATCCGGAATTCCATCTACCATTCGGACTACACGCTTACGAATAAGGAATTTCGGATGCGGTCAGGGCTTCGGCTCTCAAGAACGAGCAAACATTTCTCACCGGTTGTCCAGCTGACTGAGCTCAACGAGCTCATCACAGACGCGTTTGCCTTTTTCTCAGCGCTACTTGCCCTGTACGACCGTTGTAGGGCGTCCTTCATCGATTTCGTGGATTCATTCTTACCATACGACGGCCACTATAAAGGCATCCTCCAGCTGCTATTCGACGAGGAAACGAGACTCATCGGATTCCGAGTTTACTGGCCCAACGGAACCGTCGGTGAGTACTCCAGGACGAAGCGAGGCTGCATTGGAACAAATCTCCAATTTGATCCCGACGGTAGCATTAATTTTTTTGTCGGTCTCTATCCACCAAAACCCGGAAATTTCTCGCTCCTAGTCGAAGCTGGCGCGAAGCCTCAATACGCCCTAGTTCCGGGGACCAGCCTGTCGCCGCATTGGCCTGAAGACCTCAAAGTATACAAACTTCCGGTGGTTACAGAATTCGCTAGGTCAGCTAAGCTGGGCTAAAGAAGCTTCTTCTGGTCCAGAGAGAGTCATGATCAGATTTGAAGGCGCTTTGACAACTGGCTCATTTTTATGTCACAGGAGCGCTGGTCGCCCTCCGCGTAAACCCGCAAGGAGCGATCGACCCGATGAACGCTGAATCAAAGAGCGACGAAAAAGTTCACTCACTAAGCTCGCTGCGAAAAGTGGTTACTCTTGGTGCGCTGACGCTCGCGCTTGTTCATCTCCTATGGCCTGCGCTGGCCATCGACGCAGTCACGCTAGCGCTCCTCGTAATCGCTTTGCTGCCCTGGCTTGCGCCAATCTTCAAGTCCCTTGAATTTCCCGGAGGATGGAAGGTCCAATTTCAAGACCTCCAGAATGCGGCGGAACGCGCCGATAAGGCGGGCCTCCTTGCTGCTCAACCTACTCCGCCCCTTGCGGAATTCACATTCCAACAGTTGGCCGAATCCGACCCCAATTTGGCGCTGGCGGGCCTCAGGATTGAGATCGAGAAGCGACTCAATTCCCTTGCGGAAAAACATGGCATCGAACCTCGAGGCCGCGGCCTCGGACAGCTGTTGCGGCTGCTCACACAAAAGCAGGCACTTAGTCAAGAGGCGTCGGCGACGCTGGCGGATATGACCGGACTGTTAAATTCAGCCGTCCACGGCGCAACCGTCGATCCGCGCGCGTCAAATTGGGCAATTAGCGTGGGCCCTCGATTGCTAAAGGCCCTGGACGATTTAGCGAACCAAACTACTTGATCGTGCTTCGGCACTGCGCCGCACATACACGTTGCCAGACAACGCAGCAGGGGTCGTTTTAGATCCTCGCGCCTGTCCTTCCCTGCAGACAAGGCAACCTCCCGATGTGGGGAGGTCCGAGCGTGTCCTCAACGAGTTCTTGGAAACGGCCGCCTGCTGCGGAGCCTTGGGCTTCGCGTTGCAGAGGAACAATTCGTCGGACAACTCCACCTCCTTCCGGGAACACTTCTCCCACAACGGAACTTTATGGAACGGTGGGGCCAATCCGCAGCGAAAAAATACGGCAACGGATTACCTTGGATCGAAACGACTTAGGCGGTTTGCTTTAGAGTCGCGCGAATAAGCAGTCTACGAGACCCTTGCGCCTTGGCATCGAACCACCGTCTTGGCTTTTGTCTTCGTGTCTCATAGTCTGCTCTTCACGCTCAGTGAGGACCTGCACCAGAATGCAGCAGGTGTACGACTGAGGTATCCTGAAGGTAAACGGAGATTGATTTTCTGTCAAGCACTATTTTTCAAAAACAGTATTTTTGGCTAATTTTTCGCATAACTTGTTAATCTTCAAGTACCTACCGACGAAAGACCGTTAGAAAATGCGGATGCTATGGAGGAATCGGTTTGCGTCTACTTCTGTCCAGAAATGTCCAGGGAGTTTTCAATGCGCCGCTTGCGAATCCAGCCACCGCTTCATGTGCGCTTTCAGAATGTTCAGCGGCACGGCGCCGTTCTCGAGCACGGCATCATGAAACTTGCGCACATCGAATTTCGCGCCGAGCTTTTTCTCCGCTTCCGTGCGCAGCTCGCGGATTTTGAGCTGACCGATCTTGTACGCCAGGGCTTGCCCGGGCCATACGATGTAGCGGTCCACCTCCACGGTAATGTCCTGATCGGTTTTGCCGGTGTTCTCGTGGAAAAAATCGATGGCCTGCTGCCGCGTCCAGCCCATGGAATGCATTCCCGTATCCACGACCAGCCGTACGGCACGCCACATTTCGTAGCTGAGTTGTCCGAATTTGGAATACGGGTCTTTGTACAATCCGAGCTCTTCTCCGAGGCTCTCGCCGTACAGTGCCCACCCCTCGACGAACGCCGAGTAGCCGGCATGCTTGCGGAATTCCGGCTGGCTTTCCATCTCTTGCGCCAGGGATATCTGCAGATGGTGGCCGGGAACGGCTTCGTGCAGCGAGAGCGCCTCCATTTCCCACTTCGGACGCGCGTGCAAATTGTAGGTATTCACGAAGTAGCAGCCCGGCCGCCCTGCGCGCGGCGCACCCGCCTGGTAATACGCAGTGGTTTGCGAAGGCGCCTTGAATTCGGGAATCACGCAAACGCCATAGGTCAAGCGCGGCAGTTTTCCAAACTCATGCGCGAGCTCCGGATCGATTCTCTTGGTCACGATGCGGTAGGCGTTTACCAGGTCATCGGACTTGTCGTAGAAAAAACGCGGATCGGTACGCAGGAATTCGGTGAAGTCGCGGAAGCTTCCTTTGAACCCCGTGGATGCGATGACTTGGTCCATCTCCGCGCGGATGCGCTTCACTTCCAAAAGTCCGATTTCGTGAATCTGCTTCGGCGCTAGGTTGGTCGTTGTTTGCCAGCGTACGTGGAAGGCGTAGGCAGCGGCGCCGTTGGGGAGCGCGGTGGCGGCAATGGATTCACGGCAGGCAGGCAAATACGTCGTGGCCACGTAGTCGTGCAATTTTTGAAACGCGGGGGCAACCGCGCTTGTATAGATTTTCTTTGCGCGATCCGTGAGCCGGCCGCGGTCCGCTTCGAGAAAGCCCGGCGGAAATTCGGTGAAGGGCTCGAGAAGCGCGCTCGCCAGCGGATCAGCGGGAATGAGATCCGCAATCTGTCTCGGAACATCGCGTAACATCAATTTCGGCGGCGTGTAGCCTTTCTTCAAGCCTTCTTGAAGAAGGACGAGATTCTGCTCGACACTTTTCGGCAGCGCTTCGAGCCTGGTGAGAATGTCCTCGTAATCCGCGACCGAACGGTGTGGCATGGTGGCCAGGGTGGACGCTTTGCCTTGTTGAATTCCGCCCATCTGCGTGAGGGGCATCCACACATTGCCAGGCACAACATCGCGGAATGGGGCGGGGTCGTCGCCGAATTGCAATCCTCCATCCGCCGTTTCCAGCAACTCGCGGTAGAGGTCGTAGTTGAGTTGTTCTTCGGCGGGCAGCTCATCCCGCGAAATGGATTTCAGTTCCGCCAGGCTTTCGTGGAGGTGTCTGATTCTCGCGTCGATGCCCTCTCGCGAATCGTCCCTCCAATGGCGATTTTGTCCCGCAAATCCGACGTCTGTGGCGGTTTCGGGATATTGCTCCATCCAACGCTTCCAGTCTTCATCGAGGTAGGCGCGGAATTTTCGCACTACATCGTTCCGGCTATCACTCTGGCTGGTCCCGCTCTGCGTCAAAGCCAGCATCGGGAAGAAATAAAAGCCCGACCCCGTCGCGAGAATCGCCCACACCAGCAGACGCGTCATTCCGCCCTCCCCGTCAAAACCAATTCTTTTTCACGCTCTTGCGCGAGCATGACAATCAGCCGCGCGGTTTCTTCGACGCCCATCGCGGTGTTGTCCACGAGGACCGCATCGGAAGCGCGTACGAGCGGCGACACTTTGCGTTCGCGATCGCGCTTGTCGCGCGCGATCACTTCGTCGAAAACTTCCGCCAGCGTCATCTTCTCGCCTTTTTCCTGGTGCTCTTTCCAGCGGCGTTCGGCGCGCACTTCCGGCGCAGCTTCCAGAAAAATCTTCAACTCGGCTTGGGGGAATACGACCGTCCCGATGTCTCGCCCTTCCATGACGACATTGCCGCCGGCACCGGCGCGCTGTTGCTCCGCAACAAGTACCTGGCGTACTTTCGCGATGGTCGCCAGACGGGACGCGGCCTGGGCTACTTCGGTGCTGCGAATTTCTTGCGTTACTTCCGCGGAATCCAGGAACACGCGGTTTTTTGCGCCCGCCGCCTCCTGCTCTTGCGTCGGAGGCCGCAATTCAATGTGAGTCGCGCGCGCGAGCGTTTCGAGCCTGGGTTCGTCATCCGGCGACACTCCGCGTTGCAAAGCCTTCAGCGCCAGGGCGCGGTACATCGCGCCGCTGTCCAGATATAAATAGTCGAGTATCGCGGCGACGCGGCGCGCCACACTGCTCTTTCCTGACCCTGCCGGGCCGTCAATCGCAATCGTAAGCCGTCTTGTCATGTACGGTAAGATCTCGCCGGTTGTCGGTGATCAGTTTTCAGTAATCAGTGCATAGTAAGAGCGGGCGAGGCAAGCCATCCGGGGATCATCCAAGTGTGGCCTCGCTTGTCGGAACTGAAAACAGAAGACTGATCACTGAATTCCAAATCAAAATCCCATGATGTTATACCCGCAATCGACGTAAATCGTTTCGCCGGTAATGCCAGAGCCCGCTTCGGATAGCAAAAATACCGCGGTTCCTCCGACTTCGCCCGGATCGACGTTGCGTTTCAGCGGCGCGCGTTCGGCATGAGCCTTGAGCATATCGCCAAGATTAGAGATGCCGCGCGCGGCAAGCGTCTTGATCGGCCCGGCGGAAATAGCATTGACGCGAATGCCGCGCGGCCCGAGATCGTTCGCCAGATAGCGCACCGTGGCTTCGAGCGCGGCTTTGGCCACCCCCATGACGTTGTACTTGGGCACCACTTTCTCGGCGCCGTAATACGTCAGCGTGACGATTC
>WNFC01005005.1_pt1 | contig 14476 bp, 14 predicted proteins | sample 5400541 | NCBI WGS metagenome assembly WNFC01 (sample SAMN13153342, study PRJNA577476) | soil metagenome | isolation source: 120 cm saprolite under Douglas fir tree site 2 hole 2 replicate 1 | place: USA:California | collected 2015-04-18
GCGTTTCGTCCGATAAAACTCAGCAACTTTGTGCACGTGAGCAAGAAAACCTTGTCGTCCCCATGAACGCAGTAGAGTGAGGACTACGGCCTGGGAGAAAGACGACGGCTGTAGGTTTGCCGTAGCCGTCTGCGACAGTCCGGGGCTCCGTCAGACGTTGCAAACAAATGATCGAACTTCCGTACATGTCGATCCATCGCGTCGAGCAATGGTGCAGGCCCAGTCACGAAACCGATGCGAATACCGGCAGAGAGAATTTTACTGAAGCTGTCGAAACGCAGCACGCGCCCAACAATGCGATCCCCGGTTTGTGCCTCGAGCATAAAATATGATGGAATGCGTGGGCCAGTTCCAAAGTACATGAAGTAATAAGGATCATCTAGTTATATAAGATGTAGCGCGGAGATGACACGAGAATGCATGTGAGGCCCACCTTCGAGGATAATAATATTGTGCTTCCTCGCGAGGTCCAAAACCTCCTTTCTCCGGGTGAGCGCCGTTGTTGCCCCGGTCGGATTGCATCCATACTGTTCTTTCTTTTATATTGTATTCTGTGTTCAATAACAACAGCGTACCGGGATGGTATACAAGATTTTGGGCTTTGGCTTGGATGTAGGCCAACTCTCGAGAACCTCTCGAAGAGACAGTGAATTGATCCCTTCAGCATCGGTCTCAACCTCTGTAACCTCGGACTTAGCATATATAGGATGTCTTTTTACACTAAACTTGCCTATCATCTCACAGCGCAGCGTCTCGAACATAGGGATTACACCGCTGGTATGTGTCAGATTTTGAACTAACGACCATGTGCGTTCCTGCGTACGCATAGACAGGCCTCTCGATCAAGACAGGATCTCCCGGATCCACGAGCGCTTGAATAGCCTGGGACACCGATGAGATACCAATAAGTTAATGTAAGATGACGCACGCTAGCAGGACGTACCTTGTAGATCCCATCTTGCGATCCTGCCGTGACGCTGATCCTCCATCCCTCACGACTCCTGCGCCCATGCTCTTGCTCTTGAAATTCGGTCAGCCATTCCACCATTGGCGGGATCCCATTCGTGGGCGCATACTGCAGGCCCATCGAGAGCAAATCGTTGTCTACGGTAAGCAACATTTGTTCAGAGCCATCCGGGCAGGGTATGGTGAATTGGACGCCAGTGAATGGGAACAAGGCAGCATTCGGCTTTCCTGCAAGAAGCGAGATCACGCCTGGCGTTTGCTCGAGCGGATAGAGTCCGCGAACTGCATGGATGGGATATGGACAAAGATTTAGAGCATCCGGAGGCGGCGATATGTGATGAGCAGACGCACTGGGACTGGGTTTGCGAGCCTTGGCGACTTGAGAGAGGAACGATGCGTAAGTTGATACGGGGAGAACGTTAATCTCTGGTGTGGGCTGAGACGATGGTAGTGCTCGGGCGACGGGAGAACACACTGCTGGAAAACCGTGACATACCTCAAGTATAGCCGAACCTGGGCAGGCATCATTGTTCGATGCTGACACGCCGCTTTCCTCGATGCCTCTAGAAATCGAGGTTGACATCAACACGTCGCCTATTTACAGAAGGAAGTCAAAGAAGGTTGAACAGTAGTACGATAGCCACTTATCCAGTGGGCCACGACAAAAATAGGTCATGTTATTATTTATTTATTTATTTAACAGAGAATGCTTTGTTCCAATACAGTACTATACTTACCTTAACATTCACTGTGGAAACAATTGAAGTTTATTTGCTGATGCAAAAGTGCACATAAATACATCATGACATGTTGAGACGCGGACCGGCGGACCGCAGCATGCCGGGTGCCGAGTCGGAGCAACTAAGGTTGCATTCTTGTGTTAGTTTACATTCTACTTTACATCCGTAGTTTACACCCATAAAACCAGCGGGGACAGGGAATGGACACCATAGTCCTTCTCTGGTCTAACCCCCCACCTTCTTGTGTGAATTGTAAGAGGTTATGGGCCCTGAGCTCTAATGTACTCAGACAAGAAAGAAAACTTCTTCATCACTCGCTCTAAAGCTCGTATCTCCTCACTCGCTCATATTCCTTGCCTCGCTCCTTGTCTTTCAAATGTTCAAGCCCCTTTCGTTGTTGTCTACCCCTATCCGAAGCCCCTATGTTGATTCAAGGCATCAATGCAGGTGCAGCTAGTCCACTGATGCCTGTGCCTCTCTCACCTAGAGGGGCTGCTCAAGCTCTTGCAAACCCGTACGTCATGGCTATGGTGCTGTCGATTATCCAAGTCTCTGTTTGTGAGAGCACAGCAATCACTCGGACTAGGGAACCCCTGAATGACACCAATTGGAACGTTTGGAAAGGAAGTATGAAACATATGTTCAAACTTTGCAAGGTCACTGGCTACATCTTTGGCAACATTGCTCGACCCAACCGCGTGCACGATCCTGAGGGCGCTGATAACTGGGATTTCAATGATTCCTATGCGGCAATGCTCATCTATGAGAACATCTCGGCGGCGCAAAAGGTTCATGCGGGCCAGGTCTAGCATCTTTAGGCTTTTCTACTAGTTTCCAGGTTCCTTTCTGCCGCAGTTGGGCAAGTTTGGATTGAATGGCTTTCTCCCATTTGGGCCATTCGGGGGAATGCTTCACCTGGTCAAAGGTTGGTTGATCATCATCACCCTCAAGTATATTAGTGAGTTCTTCAGTGTTTATTATTTCATCATCTGAGAATGGGTCATGTAGATACCTATAATCAGCCCTTTTTCCCCTTGTTTGTCACTTCGTACTCCCCTCAATGTCTTCGTCAGCTCATTGCTTTTGAGGGTTCATTGGTCCAGGTTCTGCATTTACATTCTGTGCGTCCATGGTGTTTTGTGTGTTGTCCTGAGACTCCCCTTCGATCGCAAGTTAGTCACTGGTTTCTTCATTGACCATGACTCCTAGATGGCTGACTGTGTGCCCTGTATAGAGGCAAAACAATCAGTCATTCCATTCAATAAAAAGGGAGAGCGGGAAACTGAGCCAGGTGAGATAACACACATCAATGTATGGGGGAAATATGATACAGCCTCAATAAATGGTTTCTACTATTATCTTCTCATGGTTGATGACGCATCGTGATATGTCACAGTTGAGTTTATGAAAACAAAAGATCAGGCGATGCAAAAAAGTTAAAAACTATTTAACTCACCTGCAGACACATGGCAAAATGCCCAAAGTGATCCATATCGATCGCGGGTGTGAATTCGTCAATGACACTCTCCTCGAGTGGCTCTACTCGAGAGGAATGGAGGTCCACATGACTGCTCCTCATTCTCCTTCCCAAAATGGAGTCACGGAACGAATGAATCGCACCCTTGAAGATCTTGCAAGGGCCATGCGCTTTGCTGCTGATCTACCTGTGTTCCTTTGGGAACAAGCCGTCGCACACGCTGTGTACATTCGAAACCGAGCCTATAGCTCTGTCTTAAGAGAGACAACTCCATATGAGCGTTAGTATGGTGGAAAACCCGACATCTCTCACCTGCGCGAATTTGGTGCACCTGTCTGGATCTTGCTCCAAGGCCAGAAAGTATTGCCAAAGATGGAACCTTGCTCCAAATGGTGTGCATTGGTTAGATACGATGATGGTTCAAAATCAGTGCTATACTACAGCGCAGAAACTTGAAAAGTACTCACCTCAAGAAACTTTCACTTCCTTAAACCCTTAGACACTCCTACAGACCTGAAATGCATCATAATCACAGCCAATGATGTTGCGCACAAAGGGGAGTCTTGGAACAATGCATGAAACACCGTGGATGCATGGAACGTAAATGCAGAACCTAGACCAACGAACCCTTGAAAGCAATGAGCTGACGAAGACATTGAGGGGAGTACGAAGCGACAAACAAGAGGAAAAAGGGCTGATTATGGGCATCTACATGACCCATTCTCAGATGACGAAATAATGAATGCTAAAGAACTCACTAATATACTTGAGGGTGATGATAATCAACCAACCTTCAACCAGGTGAAGCGTTCCCCTGAATGGCCCGAATGGGAGAAAGCCATTCAATCTGAACTTGCCCAACTGTGGCAGAAAGGAACCTGGAAACTAGTAGAAAAGCCCAAAGACGCTAGACCAATCTCGAATAAATGGGTACTCATCAAGAAACAAGATAAAGAAGGAAATCTTGTCAAATACAAGGCTCGTTTGGTAGTGTGCGGTTTTACGCAGTGTCCAGGCCTTGATTACAATGAGACTTTTTCCCCTGTTATCCGTTTTGAGACTATTTGAGCCTTGCTGGCCATGGTGCCTAGCAAGAAACTGAAAGTATGACAGCTAGACATCAAAGGAGCATATCTGAATGGGATACTCACCCAGCCCATCTATATGGAATAGCCAACTGGTTTTGATGACCAATCCAGACTTGTCTGCTTGCTCATCAAGGGCATATACAGCCTAAAACAAGCAGGACGAATATGGAACATTGAATTTGACCACGCAATTTGGCGACATGGTTTTTGACAGCTGATTTTGGATCCGTGCACATATATCCTACAAGAAGGCGACCAATTCATTATAGTCACTGTTTGGGTTGACAACTTGCTGTTATTTGCAACAATAGACGAACTTATTGAATGAACAAAAACAAACTTGGAAGCTGAGTGGGAACTCACCGACTTGGGGGAACCTGTGAAGATCGTCAGAATCAAGATTGCACTGGGCGACTGATCCATAACAATTTCGCAGCAGCGATACCTCGAATCCATCCTGAAAAAAGAGGGAATGGATAGGGCCAACCCAGTTGGCATGCCGCTCGATCCCAATGTGGCACTTGAGCCTAATCTAGACAGGAACATTGGCAATTGTAGTAACTCATACGCCCGGTTGATTGGTGAGTTGCAGTTTATCGCTAACGCTATGAGGCCCAATATTGCCTATACCATTAGCAAATTATCAGCTTATACGGTGAACCCGACCATGCAGCATGTGATAGCATTAAAACGAGTCCTACGATATCTGTCAGGAATGAAATCATTTGGCATAACTTATGGCGATATACCTAATCACCCTAACCACTTCTTTGGTTATGCTGACACTGCTCTTGCCAACATGGACGAGCACAAATCTACCTCCAGATACGTCTTCAAGATGGCAGGAGGTGTGGTAACTTAATACTCCTGGAAGCAATTGGTGACAGCACTATTGTCCACGGAGGCAGAGTATATTGCCTTGTCTGAGGCAGCACGAGAAGCATGCTGGCTGAGGAGTCTTTTCTGTGAGCTTAGATTTGTGCAAGTTCAACTGACTAAGATTCTAGGTGATAACGAAGGGTCTATCGCTTTGGCGAAGAACCCACAGTTCCATAAATGGGCAAAACATATTGGAGTGCAATATCACTCTATTAGGGAACAAGTACGGAAAGGGGAGATAACAGTTGAGAGTTGCAGAACTCAACAACAAACTGCAGATGTGCTGACAAAGCCTTTACCATGGGTGAAACATAAACAACATGTCGCCGAGATGGGACTGGCAGCAGCATGAAGGGGAGTGTTGAGACGCGGACTGGCGGACCACAGCATGCTGGGTGCCAAGTCAGAGCAACTAAGGTTGCATTCTTACGTTAGTTTACATTCTACTTTACATCTGTAGTTTACACCCATAAAACCAGCGGGGACAGGGAATGGACACCATAGTTCTTCTCTGGTCTAACCCTCCACCTTCTTGCGTAAATTGTAAGATGACACCATAATTAGACCCTAATCCTTGTTGGAGTTGCAGCAGCAGCTGTATATGATAACATTTCCTTCTCAGTACAATACACTTCATCAGAAAAAGTGGAAAATACCTTTTTTTACTTTTTTGTACTTTTTCTTACTTTTTTTACTTTTTTACAAAAAAGTAAAAAAAAGTAAGGTCCTCTACTTGTTGAACTACTTTTTATACCAGTCACAAAAAAGTAAATTCACTTAAAAAAGTACATGCATTAAAAAAAAGTAAATTCACTTGAAAAAGTACATGCATTAAACAAAGTATAGTTAATTTTTTATGTGCACTTTTTTCTTAATTGTTCACATTATACAGTTCTTGGCATATTTGTCAAGTTCTCACTTGTTGGGCTATCCTCACAAAAATGATATGGATCACATTGGTCTTTCATACATGTCGAACTGCTTGCCTTGTCACCACCTTCACCACCATCACGCCACCTCCTGACCCTTGTCCTGAAAGCTATCCTCAAGTTAGAGCAGAATGTGCTAGCAATTTACAGTGATCTACCAGTATTGCATTGTTGGGTTGTTATGTTTAATAAGATTATCAGAATGCCACAGTGAAGATGAGCCAGGTAAGTTGACCAAATAATTATGACTATTAAACAGCCAGAAACCTCACTTCACTGCATTTGCAGCAGTATTAATGATTTCACTACACAGCCTTTCTCACATTCTTAGTGATGTGTTGTGTTGCTCTTATGGATGTTTCTGGGCTGTTGGCACTATACCTCTAGTATGCTCCATTCATAGTGCTGCATGCTTAGATAGCAACATGCTTTCCTAACTCAGCAGGATGCTATCTGATCCCAATTTGTGTGCCTAGAATCTTTAGTACAGTGCAGAAAGTATAAAAAAAGTACAATTCACTACAAGTAAAAAAAAGTAAGTTTTGCTATGACAATTAAAAAAAGTAAGTTTTGCTATAACAAGTAAAAAAAGTACAATTCATCTATGACAAGTAAAAAAAAGTATTGTACAAGTAGCACACCTTTCTTGTACCAAGTAGCCCTAAATGGTACTTTTTTTACTTGCCATAAGTTAAAAAAGTAAAAAAAGTATTTTCCACTTTTCCTAATGCAGGCTACAGACTACCATCTGCACAATACCATGAGGATGAGGTGAGGCAATGAGGCTATACTTTGTATATGACATAAACATGAGGTAGGGTGTTTGTAAATCACAAACTTCAAGAAGGGGACAAACCACAGAGCCAGTTCTTATACTTACTCTAGTATACCATCAAAGGTTTTGACCTCCTGGCCCTAGATGCTAGTGACAGCCCTTCTTTTTCTAGTGGATTGATAAGCCACATTTGATTGGTTGGCATTAAGCCCTCCAAATGATGGGAGGAATTCAGCTGGTGAACTGTGGCCACCTTCTGGGCATTATTCACCCTTATGCTAGATGGTTTTAACCTTGTGCAATGAAATAAAAACAAGGGCATTTTTAAAAAATAGTGGCTGATTTTCAGCTGTTGACACTTCAATTTGAGTGGGCAAAAACAGTCCCAAAGAAAGGGTGGCAAGGGTAGTTATGGCCTGCCAGCCACCATATAGTAACCCTTCTGCAGGGTTATGCCCTTACCAGCTGCTAGATGGTTTTCACTAGCTGGGAAGTTCATAGTGCATAGTGGCATATGACAGGGGTTTGTGGCTGGCTCACATCCCCTTCATAGTTTGTGCTGCTCATCCTCTAACAGTCTTCTAACTTTCACAATCATGTCCTTAAACCTTCACAAGCTTTACACTCAGCAACCGTTACAGTTAGAAGATGATGCCTTCTTAGAGACACCCATGCAATTTGACAATCCAGCTGATAATAATGGATACCCATCCACACCAACGAGACCCACCCCTCCAACAATGCAGCCAACAATTTGTATATCAGAGCAGACTATTAGAAAAATGTGCAAAAATCTTCAACTTCTTTCCCCTATTATAAGGGCTAGTGATCATAATTGTATCTGTGAATCCTTAGATATGGTTTTTTTTGCTGTCAGTCATGCTCTCCAGGAGGATTCAAACCTAAAGGCACACCTTGCTGACAAAGGCTAATTTGAAGAAAATGTCAAGAAAAACAATGAGCAATAGTTTTTCAACTTACTGAGAGATATTGCAAAGAAGGAATCTTGGTGAGATTTACTTCAAAATGGTATATCTTGTCCTTTATTTTGACCTCAAGTGCTCTAATCACATTCTATCTCCAAATGTGTTCATAAACAAGGATTTTGTAGATTCCACTCCATTATAATGGACCCTTTCGCCTGCCTCTAAACTTGGTGTGAGATTGTCTAAAGGCCACTGTACATTTTGTGAATTGTTTCTGATCACAGCCTCTATAAATGCATGGCAATACACTTTCCAAGGTGACATGGCAAATGTTCTAATTAGGGTCATATCCAACTACCTTTCAAAAGACAGACCCATTTATACAAGGCATATAAGCATTGTAAATTCATCTGGAATAGGAAAGTCTTGTATAGTGGATCAAGTAGCAAGAGAGATTATCACTGTGCCTATGTGCCTGTGTGAACACAGAAGTCAAGGTTTTAAAATTTCAACCCTCATGCCTTCTTTTTCAAAGTGCTTATAATGTGATCCTTTAGGATACCCTCCTCCTAATTTTGAACTTTGAATTTGGTTTACTTCAATTAACCCAAATAACCAAGCTGGCGTGGCAAAGAAGCTACATGCATTCATGTGTGTGCTTCTAACAGTCCTTTATAACCATCTAAAACTTATTGTGTTGGGTGAATATAGTGATTATCCTGTAACTTATTCCCAAGTTGTGAGCTAATGATATTGCAGGTTATCTGAGCCTGCTAATATTTACTCTGGACCATGCCTAGGATCCATCGCTTGTCATAAAGTGCCAAGAACTTCTAGTGTCAACATTCCACCATCTCATAACTCACTTGAAAGATCCAAAGTTTAAAAGTTTGAATAAATACCAGGAAATTTTTTACACAGAAGTAACTATGTTGGCATCTAAGGTAAATTTCCGTGTCCTTGCTTGACCATTTCTGAGGCCGATGGATCTTTCAAGTTTGTGAAGGACAGTAATAAAACTAAGAAGCCAAACAAGAAGAGCCTTGCCCAATACACTTTCCCATTTTGTGAGGCTAGAGAAGAAACTGAGAAGCTAACCACGAATAGCACACCCCAATACACTTCTAGATCTGTGGGAGAAGGTTGTGACTCAGAGTATGGTGTTAAAGAGGCAGGAGAAAGACTTTGTCAATTTATTGATCCACATTACATGTTGGAATTGGGCCAAGGGTCTTGGTGGCCCCTCGTTATCCTCTCTTTTGATGAGTCTCATATCCTTGCCAACATTCTGACACAATCCCATTGGACTTTGTTCTCTGAGTTGCGTTGCACTTTGTGAGAGATCATTGATCATCCCATCTTCTCCCTTTTCCTTTCTACAGAGGGAAGATCTCATCAATTCCCTCTGGAGATACAATCAGACCCTTTAAATTGGATTATAAATTTAAACCTGGCTCTGCTGCACCCTATTTTAGAGATCTGTTTTGATGACCTCACATATCCTGCAAGTGAAAATACCATCTTATTAGATTAAGTGGTAACAACTGATTGGATATCCTATCTCGGTCACCCGTTGTACATCCACTTCACATGCTCCTTTTATGAGCAACCAACTTATCACCTCTGGTAGATTTGGTGCCTATTATGATGCCTTAAATGAGGATGAGATGGAACTTTTCCTCTGTTACTGCCTAAGTATGCGGACGAACTGCTCCTGTGGTACATGCAGTGGTCTCATGATCTAGCGGCCAAGATGCACCGCAGACACCTTGTCCGGAACAAGGCACATCGTACCGAACCCTCTTTCTCTTCTTATTGCAAGTGCGGTTGTACTGTTGAATGGCAGTGTGAACCCCATGATGCATGCTTTATTCATGACTCCTGTTTCTGTCCCAGCTCCGGTTCCTTTCCCCCAGTTAAGCCCCCATGTACATAGCTATTGTCCAATCACTCCTAGTCCCTGCGCTTTGGGTCAGCAGGTGATCACCCCCCTTATCTCATCTTATTGTTCTGTCGTGCCTTGTTCCATAAGATCCAGATCATAGCTAGCTTGTATGCTATTGTCCTTGTTCTTCTTATTGTCTATCGGCTCTTCCTTATACCGGCCTTATCATGGCCTTATCATGCTTACATACACTGGCTACTAGTAGCATAAATAGCGTATGAGTTCTTCCTGTACTAACTAAGTAGAGTCTTTTGTGTCTATCCAACACTTCTGCTCTAACCTTCGGTTAAGCCTGTATGGCGATCCCCTCCTTCTTCTCCTCCTCTCGCCTAAGTGGCACTCTCAACTCTATGCAGGTACTCAACCATGAGTCACTTACCTTTGCAACCTGAGTGCTGTTCTACACGGGGCAGCACCGTAACATCAGACTCTACTTCTATTCACCACTGGGAGTGCTAGGACTTGGCTCCCTATCAACCAACTCCTCAGGGTACCAGACACCCACCTTAACCACCCACAGTTACTACTTATCGAAGAAGGAGACCCAAGGAACCACCGGAGGTACAACTACCTCAGTTGGCAAGTAACACATCCACCGACCGCGGTAGCGTGGAACAATGGCTACTGGTATGAATTCCACCATAGCCTCACCTCAGGACAACCATACCACGAAGGGCATCACATTGAAGTATACCCAACACCCACCTACCCAGACACTGAAGACGAATCGACACCTTCTATCAATGTACAGATCAGAAGCACACCAGCAATTGTCGAAACGAGCGGCCCAGAAAGCCCACACAGAGAAAGGAACAGCCAGCAAGGGATGCCCATCCGAATTAACACGAACCGTAGCTTTGCTATGTCTACAAAAACCTTGGTGACGACCACAGAGGTCATCTCTCGAACCCTTGTACCTAGGGGAGACGACCCTCCCATTAGCACACAGCATGAGAACCCACAGCACATCCGAGACACCTTCGACATCACCCTCGGACGAGTGCCAGGAGGCCCAAGCGGTCCAGGAGGACCAGGGGGACCAGGAGGACCAGGTGATCCTTTCGGAGGACCAAACAGACCAGGAGCGATACCCCCTGCTCATCTCATCCCTATACAACCTGCAGGAGACCTAAAACCTGTGGGCATTCCCCCACTACTATTCGATGGCGACAGGACCCACACAGATGCCTTCATCAGGGAGCTTTGGATATACATAATGGCTAACCAAGGGGTACCAGGCTTTGAGTCCCCAATATGACATGTCGCAATTGTGCTCACGTTTATCAAAGGCCCCCAAGTAGACGGATGGGTGGAAGGCATCCTCGAAGGACTAGAACAACTCCACCTGATCAATGATAACATTGAATACACCTACCTCAACTTCCTGTCACGATTCAAATCACAATTCGCAGACTCCACAAAGCAGGAAGTTGCCCAGGCAAGCCTCAACCGGCTTGCCTTCCACTTCCCAAACATCGACCAGTATATTAGCGACTTTGAGATGCTCGCCTGAAAAGCAAGGTACACCATCAGCAGCCGGGAATTGATGAACATGTTCCTCAAGGGACTCAACAACTTCCCGCACATCGTCAAAAGAATCATCGACAAATCCCCCACTGACTATTATGACCTCAAAGAGAAAACAATCCTGGAGGTCAAAAACTAGCAATTGCTACATGCGATCAAAAACAGCTCAAACCCAACCCCATTCCGACAGAGCTTCCAACGACTACCCTACACCCCCCGGCCCAACCACTACAACTCGTTGAATGCCCCCTGGAGTCTAAACAATGTCCCCGTCCCAATGGACCTCTCATGGGGACATGCCCTGCCAAACAGAGGGTGGCCCCAAAACAACTCATGACAGACTAGAGGGAACATGGCCCAACTCGAACAGCAGAGCCAGGGAAACGTGGCCCAAGTAGGGCAGAACTCCCAAAGCGTGACACCCCCAGTACGAAAGTGTTACAACTGCAACAAACCTGGGCACTTCGCCAGGGAATGCCGAGGACTGAAGTGGGCAAGGGTACAGCAAGCCCACGTACAAGACTACATGAACCAGGAAGAAGATCTCTTGAATGTCTAAGAAGAGATACACCCCTCTAACCTCCTTGATAACGCCTTTCGCACATTTGACACACTCCCTCTCAAACAGAAAGATGCAATGATTGCCCAGTACGAGGGGAAGAGGGAGGATTTTGTAGGAGCCTGATTAGATCAGTACTAATTAGGCGATATCGAGACAAAGATGTATTTATCTCCACCAGGAAATCTATGACACTGCGTGTCTATCTACATTCCAAGTCAAAAAGAGCTGAAACCCTTGCACTCCTTGATTCAGGAGCCACAGAAAACTTTATGATCCTCAACTATGCCAAACACCTGCATCTCCCAATCAAAACACTCAAAGAACCACAAAGACTATTCAATGTTGACGGGACACCCAACAAAGCAGGTGACCTCAAGTACTACACAGACTTGGAAACACGAATGGGGACAAACACAAGGACCCTCAGATACTTCTTGTCCAATTTAGGGGACAGTAGAGTCATCCTGGGATACCCATGGTTCACAGTAGCACAACCAAAAATTGACTGGGCCTGAGGATGGATCACCCATGATCAGCTCCCTATAGTCCTGCGGTCAGTTGATGCCACAAAAGCACAATTCCTCCCCTGGCAAGCAATGGCATGACGAGGCATTGTCACCACCAGAAAACCCCCACCCTGATGCTCCGACAACGTACCACTCCAATATCGCGACTACCGAGATGTCTTTAAACAAAGACATGGAAAAGGTCTACCTTCGTCCCAAACCTGGGTCCACGCCATCGATCTAAAACTGGGAGCCCTGGCAACCCTCCTAAGCAAAACCATACGACTCTTCCAAACCGAACAACAGGAGCTCTCCCAGTTCTTACGAGAACACATGAAACGAGGAACTATCTAACCATCGAAAAGCCCATATGCAGCATCATTCTTCTTCATCAAAAAGAAGAATGGCAAACTCTGGCTGGTCTAGGACTATTGACCAGTGAACTCCTGGACAATCAAAAACTGATACCCCCTCCTGCTCATCCCATCACTAATTGACCGATTACAAGACTGCTCGTTGTTCACAGGTTTCGACATCGAATGGGGGTACAACAAAGTGCTCATCAAACCCAAAGATCGATGGAAAGCAGCCTTCATAACTAACAAAGGCCTGTACGAGCCAATGGTCATGTTCTTCGGACTAACCAACTCCCCAGCAACCTTCCAAATGATGATGAACATGATATTTTGTGACCTAATTGATGAGGGGAGCGTAACCATCTACATGGATGACATAGCCATCCACACGGGACCTCGACCAGGAGAAAATGCCGAAGACCACCTGAAACGACACTGAGAATTAGTACAACGAGTCCTCGAGAGGCTGAAAACAAACAACCTCCACCTAAACCTAGACAAGTGTGTCTTCAAACAGAACCATCTAGACTTCCTTGGCATACGTGTGGGAGGAGGAACCGTTCAAATGGAGCAGGCGAAGGTTGACCAAGTCAAAGATTAGACCCACCCGAGAAACATCTGAGAAGTCCACAAATTCCTAGGCTTCATGGGCTACTACCGTTACTTCATCTAAGGGTACTTGCAAATCATGCACCCCCTTCTAGACCTAACAAAACAAGCAATGGTATGGCACTGGGACGACAATGAACAGCACGCTTTCGAGGAACTATGAGACAAAATGGTCAGCAAACCTGTCCTACAACAACTGGACTTCGACAAAACTTTCTACCTTCAAACAGACGCATCAAAGTACGGTATAGGAGCAGTGCTATTGCAAGATGGGGGGACCAAGAGAGTCACTCTAAGGAAAAGACACCCCGTCGTGTACTACTCCACTACTTTCTCCCCCACCGAACAAAACTACAATGCTCATAACCTGGAATTCCTCAGGGTACTCAAATCAATTGAACACTGGTGACCGTACCTCATCTAGACCAAGGAACCCTTCATTATTGAGATGGACCACAAAAACCTCATATACTGGAAGTCTCCAAGGAAGCTAACCAGCAGAACAGCATGGTGGCACGAAAAGCTACAGGACTACAACTTCAAAATCCTCCATGTGGCTGGAAAGAACAACACCCCCGCTGATGCACTATCATGACCATGCGACGATGAGTGGGAAGTGGGGGAATGACAGCTATCCCTACTCCCCAAAAGTGCATTCCTCAATTTAGCTGAAGTGGGAGACCCGAACTCGCTAGAGGGACTAATCTTGGCTGCATGATGACAGTACAAACCCTGGTTTAACGCCAGACGAGAACAATGGCAATGGACAAAAGACCAGGGCCAATGGCTGGATGCTAATGGGAGGACCATTGTACCTCCAGACCAAGATGTGCAGAGATGCATTATGCACACTTATCATAACAGACTGGCAGCGCATCCAGGGTGAGACAAAATGATAAGGAAAGTCATGGATCACTTCTGTTGGCCAGGCGGACGGGCCTGGATCGAGCAATATGTCAAAGGGTGCGCAACCTGTCAACAGAACAAAAACCTCATGCATTGAATGAAACTACCCCTGTACAAAATCACGGTGCCCCATGACGCTCTCCCCTTCAAACAAGTAGCCATGAACCTCATCATGGGACTCCCTAGAAGCCAAGGCCATGACAGCATCTTGACCATTGTTGATCACAGGTGTTCGTGAGCGGCCATCTTCCTGCCCTGCCAGAAAACAATTATGGGACCACAAAT
>WNFC01005006.1_pt1 | contig 14476 bp, 8 predicted proteins | sample 5400541 | NCBI WGS metagenome assembly WNFC01 (sample SAMN13153342, study PRJNA577476) | soil metagenome | isolation source: 120 cm saprolite under Douglas fir tree site 2 hole 2 replicate 1 | place: USA:California | collected 2015-04-18
TCCTCCTCCCGTGACTAAGCAAACAGCCATGAACCATCTCCAAGTGCGGGCGAACCAGATTCCTTTCAAAATCCATAATTTGAAATCTGAAAATCAAACCGGGCATTTCGTGGAATAGCCAAATTCGACGAAAAGTTGCCTATCGATGAATTCCGTGTAACAAGTAGTTCCGACTCCAGCTTGGAGTTTTCGGATTTCGAATTCACTGTTCACTCCACCGTAACGCTCTTGGCGAGGTTGCGAGGTCGATCCACGTCGCAACCACGCAGGAGGGCAACGTGATAGGCGAGGAGCTGCAAAGGAACCACGGCCACGAGCGGCTGCAAGTATTCAGGCACCTCGGGTATGTAGATTACATCTTCAACATGTGTGGCTACTTCTTGGTCTTGCTCGCTGGCAATCGCGATGACTGGTCCTCCCCGCGCCTTGATTTCTTCCAAATTGCTCATCACTTTGTCGAAGACCGCGCCGCGCGGGATCAGGAACACGGAAGGCGTTTCCTCGTCCACCAGGGCGATCGGTCCATGCTTCATTTCCGCGGCAGGATAGCCTTCGGCGTGAATGTAGCTGATTTCCTTGAGTTTCAGGGCGCCCTCCAAGGCAACCGGGTAAAGATATTGGCGGCCCAGGTAGAGGAAATTGTTTGCCTGGAAGTATTTTTCGGCGATTCGGCGGACAGCGTCGTGACAAGCGAAAGTTCGATGGACCATCTTGGGCATGGCCCGAAGCTCTTCCAAGATGCGCACGCCCTGCAAGCTCGAAATATTGCGCATGCGTCCTAAGTAGAGAGCAAGCATGGTCAGGACCAGCACTTGATTGGTGAAGGCCTTGGTGCTGGCGACCCCGATTTCCGGACCAGCGTGAAGGTAGACGCCGCCATCAGTTTCGCGGGCAATGGTGCTGCCCACCACATTACACAATGCCAGGGTGGGATGGCCCTTGCGTTTCGATTCGCGTAAGGCGGCCAGGGTATCCGCGGTCTCGCCGGATTGGGTGATGGCCAGCATCAGCGTGTTCCGCTCGATGGGCCGATTGCGATAACGGAACTCGCTGGCATATTCGACTTCCACTGGAATGCGGGCAATCTCCTCGAAAAGATATTCTCCCACCAGGCCGGCGTGATAACTGGTGCCGCAGGCGGTAATGATGATGCGGTCCATGCCGCGAAGCGCTTGCGTGTCCAAATTGAGGCCGCCGAAATGAGCGCTGGCATCGGCTTCGTCCAGCCGGCCGCGCATCGCGTTCTCCAGGGCCTCCGGCTGCTCGTAGATTTCTTTGAGCATAAAATGCTCGAACTCGCCCTTGTCGGCGTCGCCCGGATCCCAGTCGATGTCTTGAATAGCAACGGTCGCGGGAGTTCGCTCCGGATTCTGGTCCTCAATGGTCCACCGATCGCGGCTGAGCAGGCAGACTTGATGATCCTGCAAGTAGACAACTTTGTTGGTATTGCCTGCCAAGGCGCTCGGATCGCTAGCAAGGAAATTTTCACCTTTGCCAATTCCCAAGACCAGTGGGCTGCCTAGACGGGCGCCGACGATGACTTCGGGCTCGCGCGGGCTCACGACCGCCAAGCCGTAGGTTCCCTTGAGGAGCGGAAGAACTTTCCTCACTGCCGCCATCAGATCGCCATTGAGGTGATGGGCGATGAGCTGAGCGATGACCTCGGTATCGGTGGCGGTTTGGAAAACGATGCCTTGTTCCTGGAGGTGGTGTTTGAGAGCGGAATAGTTTTCAATGACGCCGTTATGGACGACGGCGACTAATCCGTCGCCGTTTCCGCCGATATGGGGATGGGCGTTGCGATCGTTGGCCGGGCCGTGGGTGGCCCAGCGGGTATGGCTGATGCCGTGACAGCCGGGCGCGGGCCGGTCTTTCAGGTAGCGGATCAGGTTATCGATGCGGCCCGCCTGCTTGCGCAAATGGACCTGGGGGCCGGTCAAGGTTGCCAGGCCCGCGCTGTCATAGCCGCGGTATTCCAAGCGGCGAAGGCCTTCAATCAGAATCGGTTCTGCTTCCCGGCGGCCGGCGTAGGCAATGATTCCACACATAATCGCCTTTTCTGAACGGTATTCACGAACCCGCCACTCGCGCTCCGCTACGCGTCGCGGCGAAATGTCATGCTTTCACAATTCGGCCGCGGGCTTTGCCGGCTACCGGCGCCGTGGCATTGCGAGTATCGACCACCAGCGCCGCATGTTTCACGATCCATTCGTAATTGAACGACGAATGATCCGTGACAATGAGAACGCAATCTTGCGCGGTCAGGAAATCTTCGGTGAGCTTCTCGCTGGTCAAACGGATGGAATGATGCCGCATGGCCGGTAGAGCGGGGATATGCGGGTCACTGTAGGAGACCATCGCTCCGCGTTGCTGTAACAGCTCCAAGATAGTGAATGCCGGCGACTCGCGGGGGTCATCGACGTTTTTCTTGTACGCAACACCCAGGACGCAAACCCGGCTGCCCTTGATCGGTTTGCCGTCGTCGTTCAAGGCATCGGCGACCCGATTGACCACGTAGCCCGGCATGGCGATATTGATCTCACCAGCCAACTCGATGAAGCGCGTGCAGGCGCCGTATTTGTGAGCGATCCAAGTCAAATAAAAAGGATCGATCGGGATGCAGTGACCGCCCAGTCCGGGACCGGGATAAAAAGCCTGGAAACCAAACGGCTTAGTCTTCGCTGCCGCAATGACCTCCCAGATATCGATTCCCATGGCATCAAAGACGATTTTTAGCTCGTTGACCAAAGCGATGTTGACGGCGCGGTAGGTGTTCTCCAGAATCTTGCAGGCTTCGGCCACCTGCGTGCTCGATACCGGAATTACCCCCTCGACAACCGGCTCGTAAAGTGAGATGGCGAGGTCTCGGCTAGTTTCGTCGATACCACCCACCACTTTAGGAATGCTGCGGGTAGAAAAGCTGGGATTGCCCGGATCTTCGCGTTCGGGACTGAAGGCCAGGAAAAATTCCCGGCCAGCCTCCAAACCAGACTTTTCCAAAATCGGTTTTAATAAGTCCACCGTGGTGCCCGGATAAGTCGTGCTTTCGAGGATCACTAACTGCCCCAGGCGAAGATGCTTGCTGAGCATCGTGCCGGTCCGGGTAATGTAGGTAAGGTCGGGCTCGCGGGCTTCGGTTAGAGGTGTCGGGACGCAAATAATTATGACGTCCACATCTTCGAAACACCGAGGGCTGGTGGTCGGCTCGAATCGGCCGGTGCTAATGAGCTCCGCTACCCGACTGGACGAAATGTGGCCGATGTAGCTTTGGCCCGTTTTGAGCTTTTTTACCTTTTCGGCGTCGATGTCGAACCCGACTACCGGATAGCCGCCCCAAGCGAATGTTTCAGCGAGAGGCAAGCCGACATAACCCAACCCAACCACCGCCACGCGGGCGATGCGCATCTTGATTCGAAAAGCTAATTGTTCACCGACGGTTTCCGTATCCGGAAGTTCTTGAATGATAGACATGGATTTGGTGCTCAGAATCTTGATGCCTCAAGTGACATAATGAAACCTGCCCTGGGCAAATCATGGCTTAAGCAGATGGTGTGCCACGGAAGAGTCTCAAACATATCCGAGGCTGGGATTCGCTTTTACTCCCGACAAGCAAAGGACTTGTGGTGACAAATCAATCCTCGCAGGAGGATGGACTTATAGTAGCCATTGATTGGCCATCGGTCCTTTTAACATGATTGTGTAAACAGTCGTTAAGGCTCTTTAACAGGCAAGCGGAAGGAATCGGAATTGAACCCCCCTCGCTTTCCAAGGGGTGCGTTGGAATTCAAGCCGACGGATACGTCCTGCCGGGTCAATTCGCTTCCAATTCTGCCCGCAGTTTTGGGTATTCTGGCCTTTCCAGCGGATCCAGGCGATCCGGATGGAAACCCATATCCTTGGCCCGCCGATAGGCTTGCTTGGCTCGATCGGAGTTCTTAGCCACCAGGAAAGCCCGAGCCAAGTGAAAGCAATTGATGGGGCTCGGTTTCTCCGTCACGGCCGATTCCAGATCTTTGAGGGCCAGTTCGGTTTGGCCCATGGTAAGATAAATGATACCGCGAGTGTCGAGCACACTCGGAATAGGTCCGGTGACTTGAACAGCCTGCTGAGCTAAGTCTAGAGCTTCCCCGCCCTTCCCTTGGTTTAGAGCCAAAATCCAAGCAAGATTGTTCAAGGCGATCGCGTTGCGGTTGTCCTGGGCCAGCACCTTTCGGTAGGTCGTGATGGCCTCATCATAGTTACCTTGAAGCAAGCAGAGGTCGCCCTGGAATACCATAAAAGGCAAGATTGATTTTGGATCTCGGGCCATTGCCTCTTTCAGCCACTGGTCCACGCGCTCATATTGAGCCGAATTTGCCGGACCCTGGTGAAGCACGGCAATAGCGACTTGGGCAACCTGCACCGGGGCGCAGGTAGTCCGTGCTCGGTCGCACCAATCCAAGGCATCATTGAGCCGTCCTTGTCGACCCAGGAAGGACGCCATCGAAAGAGCTTTTTCCGGTCGGCGGGAGACGCACTCTCGATACATTATTTCGGCTTCCACGGCCAGGCCTTTGTCGATCGGAGAGGCTTGATTCAATGTGTCCAGTAGCATCGCGCCGAGTTCCAGACGCACAGCCAAGTCATCCGGCTTCACGCCCTTTGCTGCGACGTAGTTGCGGACTTGGGCAACGGCTTCTCCGGGCTTATGCTGTCCCGCCAGCAGCCGAGCTTTAATCTCCGTTAAGACCAAGGGGTCCACGGCTTCCGGTAGCTGCTCTAGCTTACCCAACAAGCTCTGGCACTCGTCTAGTTCTTGATGTCGGAGTAATGCCAGCGCATAAGACGCTAGGTACTGGGGCTTGTCACTATCGGCCGCCAGCAGACCGGCAAATCGCTGTTTGGCCTTGGGCCAATCGCCCGTGCCTTCATAGAGCTGGGCCAGGAGAAATTGGTCATCCGAAGTCGGTTGACGCTCTATTAACCTTTCCAAAATGGAGATGGCACGCCGTCGCTGATGAGAAACCGGTTGAGCGGCCAAAACAATGGCTTTGGTGCGCAGGTCCTCGGCCGATTCGTCTTGGAAAGCCCCGGGATCATTTTGTTCGTCGAGAAGACTTAGCTGAGCCAAAGCCTTTTGCGAGCTTTGATAATCCCGCTGGGAGGCGAGGACAATGCTCAAGATCCGTTTGGCCCAGGCCGAGTCCTGCGGGGAACCGTTTTTGTTTTCGATGATCTTGACGAGAAACTCTTCGGCTTCCTTGATCCGGGCGTTGCGAAGGTAGTAACCGGCCACCACTCGAAGCGTCGCCACGTCGTTCTTTTTTGCGGCCACTTGATAGAGTTCTTGAGCTTTGGCTTGAGCGCCGACGATTTCATGGCAAAAAGCAAGGGTCAAGGCCGCCTTCTCACGCGAAAGCTTGTTCTCCATTTCTCTTAAGGTATTTTCCGCCTTTTTCGGCTGCCCGATCTGAACCAGAAATGAAACGAGGGCGACCCAGGCATCGGGCGCTTCCTGACTCAGATCGGCGGCTTGCCGGAAAGCCTTCTCGGCTTCTTGGATCAGGTCGTTTTTCTCCGCTGCGTCGGTCTTTTCCGATCGGATGACCGCAGACAGGACCTGGCCCAACCAGAGGTGGTCGCGAAAATCCTTCGATTCGTCAGAGGCCGCTTTACGGGCCAGCTTTAGCGCTTGGACAAAATCGTGGTCTTCGAGAAAATGTCCGCCGAACCGTTGCATCCGTTGAACGATTTCAAAGGTCTCAAGAAATCGCTCTTCCTCGTTCAGAAGCTGCACGGTCTTTTGAATCAAACTGGGATTTCTCACTCCCAGGTCAATGGCCTTAATATAATTCTTGATAGCGGAGGCGCGATTCCCCTGCAAAACGTCAATCTGGCCCTCCCGGCATGCAATCCGACCCCAATTGGGCCGTTGGTTCGCCGCCTTGGCCAACAACAGACGGGCTTCCAGTAGGCTGGCATTGTCTATGGCTTTCTTGTCTTTTGCCTTCTGCTCCTCCCGCCAAATCAGCTGAGAAGCCTGAGCGTACTGCCACAAAGTGCCTTCGGACTTTTCCAAATTCTTTAGCTTCTGGACGATCGAGGACATTTCCTTTTCGTCCCCGTTCTGGAGTGCGAGATCGAATAAAATGAGTTGAATGCCCAGATCCCAAGGGCGGAAATCAGCCAATCGCCTCCAGATTCGTCCGACCTCCTTAAGGGCATCCACTTGAGCATAGGATCGGGCCAAGCCACGAAGTAAATTCGCTTCTTCTTCCGAAGAAAATTTGGCTTGGTCCCAGCCGACTTCCAACTGAGCTAATGCCTGGTGAGCAGTGGCGCCAGGTCGCTTCGCCCAATAGGCGGCCCGAGCTAGCCGAAACTCCACTTTGTCGCCCAATTTGGCTTGAGCCTTGTCCAGGATGGTCAAGGCCTCTTTTGATTTCTCATTGTCGTCAATTAGATCGGCCAATGCAGTCCACACTTCCACTTGGCTGGGATCATTGAGGAGTGAAACATTCAAGACTTCACGGGCCTTGGCGAAATCCCCTCGGGCCGCAAGAGATTGCGCGCGGAGGACGGGTAAGTCGGCGGGAACCGGCTTTAAGCGGCTGCAAGCGGCCAAAGCTTGGTCCACATCATTCCAATTTCGGCGATGGGGTGGCAGGCGCAGGTTCTTTATGATCGTAAGACGGGCTTCATCGATCAGGACGCCCGGCGCCAGGGGAAGGATTTTCCGATACAACTCTAGAGCTTCGTCAATCCGTCCTAAGGTCACCAGAGCCGAGCCCATGCCCTGGAACGCGGATACCTGATTAGAATCAATTTCGGAAGCCCGCCGGCACGATTCGTATTGTTGCTCCACGTCCCCGACCTTGCTGTATGCCTGGCCCAGCAAAAGATTGGCTTGCAGAGCCAAAGACGGCTGCTTGGCAAGGCCCAGCCGAATTTTCTCCAGAATGCCAATCGCCTCCATCCATTTCTCATCGTGGATATGAATCCGCGCTTGGAGATATTCCAGTTGAGACGGGCTGAAGCCCAACTGGCCGAGAAGTTCAATCTGTTCCTTGGCTTTTTCTCCGTTGGAGATCAGCATCCCGGCCAGGGTCCAAACCAAGTTTGGATTGTCCGGCAATGCTTCTAGTCCTTGCCGCAGGACTGCGATCGCCTGGGGGCGGCGGCTGGACTGTTCCTCGACCTGAGACAGGAGCAGATACAGGCGTGGGTTTTGTGGGTAGAGTTCAAGCCCTCGTTTCAACAAGGACCGCGCTTCTTCGAGGTCTGGCTTGGCCGGCCGCGGGTCCGCCAGTTTTAGGCCCGCCGCCGCCATTATTACGTCCTCATTTTCCGGAGCGATGGCCCGCGATTTGGCGATTGCTAGGGCCACGCGCTCTCGATCTTTGAATTCGGTGAAATAACTAACTTGGCCGAGAAATGCCTTGAATGACTGGGGGTTCTTCCTGACTAATTCTTCCATTCGCCGGTCGGCTTCCGCGACATTGTCGAAGCGGCGCCGCAACAAGAGAGCTAATGAGAGATAGGCCTCGCTCTGACTCGGGTCGTGGAGGATGGAGTTTTCATAGTCCTTTTTCGCTTCCAGGAACTCGCCCTCGGCTTCCTGGCATTGTCCGCGCAGGCGCTCCCATTCGGCATGGTTCGGCGTGGCGGTGAGAAGGATGTCCAGGTGGTCTTTCGCATCGGAAAACAGCCCCAAGTCCATGGCGATTGCCACGGCTCGCCGGCGCAGGTCCGTGTCGGCCTCCGGATTTAAGCGCAAGGCTTTATTCAGTACCTGCAAAGCCCGAGGGCGACGGCGCGGGTTGCCTGCGGAGGTTTCGTCCAATAATTTCCCGTATTGAGCCAAAACAGCCGCGTCGTCCGGGTAGTAAATCAAATAGGTGCCGAGGAGCTCGCTTGCCTGATAAAGTTGGCCCTTTTCTTCGACTTGACGAGCTTGGTCGAGAAGCGATCTGGCGTTGCGCCTGACCTGGAAGCCATGTAAAAAATGAACGCTGATGGCCAACAGCGATGTTACGCCGACCATCATCGCGAAGAACTTAACGTTTAGTATTTTTCTCATGGCGCAAGGAGGAGGAGATGAAAAAAGCTGCATGGGCGGAAGAGGGCACACGTCTTCAGCCGATGCAGCCTGGAATTATTTGATTCAGCAAATCGTTCAAGCTTCGTTTCGCGGCCGGTTCATGCTATTGCCAAAGGACGGCGGCGAACCAAGCGGCGAATCTGGGTCAAGCTCAATCCAACCAAGCCGATCAAACCAAGAGCCACGGAGGACGGCTCGGGAACGACACTGGAATTCGTGCCATTTCCGGCGTATCCAGTGGCTAAGGCGCCGTTTTGCCCGTCTGCCGGGGAAGTGGTGACAAAAATGTGGGCGGCAACCGTGGAGCCGCCGGCATTGCCTAGCAAAACGTCATTGGCGCTCGCCCAGGTGCCGTTGTTGTTCGTCACCGTCAAGGTGATCGTATCAATGGAATGAGCAAAGCCATCAAAACTGTTGACCTGGGCATTAAAAGTACCAAACCCATCTTCCTGTCCGGAATTAACCGATACCAGGGACCAGGACTGGAAATTTGTCCCGCTGACATTCTTGCCCAGAATACTCGAGAGGGTGAAGTTCGATGAGTTCACGTTCAACCCAATAGTTCCACCATCGCCAAACAGATAGATGTTGCCGCCAACTGTGTAGGATGACATGGTGATGGTAGCAGTGGTGGTGCTGGTCCTATTTACGACGACATTTGCATAAGGCCCCGTGAATCCGGAGATGGCGGGGTTGCCTACCGTGAGGTCGAATGAGATTTGATCCGCGCGGCTCTGCTGAGCGGACAATCCCAATAATACCACCACGGCTGCTGGAATGAACCACCTGCTGGCGAATTTCACAAACATTTACGTTTCCTTTCAAAACACTTGGGCAGGGTGTAATATCCGAATCATTTCAAAAGGGTGCAGCGCCGAGACGCGCGGTGCCCATTGGCGTCATCAGACGCTGCACCTTTGGTCCTTACTTTAGGCAAAACTCGTACCGTTTGGCGCGGCAACTCATGCAACCGCTATTTCTCTTCATAAACAATTGCATGGCAAGTACTTCCGCAAATTCGACTTCTTAATCGCCAAACTTCTGACCTTCCCGGTTGCATTCCAAAGATCAGGTAAATTAACAGAGCGATGGTCGCCCTATTAACTTTCCTTAACACTGGGACGCCTGGAGCAATTCCCTCTGGGATGCTTCTTTTCTGACCCTTTGGTTGTCTGCCGGCGTGTGGTCCCTGGCATTCCCTCGGTCGAGATTCCGATTCCAAATCAGCTGATAATCCAATGCATCCGCCACCGAGCCGGTCCAGCCTGCTTCCGCGGCTTTCGCCAGGTTGAACATCTCTCGCGCCGTCACATAGTGAAAGTGAAAATCTGCGTCTTGCCGGGCTCGCTCAGCCAAAGCTTGATGAAACAGAATCATGGGCTCGCCCAAAAGCACTGGCTGGTTAAATTCGTTGCATCCGTGGGTATGGAGTTTGACAAAGTACCAGTCGGGTCGAGCAGGAACCTGTATGTGGGCTCGCAACCATAACTCCAGCCGATCGAGCGTCGGGGGTTGGTTTCCCTGAAGGCAAGCGTTTTCTATCCGGGGAAGGCCTCCCCATTTGCGTCGTTTCCAATTGAATAAGAGCGGTCCCTGGATCAATAACAACGCATCGTCTGGGGCAGGGCCAACCCCCACATCCACTCCCCAATCATGGGCCTTGCCCCGTTTTGGATCCCCCCATGCGTAATAAATGCTATTGATCTTTCTGGTTTGGGTCGCCTCGTCCGGAGCCGAGGGCATAGTGAAATCGGCATAGCAGCCGGTTTCACGAAGCACTTCCAATTCATTGTTGACCCCACAGGACCGGCCATCCGGGCCGGAGTTGTCCAGTGCCCAGTTGCCATGGATGAAGCCATAGGCAATTTCACCGGTCCCCCGATCACGGGACAGAAGCTGATGGCGGTCGGCCAAAAGGCTCTTATAAGCCAGAAGTCTTTCTCGCAAGGCACCGGCACAATCACCATCATGGTGCAGGTGAACCTCTACTTCCCCGTAGCCTTGCTCGCACAGGCCGGCCAAGGCATCCAGGTAAGCCGGGTAATAGGCCTCCAAGGGATAAAAGAAAGAGTGCCGAGGAGGCCGGCCGTCGCTATCGCGGAAGTCTCTAAACAATCGCGGATAGCTTCGGACCCATAAATCGACCCGAGCATCTCGCACTCCCCGCGGCGCGTTTCCCAACTCCGGCTCAAAATGATCGGCAATGCAGAGAAGCAGATGGACTGGCTGTCCGCGGCGAGGTAGCCGGCGTTTTGACGACTGGCGCAGGTAAGGAAGCAACCAGCGGATCGCGCTGCGCCGCTTCAGCTGGTAGAAAACCCAGCCCAGACCGGTCAAACAACTCAACCCCAAGGCGATTGTGAGGAAAATCAATGGCACGGAATGGCCCCTCAAGCGGTCACAGGACTGCGATCGATGGCGGCCACGGCGGGGGAACCGTGATATAGGATCTTCGTCCAAGAATTGGAAGTCTTTCCAAGAAGCCAAATCCAAAAGGCCAACCAGGCCGCGCAATTTAGAATCAAGAATGAGGCGGCAGCGGAAAGCAGCCTCATTTTCGCTATCCCTGGAAAACAGATACCCCCGAGGGCAAGCCCGTAAAAGCCAACCTGGGCCCAGAAAGTCGTTTCATAAAGGAGTCCCGGCAAAAGAAAAGCCAAGCCCAGCATGGCCAGGAGGGCCCAGGGAACAAGAAGGCGGAACAGTTTATGCGAGATAAATTGAAGCCAAATCGGATTCTTCCAGGGAAGGAGCGCTGCGGGCAATCGCGCTACGAGCTGGAAGTTGCCGCTCAGCGTTCGAACCTTGCGGCGGAATTCGCCGCCAGCGGTTTCCGGCAGCACGTCGTATGCGCAGGCCCTATCGTCATGAATTACCCGATATCCTTGCATCGTGACTTGGAGAGGCCAGTAAACGTCATCCAGAATGATGCCCTGGGGAATCGGATGAAAGAGTTGGCGGCGCACGGCACTAATCGCACCCGTTACCCCAACCATCGAATGGACCCGACTCTCCTGATGGCGCAACCATTTTTCGAATCGCCAATACAAACCGACGCCTTCCATAACTCCGGCCGCACTATGCACGATCAAGTTGCCGCTCACGGCGCCAATGGATGGGTCGGAGAAATTCTCTAAGAGGAGCTTCAGCGTTTCGCGGGACCAAGTTTGGCGAGCATCCGCGAAGACAAGGATATCATTTTTCGCCAACGAACATGCCTCGGACAAGGCCGCCGCCTTGCCCATGTTGATTGGCAATTCCAAAACCTGAAGGGAACTGGAATGGAACTCCCGCGCAATTCGAGCGGTGTTGTCCGTCGAGCCGTCGGAAATGACGATAATCTCCGCGTCGGCTTGAGCGGCTGCCACCAGTTGGGTCAATTCCGCCAAGCGTCGGCGGATAGTCGATTCCTCGTTATAAGCCGCTAAAATGACGCTCACGGAGCCATGGAAACCCCTTCGATCACCTTGCGATCTTCGTCCGATCTTGGCGAAGACCGCAACAAGCAACGGATAAACCACATAGGCGTAACCGACAATTGCGGCGCACGTCCAAAACAAAAGGGCGAAGACCGATGGCATTAGAACTCTCCTGGGTGTCGATCAGCCAGAATCGACAATTTGGCAAGGTCGATAGCCGAAAACCTTCAGGCCAGGAGCAAACGATATGCCGGCATCGCTTTTCAATTCTAAGCGGCATCAGACACGGCCGAATCCGCGGCAAATGCAACGGTTTGCGATCAAGAAGTGAGCCCAGAGAAATCGCGCCGACCGAAGTCAAAGGCCGTAAGAAAGTTAGCATTTGATTACAGACCATTTTCAAATGTTAACGCGCATTTACATCTTCTAGATTGCAGAACAAACGCCGACGGCAGGAAAGGCACTCCACTTTCACGGATATGTCTGACTTTGGCCCAGGACAAAGCGCCTCAACTTTTCGTACCGGGCCAGCCCCAAAAGGCGCTTCGGTCCGCCAAGCAAGGATCGGCGGATCCGTTCCCTGGCGATTCGCTGCTGGACAAATCTATTCAGGGCCGACAACGAGGTGCTTCGCTTGATCGGCAACCGGCCAATGTCCATGGGGCCAGATTGGCGAGAGTTGACGTGGATCTCGGAAGTAAACAAGTATCGATAACCTACCTCGCCGGCGATCCGGAGAACTCGGTGGTCTAAGGCTCCCCCAGGAACCGACAACGAATCGATGCCAAATCCGCCGACGTCTTCCAAGAAAGCTTTGGAATCTTCAAGCTCCGCCCGAATTTCCTGGTCGCTCAGCAGACAGAGCAGGCGATGGGTCCGTCCGTGAGAGCCCAGTTGGAATTGGTTCGTGGGAAGATTTTGCAGATGCCGCTGATTAACAAAAAACGGCTTATTGACAAATTCGGTTGTGACAAACAAATACGCCTGGCAGGAATGCGCTTCCAAAATCGGCCCAGCCACTTCCACCGAATCCTGCCACCCGTCGTCAAACGATAACAAGACCGGATAACCCAATGGCCAGGGAGTATTCGAGTTATTGGAGGTTTCTGAAAAAAACGAGCGCATTTGATCTGAGTTGAGAAACCATCCCTTGCTCTCCTCTATCTGGGCCAGCTGAGTCGCGAACTTCTTCTTGTCCACGAAATACGATGTGATGGAAGCTCCCAAGCTATTATGGCTGCCTGGGTCCGCGGACACATTGTGATACATTAAACAAATGAACGAACGGGAATGTTCACTATCGGGTTCTGGCGATAATTTCATAGAGCAGATAAGTTCTTCCAAGAGGATTAGGTCGTGGCCTTTTGCGTTTGCCGGCCGATGGAATAGTAGGTGAATCCGTGACTTGCTATGATGTGGGGCTCGTAAAGATTTCTTCCGTCAAAGATGACCGGAGTGCGCATGAGGCGGTGCATGATACGGAAATCAGGATTGCGGAATTCCTGCCACTCCGTGACTATCGCCAATCCGTCCGCTCCTTCGAGCGCGCCATAGGGCCGGTGGCAATAGACGACGCGATCGCCGACTACTTTCTGAACGTTGGTCATGGCCTCTGGATCATGCACGCGCAAGTTCGCGCCAGCAGCCAACAGCTCCTGCAAGAGCACCAAAGCGGGGGCCTCGCGAATATCGTCTGTCCGCGGTTTGAATGCCAGTCCCCAAATTGCGAGGGTCAACCCCCGTAAATTGTCTCCAAAGTGTTGGCGGATTTTTCGAAAAAGGACCAGTTTTTGGGCTCCATTGACCTGGTCCACGGCCTCGAGCAGGGGCACCGGCGAATTGGTATTCCGGCCCATGGCGATCACGGCATTCACATCTTTGGGGAAACAGCTGCCGCCGTAGCCCGCACCTGGAAAGAGAAACTGAAAGCCGATGCGGGCGTCGTGGCCGATGCCCCGCCGAACCTCATTGATGTCGGCTCCCAGCCGCTCACACAGGTTGGCCATTTCATTGATGAAGCTGATTTTCGTGGCCAGCATGGCGTTGGCCACGTACTTAGTCATTTCCGCGCTTTCCAAGGACATCAGCAGGAAAGGCCGTTCCGTCCTTAGAAATGGGGAATAGAGCTCGCGCAAAACCTCAGCAGTCTCCGGCCGTTGCACGCCGACCACGATACGGTCCGGCTTCATGAAATCGTCGACGGCCGCGCCTTCTTTGAGAAACTCCGGGTTGCTCGCGACTTGCAAGTCGTGTGACGATTTCTGCTTGAGACGCTGAGCCAATTGCCGGTTGGTGCCGACTGGAACCGTGCTCTTGACAACGATGATTTTGTTTCCGGAAGAGTAACTGGCTAAGGCGTCGGCCACCGCCCAGAGATTCGACAGGTCGGGAGCGCCATCCGCTCCTTGGGGCGTTCCCACCGCCACAAAGACCAGTTGGGCCGGACCTATACCTTTGGCGAGATCGGTGGTGAAACTCAATCGGCCCTCGCGCCGATTTCGCTCCACCAGCTCCAGTAAGCCCGGCTCATAAATCGGCAGCCGGCCCGATTCTAGCACGGCGATTTTGTCGCCGTCCCTATCGATACCCACTACCTCATTGCCGCTCTCCGCCAGGCACGTGCCCGTCACCAGTCCGACGTAGCCGGTGCCTATGACTGCGATTCTCACGATGGCTTCTCCTTATTGGTTCATCATAAGGATCGAGCCTTCTGAGAAAAGGAATTGTTTCCATTGGAGCAATCGAAGGCCGCGAAGAAGGCCCCACCAGTAAACCTCTGCCTGGAGCGACGCCTCGTGACGAGGACGAGAATAACCCCTCGATTCCCCGCCCCTTTTTTATCCCCTTAGAATAGGTGTGCCCTATAGTATTTCCGCCGCCTGGAGTCCGTACTGGTTCCCCTGCGGGGTGATGACTTCCAATCCCACCAAGTGGCGAGATATTTCCTCGAGACGAGTTTCCCAACTATCCATCCGCA
>WNFC01006194.1_pt1 | contig 14476 bp, 12 predicted proteins | sample 5400541 | NCBI WGS metagenome assembly WNFC01 (sample SAMN13153342, study PRJNA577476) | soil metagenome | isolation source: 120 cm saprolite under Douglas fir tree site 2 hole 2 replicate 1 | place: USA:California | collected 2015-04-18
AGAGAACGATCGCACTCCTCTTTCTTAGCAACCATTTCGGCACAGGCACGTCTATCAGTTGCGGACAATTGCACGCCTAAAGCAGCCCCATGACCCCGGATCTCGCCGCACGGACGCAACAAGATCAACCGACCGACGCGGTGGTCCGCACGATCATCGCCGATGATGAACGACTGGCTCGGGAGAAACTGCGTCTCTTACTGGGCTCGGAACCCAGTGTCGAAGTCGTAGCCGAGTGCGATGACGGCACGCAAACGGTATCAGCAGTCCGCAGCTGCCACCCCGATCTACTCCTGCTCGACATTCAAATGCCGGGCCTGGACGGATTTCAGGTGCTCAGAAAACTCTCGCCCCCCGAAATGCCCGTGGTCATCTTTACCTCGGCCTATGATCAGTATGCGATTCGAGCATTCGAAGCACATGCTCTCGACTACTTGCTGAAGCCCTTCGATCAGGAGCGCCTCCATCGAGCACTAGAGAGAGTTCGATCTGAACTGCACAAGTCGCAAGACCGCGCGATCACCCACCGTATTCTTGATCTCCTCTCGCGCGTCGAGTCCGAAAGACTGCTCGCATCTGAACAGGAGAAACGCTTGGTAATCAAAGCCAGGGGGCGGGTTGTATTCTTGGATCTCGACGAAATCGACTGGGTCGAAGCCGCCGCCAACTATGTACGTCTCAATGTAGGGAAAGAATCCTATCTCCTTCGGGAAACCATTAGCCGCACATCGGAACGCCTGAACCCGGAGCATTTCGTGCGCATTCATCGCTCCACAATCGTCAATGCGCGAAAGATCAAAGAACTAATACCGGTGAACAGTGGCGAGTATGTGGTAGTTCTGAAGAGTGGCAAGGAACTGTCTTGCAGCCGCGGATACCGCCTCGCCTTGCAGCACTTGATTGAGAACAATTCATAAGACAGCGGATCTTGGCAACTGAGTCGGAAGCGGACTTGGCTTTCCATTACCGAGGGTTCCATCAAACCGTAGCGCCGTCGTGCAGGAACTCTCCTCTTCCTCTTGAAGACCAATGAGCCGTTTTCAACAGTCTTTGCCATGGAACCAAAAGCGCCTACGGTGGCAAGCTTTTTGCGGCTGTCTGTGTAACCCGGATATCAAACACCGTCGCCGTGATCCGCAATTCGAATTGAAGCCAAGTGTTCCGGCCGTCAAGACTCGCGATAGAACCCGAAGAGACCAGTATGGGACCTCGGTCGCTCCAGTTCGCCGAAGCATCCCGCGCCTTAGGTACGATGCAACCATAGGACCGAAGCCGGCGGCTCATCCCTGGATTCGAGCTTCTGTCCCGAGGTTATTGAGTGGTCCCCAATCCTGCTGTTAATCCATGGACATGGCAAGAGCGCCGTCTAACGATTCCATCACCCTTGCTGAGTTTCAGGGCTCCGTCTCTGCAGTTGTGGAACTGATACAGACCGAACTTGACAGCCTGCAGGCGCGAAGGAAAGAGATCAGGGAGCGCATCCAGAGTCTTCACCACGTCATATACGGTTTGCAGGAGATCGGAGGGCTAGAGCGCGACGATGTGCTCGCCGAGTCTCTCAAACCCGGCAGCCGACGAGGCACGAACCATCAGACTGGCAGCGATATTGCAATCGACGAACGTGCTGCCGGCGAGTGGCGATCGTGCGTGCGCGGCCACACAAAGTACACACATCCCGCATTGAAGCGGGCGTGCCGCATTGCCCTGTTGGAGAGCGAACCAGCCGCTTCTGTGAAAGAGATCTACTTCCGAATCGTACGAAGAGGATCGTTCTGGTTTGACAGTCCGCGGCTCGCACATCCGTTGGTTGCTCGGGCGTTAAATATCATGACTGAAGAAGGCGAAATCCGTTGTTTCAAAAACGATACGCTTTGGCGATGGCAACGGCTCACCCCGCGGGAGGATCCTGACCCTGATCTTAGTTCGTGACCACTCTGCTGTGGACTATTTCCCAATTCTTGTATCCCGCGCACGACTTTCGTATGAAAAGCAATAGATCCAGCGGTTTACTGATGGCTGGCGCTCGCTATCAGCTGCTGGGAATCGCTGCTTTCGTGCGTTGCAATCCACTCCCCGTAGGCATGAAGAGTGTAGTCATACCACGCTGTCACCCGAGGCCATCCTGTGGCGGGACGTATGCGAAGCATAGTTCAGACGCAGACGTATCCAATCTCGATTTACGATTGAAAGGTGGGTGAACGACGATGTTACTGAGGCTTAGCTCTTCTCCCAGTGACAAGGGATCTGTCGCTTCCACTTTGATTAGCATTGCACTTCTTTTGTTGTCCTCCGGAACTTCACAGGCCCAGACAACTGTGGCCACGGGCAGTATTCAGGGTTCGGTAACTGACCCCTCCTCCGCCGTCGTTACCGGAGCCAAAATCACAATCACAAACAAAGCGACGGGGCAGGAGCTCACAACTACGACTACATCGTCGGGAACTTACTCTTCGGGCGCTTTGTCCCCCGGCGAGTACGTCGTCCGTGTAGGTGCGCAGGGCTTCAAAACCCTAGACGCGACCATACCGGTTCAGGTGGGGGTAACGGCGTCCGGCAACTTCAAGCTTCAGTTGGGCGAAGCTAGCCAGATTGTGGAGGTGCAGGCCTCCGAGCTGCGGGTGAACACCGAACAAGCAACGGTGCAGGGCGTAATCAACACCCAACAGATTGAGAACTTACCCATCAACGGTCGAAACTTCCTCGATCTTGCTCAGTTGGAGCCCGGAGTCCAGATCCAGGACGGTGGCAACTTTGATCCCACAAAGAAAGGCTTCTCCTCAATTTCTTTTGGCGGCCGCTTCGGACGCACAGCGCGCATCGAGGTTGACGGAGTGGATACTAGCGATGAGACGGTGGGCACGACTACACAGGACATTCCCCAGGGCGCGATCCAGGAATTCCAGATTGGAGAATCGATGCTGGATCTGTCGACAGAGTTGACCTCGTCCGGTTCCGTGAATGTAGTGACGAAATCTGGAACCAATACATATCACGGGCAAGGCTATTACTACTTTCGCGATCAGGCACTCGACGCGAACCTTCCCGGGGCCTCGAGCCCTCCTTTCCAAAGAAACCAGTTTGGGGGAAGCCTCGGCGGCGCAATTATGAAGAACCGACTGTTTTTCTTTGTCGATGCCGAGCGTACGAAACAGGACTTTGTTCAGCCTGTACTGGCCGGACCTCCTTTTCAATCGCTGGCGGGGGGCTTTTCCGCGCAGTTCCGCGAGGCCGAAGGCATCGCCAAGCTGGATTACGAGCTCAGCAAGAACTACAAAAATGTTTTACCGCTTTTCTTACGACCAGAATAGCGATTTCGCGGCTTTCGAGGCCATCGCATTCCAGCCGATGAACAACACCACTCATACCCGCGACCACGTAGTCGGACTTGACTTCACGACTCGCAACTTTACCCACAACATCCGTTTCGGTTACATGAAATTCTTCAACCACATTGTTACCGGCGTGACCACTTCGACTCCGTTTAATCCATCTTCACCAATCGAACTTGCGATCGGGCCCGACCCACTCTGTCTCAACACTTCGGGAGCAACGCCCGACGTGTTTTGTTCCGGCCAGCCTTTTCTGGCTCCGCAGGCCACGCCGCAATCCAATCATCAGCTCAAATATGATGGCGGCAGGGCGCTCGGTGCGCACATTCTTCGTTACGGCGGCGGTTTCAACCACATACAAGGTGGAGGTTTTGCTGGTTTTCTGGCCGATGGGCCTGCCGTCAATGCCAGCGCAACAGCCTGCTCCGGAGCTTGTTTGACCATGCCTGGCGGAGCCGCAAACGCCCTCAACTATCCCACGACCTTTGTCCTGCTGGGAAACGGACAGGGCTTTGGTACCGAAAAAGCCGCATTTGGTTTTCCAGCTGGCGGCCTCGGACCAGACAACCGCTTCTATTGGTACATGGGCGATTCCTGGAAGGTGAAGCCGAATCTCACTCTCACCTACGGCCTACGGTACATCCGGGACTCGGGAAGGACAGATTCGGACCTGCGGGGGATCGCAGCCCTGAATCAGTTCAACAATCAGTTCTATTCGGGGTTGGGCAACCGCGTTAATAATCCGAACCTCAACTTCGCACCCCAACTCGGGATTGCTTGGGATCCGGCAAATAACGGAAAAACTGTGGTCCGGGGCGGAATTGGATTGTTCTACGAGAATTCAGTCTGGAACAACGTACTCTTCGATCGCCCAGGGCGGCTAACCCAGGGGCGATTCCTCGGCACTCAACCTGCATGCACGGGTGGTACCCCAGTGACGTTTACATTGCCAGGGACATCGTCACAGATTACTCCCGCCTTTTGTGGCCAGCCCATAGGACAGGTGCAGACTCAGATCGCTTCACTGCAGGCCCAATTCCAGGCAGCCGCTGCTACTTCCGGCTCGGGGCCGGCGCCCAATGGCGGCTTTATCGGGACTGCCCTGGCTGATACCGGTCCGAACGGGACGGGAACCAACTTGTTCTATCCCGGCTACCGCACGCCACGCTCGGTGCAGATGAATTTCGGCATCCAGCGCGAAATACGCAACGGCACGGTATTCACGGCAGACTACCTGCGCAACATATCAACCCACACGTTGCTCGCCGTCGACACGAATCACGTAGGGGACACCCGATTCTTCAACCCGAATGCCGCTCTTGCAGCCATCAACGCCACAGTGGGGCCAGCGTGCGGGGCCGGCAGTGTCACCGCTGCGAACTCCATCGCCGCAATTAACTGCTACATAGCCGCCAATCCCGGCGCAAGCATTTCGGCATTCGCCGTCAATGGCCTTGACTCGGGTTACGGCCTGTGCGGCGGTTCGCCGTGTCCCAACGCAGCGTTTCCGGGCATCAACCCCAAACTTGGAGGGAACCAGATGTTATTCCCCATTGGGCGCTCTGTGTACAACGGTCTGCAAACCTCGCTGAAGCAGGACGTGCGAAATCCCTTCCGAGGAGTTCGCTATGCCAACCTTCAGTTCTCATATGCGCTCTCTAGGTATGTTTCGGAGGCGCAAGACAGTGACTTCATCAATAGCGCATGGAACTATGCGAATCCTAACCAATACATCGGTCCCAACGGGTTGGATCGTACCCACCAGATTTCCTTCGGCGGAACGATGGAGTTTCCCGCTCACTTCCGGGCCAGCCTGATCGGGCACTTCTACAGTGCGTTGCCTCAAACCCTGACGCTGGCTCCCACGGGAGCTCCAGGCGGAATCTTCGTTACCGCCGTCAACGGAGATGGTACTGGAGACGGCAACACGGCGAACGGTTCGAATGGCCCTGTGGGCAGCATTCTTCCGGGCACGAATCTTGGATCCTATGGACGCAGCATCAATGGCGGCAACATCAACAGCGTAATTGACAACTACAACCGAAACATTGCAGGCAATCCGACTCCTGCTGGCCGGGCGCTCGTTAGCAATGGACTATTCACACAAGCTGAGCTGCAGTCCCTGGGTGGCATCATGCCCCTCGTAAACACGGCGCCCGCGAATCAGGCAAACGACGGCTGGTTGCGAGCTCTCGACGCTAGCCTCAACTGGGCGTACAAAATAAAGGAGCAGGTTGAGTTACAACCGGGGGTCAGCTTTTTCAACGCCATGAACTTTGCGAATTTTGACGCTCCGAAAAGCACTCTGAGCGGTGTGCTCAGCATCGCGGGTCAGTCGCCGGTGGTGGGTACGATCAACGGCACCCCCGGACGACAGCCCAACAGCCTTCGTGTCGGATTGGGTTCTGGTGTATTTGGCCTGGGCTCGCCACGGGTGATTGAGTTTTCGTTGAAGCTCAGTTTCTAGTGGGATGGAATGCGTTGTCGGGCGTCGAGTTTTCACCGTGGCCACGACATTCCCGCCCGCAGCTGCTGCACTTCATCATGGTGATTGTTGAACCCTCAGTGTTAACAAATTGTTGTTGAGGAGCGCGAGGTCTCAGTTCATCCCGCGAAGCGCCTTCTCCAGCAGGATTGGGGGTTCGCCACGACTGAACGCTCTGGCGCACTCTTGTTCGTCTCGGAAACACAAATTATCCCCGCGAAGTATCACAAGCAGTAGCGGTGCGACAGTTCTCGCAATCGCGCCTGAACCTATGCGCAGAAGCGCTGGCCTGTGTTCTCCGACCCCGAGTAGCAGGCAAATTGGTTGTCACGGTTAGTGCACTGGCGACACTGGGTTTCCGGTGTCCGGATGGTAGGACGGTGCGCATTCCGAATCGCTTCAGTTGTGGGATGTGTCAACGGGGGCGTGTCTACGAGAACTGCGAAACCGGGGATGGCATGGCATCGCGCAAGCCCGCCCCAGAGAGCTTGCTCACTATTCTTCTGCAGGTCCGCTATATCAGAGATCTGAGAAAGCTATTCAGTCCATGTGGGACGAACAGTCGATGGCGTGGGACCAACGCACAATCTGTGGGTCGTAATTAGATCCCAGTACAGGAAGTAACATGATTCAATGTGATGGGCTGTGCGGACGTCCGCCACGGTCAGACCACATCCGGAGCGAAGGAAGGATGATCTCATGATCTTGCACAATCCGGTCCTGTCCTAGAGGGCGGCGAGGCGTGAAAAACACTTGTGAAGGTTGCGAAGCTGTTCTACTGCACGACGCTGAGGCATACGTGTGTTCTTACGAATGTACGTTCTGCCCGGCCTGCAGCACGAGCAAGCAGAACGTCTGTCCACACTGTGGCGGTGAACTGGTCCGCCGACCACGACGGGAAGCTGTTGCGGAAGGCGTGGAGACGCACGAAGTCCAGATAGGAATCAACACGGGTCCTTGGCTGATTTGGGCAATGAGCTTCGGCTTTTGGACGCTGATTGCCATGGCTGGCAGCGTCACCATGTATCAGTTCGACCGGTTGCGGGGCTTTCCGGTGACTTTTCGTAGCATGGTTGCCCTGCAGTTTAGCCAGACACTCACCTATGCTCCGTTGACGCCTTTTGTTCTCGCACTGGCACGCCGTTATCCCGCCCAGCGAGGCGTTTTGGGTCGTCGTGCTCTGCTTTATTTCGGGGGAGCCCTCGTTTTTACCATGACGCATGTCGTCTTACGCGGGCTGACCTATCCGGTTTGGGATACTGGGATTAAGGGCTACGCTTCCGTATGGGGCGCCGGTGCGCACGCGCTCCGCCTCCGATGGGATTTGTTTGAGTCCCTCTTCTTCCAAAACGTGATCGACGACATTACAGGGACCTACGTACCGATCTTATTGATAGCGCACGTAGTCTCTTATTATCAGAGATTCCGCGAGAGGGAGTTGCGCACTTCGCAACTTCAAACGCAACTGGCGAAGTCACATCTGCAGGCGTTAAAAAGCCAGCTTCAGCCCCATTTTCTTTTTAATACCATGCACTCGATTTCTGCACTGATGCTGACTGATGTCCAGGCCGCTGACCGGATGATGACGCGCCTTAGCGACCTGCTGAGAATGAGCTTCGAAGCCTCGGGGACACAGATCACTATCCTTAGCCACGAGCTCGAGTTTTTGAATTGTTACCTCGAAATTGAAAAGGTGCGATTCGAAGAAAGGCTGACCATAATCCTCAAAGTTGCTCCCGAGACTCTCGATGCCCAGGTTCCTCATTTATTGTTGCAGCCACTCGTGGACAACGCCGTCAAACATGGCATTTCGAGATTGTGTAGGGGAGGCGAGATTCAGATCTCCGCCACTGCCAAGGGTCCAGAACTCCAGCTGGAAGTGAAAGACAACGGGCCCGGCATGGGCCAGCCTGAAGGTCCACCAAGAACCGGTCTCGGTCTGAAAGTCACGCGCGAGAGGCTCGAAGCCCTCTACGGTCAAGAACAGAGTATGGAACTAATCAATCCGCCGGAAGGCGGGACTGCTGTACGCATCTGCATTCCGCTCACGAAGCCTGACAAGCCATGATGTCCCACCTTGTACCTTGGGCAGACGAACAATGATCACAGCTCCTCTGCGTGCAATCACTGTATGACGCAATAGAGAAAAGCGGTGTGAGTAGCGACTCACGCGATTGTCAGACCAGCGCGTGCCAGTCCCAGACGAGCAATGACCAAGCGTGTTCCCCCCGCGCAAATCGCTCACCGGGTGGGCACTCCAGGATGATTGAGGTGGAGTCGCACGTGCCGGCTAGTCTAGGTTCCAACGCGGCGATATCCTCGAGAGCAACAACCCCTCAGCCGAGAGTCTCAACACTCCCGATTTCCATAGCTGGTACCGTCCAACCATAGATCAGAGTAGACGGAGCCCTGCTTCGCGCGACTGAGCCCTTGCCTCGCCATCACGCCTCTCCGTCAACCAGTCTATGACTGAATAAGTTTCGTCCTCAGTATGGGTGTATCCATACCACTCACGTTCATAAGCTACAGCCTGGAGGAGCGTGTGCTCAGTGTTACCTAGTTCGTGCAGATTTAATCTTCCCGTGCTCAGGAGAAAAGTTATGCAGCGATTCAAGTCGAGCCTGAAATCTATGCCCACAGGTGAAGGTTTCGGAAAGAACACCGGGATTTTGACCCTGACTGTCTTGGTTTACCTTGTCTTCGGGCAATTGGCTGCCGCTCAGAGTACGACCGGTACGTTGCGTGGGCAGGTTCTCGATCCCACTGGTGCGGCCGTTTCAGGTAGTCAAGTAACGGTCACCAATGAATCTACTCAAGTGTCCCAGAACACCACAACCAGTTCAGCGGGAACCTATGATTTTCCTAGTGTCCTGCCTGGAACATATAGCGTCGCAGTGGAAGCGAAGGGATTCAAGAAATACGTCAAGAAGGGTGTGTCGGTATCGGCCAACCAGGATAATGTCGCTGATGCCCGGCTAGACCTGGGCACTGCTTCAGAAACCGTGGAGGTATCTGCCGGAGTAGCGCAAGTGGAGACCACTTCCGCTGCCCTCAACAATAACTTCGATGCCAAGGACGTGCTGAACGTCCCAGTGGTCGGGGGGACGTTGTACAGTGCTTTGAACTTGGCAATCCTGGCTCCGAATACAATCGCGCAGCCGGGCGGCACCACCGGTGTGGGCGGCGCAATCGGTGGGACACGGCCTCGGGACAACAACTTCACGATCGACGGAGTCGATGACAATAACCTGGGTGTAACTGGCCCGAATTCGACCGTGATCTTCGATGCAGTTGGAGAATTTCACCTGCAAACCAACCAGTTCAGCGCTGAATATGGACATTCCGCTGGCGGCCAGTTTGAACCGGTGACCAAGACGGGAAGTAATAATTATCACGGTTCGGGTGAGTGGTACTTGCAGAACCGCAACTTGAATTCGCTGGATAATCTTACAAAGGCGGCCATCTTGAACAAGACACCAGGCCTTACGAGTATGCCGGCCTACGATAATAATCGCTACGGCGGTACATTTGGCGGACCGCTCATTAAGAACAAATTATTTTTCTTCGGGGCGTATGAGCGTACGTTTCTTCATGGATCCGGATCACCTACAAATATCGTTTTACCAACTGCCGCAGGCTTGTCCATCTTGCAGGGGATGGCTGCTGATGCAGCGGTTGCGGGCATTTTGAAGAACTTTCCGGCAGCCCCGGTCGCTGCCAATTCGATTACGGTAAATGGCCAATCAATTCCCATAGGGCAATTGACGATTGTCAGTCCGGTATTGCAGAAGGAGCACGACGCCCAATTCAACACCGACTATACCTGGGGACGCCATCAGATCGGCACACGTTTTCTGTTCAACCAAATCACTCAGCTGTTTCCCGTGAACGATACCCAAGCCTTATTCAACCAAAATCTGTTGACCCGCAACCGTAAGATTGCGCTGACCGATACCTGGTCTTTGAGAAACAACCTGATCAACGATGTGCGGCTGCAGTACGCCTATTACGCGCAATTCTTCGCGAACCCTTGTGGTTCAACCTGCCCCGCTGACGTTACTTTCCGCGATTTGGGAAATTCGACCATCGGCCCCGCCGATCCCCAGTTCCAGAAACAGAACACTTATCAGGTTGTGGACAACATCTCTTGGGTTAAAGGGAAACACACACTTAAGTTCGGAGGGCAGTACGCGCACTTCATCTACCCACAGTTCTTCCTGCCTCGCAGCCTTGGCGACTATTGGTACAGTAGCGTGCAGGAATTCATAAACGACCAACTCCCCAGTCAGCCGGGAAGAACTTTACGTGGCGCCGGTTCCGGAACGTTTCTGGGAACGCAGAGTCTGTTCGCTACATACGTTCAAGATGACATCAAAGTCACACCGCGACTGACCCTAAACCTCGGTGTGCGTTACGAATACTGGACCAATCCAGCGGGTGCCAAGCTTCAAGCTCTGAACGCGATCTCGAATGTTCCCGGGGTGATTACATTTGGAGTTCCGAAAACCGATGCCAACAACATTGGCCCCCGCATAGGGTTCGCATACGACCCCACAGGCAGCGGAAAGACCGCCATTAGAGGCGGCTTCGGTGTCTCATACGACGTGAAGTTCCAAAACTTTGCATCGATCACTCTTCCTCCCCAGGTTGCGAGCGAAATGAATCCAGCTTCGGCCTGCGGACTGTCCACTCCGCCAGCTTGGTGCGCGCAACCCAACGGGCAGACATTCCTAGCAACTGGTGGCTTGCCAGGTATTCTGACCCCCCCAAAGACACAGGCGCAAGCTCGGGCGCTGACCTCCAGTTACATTGACGACACGGTAATGCCCAAGATCTTCACTTGGAGTCTAGGGGTGCAGCGCGAGGTAGCCCGCAATTCCACAATCGAGATTCGGTATCTGGGCACGCGTGGATTGGAGTTACCGGTACAGTTCCGTCGCAACTTCCGTAGTTACTTTGACGTGGGTGGAACACCATTGCCAACTTACTTCAAGGCGTCCACCATTCCAACGGCGTGGAGCGCCAATACTCCGACGGACACACCCTTCAACAACTTCGCCTGCATAACCGCCCCCTATTTCAACTGCGCTCTCGATCCTACGTTTGCCAATGACACCTACTTTCAGTATGGTTTTCAGGGCATCGTGACTGCCGATCCTCCGAAGGGGAGTAGCATCTACCACGCGGGTTCGGTCAACTTCACGCACCGTGCAGGGCGGGGCTTCAGCTTCAATACCAATTACACCTGGTCCCATACCATCTCCAATTCCGACAATGAGTTCCACACCAGCGCGTTAAACCCGCGCCGGGCACAGGATACCAACCAGATTAACCAGGACCGCAGCAATTCGGACTTGGATGTCCGCCACAAGTTCGCGTTGTCGTTGACGTATGATCTCCCCAAATCCAGTGCCAGCAATAGATTCGTAAAGGCACTGCTAAATGGTTACAGTCTGGGTTCGTCGCTACTCGCCCAGTCGGGACAGCCGGTTACCATACAGTCGGGACTTGACGCGAATGGTAACGGGGATACCGCAGGCGATAGGGCTTTACTGAATCCGTCGGGGTCGGGGAACACTGGTTCGGATATCTTTCCAGTGTGCGAGGGTCCCGGCAACGCCACTTATGTGGGTACGACTACATTTTCAGCTGGCCAGGGTCTTGCCTTCCCGACCAACGGCTGCAACCTTTCAGGGAGCGGGATGGGTTTCGACCCGGCGATTGGCTACACTCCTGTTGATCCGACCGCTAGATACGTTTTAGCAGGCGCCGGCGTACTCACCAACTTGGGGCGAAACAGCTTCCGCTCCCCCGGTTTCTGGACGTTCAACCTAGCCGTCTACAAACACATCTACTTTACCGAAACCAAGTCTTTGCAGTTCGGTGCACAAGCCTTCAACGTTCTCAGCCACCCTAACTACGCTCTCAGCAACGGGAATGTCTTCAGCAACGGAGGCGTCACGACGGCCCTGGCGACTCAGGGATACGCGTTGCCCACGGATCCTACATTCCTGCAACCGAAGCAATTCGGCGGTGGGATCCGAAGCATGATCCTTAGCTTGAAGTTCATCTTCTGATTAGCAGTCCACAGACCAAACAATACGGGAGGCTCGTCGAGTCTCCCGATTTTTGTGTGTGCCGAGCATGATCGACAGCTTGGCGGTGCAAGTCCTTTTCACAACCTGATTGAGGTGAAGTGATCACGAAGAGCAAGGGCGTGGTCGCGAGGCGGGCTATCTGTCATGTCGCATCCCGGTGAGAGTTCCGGTGCGCCCGTTGTTCGGACTCAACTCGTTCCTGTAAGGAATTCCGTTGCCCGCGAGAGCACAGAAAACTTCAAGGAGAAACTGTTCGCAAAAGGCCTCCATTATGAAGAATGTTTTCGGAAGATCTGCGACGCGGGGTGCCCCGACCGAAGAATTCGGGCAAATGCTTTGGGCGACGTGCAGGCTCATATCATTTCGGTCCATCCCACTAATTAGCGGCGGGAACCTCTCGAAAGCGCAGTTGCTCCGCACTCCGGTGTCAAGTCTAAGAGCTCTGTGCAGTAGAAGGTAAGAACCTGCCTTATGAGTGAGCTGGCGGAGAGGGAGGGATTCGCTCAGCGCCATCTACCTTAAGCACCGATGAACACTACACTTAGCGATAATAACCAGTGTTCATGCGGGTTGCAAGCACATTCGTAACTTCCTCTCCAGTTTCTACAGTTTCTCCAATTCGCTGTGTTTCCGATAAAAACGGTATCAGTGGTATCAGTGGAACGCGCAGACGGCGAGGCCACGGATGGCATTTAAGTACATGGAAAAGCAGTGGTAGAACGACAAAACGGATGGCAAAACGGATCGCGGTTACGCGCAATGGCGAACGGTCTTCGCACGCATCGCTTTTCGCAAATGCGCTACTTCTTCGGCTTAAAGTCTCTCCAAGAACTTGGCTGACAACTGCCATGAAAATCACTTCTGTCTATGCCGCTTTTTGCTCAAGTGTCAGTGTCACAGTGTAGCCCAAACGTTCCAAACGATGAACCAGGTTGCGAGTCAAGTGATTCTTGTTGAGCTTATCCAGATAGAGGTCGCCGAGATCGTTGTAGGAGACGTTTTGGGAGACCATGTGATAGATGGATACCAAGATCTTATGGCCGATCGCCACGACGGCACGCTTATACCCGCGCCGTGCCTTGAGGCGGTGAAACTTGTCTCGCAAGTAGATGCCTTTCGTCCTAGCCGCCGCATGCGCCGCCTCGACTAAGGCGGTCTTCAAGTACACGTTGCCTTTGGGGATACGGCTGCTCTTGCGCTTACCCGCCGATTCGTTATTGCCAGGACAAACTCCCGCCCAAGAAGCCAGATCCAGTAACGCTAGCTGCGCAGCATAGGGCTCGAGCTTCTCCTGGATGTGTTCCTCGAGAATCGCTAGATCGCCCTCTGCCCTCTCGAGGCGATCCAATTGCAACTTCAACAGAAAGCGATGATGATCTTCGATCTTTCCTTCCAGGGCCAATTCCAGTTGGGGGATCTTGCTTCGCAGCTTCCTTTTGGCCAGCTCAGCCATTTCCTCTGGGGTGGTCTTCCCTTCGATCAGAGCTCGCAGCATCAGCCGACCGGAAGTTCCGAAGACATCAGTGGCCACGCTGGCCAGCTTGATGTTGGCTGTCTCCAGTACTTTCAGCAAGCGGTTGCGCTCTGCCGATTGGCTTTCCACGAGCTTGCGCCGATAGCGGGTCAAATCGCGCAGTTCGCGGATGGGTTTGGGCGGAACAAAACTCTGGCGGAGCAGTCCGAAATGCCCCCTCTAAGATTGCGTAGACCGGTTTCCAATAAACGCCCGTGCTTTCCATAGCCACATGGGTGCAGCCTTGGGACAGCAACCATTCGCGCATGCTGAGCAGTTCTCGTGTGGTGGTGCCGAAGGTCCGCACCTGCTTCTGCACTTTGCCGTCTTTCCGAACAATCAACAAGCAGGCCACCACCGTGGCCTGGTGCACATCCAGTCCACAACCGCGCTCCACCAGGGTTTCCATAACGCCTCCATGGGAGGCGATTGCTGCGCCGCAGGTCTGTTGCAGACACTGTCATGCGTCCTTCCTGTTTCCAGGTGCGACAAAAAGTGAGTATTCCAAGAAATGGACCATGCCCGGCTTGGAGGCGCCATGCTCAATGCTGCGGTAGCGTAGTCCAAAAATCCAAATGGAAGGAGAACGTGCCCCTATGTATCAACGCAACACCCGTCCGAACGAGGCTCGCCATGGACCCTAGCGCCCAACACTCGCAAGCCTCGAGGTTTTGCCCGATATGTTGACGGCGAAAGACCTCGAAGCGGTGCTGCAGATTGACCGCAAGACGATCTAAGCGTACGTGCAACGCGGACGGATCCCATATGTGCGGATCGAATCGAACGTCCGCTTCTCCAAGCACCAGGTCATGCGCTGGCTGGAGGAGCGCAGCTTCCAGCCCCGATCGATGCATGGAAAGGGCGCCAAGCGCCAATAGAAATCTCCGAAGGAGCGAAAGCCCCGACGCCGGAATCGGGGCTTTTCCATTTCTCTTGACGTCCCGGATTTGCCGGGAGGAGAATTCAGCCAAATTACCTCTCGCAGGGAGGCGCGTCAGTTTGGTAGGTAGGGGATGTACCAGCCACCACCACTTCGTGGCCGATCAGTTTT
>WNFC01015716.1_pt1 | contig 14476 bp, 14 predicted proteins | sample 5400541 | NCBI WGS metagenome assembly WNFC01 (sample SAMN13153342, study PRJNA577476) | soil metagenome | isolation source: 120 cm saprolite under Douglas fir tree site 2 hole 2 replicate 1 | place: USA:California | collected 2015-04-18
GAGCTTGCGGGTCGCGGCGCGTGTCTTCCGGAAGGAATTTCAGGGCGATGCGGCGGGTGAGTTTGGTGTCCTCGGCTTCGTAAACAATGCCCATGCCACCTTTGCCAAGCTGGCGGACGATGCGGTAATGGGCGATGGTAGTGTTGAGCATTGCGGCGGAACGGAACGAAGATGGTAGTCGGTCGGCCGATTGCGGTCAATTGGTTCGGGACAAAAAAAGTGAGGATCCGAGAACTGGATCAGAAATCAGAAGTTAGAAAAGGAGCAGCTCGTGCGCGGCACAACTTCCGAGTTGTCTTGACTACTAACTGCGTATAGTTTATCCTATGAAAGATAGGAGATAAGCTATGAGATTGGCTAAGAGCTTCACCATCGAACCCGACATCAACGAATACGTTGATGAGACCAAGGGCGATCGTTCGGCGAGCGAGCGTGTCAATGAACTGCTCCGGCGCGCCATGATTCAGGAACAATACGACACGCTGGAAGCAGAAGCGGCGGAGTTTTTTAGCGACAGCAAGGTGGAGCACGCTGAAACCAGGGCGTTCCAGAAAGCCTCGCTACGGACATTTGGCAGGGATTAATGGCGACCGCTCCATCGGGCTGGTATCCCAAAAGGGGCGAGGTCTATATCGTGCAATTGGATAAACCTCGTCCTGCCATCGTTCTTTCCATTGACCCCATCAACAAGTTTGCATTGGATGTTTGTGTAGTTGGAATCACGACGGCCGAGCGCAGGACATTCAGCATGCGCGTTCCCATTAAGAAGGGAGACGCTCATTTGAATTCTGATTGTTGGGCGAAGTGCGATCAGGTCACCACTCTCGAAAAGACGTTACTTAGATACCCGCCCATAGGAGTGCTCTCATCGGCGACATTTGCAAGAATCGAGGAAGAGGTCAGGATCTGTTTAGGATTCCTCTAAGGCCGGCGACACAAGGAAATTTCTCTTCGGTCTTTCGAGATTGCGAAACGGCAGGACGGCTATACAATGCTCGGGCGTTTCCCTTCGACAATTCAGAGAGGAGATTCCAGCCTCATGTTCTTCGATAAGAAAGTCCCCGAAACCAAAAAGCGGTTCATAAAAGTTGTCCCCGCGGTTCTCTTTTTCATCCTGACCCCGTTGCTATTGGTGTGCGGGCCTGGGGCTCGAGCGCAGGCGCCGGCTCCAGCGCCGGACATCACTAGCAAGCTGAGCGGGTTCGACGCCTACATGGAGCAAACTCTGAAGGATTGGAATACGCCGGGGATTGGCGTGGGCATTGTGGTCAACGACAGGCTGGTGTTCGCCAAGGGCTACGGCTATCGCGACTACGAGAAGAAGCTGCCGTTCACGCCGACGACGCTGTGCCAGATCGCTTCGAACTCGAAATTATTCACGGCCGTTTCCGCAGGGATGCTGGTCGAGGAAGGAAAGCTGACTTGGGATAAGCCGGTGCGCGAGACGGTTCCGACGATCCAGTTCTTTAACGACCAGCTCAACAACAACGTCACATTGCGCGACATGTTGTCGCACCGCACGGGCGTGACGCGGCACGATTCGATCTGGTTCAAGTCGCCATTCACGAGGAAGGAGCTCTTCGAAAAACTGAAGTACCTCGAGCCTCAGGAGCCCATGCGGGAAACCTTCCTTTACAACAACCTCATGTACGCGGCCGCCGGTAACATCATCGAATTGAAATCCGGGAAGGCTTGGGAGCAGTTCGTCCGCGAAAAGATTTTCACACCGCTCGACATGAAGACAACCACGTTCTCGATCTCCGACATGACGCAGCATCCAGACCATGGCGTGCCGTTCAAGGAGAAGCGCGACTCGTTCGAGCTCTACAAGATTCCTTTCTATGAAGACACGGAAGGCATCGCGCCAGCGGGCGCCATCATTTCCAATATCGATGAGCTGTCGCATTGGCTGATCGCCTTGATGAACGACGGGAAATACAACGGCAAGCAGGTTTTGCCGGCAAATGTGCTGAAAGCCACGCTGCAACCGGCGATTGGTTTGCCAAACGCCGCCGGAGAAGCTCTGGGGTATTGGGAGATGCTGAACCCTGCGTATGGCATGGGGCGGCAGACCGCGGCCTATCGCGGACACTTGATGACCTTTCACGGAGGCGACCTTCCGGGTTTCCACTCGCAGGTCTCGTTCATGCCTAACGACAAGATTGGCGTGATCGTGCTGGTGATCAGCGATCACAGCGCGCCGCTCTACAACATCGTCAGCTACAACGTCTACGAGCGACTTCTCGGCATGGACCAAACACCGTGGAGCCAGCGCCAACTCCAGCGTCGGCTTGCGGGCAAGAAAGCTGGCACGGAAGCGCGTGCGAAAGCCGGCGCCGACCGCGTTCCGAACACCAAGCCGTCCCACCCGTTGGCCGACTACGCGGCCGACTATGAGAGTCCGGCCTACGGCATTCTCAAGATCGGGCTCAAGAGCGACGCGCTGCAATTCGGTTTTCACGCGTTCCAGTTTCCGCTAAGCCACTTCCACTACGACCGCTTTGACACACCCGACGATGAACAATATGGCAGGTTCTCTCTCAATTTCCGGACCAATCCCCAGGGAGACATTGATAGCGCGGTGATATCGCTGGACGAAGGTGAAGTGGTTTTCACGCGCAAGCCAGAAACGCTGGAACCGGCGCTCCTCGAAAAGCTCGCGGGGGATTACATGACTCCGACCAAGTTCAAATTCCAGGTCCTCTATCAGCCCGGCGCGGGCCTTTCGCTAGCTTTTCCTGGCGGACCGCCCGTCAAGCTGATTCCCATCAAAGGTCTGAAGTTCAGAACGCCGCAATTCGCGGATGACATTTACGAGTTCGTGATGGAAAACGGCAAGGTGACTGCTCTGAAGGAGCGTAACCCCGAGGGCGAATTCACCTTCACGCGGCAATAGCGGCGGGCAGCGAACTGCCTAGCGAATTTCCACCCAATTCAATGCGAATACGAACCAGCAGAGATCTGCCCGAATCATTCCTTCGGCGCGTAGTAGCCCTTGCGAGTGAGGACCTTCAACTCGTGATCGGTAGTTTCCACTTTGAGTTTGCGGAATTTTCCATCGCGGGTACTGTTGGATGGGTAGTAACCCAGCGTGTACTGGCTGCGGAGTTCCTGCGAGATCTGGTCAAACGCCTCATTAAGATGCTTTTCCGAATTCACCGGGATCATGCGCCCGCCGGTCTCGTCTGCCATTTTCTTAGCGACGCCCGCATTGTTGCCTTCGCGCGGATCGTAGACGAGCAAGACGTGCACCACGGTGTCGGTGCGTTGCGCGGCTTCGATCGCTTCTTCCACCCGCACTTTGCTGCCGTTATCCACCGCGTCCGTAAGGACCACAATGGCCTTACGCCCGGCTTCCGTTGAAAGTTTGTCGCCGCAAGCCAGATACACGGCGTCGTAGAAATCCGTGCCGATGGCTCCGCGTGTGGGAATCGTGCCCGGCGTGATCATCGGCCCCCCGGCGTTGATTTTGGCTCTGCGAATGGCACGGTCCAATTGTCCGCGGTCGTCGGTAAAATCGGAGAGCAGGTCCACGTCCAGGTCGAAGGACATGACCAGGGCTTCGTCGCCCTTGCGCATCACCCGACTCAAGAAACTCATGGCGCCATCCTGGATGGCCCCCAGCATGTACTGCTCGCTCCCGGAGGTATCGAGCAGCAGCGCCAGGGTGATCGGCATGGACACTTCCTTGGAGAAAAAGGCAATCTTCTGTTCCTGATTGTCTTCGGTGATTCGGAAGTCCTCCTTCTTCAAGTCGCCCATGATTCTCTTGTTTTTATCGCGTACCGTCGCAAACAGGTTCACCAGACTTACTTGCGACTTGATCACCGGACCCTGTGAGGAGGGCTCTTGCGGCGGGGCCGGCACCGCCAGGGCCACCAGCAGCGCCAGCGCGCATACAACCAATGCTATTGTGCCCCGCGTCACAACCTTCTTTATGGAACGCATGTATACTTTCCTCTGCGAGAGATGCCCAGCCAGAAAAACCCCGCGGGGTCATTGCGCCCTGTAGGATGCCGCGAAGCGTTGCGATGGATGCGTGGGAATCACCCGCGCGGATAATGGCAATACGAAGTTTGGCTTGAGGACTATGAAAAGTCTACGAAAAACCGTGCCGATGGCGGCTGCGCTACTGGTGGCAGGGTCGTTCGCCGAGCTGACGGCGCAACAGGCTCCGCCGAGCACCGCCAGCCCTTCCTCCGCTCAGGATGCGCCATTTTCACCGCAGCAGAGCGGGGCTCAGACGACGATCAGGGTTCCGGTGAATCTGGTGCTTGTTCCCGTCACTGTGAAGGACGGAGCGGGCAGGCTCGTCCCGGACTTACGCCTGGACGAATTTCGCATTCTCGAAGACAACGTCGAGCAGAAAATCGCCTTCTTCCGGGCGGATGTCATTCCTATTTCCATGGTCGTGCTTCTGGACAACGACCTGAAATCGAAGGATGCCCGGCAGGTTGGCGAGAGTGTTCGCGCCATCGTCGCCGGCATGAGCCTCAACGATGAGGCGTTCATCTGCCGCTTCGACCAGTACTTCCACCCAGGCAAGGGATTTGCGAGCGACCAGGACAAACTTCTCACGGAGTTGAAACGCACGCAGCTCGACGAGGAGCCCTCCGTGGGGCCTACCAGCGCGGCCATAGGCAACGGCCCCTCCATCAACGGACATTCCGCCACCGGGGACGCGCCAAACATCAACGGGGGACTGATAAACCTCAAGGGCCAGCCCACAAAGGCGCTGGACGACGCGGTCTACGAAGCCGCGCAGCTTCTGAAGGACCGCGACCCCGCGCGCAACCGGCGAAAGATCATTCTGCTAATTTCCGACGGCCTCAACGGGCCCAAAGCCAACAAATTCAATTACGACACCACTATCAAGGAGCTCTTGCGCTACGACATTGCGGTTTATGGCGTGGGAGTCGGCAGTGCTTTCTTTGATCGCCGATTCGAACGGCTCTCGAGGTACGCTCACGCCACGGGCGGCGACGTTTACTATGGTTTGAAGAGCCGGGCGATGGAAGAGCTTTACGGTCGCGTCACGGAAGAGGCCAGAAACCAGTACATGCTGGCCTATGCGCCCGGCGGCACGGACCGCGCGAAAGAATACCACGCCGTCGAGGTGCGCGTCAGGCGGGAAGGGCTCACCATCTTGGCCCGCGAAGGCTACTACGCCGGCGCCGTGCCGCGATAATCGGCTGTTTTGGATCCTTCCAGCGTGCGTTCGCGAAGATAAAGAAACAGCGGCAGAGCCAAACTCACTCCCACCGCGCATAGCCCCGCAATCGGAAGCCAACGCAACCGCATGCGAAGTTGGCGTCCCTCGACGCGCATGAATGTCAGGAGGACAACGGACGAGACGAGGACATCCAGTCCGAAAAAGGCGCTGATGCGGTTGGCAAAAAGTTGGCGGATGAGCAGGCCGAGCTGAAAGCCGTTTTCCATAATCCACGGGATGAATTGCGAATACGGAATGACGGCGCCAAGGACGCACAGCATCAAATAAACATTCTTGCGATTCACGGGATGTTCTCCAGTCCGCGCTCGGTTCAGAAATTCACTGAGAAATCCTTAGAGTGCGCTCAGGCGCTCAGTGCCTCTTCATGCGCCGGGCAAATCGGTCGGTAGGCGCAATTGCGGCAGATGAAGCCTCGCCTGGCCGGGAATTCTCCGGCGCGAATGTCGGCCGCCGCTTCCTGAACGATTTTCTGCGCTTCGTCGAGTTGCTTGGAGTCCCGCGTGGTCTCTTGCCGCTCATTGGTCTGCAAGTAGTGGAACACCAGACGCACGGGCTCCAGTTCCAATATTTCCTTGACCGCCAGCGCGTACAAGCTCAGTTGCAAATCTCTTTTGGCATCCGCCTCTTTCCTGGGACGGCCCGTTTTGTAATCGACGATCTCGACGTCGCGCCTGTTGCCCAATGCATTGATCTGGTCGATGCGCCCCTTGATAATGACATTGTTCTCCAGCGGCAATTCGAAGGTCTTCTCCTGCTCCAGCGCTTGCGGCGGTTCCGCCATCATGCCCGCATGAAACACGCGCAACTGTTCGAGTCCGTCCTTCTTGTATTCTCCTTCCTGATATTCGTCCTCAAATCCTTTCGAATTCCACTCCGTCTCAAAGATCCTGCGCACTTCGTCGAACGGCAGCTTCATGCCTTTACGCAATTGGTCCACAAAACGTTTGATGGCCGTGTGCATTACGGCCCCGAAAGTCATCGCCGCCTTCGGCCCTTCCCGCAGCGACCACAAATATCCGAACAGATACCGTTGCGGGCAGGTTCGGTAGCCGCTCAATGCCGAAGGGCTCAGCGTCAGCGGCTCCGCCGACAGTGGATGAAACTCCTCCGCCCAATCCGCGATGCGCGAAAAAATCTTTGCCGGCTCCGCCGAGGCGGGGAAGAGCTGCGCGGCTTCCCGGTGGTCTTCCTGTGCCTGATCCTCTGTCACGGAGGGCAGCTTCGGCATGAGTTGCCGCACGTCCTGCCGCTTTACCGTCGGGTCCATCACGATGTCTTCGATAAACACCGGCACTCTTCCTTTTTTCTCCGTCAGCGTAGTGATGGTCAGCCGCTCTTCCGCGCGCGTCAGCGCCACGTAAAACAGCCGCCGCTCTTCCTGGATATGAAATTGCTCCGCTGGCCCGCCCTCTTTCATAAGCTCCACGGAGAATTCGAACACGCGCGGTCGCTCGGTTGCCGGAAAGGCGCGGTTGTTCACGCGCAACAGAAACACCTGCGGAAACTCCAGGCCCTTCGCTCCATGGACAGTCATCAACTGCACCGCATCCGCCGGCGCATCGTCTTCCAGGCTCACCACTCCGCCAGCCTGAGCGTAGTAATCCAGATATTCGATAAACTCCGCCAAACCACCCGTTTCGCTTTTTGGTTCCCACTCCTTCATGAATTCCGCCAGCCGTGTGACGTATTTTCGGTCGTGTTCCTTCGCGCTCTTTATCTCCAGCCACTCCGTCACGCTGTCCAGGATCTCGCGCGCGGTGCAGCGCTTGAGAGTTTTTCTCTGCGAGGAAACAAATTCCAACAGTTGCTCGAGTGCCGCATGCGAGCCGTCGAACGCCAATTGCCCCTGAGGCAGTTGCAGAAGATCGTAGATGGCCTTTTTCTCTTTTCGCGCTCGCGTGGCCAGGCGCACCAAATCTGCTGCTTCCAAGCGCCATGCCGGTGCTGCCAACACACGCGCGCAGGCAATGTCGTCGTACGGGGCCGCGATCAGCCGAAGGTACGCGAGCACATCCCTTACCAGGGGATGCTCCAGAATGGAGAGTCTCGTAATAACAAACGGAATCTTTCGCCGCGACAGCTCTTCCACCAGATGATCCCGGTGCGCGTGCTGGCGGTAGAGCACGGCGAAATCCTTCCAGCGCCGTCCCGCTCCGTGAATGCGTTCCAGTTCGCTAGCCACCCATCGCGATTCTTCCTCTGGAGTTGCCAGCTCCACGATGCGGATCTTTTCACCCGGCGGCTTGTTAGGAGAGAGGACTTTCTTGGGGAAGTCGGCGCTCACGGCATTCTGCCCGATCACTTGCATTGCCACGCGCAGGATGTTCGGCGTCGAGCGATAGTTCTCCGTCAGTGCGACTCGGAACTTTGTGGAGTCTTGGCCCTCTTTCCATCCCGCAAATCGCTCCAGGAATAATTTGAAACTACCGAAGGAGGCTCCGCGGAACCTGTAAATTGCCTGGTCGTTATCGCCGACCGCCACGATATTCTTTGTGGGCCCGGCCAGCAGCTCCAGCAAGCGGAGTTGCGCGATGTTGGTGTCCTGAAATTCATCCACCAGGATGTAGCGGTATTTTTTCTGCAGAGCTTCGCGCAGTTGCGCATCCCGCTCCAGCAGGGCAACCGCTCCGGTGATCAGCGACCCAAAAGAAACGCGATTTTTTTCGCGCAGCAATTCTTCGCTAGCCCGGTAGGCGCGCGCAAGCTCCTGCTGTAACGCCACCGTCTCCAGCCGTTCCGCGAGGGTGTCATCGTCCAGTGCATCGCGTTCGGCTTCCAGGCGCTGCGCCAACTCAGCGGCGTATTGCTGATAATCTTCGCTGGACACCAGTTCGTCCTGGCAGCGCGAAAAAAACTCCACGAAATCGTTCAGGAATTGCCCGGGATCGGCCAATCTCCTGTATTTCTCCAGACGCAGCCGCCGAATATTCCGCCGAAGCAGGATCCAGTGATCGAATTCGTCCAGCCTCAGCCGTTGCGGGTCGGCCTCTGCCAGCAGCGTCTCGCAAAAGGAGTGAAACGTCGCCAGCGTCACTGCTTTGCCGCGTTCGCCCGTGGCTTTCACCACGCGCGTCTTCATCTCGCCGGCGGCTTTCTTGGTGAAAGTCAGCCCGAGAATGTTTTCGCCGGAAAGGCTTTCATCGGATTGCAGGAGGTGCCGTATACGTTCCGTAATGACGCGCGTCTTTCCGGTTCCCGCGCCGGCAATCACCAGCAGCGGTCCGTCGCCGTGGGTGAGATATTGTTTAGAGTTCCGACTTTGACAGACTTGTGGAGCGGGACGGCGATTCGTTGGTGACTCGGGACATCTGTTGCCAATAGCAGGTGGCTTCCTTCCTGGCTAACTTCCCTGTATTTCCAGTGCTTGCAGAGACCACTAACAAGTTCACGACCGCTCAGGTCTCTAGGGAGCTTCATCAGAGGGTGAGGACTTCATTCCGAACGAGATGAAGTCGAATTGTTTGTGGCTTTTCGCCGTCAAAAAAATAGACCGCGACTGCTTCCTTCACATTCGCGCGCAATTCTTCCCATGTGTCGCCTTGCGTGAAGATATTCTCAGTCAGGCATTCCGCCGAATAGCCACCCTCAGCCTCTTCTGTTACTTCGAATACTAGTTCGCTGATATGGACTTTGCTCATCGCTTCCTCGTTGTCACGAGCCTAGCATGCGACTTCTTAGCAGGCAATTAAAACAGGCGACGATTGCTGAAGACTAGCCATCATCTTTGCGACTTCTCGCCGGCGGCAACCTGCCTGTTGAACTCGGCCGATTTCTTCTTCGGGACGGTGAGTGTCTGCCATTTGTCGCCAGCAAAGTGCCGCGCGAGGTAAACAATTTGCCCTACATGATAGGAATAGTGAGCGACTTGGCGGTTGATCGCTTGCATTACGGAATGCGGTTCGGTGCGAATGGTTATTGTTCGGGTTAGATCGGAATCGCTCAGCGGCTCCAGCGCGCCGAAAAGGTGTTTCCAACCGCGCTCCCACATTTCCAGCAATTCCGCGCGCCTCGTTGGTGGCGCTTCGAATTCGGCGTCGCGGTTGCGGTCCGGCTTCTCGCCGTCGCTGGTAAGAAAATCGGTCCAACGCGAGCGCATGTTTCCGGCCATATGCTTCACGATGATGCCGATCGAATTGGATTCGGCATCGAGAGTCGTGAACAGGGCTTCGTCCGGGCACTGCGTCATGGCCCGTTCGCCAAGCTTTTTGTAATAGCGGAATACGTCGGTAGAATCCTTCAAGTAAGATGTGGTGAATTGGTGCGCCATACTTTCATTCTGTCCCCTCTCTGCGGCCTGTCAAGCTCGCCAGTGGAGGGCCCGCCTTGGTGGCCCGAATAGCAGGTTACCAAATGCCGTGCTCGCGCAACTAAGCAGGGCAGAGTTCGCGGTTCGCAAGAGAGACTCGCGGGTGGTCGAAAGAAGTCCTTGACAATTCGCTTTTTGTTCGCCTAATATTCGTGCGTTGAAATCTCTAATCTCGAAAGGAAGGAAATCATGACCATTGGACAAATGATGCTTGGTGAGTTCGACCAGGAGATGCAGAACACCCGCAAAGTCTTGGAACGATGTCCCGATGAAAAGTGGAACTGGAAGCCGCACGACAAGTCCGGCACCGTCGGCTGGCTTGCCGGCCACGTAGCGACGATGGTGGAATGGCTGCCAATGACGATCAAGACCGAGGAACTGGATTATGCGCCGGTGGGTGGGCCTGGTTTTCAGCCCCCAAAGATCGACAACCGAAAGGAATTGCTCGCGGTGTTTGACAAGAATGTCGCCGAAGCCCGCGCAGCGTTAGCTAGCGTTAGCGACGCGGAAATGATGAAGAATTGGAGGCTGCTAGCGGGCGGCCAAGAGATTTTCAACATGCCGCGCATTGCATGCATTCGCGGCATGGTGATGAACCACCATATTCATCATCGCGCCCAGCTCACGGTGTACTTCAGGCTGGTTGGCGTTCCCGTGCCGGGCCTCTATGGTCCCAGCGCGGATGAAGGTCAGCCGGGCGCAGCGGAAGCCGCCGCGAACTGAGTTCGGAATAATTTTCCGAGGGCGGAAAATTTCTCCGCTCTCGGAGTTTTCTCTCCCGCACAACCTCGTTTTTCCTATCGCGCTATAATAGAAGCCGCCACTAGTTCGGAGGCTTTTTATGAGCACGGAACCCCCCGTCATTTTGTCCGCAGTACGAACGCCCATCGGAAAATTTCAAGGCGGCCTCGTCGGATTCTCCGCGCCCGAACTTGGCGGCAAAGCAGTGGCTGAAGCGATTCGCCGCGCGGGCCTCGATGCGAATCAAATAGACGAAGCCATTCTCGGCAACGTGGTGCAGGCTGGGCTTGGACAGAATCCCGCGCGGCAGGCGGCGCTCAAGGGCGGCTGTAATCCCCGCGTGGCTGCGATGACCATCAACAAAGTTTGCGGCTCGGGACTGAAAGCGGTGGCACTCGCCGCACAGGCGGTACAACTTGGCGAATCCGAAATTGTCGTGGCGGGCGGGATGGAGTCCATGTCGAATTGTCCTTATCTGCTGCCGCAAGCGCGAACTGGTTATCGGATCGGCGACGGAAAAATTGTGGATTCGATGATCGCCGATGGGCTCTGGGACGTTTACGAAAATTTTCATATGGGCATGACCGGAGAGCTAGTCGCTGAAAAATACGGGATCACGCGCGAAGAGCAGGATCGCTTTGCCTTCGACAGCCACCAGAAAGCGGTGCGCGCGCGGAAATCCTGTTTTTTTGAAGCCCAGATTCTGCCCATCGAAGTGCCACAGAAAAAAGGCGAGCCGATCGTCATCAAGTACGATGAATCTCCGCGCGAAGACACGAGCATGGAAGCACTTGCAAAATTGAAGCCGGCATTCAAAAAAGACGGGACGGTGACCGCAGGCAACGCGCCGGGAACGAACGATGGCGCGGCGGCATTGGTTGTCACCAGCGAACGGAATGCGTCGCGGCTCGGCAAGCAGCCAATCGCGCGAATTGTGGCGCAAGCGGTCAGCGGCGTTGAACCCAAGTGGGTGATGATCGCGCCGGTCGATGCCGTGGAAAAGCTGCTCGCGAAAACGGGCTGGGACCGCGACAAGGATGTCGATCTTGTGGAGCTGAACGAAGCGTTTGCCGTTGCCGCCATCGCGGTGACGCGGCAGCTCAAGCTCAATCCCGAAAAAGTCAACGTCAACGGCGGCGCCGTTGCCCTTGGCCACCCCATTGGCGCCAGCGGCGCGCGCATCCTCGTTACTTTGCTATACGAATTGCAGCGCCGCAACCTCAGGCGCGGCATTGCCGCGCTTTGCCTCGGCGGCGGCAATGCTGTCGCTCTCGCCGTCGAACGTTTCTAATCGCGCATAGACATTTTGCTTAGAGCGGATTCTGCACCGTCGGCTGTGTGCTTGGCGATGCTTTCAAGTCGTTGCCGCAATGGGGGCAGAACTTGTCGGCTTCGGTAATTTCGCGCTTGCATTGGGGGCAGGAGGGGTGCAGGTTGCATTTACAGTTCGGGCAGAAATTGAACCGCGCGCCCACTGTGCTTCCGCATTGTGGGCAGGGATATGGCAGTGGCTCGCGCATCAGGAAATAGATGATCACACCAAGAAAGGGGAAAGGCCACGAAAGAAGCAATGCCAGTAAAGTCCACAAAGCAACATGCATCCCGCGGCGGCGGGCATCGCGGTTGACGTAGGCGATCAAAAAGATGAAAGCGGCCAGGATAAGACTGACCGCGGTGATAATGCCTGCCAATGCCAAGGAAGCTAAAACAGGATCGTATTTCAGCTCTGGCGGAAAGATCTGGTCCCCCCGCTCAGGCGCGCTCAGGTTCACCAAAAGTGCGATGCCCTGTGCGAGGAGGAAGAGTACGATGACCAGGGTAATCATCCATCGCGGAATGATCCCGAACTCTTGCCAGAACCGGAGATTTTCCTTCTTACGGCGAAGACGGATCAGCCGCTTTCTCTCGTTGAACGAATCGGTCACGCGTTGGGGGTAGTCAGTCATTCTTTTTCTCTCTCTCCGCTCGTCCTGCTCAGCTTCCCTGATTGATCCAATCGGCTGGCTCGCTTTTCCGCAAACTCTCTATCAGCAACACCGCCGCGGCAAAGAGCGCGGGAATCGTCCACCACAAGCCGAAGCCGAGCTCCCAAACTAGTTTCGGGACACCGGTGCGCTCGCCGAACCACGCGAAAAGCCGCCAGACGTAAGGCGCGCTGGCGATTCCGAAGGCCCAGGAAATGGCGCAGGCAAACCAGAGCGCGCGGTGCGCGGGTTCACGTTCGCGCAATTCCATGGCGCGCAGGCGAACGCGGAATTGCGTGCGGCTGGCGAGCCCTTCGGGGAGGGGAATCGCGGCGGTGCGCAATGCGCGCAGAGCGCGGTCGGTTTGACGCTCATGCTCGGCGCAGGAGTCACATCCTTCCAGATGCCCACGGAGCCAGTTGCTGTCGGCCTCCGGCATTCCTTCAACGCGTGCGCGAACAATCAGTTCCAGGGCGCGGTCGTGAGCATTGTCGGTCATCATGCGGCGCCTCCTTGTAGCGCTCCGCGGAGTGCTTCGAGGCCGCGATAGAGGCGCGACTTCACGGTGGAAAGAGGAACGCTAAGTACTCCGGCCATTTCGTCGATTTGCAATTCTTCCTGGAAGCGCAGGACGAGCACTTCGCGGTAGATCGCAGGGATTTTATTGAGCGAGGCCTGGACGTTTTCTTCGGATTCCTGGGTGAGGACCTGGTGCAGAGGCGAAGGTTCTTTTTCGTTCGCAAGTTGCAGGGGATGGTCCTGTTCTGGATCGGTCAGCGTATCGAGGCTTTGCGGTTTCCTGGAGCGCTGCCAGTCAATGACCAGGTGGCGCGCGATGGCGAAGAGCCAAGCCTCGAATTTGGATTTGCCGTCGTATTGGTGGCCGCGCTCGAGTACGCGGATCCATGTTTCCTGGAAGAAATCCTCGGCCCGATCTTTGTTTCCCGTGACATAGAGAAGATAACGGAACAGGCGGTATTGATATTGCTCGATCAGACGGTCGAGCAGGTTGGGGTCGCGGCGCTGGAGGCCGCGTGCGATGGTCTTGGCTTCATCGCCCATCAGCGTGGAGAAGAACAGGGTTGGACCCGGCGTGGCCGAAGTCGCAAAGAGGCGGGACCGGTGGGAAGTCAAACATGAGATCGTGGCGGTCATTCTAACTGGTATACGGGAGAGCATGAGGAAAAGACGCAGGCTAGTAAAGGACGCATCAGGGGTACAGGGGCGGGCACGTCCCCCTGTTTTTTGTAAGTGTTGCATCTAAAGGATTTAGCGAAGCCGTAAGTCTTTTGTTTGCAACACTTGCGGGGAGGTCTATAAGTGTTGCAGCTAAAGGATTTGTAGGGGTTGAAACGTGCGCACACGGGAACGTCTGGAAGGCCGGAACGTCGGAAAGAAAAAGCGAGGGACACTCGGCATTTTGCGTAAGAGCGGAATCTAAAGGGGTTACGGGCGTCACAGTTTGTAAGTGTGGGAAATAAAAGGAGTTGGGGTGACGGGATTTTCGTCACGTGACGGCAGTGTGTGGGTCGGCGTGGATGGAAGCTGAAGATCACGACCCACGCTACCATAAAATATATATTTTGTCAAGTAATAAATAAAGTATTTAGATAGAGCAATTTGCGAGCGCTTTCGAATGATTTCGCAAACAGAAGAAAACAAAAGGGTAGAGTGCACTGTGCAGCAGCGCAATCTTTGACAGGGTGCGGAAATATTTCTTGGTGTAGTAGACTCCCGGTCAGCATGTACTGCCCGGAATGCAAAGCCGAGTATCAGCAAGGGTTTACGCGCTGCTGTGACTGCGACGTGGAGCTGGTGGAGAACTATGTGGACGCGGCGCGCCATCGAAGGCCCGCGGCCGGAGTAGCCGCACCTGTCGTTTCTTGATGTAGTAGACTCCCTGGCGTCATGATTTGTCCGGCATGCAATACGGAGTTCCCACACGGAACGGTGTTCTGCGGCCGCTGCCACGTCACACTCGTCGCTGATCTGGCCGAAGCAGATGAGATGGTTGAAAAGGCCTACCCCGGCAGTGCTCTGGTGCAATTGTGGCGCGGCGAAGACGCGGCTCTTCATGCGTCCATTCTAGAAGCTCTTGCTGAAGCGAATATCCCATTTTACGAGCAGCCTCTCGGCAGCGGGCCAAGTGCGCGTCCCATCGATGCGTTGCTCGATCATACGCATCCACGATTTGGCTTTGAGGTGGCGGTCCTTTCCTCAAATCTCGCGCAG
>WNFC01005008.1_pt1 | contig 14475 bp, 19 predicted proteins | sample 5400541 | NCBI WGS metagenome assembly WNFC01 (sample SAMN13153342, study PRJNA577476) | soil metagenome | isolation source: 120 cm saprolite under Douglas fir tree site 2 hole 2 replicate 1 | place: USA:California | collected 2015-04-18
TTTCTCTGCGTTGCAATGAGTAAGATACCACGGTCGCGCTAGAGCCCACTCACTCGGTCGTCCCTCCTTCAGCTCTCTTGTGGCAACCGCAAGGATGGAGAGAACCTCTGCCACTATTTTCATTACTATCTCGTCCATCGCAGGTGTAGGAGGGATCTTCGTATATATGTCGAGACGCTTAAGAAAATGTTCAATAGACTCGAGAAGGTTTACAACTGTATCCTCGCTACCGGTCACCCCCTTGGCCGCCTGGTTTACTCGGATGTCATAACGATACGTGTGTACGAGATTAAGAAAAACACTTACAACGAATAGGATACCGAGACCAGTATGTATTGCTTCGACAGGTGGGAATGCCTGTAGAGCAATATCAGAGACGTGGAACAACCCCATCAACGTCTTCTGACGTACCAGGCCTATGGAATCGCCGACGGCAGCGGTTCCTAAAAGCATACATAAAACTGATACGGTATTCTTGATTGATTTCATGATTCTATCGCATATTCTGAATTCACTGAAGGCCCTCGCCTGGTCTTGAAGAAGAGATGTAATCGACTCGACGGAATGACAATTCTCGACTTGCTCGGCAAGCGGGTGTTTGGCCAACGTTATCCCCATCTTCGCTTCATAATCTTACAAAGCAGACTCGAAAAGTGCTCGGAGGCAAGACGATTGTGACTGGTTGCTCATTTTTCAAGTTGGGAAGAAATGTAGCTTTGAGAAAGGGAGTTGGTTCGTTGAGGAGAATGATGCGCAGACGATGGGATGCGGTGGTGAGTGAAAGCCGCCGGGTGGATCACTATATTCATCAGTCTGTCCGCGGAGACGCAAGGTAACTACGTAAAACATATGGGCGTAAATTTGGGTTGAGCGCTCGTTTGTGTTTGTGGCACGACTGAATTAAATGAGATAGTGAGACGATAAGGATCGGAGAGGCCCTGAGGGAAAGTCTTCGACTAATTAGCTGCAAGAGAAGTTGAATGGGAGGTTGGAGAGGAGAGAAAATACAGATAGTATTCCGTCCTGGATGCAAAGATAATATTAATGTAGAAGAAACTACGATAGTAAGCACGACAGCTGAGGCTCGAGGATACCTTAAACTTGGTGGTGGTATATTTTATGACTGTCTAAGATGTAGAATATGAAACTAAGTGCAAGGAACGTGCAGAAGCACGCCAAAATTAGTGGCTCGTGTTGTGTTGTAGCCACATCGCCGAGGTTGTGTTCAACATCCCCGGTCCTTAATCCCAGTCCGATATGGACGCACACAAATATTATATGATACACCTGCTCAAAGAAAAGAAGAAAAAGAAAGGATTCACGCATCGGCCCGGGGACTCGGATGGAAAAACCCAGATGCGGGGGTCGTGTGATACTCGATTTAGAACTTCTTGAGGTTTAGCTTTGGCGAGGCATGCGTCTTCTCTCGGCCCATGAGGAGGTCCTCGTCACGCCTGAGCGCCCCGACGCGAGATTTCAGCGCCGCGACATCCGTCCGCGTCAGGCTTGTCGTTCAGCTCGAGGGGCGGAGAGACCAAGACATGGTATTTCCTTGGGACGACGGACGTGTCCGGCGTGACTGGTCTGAATCAGCGAGAGATGAGCGTGGAGGTTGGTGTGAGTCATTAGGCTTAGCTACTACTGATGGGGTTTGGGGCACGGTATGGGGATGTGCACTGAATGTAGAGGCGGAAGTAAGCCAGCTGACAGAGAACTCATCAGAACTGTTCCGATGGGTTTTCTGTCAGCTAGTACATCGCCCGTACGCAACAGTCGCGGGAAATCAGCCTCATATTCCGTCAAATTAGTTAGCGCGCCAATAAGCAGCTCCTTATCCGCCGCTTGCCATCTCCGTATAATGTTGGGTTCGAAATGTGTAACGTGACAAGCTTTTCCAAGAAGTTCAGAACTTTGTTGCGAGGAGAGGGGATGGCATGGCAATTGCATTTGAATACTCGTCCGACGGCGGATCTATGATAAATAACGAGGACCGGGGCTTCTCCTGAGACTCGGAACATGCGAATTAGACGACTCCTAGTCGCTGGGATACCAAGAACCATAACCGCATGCTGATTAGAAATCAGATGTTCCAATAGGAACCGGATGGATCACATACCTAAACAAGGAGTGATGAAAGCAATCCACGGCGATCCCTTGTTAGGAAGTTAAAAGTAAAAAAATGCATCCTGTCGAGGTCCTCTATGATTGTGGTGCTGGGAGATTAAATCCCGCAACAAATATATACATATCGGAAGATTGGCACACCAAAGTATACATTACCCGCTGCAAGACGACAAACGTTTCCGTGAATCCGTAAAAGTGAATTCAGTTCCCTTTTATGGATTCATGGAAAACGTTTGGCTGTCTTGGACTGGATAGCTTTCATTCCGTAAAGTGTTGATTTGCGGCTCCGCTTCGGGTGATTCGTATACAACGTTCTGGGTTTTCCATGGGCCTTGGAGGGGAAGGAACATCTTGGAATGTCTTGCCTGCAACTTTTCGCCTACGAGGCAATCTCAGCATTCCTGTTCCTAAGCAGTAGCACGAAGAGATAACCGACGATCGGCCTTATCCATATCTCCTGTGTGTTGCAGCATAGCTTCTATGATCTAATGAGATATAGTGCCACCAGCGTAACATACTAAATCTCAAGAGAAGGTTGTTCAGCAACGAGTGAGTGGTAAGTTGACTTGGGTTTGCGCACCTTCCATCACGACCTTAGATTTTGGATAAGGCGAAGGCAACGAAGAAGGCCTGCACTACGGTCACGGGAACCCCGTCCCGGACGAGTTCATCCAACCGCTGGAGCACAGACACAGCGTCTCCCGAGCTTCTTTGTGAATTTCTCTGCGTTGCGTCAGTCAAAGTCAACTGACACATCAACGTGAGACTACCCACTGCCTCGTCCCCGCATCACCTGTTTTGTCGCCAGGGCGGGTGCGGAGATCGGTTCGATCGTTATCGATTACTTCTGTCGTTGTCGCGATAGGATGGATTTATGTTGGTTTAAAGATCAGGCCCGATAAGGGAAATCTCCCATGCACTCGAACGAGTCGGCAAGTAGACCAAAATTTGTCGTAATGCATTCTTGGCCGTCTGAAACGTTTGGAGTTCACAGGCATGCATGCATAGAAATTGAGAAAAGAGACATACGGCACATAGAACAGCAAGGAACCAGCAAATATTGCCTTCATTGGCGTGACTGGCTATTAAACAAGCACCAGGGGCCAGTAATGCTCATCAGCTCAACACTCCTACCTCACCATGTTACTGGATGGCATGTGTAGGACACGAACGGCACGCTTGTGTAATTTCATCACTTGCCGTCGTCTTCTCGGAACTCACAAAAGGTTCGTGCTTGTTCGATTCGTAGATAATGGCTACGATGCATTCCAAAGAATCGCATGTTGGGGAATTGCCTGCCAAAAAATGGTTGATTAGATTTGTTCCGCTCTGATTTTTCATAGTCCTGCAGGGCAGCCTCGAAGGCCAATCCGTAGCAAGAGGAATTAGATAGGACACTCACAGTAAGAAGTCAGTCAAGGAATACAGGTGGAGGAAAGGAGGTCTTTGTTCATTGTCAAGAAAATGATAGTGGGGGTGTGGGGGATAGAGGTTTGGGGTCCCCTGACATGATGGAGAGCTTTTTAACCACGGATTTTTCAGGGGTGAGCGTGGTGAGCGCACCGAGGAGATCCACCTGGAGATCACCGAGGACGCCACCATCTCACCTCGCGTTTTTCCATTAACTGTTAGCGGTCGCCACTCCGGCGCCTCGCCCCATATCACCGGCAGCCACACGGCCATCACTTCTGTGTGCGAGGCGCCAGGCCTCGCCGCCTTACCGCACTTCCTGACGCGATTACTGCGGTAATGCTTGCTCTCATCGTACTCCCTTTGTCTTTCCTTTCGATCGATTTATGCTACTGTACTACCTTGAGTTTTTTCACAGGCATCGTGCCCTCCTCTCCCTTTGTCGGACCTCCCCTTGGTCCCTGCCTTTCATGCTCCCAATTCCGTTTGTCTTTCGTCTCCCTGTATGTGCGTATACTTACATCTCAATTCGATGCTTTCCGACTGTCGTAAGGGGAAGAAAAAGGGAAAGAAAATTTCAAACATACAAAGCGGAAAATGTGAGGTCTTTCAACGTTTGATGCCCCCCGGACTTGTCCTGTGCGCCTCTAAGCCTTCAGGTTCGCCTTCCCTGTCCTCGCCTATCTCACTTCTAGCGCTGGTCTTGAGCCTACCCACCTTTGATCCGGATCTCAAAAGTCTCCTTGTTCTCTCATCCGTAGCCCCTTTTCGTTTCTCTTGTTCCTGCCTTTGCGTAGCTCTTCTGTCTCATGAAATCACTCGCGTGTCCTGTACTCGCTTCATTATACATCCATGACAGACGAGGGGTGTTGATTCCACTAAGTGAGAATTAAGTCACCACCTGTTATTACAGACCACATCAGTATGCGAACCCCCGGGGGTGGTGCCGCCCACGACACCGAGGGGAAGCATTCATGTCAGAACCATTCATTCTTGGCTTACTGCTGCATACAGGAGAAGTGGGACCGTGTCCCTACAGAACCCCCAATTTGGAAATGATTGTTCAGCGGCGTGGATCTCGTCCGAATAAGTGGCGTGGACATGGATGTGGGCCCGAGATGCAGAAAGGGCAGCATAGGGGGCTCGTTTGTCAAGAGGGACCAAGAAGAGATGAGGCCCGTAGCCCCCAAGCTGAGAGCTACCGCATGGCAGGTGGGATGACCTTCGAGTCAAAGTCATAGTCGGGGAAATTACTGTCTCAATGTTGACTCAGATGGGAAGTCGGGTTCGGGAGGCAGAGGGGAACTGCAACGATCGATCACGGTACCTCTTTCTCCCCAGCTCGGTGGCTTTTCCACCCACTGGTGCACGGTCTGTCTTGTTTCGAGACAACAGCCATTCTTCGACAAGGCGTCTATAGCAAAGAGAAGGTGTCGTTGTCCCTGGTTAAGGAAGTGTGTGAGAAGATGGAATACTGAACGAGCATGTTTTATTATAGCGTATCATACAACCTGAGTGGCATATCATCACTGACACTTGCCACCATATAACAATCTTCAACTCGTCCTGGGGAACGAGTCTGCGGATGTGGTATAGGTACCATCCATTCATCAAGCAGTGTCATCCGCCGCCACGGCTTCCAGCAGTACTTTAACACCCCAGGCACCTGGGTCCGGTACCCTCTCCCGCTTAAGCAGACCAATCTCGACGTACGCGCTTCTTCCGACGCGCGCTTCAATGTCCCGCGTCGCCTCGGCCGCCTCCGCAGCTTTCTTTACTGCAGTTCGCAAGTCCGACGGACTTGCAGAGAATGCGTCGGCGAACGCAGCGAGCGGATCGATAAGCGTGCGAGACGGAGGGCGTGCCCGCGTGTACGTATACAACTGCTCGAGAGCTGCGGAGACGGCGCGGGACCAGTCCTGCCCCGCGGCAACGCAGACATCGGAAGCAGAAAGCGCTTGGGCGACGGCGGAAAAGAAGATGCTGGCGGTCTCTATTGATACAATAGCCCTGAAGGGAATGTAAAGGAGACTCACGAGTACAGTGCACCGCTGGTGCCGCCCATCTTCTCGGCTGCCACCTCAGATACGGAGATGAGGGCACCGACAACATCCTCGCCGCTGATGGAGCCTGCGCGGAGACGAGCGAGCACGACTAGATATACGGACAGGGTGTGTGAGCCGATGTTAATATTCTGGGGGATCACATACCTTGTGCACCCGTTTGCAGCGTCAAGCCACAATCACCGTCTCCAGAAACGGTGTCCATCGTGGTGATCTCCGGCTCGGCCTTGTCCAGAGCGTTGCATGCCCTCTCCACCGCGTGCGCGAACCCTGGCATGTCCTGCGCCCGCACTTTCACTTTCACTGCCCGATCCGCAGTGCGTTCGGATGCGAGAACGGCCGGCTGCGCTGGCGGCGCGGATGGGGGTGCACCGGACGTCCATTTCCAGCCAGGGGCAGAGGTACTCGCGTCAAGAAGGCGAAGTATAACGTCTTCCGGGGGCGCAGCGGTTGAGGAAGATGAAGGGAGAAGAAGCAGTGATACGGAAAAACCGGGCATGCTCAAACTCGTCTGCGCCACATTAAGTAGGCGTTAGAAGTGTGAGTAGAAAATTGCGATTAAATTACCATGAACGTTCCGCTAATCACCCTCAAGATTGCTACGCCCCGAGCTGAGAGCGCCGTGATGGCCTCTCGCACAATTCCCCCCAGCTCGAGTTCGCTCACCCCGCCAAGATTATTAACGAGTAACACGACATTGTCCTTCCCAGGGCCCTGAGTGGGAAGGAAGCCTCTTTCTGGGTCATTCTGGGACAGCAGGAGATCGAGTAGAGTTTGAATGAGCTCGTTGAGAGGAGGGACGGGGGAGACACGTTGAACCCCGGCCTCGTTGTGTATGCCCATTCCGATCTCGATTTCTGAGGAGCCTAGATGCGCTTCACCGACGATGGTCCCAGGAACCTACGAGTAACATGTGAGAATCGATGTCCACTACTTGAGTAATCGTATTATACGTGGCAGTGCTCCAGACCGACACCAATTGTCGCGATGTTCTGCGAGACCCATTCGGCGATGGAGTATACCTCGTCAAGGCTCGCGCCAGTCTGGGCCAAAGCGCCTGCGATCTTATAAACGAACACGGTCCCTGCAAGACCTCTGCTGAGGTGAACACGCCATACCAAAATTGCCATGAAGAAAAAAGCTACCTGCGTCCCACGATATTCCCTTGGGACTTGCCTACGGCGACGTCATCCCCGACGACAAGAAACTTGACCTTGTCTACCTTGGAGGGATGTTGCGCAGCAAATTGTTCCTTGGCAAGACCGAAGTTGAGCACATCTCCCGTGTAATTTCTTTGAAACGGTCAGTTCAATAATGAGAGAGCTGAGGTAACGCGCCTACTTGACAATAATAAGGGTCCTATTGACTACCCTCAGCACTGACTAGAGTGATGCAGAGGAAGTACTTACCCCTTGTCATTATCAACGAGTTCGATTGCACGGCGCACTTGTGTGGGCCCGGGTGAGGCAAATATGTTACCACATACGGCAGCTTGAGGCGGTCAAATGTCAGGAGAAGCTTCCCGAAATAGCCTCGCAATTACCCGTTAACATGCCATTGCCTTGGTCGATCGTGTCAGTAGAGAGATCCGAGCCGACACGATCTATCGATAATCTTACCGACAAAGCCCGCATGCGAGGGCTCATGGCCAGATCCTCCGCCGCAAATGAGCCCAACCTTGGACTTGTTTTGGTCGGTCAAAAACACGACTAAGGGGTACCTAAGACATTGGAACAACGACACGGCGATCAAGTAAGGGTTTCAACCTTTATTGTTGACATCAAGACCGAGTTTAGGGTTAGTGGCACATAGGCCCTGAAGGGACTGTATGACGAGAGCAGATGGGTCGTTTAGAAAGTGCTTGGCTAAGAAAGATGGTGAGGAAAGGGATTCAAGGCGGGGAAGAGGCATACGAACAGTAGGGACCCATGTGAGAAAGAGATCAGATCGATCAGAGAGAGCCGAATAGGAATAGAGCAGAGCAGAGCCTAGGAGCCATCCATCCCATCCCATCCGAGATGCGCAGACCCACGTGATGATTCACGACGATTTTTTTTGGAGAAAAGTAGGCAAAAACGACGGGTGGTCACCGCATTCTTGGTGAGACCACGGTCTATTATATTGTAGATGATCGTGGGAAGAATAGAGATTGCCCTGAATTGAACCTGAGTAGCGACTGGGCGGGCGCGATATGAAAGGGCGTCTAAAAGGCGGGGGGGTCCATTACACGAACACACACCCTACTTTGCTATGCAAAACTCGTCCAATTCCTCCGCGCCTCCCCAACCCACTCTTCTGCCCTCCACAGAGGGTCGGAAACGACACAGGTCGCTCTCCATGGAATCAACAACATCCGCGTCCTCCCGAAAACGCTCTGCGTCAGAAGACCCCACCGCGTCTTCCCCCGTCACGCGCAGCACGCGTCTCGCCGACACAACCCCTCCTTCCTTATCTGATCCTACCCCCAACGACATCGACGCCTATATGGATTCTCAGGGCGAGTCCGACGTCCTCCAATCGACCCTTCTTCCAGTCCCACATCAACACGATCCATCCCTCCCGAACCCGAACCCCGAAGATGCCCTCTCTTCCACGTTTCTTAGGTTCCAAGCCGTCGAGGTCATGCGTGACATGCCCCTGATAGAAGGGTCCACCTGGGCAGTTGTCTCCAAGTCTTGGTGGAGACGCTTTGAAAAGGCGGCCACCGGTCAAGTAGACAAAGAAGGTGGCGTTGACGAAGCCGGCCTCGGTCCTGTGGACAATTCTCCTCTACTCGACATGGATGGCTGTTTGAACGAAGATCTCATCGAAGGCGTCGACTTTGACTGTGTTCCTGAGGTGGCCTGGGACTGGCTCATCCACCTGTACGTACTCGCCGCCATCAAAAGTTCCTGCCTTATTTACCTGCTTAATTCAGATATGGCACGCCTGAACAAAGTCCTATCAAAAGAAAAGTCATCACTCGTGGCATTCATGGCGAGACCTCCATAGAGCTGCACCCGCCTTGCTTTCGCTACTTCCTCCTTACCAACGAACCAGCAAATTGGATGGTTCGCGGCGACAAGAAGGTTTATTTCACCACGTCCTGTGTCTCCACAACAAGTGCTCTCCACCATGATCTTGCGGCCAAGTTCAATCGTACCGAGGAACACCGTATCTGGCAGATCACCCTGAATAACGAGCCAGCAGGCACAAACTACCCCTTAGGCGCTCTCAAACTCTCAGAAGCTCGCGTCATCGAGCCAGGCGACAAGCTGATTGGAGACGTCATCAGTGCGAGCGATGGTTTTATTGTAGAGTTCAAAGAAAACAATAGATGGATCGCCGACACCACAGACACGAACGACGCGAACGAGACTAGCGCGGTCGAGGATCGAGCCCCCCTTCCAATCTTTGGTCCAGGCAACGATTTCTTCGGCCGCATGGGTGGGACCAGTAACACTTCTCTCGGGCGTACCACTCTCACAATCAACGGTTTGACTTCCCCGTCAAGCGCATCCAGCACTTCCTCGTTTAACAAATCCACAACAATGACCACACGGCAAAGGGCTTCAATAAAGCCAGGAACGCTCGGCTTGGGAAATTTGTGAGTGGACTGATTCCAATACATGTCTAGACTGTGAGCTCTTGTAGAGGAAATACCTGCTTTATGAATTCCGCACTTCAATGCCTTGCGCACACACCCCAGCTCACAGACTACTTCCTGAGTATGCGTTCCGCACTCTTCTATACTCCTATCTAAACGAGGATCACAGCTGGGTTATTCACACAGGAGCTCAATCCCGATAACCCACTTGGCATGCGTGGAGAAATCGCGCAGTCTTTCGGCGCGTTACTTCAACGCGTTTGGTCCGACACTTCTCAGGCCACTTCCTACTCGCCGCGCGAATTCAAGTCCATATTATCGCGCTTTGCGCCGCAATTCTCCGGGTACCAACAACACGACACCCAGGAGCTTGTCGCCTTTCTCCTAGACGGATTGCACGAGGATCTCAATCGCGTCCTTAAAAAGCCTTACGTCGAAAAACCAGATTGGAACGGCGGGGGCAACCTTGAACTTGTGGAACTTGCTCGGTCGAGCTGGGAAGGGTATATGAAGCGGAATGATAGCGTTATTGTTGACCTTTTCCAAGGGCAATACAGGAGCACGCTAGTATGTCCCGAGTGCAGCAAGGTATATGCGTTCACCTCTTACTCGTCTTGGGTCTAGTGCTGATCCTGCTATTATAGGTGTCAATTACATTTGACCCGTTCATGTACCTCACGCTCCCGCTGCCAGTCAATAAGAAGTGGCGACACGAGATCTACTACATTCCTTGGGACACGAGCAAGATCCACGTCAAGATCCCTGTTGAGCTAAATCGTGACTCTACCTTCCGAGACCTTCGCAATCTCCTCGGCCGGTGGATGAGCACGAACCCAGACAACGTACACAACAAACCTACCTTTCTCTGCCGTCGCTAATTTGGCCGTTCACGCAGCTTCTAACCCTCGAGATCTTCTCGCACCGTTTCTATAAAAACCTTGATGATTCGCAACTCTGCGCGGAGATGATAGAGAACGACAAAATCGTTTGCTATGAGCTACCTTGCCATGCTCAACAAGCGCGCAATTACCTGCCCAAGCACGGGGACCCGTTTATTGTCCCAGTCTTCCTATGTGACGCCGCTATTGGACGTACCTCACACATGACATTCAGCCGCCCGAGCCCAATACTATTCGGTTATCCCTTCGTAATCGCAATCACTCCAGACGACGCCCGCAGCACAATACGTATGAAGGAGCTCGTCGTCGAACAGTTGCAGCGTTGGACGGAAAATGCACGTGACCTGTGGTCATGGGAGGCCCCCGATGAACCCGACCCCGACACCGAGATGGAAGAAGTACAGATCCCTGCGCCCTTGGATGCGCCAAAGGATACGGTGACAGAAATCAAGGAGAACGGAGAAGTCGTTCCGGTCGAGGAGGGCGAAATCGTTGACCAGAAGGCCTTGATATACGCAACCGACGACGACGAAATTTCTCTATTGGACACCCGAGTATCCAAAGCCTCTTCGTCAGTTCACTCGGACATTGATATTTCGGACATTCCTTCGCGAGAGGTACGGCGCGTCGGGGTCAAATCCGGCGCGTTCTTCTTGCGCGTACAGTCAGGACACAAGGATTTTGGGACAGGTGTCACCTATGGCATGAGCTGCTCATCACGCTTTGATTCGTGGGACTCGCGCCGTGACGAGTTGACCGTACCAGGAAACGAAGATCCCGTATTGCTTCTACCCGACGACGCACTCTTCCTCGAGTTCGACCAGAATATGAAGGCATACTACTTCGGCACGGGACCACAGGCCTTCCAGAACGCACTGTTCAACACATGGGAGACGTTCACGCATCCCGAGTACAGCGAGGCAGTTAGGGCAGCCGCCGCAAAAACCTTACGCGGTATCTCGCTGCAGGATTGTCTTGATGAGTTTACGAAGGAAGAACAACTCGGGGAGGATGATCTCTGGTACTGTCCACAATGCAAAAAGCACCAGCAGGCGACGAAGAAGTTTGACCTATGGAGTGTCCCTGACGTCCTCGTTGTGCACCTCAAACGCTTCTCGAACTCTCGCGCTCTGCGCGACAAGATTGAGGCGTTCGTTGACTTCCCGATAGAAGGCCTTGACCTTACAGAGATGGTACAGGAGCGGAAGATTGCGGAGCAGTTACAAGAGGAGGGTGTGGATCTCGCGCAGCTCAAATTTGGCGACCTCGACGAGCCACTGTTATACGACCTTTATGCCGTAGACGAGCATCGCGGTGGACTCGGTGGTGGACATTATCGCGCGTATGCCTTCAACGACGTTACGAGCCAGTGGTATCAGTTCGACGACTCTTTTGTCACGATGTCGCGGCCGGACACGGCTGTGGTAAGTGTAGCCCCCAATCGCGACGAAATTCGACTCATTTGAACTTTTCAGAATTCCGATGCTTACCTGTTGTTCTACAGGCGTCGGACATCCCGCCCTCTCGGAGGAAAGACGCACTCCAAAATTGAAGCTGCGCGTCTAAATTCGGAGCCGAGCAGTGTAGCAGAGACCCCAGTTCCTGTGCATATCAACGAACAGCTTCCGACGCCCCCAGACGAGCCCCTCGTGTCGGTCACCGTATCTTCCTCGAGGAAACAGGATCTATCACAGCCGAACCACAATTGGCCAAGTACTGGTCGCTGGCCGACGCCGCAATCCGAGTCTTCGTCCATCTCTACATCGCCACCCCCTCTGGACGAAGCCGACGGCGAGTTGCCGTCGTTTTCCGATTCGCAGTTCGACGAGGTGCTACAGGGCTCGCTAGACCCGCTGGTGCTCTCCTCGAATCGGTTTGATTTTGGGCGGACGTCGCCGACGTCGTCGAACGAAGTGGAAATCGATTCCGACGATGAGCCGAGCGGGCACGTAGAGACAGATTCCAGGCGAGCGTCTCCAAGAGAGGAGATGCTCGGAGAAACGCAGGAGGGCATGGACACGTGGAATACTTGATGCGAGGAGCCTGAGAGGGACCCGAGTGGAATGTTCTCGATAGTGACGCCGTCGCAGGCGGTTAGCCTGGTTATGATACAGTGACACGGTGATGCAGTACATATCAGTACACGATTACGCACGATCCCTAGGAACTCAATTGTATTAATTTGATATCGACGCAAACACGGGTTTCCGCCGTCGCATTCTCCGCGGCTTGCTTTCCACCGGCAGGGCAGATGAGCAGATTGTCTCCCGCCCTCCTCTACCTGACGATCTATAACCCGACGCTCAAGCCTAGCGACCCCGTAGGTGACGACGATGAGGACGCCGAAGAGCAGGCGCACATCCTCTTTTACACATCGCGCGAACGGGCCGTCTCGCGCGACAAGATGCTCAGGCAGGTCGGCCTCGCTAAAGCCTTGGTCAATTTCTCAGAGTATGCGGTCCCATCTCCCTCCTTCGCGAACCCATAACTTAAATCTTAATAACAACGGCAAATTACAACCGGTCGGGAATGTAGGATGTTCGTGTCTGAAGACGCGTGCGACAACGTCCATTCGCAATCGCGACGCATGCTCATGGTCTCCCCCGAGCCCGGCTTTTGGATCCACACGGTGAGTTTTCTCCCGAGCAGAACAGCTCTCTACCCCTTTCTTCGCGCATAGAATCTTGATCGCTGACTCGACAGGAAACGTTCGTTGTAGTGCATAGAGCTGGCAAAGACGCTACGCCCGCAGCCCGCCGCGAACAAGGGAAAGGGCAAGGCGGTGGCGAAGGCGGCTAACAAGGGCAAGAATGAGGAAAGCAACGTCGTTTACGACTATGATGAAGGTTCGGTACATGATGTCGCGCTGCGCGCGCAGGTCTTGCGGGGGTACGAGGAATTCAAAGTGCGTATGCCCTGTCATCGGCCTCCGTTCGTCTACGCCCTGGAGGCCCCTTAACGGCCTGTTTCCCTCGTTTTTTGAAACCATCTGATATATTGCGTAGCTTATCCATGGGTCGTTCACGTCTATCCTTGGCTCGCTGGGGCAGCAGGCGCTGGAGTTGCAGCTCGAGAGGTTCTTCACGGTATGGGCATGGAAGTGGGATATCCAGGAAGTTTCAGAGTTTGGCAACAGCTTTGGTGCGTTCGTCGATGGCACTCTGACTTTCCTCCCCCTCTTCCTTCATAGACTTAACTCACACTCGCAGGTGTGCCATTACACCCCCTCTATAAGTCCATCGGTTCACTTCTGGACGATTTTGTTCTGGAATACCCCTTCCTGGAGAACTGTGCGCCCTTTGTCCTCGCACATTGGTATCTAATTCCCTCCGCCGATTACTCGAAGAAACCCCCTCCACCTGCCTTGCCCCTCTACGTCCGCTCCCGCTTGCGCATCACCCTGTCACCCCTCCTCCCGGGTACGCCAAGCGAAACCTCCCCCGCAACACCCAAGCCTGGGGCAGATATCTTCGCGAGCAGCATGAACGCAACGCGCGAAGCGATGGAGGCGACTGGCCATGCCTTTGTGACGATCGGGGCGAGCATGGATGTGCGAAAGTGGAGTTGGCCTGGGTATTTGACGTTCAACAAGGGAGCCTTACCGAAGACGGCGCCCCAGGACGAACCTGCAGACGCCAAGAACAACTCGGAGGAGAAGCCCGTCGAGACAACACCGGACAGTGTCGCGGGTGGACCTGTTTCTCCTGACCCTGAACCAGGACTACGTGGCGAGGTCGATAGGGACAGTCTGCACGAGGCAATGTCGACCGACGGTAGAGAATTGCTTCACAAAACGCCGCCTCTTGAAGAGGAGAACACTTCGATGGTTGATTCGACGTTGCAGACAGGAGAAATAAGCGCAGTTGCAGATGTCACATCACAGACGACAAGTGATTCTTTACAAGATGAGCAAGACCCGTCTCCATCGTCTCCGTCCACCCCAATCATTCATCCCCCAAACTTGACTTCGCCACCCTCCCTCTCATCTTCTCAGAGCACCATCCCTGTACCTGTTCCTCCGCCTACCTTCCGATCGTTCTCACTTCATTTTTCTTCTCAAGACGACCCCTTAGCCACTGCACAAAGACGCGTTTTGTATATCACCGTGAGCTAACATTCCAATATCACATCCCACTTACTAGATCTAGTCACAGAAAGACCAACTCACATTCGCTTTCCTCGAGCCCACGCCTACCATATCAGAAGATGACAACACCACCTTATATCAAACTTCATCCGCACTCTTAGCAAACGTAGAAGGATTGATAGATCATGATGAAGCAAACAATACCGAAACGCCCGTCACAGCGGCAAAGATTTTGCAGCCAAAGGACAAGTACCTGATAGTGAAGGACAACGACACGATGGTCACGAGCGCTGAATTTACTTCACA
>WNFC01006575.1_pt1 | contig 14475 bp, 15 predicted proteins | sample 5400541 | NCBI WGS metagenome assembly WNFC01 (sample SAMN13153342, study PRJNA577476) | soil metagenome | isolation source: 120 cm saprolite under Douglas fir tree site 2 hole 2 replicate 1 | place: USA:California | collected 2015-04-18
AACATTCAGACTCGTTTCGAGAGACTTGATGGTCGCGCAGTTGAACTGCGTAAACTGATATTGGCGCAAACAAAGGCTGACATGACTGCACTGCTCGATGAATAGTGAGTCCATCGCGTATCGCAACGTCCGAGTCTGACCGGATATAGTGTCGCAGCATTCAACAATCTTGTGCGTCTAGAGGCGAAGTATGGCGCTTTCTCTAGGCGACGAATTGCAGCTTTTGCCCAGGCCCGGAACGCCGATGCTCAAAGTTTAACCTCTTTGCGCGCGCAGATCCAGACGCATGACCACGCGATGCATGCGCATGCGCGACAGACTTTCACTGTTGGTCCGTTACCTGGGGCGCTTCAACGCTGGCTCTGATGACAACACACTTGCCTTGTTCCGTTTCTTTTCGCTTGCTATCTATTTTGTTCTGCTCTATCGTGCTATCGACTGCTGGCCGCTCTCGCAAGATAATTTTTTCAGTGTCTCGATCCCACAACTGTGCTGTATCCTGATTCTGCTCTTTTCATGTCTGGCTCAAAATCGCTGTTTGCCATTTCTGCTGTTCCGCTCTATTCCGAGTTTCCGCGCTTCGGACGCTGCTTGACTACCGTATATACTAATTACGGGTCAAATGTATATCATGTACCGTAATGAATACCGGATTTTAACGCAACATCCGCGGGGTGAAGAGGACCACGTGTGCGTAGACCGGAAAGGATGTAGTATTACCGGAGGGAGATAGCGGGCCGATAGGGGGAGCAGAAAAGGCGTGGAGATGGCGGAATGGGGGAAAGTGGCCCAGTGGGCGGCGCCCGGACCGCGGCATTGACAGGGCGATTGCGATTTGTGACGGACGGACGGACGAAATTGTACGGTGCCGGATTTGGTGGGATCTACGGGCATGTTGTCAGGCCTGCCAGTGTTTGCCAGCTCGTGCTAACCTCGAGGAGGTCGGTGGGAACGCCGCGAAAGAGGGGTGCAGCTGCAGCCTCGAGGATGAAAGGAGCGCTGAGCCCGAAAAAGGAGATGGTCGGGTCCTGTGGTGGTGGCAATGGTGCTGTCTCCCCTGACTCGCTCGCTGCTGTTGCCGACGACGGGCTTGACTCACCAAAGCAGCCCACCCAGATGCCCGGCTTTGACCCCGTCAGGGATGCTGTCCTCAACTCCCCCATCACACGCTCCCCTACCCTCCCTCGCCATCACCCGCCCCCCTCGACCTCCGCAGCGACATCCCCACACAATCCCACCACGCCCACCGCCCAGGCCCCTCGTCGCGCTACCGTCGCTGCCCTCCTCAATGACATCTCCCCACACCCCTCTTCTTCCTTCCAGCTACCACCCCCTCCCGTCAGGGCTTCTTCATTAGCACACATCCTCCACCCTACTCCACCAGACGACCACCACCTTCCTCCACGTTTCCCCTCTCCTGAGGAGAAACTCTCCCGTGTACCGTCTTTAGCCCGCCTTTCCAGCGAAATATCCTTTCCAGACCCCTTTCGGGTCTCTTCACTGCCTTCAGGTATCATCCATCCGGCGACTGGTCGCTTGTCGCCACCACAGCCAGAGGCTCTTTTCACACCGACTGCCGATCGCGCAGGTAGCCTCTTTACTCCTACCGTCGAGCAGCGGGGGCTTACCGTATATACAATCACCCCCACCTCACCTACCAGCGCTCGTTCCAATCTATCTCGCCCTTCCACCTCACCATCGACCTCCCATCGACCCCCTCCGTCCCCTGTCATGCCCCGGCCGCCAGCACCCCGCGTGCGTTCGCCGACTCCTCCACGTTCTCCGTCACCCCCACCAAAACCGAAAGCACGGCCGTACAACCCCCGCCGAAGGACGCCCGCCGGCTCTGTCCTGGAGCCCCTGACTCCGGATGAAATGCATTTCTACGGCACTCAACTCGGGACAGGCACGCGGCGTCTAGCAAAACGTAAACGCAGCCCGTCGTACGAATTGCCTGATAGTCAACCCCTTCCGAAAAAATCCCGCGACGCTGGGCTCGTCATGGACCATTGTACGTCACCGTCCTCGTTTTCTAAACGATTACCCTTATTCCCCCGAATTGGCCAGATAATGCAAGACCTGAAATAGGCATCGATCAGAGGCGCATCTCGAAGATCATTGGACTACGCAACTTCAACAACTGGGTGAAATCCGTCCTGATCACACGTTTTGCGCACCCCGCTCTCGCCTCCAGCACCGTCGTGGATGGCGGCCGTGGCGGCCGAGCAGGCTTACGGGGCAAGGTACTCGACTTGGGCTGTGGCAAGGGCGGCGACCTGAACAAGTGGAGCAAAGCTAGAATAAAAGAATACGTTGCTCTTGGTATTTCCTGCTACCCTTGGTCCCGTATTTTCGCTTACTGGTTCGCTCATCGCCAGATGTCGCTGCAGTCTCGATCGATCAAGCGCGGAAACGCTGGAATTCACTCCCCCCTTCGACACGCTTCGATGCCACATTCGCAGCACTCGACTGCTATTTGGAGCCCATAACGCGTGGCGTCCCGTCCGCGAGGCTGACACCGCTCTTTGACGTCGTCTCTATGCAGTTCTGCATGCACTATGCATTCGAGAGCGATGCCAAAGTCCGCTGTATGTTAGAGAACGTCACGCGCTGGCTCCGCCCCGGCGGGGTCTTTGTTGGGACCATCCCGAACGCAGAGCAACTGCTTATGCGGTTGGATCAGATCCCTGCCGACGCGCCGGACCTCTCGTTCGGGAATCCGGTATACTCGATCAAGTTTGAGTCCCGAGAGCCACGTCCTCTCTACGGCCACAGATATTCCTTCTTCCTGCAAGACGCAGTGGAGGATGTGCCGGAGTATGTCGTTCACTGGGAAGCTTTTGTCCAGTACGTCCATACACGCTCTTCGCAACGATTCGATCATATGCTTAACGCAATTTCCAGACTGGCAGCAACATACGATCTGTATCCCCTCTACAGGAAAGAGTTCCACGAATTGTTTGAGGAGTTTCATGAGCACCCTGAATTCAGGCCACTTCTGCAAAAGATGAACGTCGTGGACGCGAACGGTGAGACCGAGATGGACGACGACCAGTGGGAAGCTGTTAGTACGTTATCTCCTTGCACGTTGCGTGTCCTTTTGCTAATCAACCTGACAGACATATACATCGCATTTGCGATGGAAAAACGCTGACTCACCGGGCGGGCCTGGCACTGACAAACACGTATGCTATGCTACTGTAAACTGCCGGTTGGTACATATATAATCCTATCGCACCGGATGACGGACCTCGAGTCGTTTTCCTCTATTTTTTTTCCTGACTAGAATGCTTTGTCTATTTGCCTGTACTTTACCGCGGCTAAGATGTATATTTTTGACGTGCTCAGAAGTTGCTTGATGGCACCTCTCAACACTCAGTTGCCGGGTGACGCGAAAACCCGGGCCACGCCACCCGCGGAAATATTACCGTTAAAAAACTCGAGCGTCCTTCCTTTCCCCACACCACCATCACCCCTTTTCCCCGCGATTGTACACACGGATCCGTCCGTAGTCCCTAGGCAGAGAAAGACAGAGAAGCAAGCCCCTTTCCGATCTCCCCCGACAATTCCATTCTGAACGGTGACACGGCGCTCCACCCGTTCATTAATAATGATACAGTTGACTTGACTGGCAAACGAAACCGGTAACGGTGACCGGCGATCGATCTGGCAGACCTCGTGTGGTTTTCTTTTTTACTTCTGAAAAAAAAAAGGGGGTGCCGGTTTGACATGCATGCATGATGCCTTCGACAACGTGCTGGTTCGTGTCAAATCATATCGTATCGTATAGTCTATGAGCGATCTCAGTCCCCGGCGTGCTCTTATATCGTATGTATAACTGTACGCAACTGAGTCATCCACTTGCCGATCGGTATATTTCGAACATGGTTGGGATGACACCAAAGTATTAGCCAGTGCGGCGAAAGGTCTCAACCAGGATCGTAAGGACGAAGCACACGACTAGTAATGGTGAGTGAGACTCGGCCTGATTGTGCATGTGTGCATGTAATGATATGGGTTTGTTTATCCATCGTCATCACTGGTACGGTACTGGGAAGGGTTGATTTGCGCTCTCGATCATAAGTTGTGCATTTCTTCAAACACATTCGGGATAAGTAACAGTACACAAAACAAGACATCGTAGGCGTAAATATATAAATAAAGGCGGCATAGAAGCTCGCATACGACATAGTAATCAGAGCCCTGACAGTGTTCGAGAATTCAACCAACAATTTAAAAGCACATGACAACAAAGCACCAAACGATGAAGTGACTGGGTGTCGTCCAATGGCCACAGAAATGAGTGCGTAGCAGCGCAGGGTTTCCTGGTACCACAACGCGATTCGCTTACTTAGCAGCCTGAATGCCAAATTAGTAAGCGAAATCGAGTAACAGGGCCTCCCGCTGGAGCGCTTACCTTCGCAGTGCGAGAGGTCGAGGTCGACTTCGAACTCGCCTTCTTGGTCGACGCCGTCTTGGCCTTGGCCTTGCTCCCCGCAGTTGCTCCCGTTGCAGCCTGTACCCACCATAAATTTACGCCACGACCCAACGAGTCAAAGCTGACTTACCTTCTTAGCGGTCCCCCGGCTCGCGCTGGATTTAGCCTTCTTCTCAGTGGATTTCTTGCCAGCGTATGTCTTCTTGGGAGCAGCCTCAGCCTTCTTCGCAGCAGCAGGCTTGGCAGCAGGTTTCGGAGGCTTGGCAGAGGCCGCGGGTTTCTTGGGTGTCTTGGTAGAAGACGCCTTGGTGGGCGCGGTCTTTGAAGATGGCGCTTTGCGGCCAGCAGAGGGTTTGGTGGTAGTTGCCTTGCTCGTTGCGGTCTTCGATTTCGATCCAGGCTTCGTCGCCGGCTTTGAAGCAGTCTTTGTGACGGGGCCGGTCTTCGAGGTCTTAGAGGTAGGCTTGTTCTAAGATGTTAAACTCAAGGAGAGTACCTAGGCGCTAGACCACCCAGACCCACCTCTTTTGCGTCATCGGAAGCTTTGACAGTTTTCGGGGCGAGCTTCACTCGTCCAGACGGCCCTAGAAAGATATTGAGACAAAGGCATTACGAAACTGCGACAATTTCGCAACCTTTAGGAAGCGAAAAGATCCCTTTCTCCGCACCAACAGCGATCGCCTTACTAAGCTGCGTAACTTGTGCGTTTCCAATCTCCAGTTTGTACTTCTCCTCAACGTATCTAGAACATATCTAAGTTTGGCCAGACGGTGCAATACCATTAAATAAGAGCGAACTTCTTGATTTGAGGGCGAGAGACACCAAGGCGCGCATCCTCGCGATAAGTGGAAATGCACTCCTAAAAGAGCGATATAGAAATCAGTCTTCCCGAAAACGCCAGATTCAACGTCAAACGGGGGTGGTGGCACGACTAGAGGCGCCAGTAGCACGGAAGCTGCGTGTGGGAGCAACGCAGGCGACAGACAACGCCGCGCGGCAATGACCGGAGTCAGATCTGCCCCTTTTTAGGAAAACTACCTAGACGACAACGACGACGCAGAGCTCGGTGATAGACCGAGGGCTTCCACGAACGAGCGAGGGTGATGTAGAGTAGATTGTGGAAATTGTAAGTACCTTGATCATATCGGTCCAACTCGGGTGAGTTGGGGCAGACTTGGCGACTGCCTTCTTTGGAGTTTTCGAAGTAGACGATTTCCTTGGGGGAGCCATCGCTATTGGGGCCACGGAAAATACTGAACTTTATGCTGGTTTGAAGCACGGATGCTACTTAGAGCGCCTGGAGCCGAATAAGCAAAGCGGACGATGGGAAGCAGCGGTGGTGGTGGTTTACAAGAAAGAGACGTTAAAACTCCGGCACGTTTTCGTGCAGTCAACAAACTCTACTCTTAGATCACGTGAGTCTTGGAGCCCCTTTACACTACCGCTCACGAGAGTATGTTTCCTTCTTATAATGAGTTAGATGATGTCCAGGGGGTGGCCAAGAGGGCAGGCCACGACGAAGCTAAGATGTTCAATTAATTGTGAGACACGCTTGGCGGAGATTCGACGCCATAAACCTTAGCCTGTCCAGTTATCAACCTGACGATGTAGGGCTGGCACCTCAGAGAATGCTATGCAAGTCACTGCAGTGTCGTCTTGTTGAAGGCTTAGCGCAATGAGTTAAGTCTGCCACCGTCCAGAAGAACAAGAAGAAGTAGAGCGAGACTACCCGAATGGACTGCGTCCAAAAATGGTGCGCGATTTGCGCCTGCTTTAGATCTCAGATTTGCATATCATTCAGGCACCGTTTAGCGTTCCCACGGTTCGGGCCTCGCGGCATACACGTGACGGGCACAGAGACTCTTCATACTGTCAATGTCCATCTCCCCAACGTTACGTGCAGCAGCTCGCTCGGTCTACCGCGACCTCTGGCGTGCTTCCGGAACAACGTTTTCAGGTGCGATTTGTCCATTCCCGAACGCTATTGTCACTCGTTCATACTTCTCGACGTGGCAGGCGACCCGCCCCTACTTTTAGGTATGGCCACGTTTTCGGGGTGTCACTGCCTCTCCCTCTTATGCCGTTTCGTTGTATAGCATTCCGCCAGAAGATTAGAAAAGATGCACTAGAACAATACTCTGTCGTGGATGAGGAGGTCTTTAAGAATAATCTGAAGCTCGGGCGAGAAATCGCAGATTTCCTGAGGAAAAATATTGTCCAGGCAGAACATTTGCCAGGGAAAATTGGAGAAGATAACACGGAGACATACAGTACGTGTACCCTTTTTACTTGCTCAACGTTGTCCTCACGGCATGCAGAAATTCGCATGACTAAACATACAGAACTTGGGGACAATGCCACCATAACAAATCCGGAAAATATGGTGGAGATGCCCAGAAGACGACGACAGAAGGAGAAGGAAGTAGTCGCTGTGGAGTGAGCTTGTTATGCATACCATAACGATCTTAGTTGATGAGCTATAATACAGATGACTTCTTAGCTCAGACTTCCAGAACGATGACGCCTCATCCCTAGCTGTTCCTAGATTTTATTCTCAATTGAAAAAGGCACACAAGGAACGACTTATTCCCGTGCTTAATGAGAGCGATTTAGTAGAGTCATTCGTCCGAGGCGTGTGATACCCATCAAGTGCTTCGCCTCGGGTTCTAATATACCTTACAGGCAGCGGCCCCGGTGGACAGTCCATAAACAAGACGCAGAATAATGTTCAGCTGCTGCATAAACCCACGGGAATCCGTGTCTCATGCCAAGAAACGCGCTCTCTGGAACAGAACAGAAAGATTGCGCGACGCATCTTGTTGGACAAGGTCTGGCAGGCCGGCTTCTCAGAAGTGGCAATAAATGTTAATGGATTATTCTGTAGCTTGATGACATCAGTAATCCCGGTCTATCGAAAAGTGAGATGCGGAAAGCTAAACATCTAGAAAGAGAGCGGAGGCGGCGCAAAAAGGCAAAGAAGAAGGCGAGCCTTCGAGTGGAGGAAGCTGGTTGCCATCACAATATAATATCATGATGTAGTCGCCTTGTTTAATGTTTATTTTATCTTCTACTTCTACCCACAAACAAGGTCGCGGGACGTTTCCATTTCTGGAAACTGTTACCGAGGTAATATCTTTCGGCTCGGACTCGGCACGACCTCCCCTTACTCCCTTACTAGAGTCGTGCTCGTCCGTATACCACCTATTTCTTCGCTTTCTTGGTCAACGGTGGTGAATTTCCTATCATGTCAAATATCAACATATCAACTGTATTGAAACGGTAAGGCATATGCAATCTGGCGTTGCTGATCGCTGATCTTATGTTGCGAAGGCTGGAGGCCGTGACGTCTCGGTTAGAGGACCTCTACGAACACTCAGGCAAGAGTGCACCCCAGCCTTCAAGCACCGCAGCGTCAGCAGCTGTCACTGCCCCTGTGTCACCGCCTGCCACTATACAAACACAGGTCATCGAAGACCCTCCAAGTGTAGTAGCATATCACGAACAGGTTCTGAAAGGGAGAGTCCAACCGTTCGTCAAGTTGACGGGAACATTTCCCAACACTAGTGTCGTTGAGCAGGTACGCAGCATGCCTTTGCCGTGCAAGACCTCTTGATCATGCAAACAATTCTGCGTGGTAGGCAAAGGTCGTCGAGCGACTCTACACCAACCTCGGGGGCATTCTTCGCATCGCTGCCATCTGCAAGAAGCCGGATCAGGCCGCTTTTGCGGAGCTGCTAAGTGATCTTCAAGGAGACATAGAGGCGATCTCAGGGATCAAGGAATCCAACCGGAAAGAGCGCGATTGGTTCAACCATTTGAGCTTTGTCGCGGAAGGTTCGCCCGCCGTAGCCTGGATCACTGTGGTATGATTTCTTTGCGGTGCAGCATCTAAGGTGTCGGTGGCTCACAGTGACGCTACAGGAAAACAAGCCCGGGCCATATGTGACGGAAATAAAGGAAGCGACTCAATTTTATGGGAACCGTGTCATCAAAGAATTCAAGGAAAAGTGGGTGGACATGAATCCTCCGTATTCCTTCGCTCACTCTTCCTGGGCAGAGATAAGACGCACGTCGAATGGGTTAAGGCATTCACAGCCATCTTCGACGAGATGAAGAAGTACGTGATGGAACACCATACTACGGGGCTCGTCTGGAATACGAAGGCATGCGAAATTTACATATCTCCTCGCCATGCAGGGGTGTTAATAGGCAGTATTGTAGGGCATACCTATCTCCCAGTACAAGGCCGCCGCACCACCCGCCGCAGCCAGTGGTGGTGCACCGCCTCCCCCACCTCCTCCACCTCCTCCTGGGCCGCCGCCGCCGCCGACTCTTCCTGCCCCTGCCGCTGGTGGTGGTGGTGTTTCAGCAGTGTTCGCGGAGCTTAATCGTGGCTCGGAAGTGACGAAGAACTTGCGAAAGGTCGATAAAAGCGAGATGACGCACAAGAACCCCGCATTGCGTGCGTCTTCTACGGTTCCGAGCACGGCCGGGTCATCAGCTGGTGCGTGTCGCAGGCTTGCACTCGTTGGATGCGGTTGCTAATACGCGTGGTCCTGTCGTCAGCGCCAAAGAAGCCAGTTAGGCCAGCGAAACCTCAGGCGCTCATGGGGAAGAAACCCGCCAAATTCGCTTTAGAAGGCAACAAGTGGGCGATTGTACGCATTTTCGTATCCATCGTTACCGAATTGACTCTGACCAGCGTCGACTGCAGGAGTATCAAGAAAATGAGGCGGCGCTGACCGTAGACAATGCGGAGATCAGCCATATAGTGAATCTCTTCGGCTGCAAGAACTCGACGATAGTTGTCCAAGGAAAGATCAATGCCGTGACTATAGGTGCGTATCCTGAAATTGACTTCGGGGAATCCGTAACTCAATGCGTTCCAGTTAACTGCACAAAAACGTCCGTGCTAGTGGAATCTGTGATTTCATCAGTTTCTGTGACCAACTCACCCTCATTTACACTCCAAATTACCGGCTCCGCACCAACGATCCAACTTGACTCGACTGATTCAGGACAGATCTACCTCAGCAAAGACTGCTTGAACGCGGAGATCACGACGGCCAAGTGTAGTAGCATAAACATTAGCTTACCGGTGGAGGATGAGGATGATGGCGTTTTCGTTGAAAAGCCCATTCCGGAGATGCTACTCACGCAGATCCAGAATGGGAAACTCGTTACTACGGTTGTGGAGCATGTTGCGTAGTCTTTGCTTAAAGGGGGTGATACCCTGACTCTCCATATACAACCTGTGGTATATATAAGCCTTCCACAATGAGGGAAGAATCATGGTGAACGATGCGTTGCAATTACAATATTAATTCAAGGGTCACTGCAGTGAGCAGAAGTGGACCTGGACTCGCGGACCGGGCCGCCGGAATTTGCAGTTTTTTAGTGTTTTTAGTCCCACAAGAGCCAGTCAAGAGCCTTGCAATCTCAAGTGTACAGTACTACAGCAACAACTCACACGGCCAGCTATTTTGACCTCTGGCTGTCTGTCTTGGTTTTTGCAATAACCGAGGTGGTCTGAACCACATACTGTGTTTTATACACCGCCATGCTTCGCGTAGTGTGTGTCGCAATCCTCATTTCTGCATTGTGGAAAGCTGACGCCAAATCCATAATCAGCAAGCCCAAAAATGCGCGATCCAAACGGGCCTTGGAAGCTCGTGAACCGAAGGAAGTCGAGGACCCGCGTACGGTCATTTTTGTCCGTGGTACGCGCACCGGTGAAGTTGTCAATGGTGCTATGAAAGATCTGGTTCGTGGTCTGCGTTCCAACGATTATATATGGATTAAACATCTTTTTTTTTTTCTTTCTCTGGGACGTGAAGATTGCGCTCAAGCGACCATTTGCAATTTCATTCTCGAAAAAGAACGTCGTGCGTCCGTTCGAGGACGCAGCATCACTAGAATTCTGGGCACATAAAAACGATGCGTCTATGTTCGTACTCGGGCAAAGCACGAAGAAGCGACCGAATGGCCTGACGATCGCCCGCATGTTCGATGGGAAACTTTTGGACATGTGTGAACTGGGCGTGGATCAGTTTGTTGGCATGGACGAGTTCAAGGTGTGTGATCACTTCGGCTGTCATTTTCTACATCACAAATTGATCGCTATGACATGTCTAGACATCCAAACCACAGCAAGGGCACAAGCCCATGCTACATTTCGCCTCGGAGCTCTTTGATACCCATCCGCGGTTCATCCAATTAAAATCGCTCCTCATGGACCTCCTGAATGGGGAGGTCATTGAGAGTATCTACCTCTCAGGACTCGAACATGTCATCAGTATCACGGTTGCTCCATCGTCCGTAGAGCTTGCGTCTGCCTCGGATGTCCAGATTGACGGGCCCCTACCCGTTGTGCATATCCGAGGCTATAACGTCAAGTTATTTGCCTCGGGCCAGCGTGTACCACGTGTCGAGCTTGTTCCCATGGGACCCTCCCTAGACCTGAGCTTGCGACGACATCAACCGGCAGACCCGGAACTCTGGAAGGTTGCGATGCGCCGCCCAAAGCTAAAAAAACAAGATGTGGAGAAGGGGCTCGGCAAGAAGCGCAAGAACCTGGAGGTGGACGAGATGGGCGACTTGCGCGGCCGCGTACACATCGCAAAGCAAGACCTGACAAAACTGCAAACGCGGAAGATGAAGGGACTCAAAGGAGCGCCAGGGGAAGACGAGACCGAGAGCGGGGGCGAGGGAGAGAGCGCTGGCCTGAGGCCCGCGAAGCGGAAAAAGACGTTGTGAGCGTCAAGCCTACAAAATACTGTATTGACCCCCGCGCGCTCGCTGGCTCTGTCCCGTACGTTCCGGTTGCCTGTTGCATTATGCATATCGGGAAGTTTTTTTTAATTATCGTTCGTTATGTCAAGTACAGTGGCGTACACGCTGCAATTGCTGGATGGTGGCGGTGATAAGCATAACAGTCGCCCGTGTGGCCAAGTTACGCCCTCGCTAACCTCCGTCGCCCTTCTTCTCTTCTTCTTATGACGCGAATGAGCACGGATGTCCTGTGGCCCGCGGTCCACATTATTGAAACCCCTAAAGTGCCATCAGGCAATCAAGCATCAATTTATTTTCAATTGTCTTTGCCCTTTTTTCTCCGACTGACCCGAAAAATTTGATTTATGTAAGCAGTCCACCAACTTTTGCCTTGACCATCAACGACGACGTTGTTGTGGCATCCTTGGGAAAGGAAAGCGCTCGAGTGCTCCGCTCTAGCCTCATGAGATATCCTTCCCGATAGATACCTTCCTTTTTGTCACTGATACATCCTCCTTTCACACCACCCCGACTTATTGTCGCTTCGCGCACTACACTCTTTTCCACCACCTGCTCCACGCAAAATGGCTAGTCCTGGTACGTGCGCTGTCGTATTTTCTCGTCCTTTTCCAGAACGCTGCCTTACAGTATATTACAGTAGCCTCCCCGGTCGTATCGTAGGTCATGTCATGCCCAGTGCGATTCCCAGTTGACGGTCAATGTTACATGTAGTAATACCCCGGCAAGCACACAAGCAACCACACCAGCGAATGCTGCTCCGGATACGAGTACCTCCACGACATCCACCTCGACGACGCCGACGACGCCGACGACGACAACGACTTCAAACCCCGCAAACCCCGTGTCCAGTCCGATCACTTCGACCACTCCTAGCGTTACGGCGACCAAGCCTACGACGGGTGTCAACACTTTGACCACCCCGACTACGTCGACCCCTGCCGGCTCTCAGAAAACTTCCACGTCGTCGAGCATTTCGTTGATTCTCGAAACGTCGAATGGCCAGGTTATTACGCAGACTGCGGTCGTGACTGTTCCCACTTCTACGCCGGCACAGTCCCAAACAAACAAGTCATCCACTAGGTGAGTACATCTTCTCTCTTGTCCACCCCAGGGGGGATGGCGTGGTGGTTCGTTATCTTCGGCAATGCGTCGGGGTGGCGGGCCGACTCCCCCAAAACGTGGTGATCGTCTGATTCAATTTGATGGCCACCACTTGGCCATCTAACACCATGCGCACCTACATGCGGTTGTCATGCAGTCATTCTCGTGGGGTCCTCCACCCTTCTCGAATGCATCTGCAACAAACCTAGCCCTATTCGGGGAAGCGGGACATACTGGCGTGGTATTCTTGTAAATGCTTAGGCCTTCTGTCCGGAGTTGCCGAGTGGCTATTGTGCACGAAACGATTTACCCTTCTTCCAAAATACTTGGGAACATCTGCTAACTATTGTTTTAGTTTCTTCCACAACACAGGCGAGGTTGCCGGGGTCTTCTCTTTCGTTGGTGTCGTCGCCCTCGTCCTCGTCTTCTTCTTCCTCACCAGTTACATCCGTCCGCCTCTCAACAATCTAGCTGACATCCCTACCTCGTACGAGCCATACGGTGGCGGTGGCGGTGGTGGTGGCGGGGCCGGCGCTGCTGGTATCGGAGCTCGTGGACGTAGCCAACGTGGCGGGGTCCAGCCAGACCCGTACGGGGCATTTGCCAACCCTCCTGAACAATACGAAATGTACGAGACAAGACGTTCCTGGCATCAAGGGATTCCTCGCGGAGGCCAAGGAGCCACGACATACGATCTGCTCCAGGCCGCTGGTCTGGCCGGTAGTGATCCGTATGCGGTGACACGCAAAGCGTCGACGGGCTTGTTACATAGCCAGAGTCATCCCGGGATTGGTGGGATCGTACGTAGACTTAGCCAAGACGGATCGGCAATGCTAGCGACTACGGAGAACCATCCCGGGATTGGTGGGCTCGTACGTAGCCACAGCGAAGGCGCATCGGCAATGCTAACGACTATGGAGAGCCATTCGAGGCCGACACCCGCCCCAGGATACCCGGGTGGACAGGACACGCCGTACCCACCTGAAAAGGCACGGCACTCTGCGTTATATGGCCCAGGAGGTGGTATTTCGACAATGCCACCTGATGAAGATGAAGATGCGTATGGTGGATATCATAGTCAACTGTCTCCGACGTTGGATAATCCCCACTCGCCTGTTCGCACTCACGCGGACATACTCGATGAGGTGACGGGGCAGTATGAAGATGCCCCCCACCCGCGCGTGCACGAGGAACCTGCGCGTGCAAGCATCGCTGATGACGAAGATTATGGTTACAGCAGTGGACGGGGTGTGCTGAGAGTGAGTCGATTCATTTATCCCGTTTGGTAATCGATCGACTGATTCGTTGCAGGTTGCGAATGAATGAGTGAATAGGTACTGCCACGATGTCAGTATATATATTGCCATGCCGCTACCTGGCGTTGGGTATGATCCTATCAAGTATTGCCCCACTAGTCTTCGCTCGTTTCTGATTTATCGTAATGTTGTCCCATATCGGTGTTTTGGAGCGTTTGTGTCCTCATTGTGTTTCATGTTTCTGATACTTAACCTTAACTCTACTTGCTTGTGGCCGCGGACACCTTTCCTTAACATACCTTTACTTATTATACCTGTGTGAAGTCTAACATAGGGAATGCAATAGCGATTGTACGGTACATCGTGTCAGTGGAAGGCACCAAATGCGGACTTGTTCTTGTTCACTTTTAATACTGCAGCGTGCAGCCGGGCATACAGCATGGCGACGTCAAATCTGTCTATTAATAGACTAGGTAAATGTATTTTTAGCACATCATACCCTCACCAGTGGCTGGCTGGTGCAAAAATAACAGTAATCTGCGTGTTTTTACGAAACGGTTAGCGGAACCAACGACCCTCAACGGTCCGCGCTTCTATTGGGCGTCGTCCCTATCGGTTCATCCACACCCACACCTTTTTCTCCCCTTTCCACTTCCATTTCAACTTGGCTTAACCAACCTTCTGCCTTCATTTTGATTTTCTCAACTTGTACTGTGCCATGGATAATGCTGGTTGGCATGCACGCAGAAGAGCCGCCCAACAAGAGGTCAGTATAGTATAGTATAGCCCCTCCCTTTGCGCCGGTCCACCTCGCCGCCTGCCCCGGCTCACCCACTTGTTTCGGACTGGGTTCAGCAGGGCGCCCTGCCTCCGTCCAGAGGCCCCGAC